>OBZD01000273.1_pt1 | contig 40433 bp, 39 predicted proteins | sample 1501551 | NCBI WGS metagenome assembly OBZD01 (sample SAMEA2580221, study PRJEB22360) | human gut metagenome | biome: human gut; feature: human-associated habitat; material: faeces | place: Denmark | collected 2008/2010 | reverse complement strand
CTGAGCTTGAGAAGAGATTGTCTCTTCTCTCACATTAAGGAGGATTTTTATTATGAGCAAGATTATGGATCTTATGGAAAAGAGAGCTAAGGCGTGGAATGCTGCAAAGGATTTCCTTGACAGTCATTCTGATAACGGTGGCAATGTGTCCGCTGAGGATGCGGCCACCTATGACCGCATGGAGAAAGAGGTAACAGACCTTACAAAGGATATTGAGAGACTTCAGAGACAGGAAGAGATTGAGAAGATTATGAATCAGCCTACATCTCAGCCTATCACTGACAGACCGGTCCAGCATAAGGATGATAAGAAGACAGGACGTGCTTCTGATGAGTACAGGAAAGCCTTCTGGGATGCAATGCGTCATCCTGAGATGCCTTCACTCAGAGATGTTCTTGAGACTGATCCGGGGGCAAACGGCGGATATCTTGTACCTACTGAGTTTGAGCACAATCTTGTGAGAGCTCTTGATGAGAATAACATCATGCGTTCTATCGGCTGCAAGATTATCACTACTCAGAATGAGCGTAAGATTCCTGTGGCAGATGGTCACACTTCTGCAACATGGACTGCAGAGTCAGGAGCTTATACGCCTAGTGATCCTTCCTTCACTCAGAAGAGCATTGATGCATTCAAGCTTACAGACCTGATTAAGGTATCTGATGAGCTGCTTTCGGATAGCTTCTTCGATATCGAAGGCTATATCTCTCAGGAGTTTGGCCGTGCGTTTGGGGAGGCTGAAGAGGATGCATTCATCAATGGTGCTATCCAGCAGGGACAGACCACTATTGACAGACCTACCGGTCTCTTTATTGCGGCTGCAGCAGGTGGTGCACCTCAGGGTGTTGAGGTTACAGGTAATATTGCATCTGATGATCTTATCAGCCTTGTATATTCCCTCAAGGCTCCTTACAGAAAGAATGCAAAGTTCCTTATGAACGATGCCACAGTAGCAGCTATCAGAAAGCTCAAGGACGGCAATGGTGCTTATATGTGGCAGCCTTCCATGGTGGCAGGACAGCCTGATAGGCTCCTTGGCTATGAGCTTTATACATCGCCTAAGGTTCCGGTTGTAGCATCCGGGGCAAGAGCAATTGCCTTTGGTGATTTCTCATGCTATTGGATCGCTGATAGAGCAGGCAGAAGTATCAAGCGTCTCAATGAGCTTTATGCAACAAACGGCCAGGTCGGCTTTACCTGCACTGAGAGAGTCGATGGCAAGCTGATTCTTGCAGAGGGTATCAAGATTCTTGATATCAAATAAGATGAGGAGGTAGAGCATGGTACTGGTTACGCTTGCAGAGGCAAAAGAATATTTGAGAGTGGATTCTGATGATGAAAGCACGCTGATCCAGTCCCTGCTCCTGACTTCTGAGAAGCTGGCGGTGGAGGTGTCGAGGCTGTCAGAGACAGAATGGAGCCTGATAGATTCTGAGGCAACTACAGATCCGGATGGAAAGCTGACAGATGCAGAGATTATAGAGTACAGGGCAGTCATGAAAACGGCTGTCCTGTTTTCTTTAGGGTATCTATATGAGCATCGAGAGGAGGCTGACCATCATGGTTTGGTGATTACGCTCAGGAATCTGCTCTTTGCTATCAGAGAAGGGAGGCCCGGGTCATGAATATAGGAATGCTTCATCAGCGGATTACCTTCCAGAAAAATGCAGTCATTACTGACAAGTATGGCAATCACACTAACGGCTGGACAGACTATTTTTCCTGCTGGGCAACGGTGAGTACAGATAATTCGGGTTCAGAAAGCAGTGATGCGGTGACAATCCCGGAGGAAACCTTGAGATTTACAACTCGCTGGTGTTCAGAATTGGAGGCTGTGGAGTCCACCAGGTACAGAATTATCTGTGCAGGAAAGACCTACAACATCGTCTATGTGAATCCAATGGGCTATCGCAGAAGGAGCCTGAAATTCTGCTGCAGATTGGAGGCCAGGACATGAGCGACAGAGTATCAATCGATGGCATGGACAAAGCCATAATGGACGAACTGGAAAAGTACAGAGACCTGGCTGCTGAAGATCTGAAGGCTGCAGTAAAGGAAACTGGCAATGAGGTAAAGAAGGATATTTCTGCTAGTGCTCCTGTACGAACAGGCAAATACAAGAAGAGCTGGGCGGTAAAGAAGATGCGCGAAACCTCAGAATCTATCGAGGTTGTAGTTCATTCCAAGAACCGATACCAGATTGCTCATTTGCTGGAGCATGGACACGCGAAAAGAGGAGGCGGCAGGGTAGCTGTTATTCCACATATCAAGCCTGCAGAAGAGCGTGGAGAGGAAAAACTGGTGGAGAAGATCAAGCGGAAACTTTCGGGAGGTGTGTGATGACATATGAAGAGGTTGTAACAATCCTGGAAGAGGTGGGGTTGCCACTGGCTTACGATCACTTTGCTGAAGGTGAAGCACCGGATCCGCCTTTTTTGGTTTTTCTATACCCAGATACAGACAACATGTTTGCTGATGATAAGGTCTACCAGAAGGTAGATGTGCTGAATGTGGAGCTCTATACGGATAAAAAGGATCCTGAGATAGAGGAGAGGGTTGAGGCGGTGCTGACAGCTCATGAGCTGCCTTGGACGAGATCAGAGGTCTGGATTGAATCAGAGAAAATGTACGAAGTGCTATATCAAACACAGGTTATAGGAGGATAAAGCTATGGCTAATAATAACAAAAATAAGGTCAAGTTCGGTCTTAGGAATTGTCACTATGCGTTGGCTACCCTGAATGAAGACAGTACAGTGACCTTTGGAACACCGGTAGCAATGCCGGGTGCAGTCAGTCTTGCCTTAGATGCAGAGGGAGACAACGATCCGTTTTATGCGGATGATACCACCTACTACATGGTGACAAACAACAACGGTTATGAGGGTGATTTGGAGCTTGCTCTGATTCCGGAAAGCTTCCTGACGGATGTTATGAAGGAGACAGAGGATGCCAATGGCGTAATCGTTGAGAATAAGGACGTGGAATCAGCGCATTTTGCCCTGCTTTTCGAGTTTACCGGTGATAAGAGAAAGATCAGACACTGCATGTATTACTGCACTGCCACAAGACCGGCAATCGAGGGAGACACCAAGGAAGATTCTACAGATGTAAAGACTGAGAAGATTTCCATTCAGGCAAAGCCGCTTCCTAACGGTATGGTGAAGGTAAAGACCGGAACCAATACTACAGATGCGGTATATAACGACTGGTACAACGCAGTATATCAGCCAAGTGCCAGCAATACAGAGACAACGCCACAGACGGATGACTATACATCCTGATGATGTGATTAGCCCCTCAGGGAGATGAAAGACTCTTCCTGGGGGATTTCTTTTGGAGGAAAGATTATGGCTGTTACAAAGACTATCGAAATTGATGGGATACCGGTGAAATTCAGAGCATCGGCGGCAATCCCAAGAATATACAGAAACAGATTTGGCAGGGATATATACAGAGACCTGTCAAAGCTGAAGGACAGTGTAGATGAAAATGATCCTGAGAATTCGACTTTAGATGGATTCTCTCTGACGGTATTTGAGGATCTGGCATGGCTGTGTGCATGGCATGCTGATCCGAAGAATGTTCCTGACAATGCAGATGATTGGCTGGAACAGTTCAATACCTTTTCCATTTACGAGATACTGCCTCAGATTATTGAGCTGTGGGGGCTTAATGTGGAGCAGCAGGTAGAGGCTAAAAAAAACTTCCCGCCACAGACAGGGAAATGACAACACCATTGTTTCTGCTAAGATGTGTGCAGCTGGGGATAGGTCTAAAGGACCTGGAACTGCTGACTATAGGCACAGTCAATGACATGTATGCAGAAATGAGTAACGATGACTGGGATGGCTATTCAGAGGTAGCTACTCAGCAGCAAATGGATAGATTCTAAGGAAAGGAGGCCGGTATGGCAGATAGAGTAAAGGGCATAACTGTCGAGATCAATGGCGATACCACCGGTCTCTCAAAGGCGCTTTCAGGAGTAAACAAGGAGATAAGGAATACTCAGGCTCAGCTGAAGGATGTCAATAAATTACTAAAGCTGGATCCGGGCAATACAGACCTGATTGCTCAGAAGCATAAGCTGCTACAGCAGGCTGTAGAGGAAACAAAGCGCAAGCTGACATCCCTGAAGGAAGCTCAGAAGCAGGCAGATGAGGCTCTGAAAAATGGGACTATTACTCAGCAGCAGTATGATGGCCTGCAAAGGGAGATAGCTGAGACTGAGCAGAAATTAAAGGATCTGGAAGCCCAGGCAAAAGAGTCTGCTGTGGCTCTTCAGAAAATCGCTGAGTCAGGTGAAAAGCTGAAGAGTATGGGAAATACAGTAGCAGGTATCGGTAGAGACCTGACTACCTATGTGACCTTGCCTCTGGCAGCTGCCGGGGCGGCAGGTGTAAAGAGCTTTGCTGAGGTTGATAAGACCATGCAGCTGGCAAACAAGACTATGGGTAATACAGCTGAAGAGGCTGGAATGCTTAATAGTGCTATGAAGGATGCGGCGGCCAATTCCACCTATGGAATGAATGATGCAGCTACAGCCACATTGAATTTTGCCCGTGCAGGTCTTGATGCCAAGCAGTCAGCAGCTGCCTTGGCACCGGCTATGAATCTGGCGGCAGGTGAAGGCGGTGAGCTGGATACGGTATCAGCTGGATTGGTAGCTACAATAAATGGCTTTCATGGATCCTTTGAAGAGGCTGGCAAGTATGCAGATGTATTTGCTGCAGCATGTAATAATTCAGCCCTGGATGTAAATAGCTTGTCATCGGCAATGTCGGTGGCGGCTCCTATTTTTTCTTCAGCCGGGTATAAGGTCAATGATGCTGCCTTATATATGGGTATCATGGCCAATAACGGTATCGAGGCTGACAAGGCGGCAAACTCACTGAAGACCGGAATTGCAAGGCTGGTATCTCCTGCAAGTGAAGGTGCCAAGAAGATGGCAGAGCTGGGGATATCTGTGACTAATGCAGATGGCTCTATGAAGGATTCGGTTCAGGTACAGAAGGAGCTGCATGATGCCTTTGCCAATCTGTCTGAATCAGAACAGATAGCAGCTGCTTCAGCTATTTTTGGTAAAAACCAGATGGCTCCCTGGCTGGCTCTTATAAATACAGCACCAGCAGATGTAGATAAACTGAATACAAGTCTTACTACCTGTGCAGGTACTACAGATGAGATGGCAGATACCATGATGAATGGTTTCGGTGGCTCTATGGAGAAGCTGAAGTCATCCATTGATGTGCTTGTATATTCCATCGGACAGGCACTGGCTCCTACCATACAGAAGGTAGTGAATTTCCTTCAGACAATGGTAGACAAATTCAATGCACTGAGTCCGGCTCAGCAGGATCTCATTGTGAAGATTGGATTATTTGTTGCGGCTATAGGTCCGGTGCTTCTCATTGTAGGAAAGCTCATGGGGGCTGTGGGCACTATTATGACAGTAGTGCCAAAGCTGGCAGGAGTAATCAATACAGTAAAGACAGCCTTTGCAGCGCTGAATGCAACGATGCTGGCAAATCCTATTGTGCTGATTATAGCGGCTATAGCAGCTTTGGTGGCGGCATTCATTTATCTCTGGAATACCAATGAAGATTTCAGGCAGTTTTGGATAAATCTTTGGGAGAACATCAAACAGGTTGCCATTACAGTCTGGAATGCTATTGGAGATTTTCTGAAGAAGGCATGGGATGGCATAAAGACAGCCTGCCAGACCGTGTGGAATGCTATTAAGAATTTCTTCTCAACCATATGGAATGGCATAAAGAATATTTTTTCTACAGCGGTGAATGCTGTGAAAAATGTGGTGACTACTGCCTGGAACGGTATTAAGACAGCTACATCTACAGTGTGGAATGGTATCAAGTCAGTTGTTACAGGGGTTATCAACGCTATCAAAACTGGAATCTCTAATGGTCTGAATGCAGCCAAGAATACTGTTACATCGGTGCTGAATGGAATCAAGAATGCCTTTTCTACTGTCTGGGAGGGAGCTAAAAATATTGTTTCCGGGGCAATAGAGAAGATAAAGGGAATGATGAATTTCCATTGGGAGCTGCCTAAGCTGAAGCTGCCGCATTTTTCGATCAGCGGTAAATTTAGCTTGGATCCGCCTTCGATTCCGCATATTTCTGTGGATTGGTATAAGAAGGCTATGAAGGACGGCATGATTCTGAATTCTCCTACAATTTTTGGAGCAGCAGGTGGCAAGCTCTTAGGAGGCGGTGAAGCCGGTGCTGAGGCTGTAGTGGGAGTAGGCTCTTTGAGAAGTATGATTCAGGAGGCTGTGGCTGGACAGACGGCGGCTCTGGCAACAGCTATCAGCGGTGCCGGTGGTGATATTGTGATTCCGGTATATGTAGGCGGAACACTACTGGATGAGATGGTGGTAACAGCTCAGAACAGACAGAATCTAAAGTCAGGAGGTAGATGATATGGCATATATTCAGTATCTGACCTTTGACAATGAGGCTATTCCGCTTCCTGATTCTTATGAGGTACAGCTAAGTGACATAGAGGCTGATTCAGGTGGAGAGACAGAGGCAGGTACAATTCAAAGAGACATTGTGAGAACAGGGGTCGCTACGCTCCCTATTTCCTTTTCTGTAAGTCCTGCCTGGATGAAAAAGCTGACAGCCTATAAGCAGCAGGCCAGCATTACCGTGAATTATTACAATCCTGAGACAGCAACGGTAAAGACGGCAGAGATGTATATTGACGGATTTAAGGCAAAGCTGGTGCAGGATACATCCTATGGAGGGCTATGGGGTGTGAGCTTCACGTTAAAGGAATTTTAAGAGAGGAGGCGGGGCATGTACGCGGTAAGTAATGATTTCCTGACGGCGATACAGAACAAAACCCGCCATTATTATTGGACAGGAAAGATTACAACAAAAGCCGGGAGTGTATATGAATTCGGACCTGAGGATATTGTAAAGGGCAGCGGCTATATATCTGCTCAGTGCTGTGGATCCTCAGAACTGGAGCTGGGAACGGTCTACTCTGCAGAGTTTGGAGTGAGCCTTCTGTCTCAGATAGACAGATATACGCTGAAGGATGCCAAGGTAGAGCTCTTTTATCATCTTCAGCTGGCAAATCAGACCTATGAAACAGTGCCTATGGGTATCTTTGAGGTGTCGGAGGCAAACAGAAAAATCAGAACCCTTGAGCTGAAGGGCTATGATTACATGCTGAGGTTTGAGAGAAACTTCAATGGGTTTGAGACTATTGGAACGCCTTATGATTTTATGACGCTATGCTCTGAGGCATGCAGGGTAGAGCTGGCTCAGACTAAAGAAGAGATCGAGGCAATGACAAATGGGACACAGATGCTGTCCATATATCCTGAGAATGATATAGAAACCTACAGGGACTGCCTTTTCTACGTGGGACAGGTTCTTGCAGGTTTCTTTGTAATTAATAGAGAAGGCAAGCTGGAATTAAGGAAATTCGGGATGAATTCTGTGCAGACCTATGATGCCAGACACCGTTTTACATCCAGCTTTTCAGATTTTATTACCAGATATACAGCAGTCTCTTCTACCAACAAAAGGACAGAGATTGCTGAATATTATGCATTGGAAACGGATGATGCCTTGACCATGAATCTGGGTATCAATCCTCTTTTGCAGTTTGGTCTGGATGAAACGAGAGAGGCCATATGCAGGGCAATACTGAATGACATTGCAACTATCCAGTATGTGCCCTTTGATTCGGACACAATAGGAAACCCGGCTTTGGATTTGGGGGACGTGTTGACCTTTACAGGCGGGCATGCAGATTCCAATCAGATGGCTGCCATTACGTCAATGGAAATAAAGATTGGCGGTCAGGAAACACTGAAATGTGTTGGTAAGAATCCACTGCTGGCACAGGCAAAAAGTAAGAATGACAAGAACATATCCGGGCTCCTGAATCAGATAGAGCAGGGCAAGATAGGGATCCATACATTTACAAATACATCGGTGATTACACTGTCTACAACAGAGGTGAAGATCATCAGTATTCAGTTTGCCAGCTCTGAAGAAAACCATATGCAGTTTTTCGCTCAGGCTGTGGTGAGTGTAACGGCTGATCCGGTGACAAAGAATGTGACCGGCAGCGCTGATGTGGTGATTCCTTCTGTGAATGTAAATAGTATTCCGGCGGCAGAAGGTGAAACGGCAGAGCAGATAGGAACCACTGAGGAGCAGACTGTCACTGTTTCTATTCCGGTGAGCTGGACTGAGGATGGACAGGCAGTTGCCTACATCGTCTATGAGTTGAATGATACCAGGCTGGAAATCCCTTTGCCGGTGGAGACCTGGCATTCGGGAAAGCACATACTGACGCTTTATTATCCAATCGAGAGCATTATTCCGAATTATACGAATACCTTTAATGTCTATCTGAGGATGACCGGTGGTACTGGCAGTATTGCTGTGGGAGACATTATTGCTTCCATCAGCGGACAGTCTATGGCAGCTCAGGAGGCCTGGGACGGCAAAATCAATATTGAGGACATTGTTGAGCCGTTTGTTATCGGTGGAGGTATTAGTCCGAGAGCATTTACTGAGACCATTGAGAAGGATATCAAGTGGGTAGTGAACTACTATTGGAGCGATACTTTGCCGGGAAGACAGACAGTAGGAGCCTTTGGAGCATTTATAGAAACAGGAGGTACTGCATGAAACTACATGGAAATATGACCATCGAGCTGACGGATGTAAATACCAATGAGGTGGAGACGGTCACTGAAGAAAATATGATTACAGAGGCGGTGAATGACATATTTGCCTGCAATCCATTAGGTGTCTTCTACAATGCCGGGGACACAATCAATGAGATTGAGTGGTACACAAAGCTGCTTCCTATAGCTACAAAGCTGATTGGAGGGATCCTGCTTTTCCCTCAGGCATTGACAGAGGATACAGCAAACATCTTTCCGCCTACCAATAACCTGCCGGTGGCATATGCAGCCAATGATGTAAATTCTACAGCCAATACAAAGAGAGGCAGCCTGAATCTGACAGAGAGTACAGCTTTGCAGAATGGTTATAAATTCGTATGGGAATTTACACCTTCTCAGGGCAATGGGACTATTGCGGCAGCGGCTCTGACATCCTGTTGGGGTGGTCAGAACGCTTTTGGCAGTGATGTTGGGACTGCTTCTACCTTCCTTTGCCTGAAGAGTATAAGGATAGATAGCGTGCCGGATGCCAGAAAGCAGATGTTCTTCAATGCTGTGGAGTTTGATTTTACAAATGAGATACTGACAGCTTTGACCTTTACCAATTCATCTGTAGTAATCAGAAAACTGAGAATCCCTTGTTTTACTCTGGGGCTGAATGAACAGCTGAACGATACCACATCCTCTATTTTGGAGGAGACATCTGTTACCTGCAGTAGCTTTGTCTGGGGTGATAGCTATAACGTCTGGGGTGACTTCTTTGATGGCGGTGATGGTTATTGGTACGGATTTTCTTCAGAGGGGAATTCGTCTGGTAGCGCTACAGTCTACTGGGTGAAGATAAAGAAGAGCGATTACACCATGACAGAGGGAAGCTGGACGTTGGCAAGCACAAGGCTGATGAGGATAGGCACTAGAGATGAGGATACATCCTATCCGGAAAGAACTATCAATTCTGTTATGCGTGGCGGTTATCTCTATGTTAGAGCCTATAACAAGCAGGGTGTCTATAAGATCAATGCGAATAATCAGACGGATATTACGTTGATTCCGCTGGGATTTACATCAGCATGGAAGCCTCTTTGTGACAGCGGCAGCTGTGAGGTCTACATGACGGTGGTAAACAATATCATCATGGGTTGGGATTTTCAGATACTTGAAGATGATACGGTTGTGAAGGTCAAGGGTGCAGTAAGGCTGGAAGATGCCGCATCTCCAATATTCCAGTATAAGAATTTTCTGGTGCAGTGGGGTGGCAGCTATGGTAGTGAATATAGAACGGTATATCTGCTGACACCATATATGGCTTCTATCAATAATCTGAGCCAGGCTGTGGTGAAGACTACTGAGAAGACCATGAAGATAACATACACTTTGACGGAGAATACGGAAAGCGCATAAGGTTTTGAGGTTGCAAAATAGGAACTTCAGGCAGGCGGTGCTCATAAAGGGTGCCGCCATTTTCATGCACATTTTAAGAATGGAGGGATTGTAATGAAAGAGTTTTGGAATGTGATTCAGACTGCGTTTGCGGCGGTCGGTGGCTGGCTCGGTTACTTTTTGGGAGGGAATGACGGTTTGATACTGGCGTTGGTTGTATTTGTGGTGGTGGACTATATCACGGGTGTGATGTGTGCCATTGCGGATCATAAGCTTTCTTCTGAAGTCGGGTTCAAGGGGATCGCGAAAAAAGTACTGATTTTCCTGCTTGTGGGCGTGGCAAGTTTGTTGGATACCCATGTGCTGGGTGAGGTTGGAATCTTAAGGACAGCGGTGATATTCTTCTACATTTCCAATGAGGGGCTTTCGCTTTTAGAGAATGCGGCTTATCTGGGTTTACCTATTCCAGAAAAGCTGAAGTTGGTGCTGAGTCAGCTGCATGACAGGAGCGAGAAGGAAAAAGATAAAAAGGAAGGTGAAGAATGATGGTATACACCAACAGTTCTATGGTGGCTTATACGAAGCTCAGCCCGAATCATTCCGGCCAGAGAACGCATGAGATTGATAGGATCACGCCTCACTGTGTCGTTGGTCAGTGTACGGCTGAGGGCCTGGGTGACTGGTTTGCAAAATCCAGCACTCAGGCCTCTTCTAATTATGGCATTGACAGAGACGGACGTGTTGGAATGTATGTGGAAGAGAAGAATCGTTCATGGTGTTCTTCCAGTAATGCCAATGACCAGAGAGCAATCACGATTGAGTGTGCATCTGATAAGACGGAGCCATATGTGTTCCGTGATGTTGTCTATCAGAGACTGATCGAGCTTTGCATTGATATATGCAGGCGTAACGGCAAGAATAAGTTGCTCTGGTTCGGAGATAAGAATAATACGCTGAACTATCAGCCGAAATCCGGAGAGATGATCCTGACGGTTCACCGCTGGTTTGCCAATAAGAGTTGTCCGGGAAACTGGATGTACGCGAGAATGGGTGATTTGGCTGAGAAGGTGACGAAGGCTCTTTGGGGTTCAGGTGGTTCGGTTGCTAAGGGTATGCAGGCATCTGTACTGAAGGATCTGTCTGAGGCGGATGCAATCAGGAAGGTCGGTGCGCTTTTTACGGCTGACCAGAAGAAGAGCGGGATCCTTGCATCGGTATCCCTGGCTCAGTTTATCCTTGAATCCGGTTATGGCAAGTCAGAGCTGGCTCAGAATGCCAATAACGTTTTCGGGATGAAGAAGAGCTTGTCCGGGAATACATGGGACGGTTCTACGTGGGATGGCAAGAGCATCTACACGAAGAAGACTCAGGAACAGCATCCGGATGGCAGCTATGAAACGATCACGGCTGACTTCAGGAAGTATCCCTGCATTGAGGATTCTGTTGCTGACCACAGTGCCTATCTGCTTGGTGCGAAAAATGGTAATAAACTGAGATATGAAGGGCTGAAGGGTTGTACGGATTATAAAAAGGCTGTTCAGATTATCAAGGACAGCGGCTACGCTACCAGTCTGACCTATGTGGAAAAGCTTTGTGGCATCATCGAGAGATGGAAGCTGACGGAATATGATGTGAAGGATTCCAGCGGTTCCTCTGAAGTGATCCGGTGGTACAGGGTAAGAAAGACCTGGTTGGATTCAGAATCTCAGAAGGGAGCCTATAAGATTCTGGACAATGCGAAGAAATGCGCTGATCAGAATCTGGGATATAAGGTTTTCGATGTGGACGGAAAGGTGGTGTATGAGCCGAAAGCAGCTGAGCCTGCGGTGAAGGTGCCGTTCCTGGTAAAGATTAGCATCAAGGATCTGAATATTAGGAAAGGTCCGGGGACGAACTACGGCAGGGTGCAGTACATTCCGGTCGGAATCTATACAATCGTGGAGGTTAAGTCTGGTGCAGGTGCGAGTGCCTGGGGAAGGCTGAAGAGCGGGATCGGATGGATAAGCTTAGATTATGTGAGGAAGATTTAAGAGTGACGGCTGATGGAGATAAAGTTCTCTGTCAGCCGTTATTTTTTTTCGCCTTTTTCCGGTCAAATGCAGCCTGACTGTCCTTACAGAGTCAGGAAGAGAAATCTTCACTTTATTCTGGAGGGCAGAGGCTATGACTATAGAAGAAATGAGATCTGTGGATGTCAGGACAGTGGATAGAGACTCACTGGTAGATATCAATACTGTGAAGGTGGATCCTGAGCTGCCAAGGACTGAGAGATTCAGAAGCTTCGTAGAGCAGATTAAAAATCCATATTGCTACAGATGCAGTGATGTAGTGGTGAAGGTAGGATTTGCAGACACGGACAGGACACTGGAAGACTGCCTGGAGCAGTATATCCGTACCAGATAAAAAAGGTACCTATCGCATGAGCATGATTCCGTGATACCATTTCCACAGGTCAAATAAAAAGTCTATGAAGCAAAAGCCTATTTCCCTTTGGATAGTTCACGGGTGTGAAAATTATTTGGAAGGAGATAGGCTATGTTTGCATCTAAAGAAACATATCGAGCATGTATCTATACAAGACTGTCCAGAGATGACGGTGACAAGCCTGAGAGCGACAGTATTGCCAATCAGAGAGCCCTAATCAGGGATTATCTAAAACAGCACAAGGAAATAACAATCGTATCGGAGCATTCCGATGACGGCTACAGCGGTGTCAATTTTGAGAGACCTGGATTTGCAGAGATGATGGATGAAATCCGGGAGGGCAAGGTTGATTGCGTTGTGGTAAAGGACCTGTCCAGATTCGGTAGGAACTATATCGAGGCCGGTAATTACATTGAGAAGGTATTCCCTTTTATGGGTGTCCGCTTCATTGCTATAAATGACAGCTATGACAGCAGCGACAAGAGCCAGTCAGATTCTCTGGTGATTCCTTTTAAGAATCTTATCAATGATGCCTACTGCAAGGATATTTCGGTGAAGATAAGGTCTCAGTTGGAAATCAAGCGTAAGAAGGGAGAGTACATAGGAGCCTTCGTTGCCTATGGCTATGTAAAGGATCCGGAAGACCATAACAGAATCATTGTAGACACCTATGCGGCAGAGGTGGTCAGAGCTATTTATCGCTGGAAGATGGCAGGAATGAGCCAGAACAGGATAGCAGACAAGCTGAACAGCCAGGGTGTGCTCTGTCCTATGGAATACAAGCTGTCTATGGGAGTGAGGGTACAGACCAATTTCAGAGTTCACAAGCAGGCAAAGTGGTCAGCAATATCTGTGACAAGGATTCTTACCAATGAGCTCTATACAGGAGTATTGCTGCAGGGCAAGAGCAGCACGCCAAATTATAAGGTCAAGAAGAGATTTGATAAGGAACAGTCGGAATGGATCCGTGTGGAGGGTGCTCATGAGGCCATTATTACAGCCGGTGAGTTTGAGACCGTGCAGGAGCTGCTGAGGAAGGATACCAGAATATCACCGGATGAAGAGGCTCTGTATCCCCTGGCAGGATATGTAGTATGCGGTGATTGCGGCCAGAATATGGTGCGAAAGACCATACCAAGGCACGGCAAGAAATACGTCTACTATGTCTGCTCTACCAACAAGGCTAAGAAGGGATGTAGCAGTCATTCAATCTCAGAGAAAAAACTGATGGATGCCGTGCTGCATGTCATTAAAGAGCAGATAGCCACAGTGATGCATATGGCAGAGCTGTTGGAACTGGCCCAGTCACTGCCTGAGAATCAGCGGAATATTTTCAATTATGATGCCCAGATCGTAAAGCTGCAGGAAGAGATTGAGCGAAACAAGGGATTTCGCATGAAGCTGTATGAAAGCCTTGAGGAGGGAATGATTGATAAGGATGAATATTTCATTTTCAAGAAGAACTACAGCGACAAAATCAGCCTGGCTGAGAAAAATATCCTGGCATTAGAGGCTGAGAGGGATGCCGCTGTTGAGAAGAATGCCGCTGATTACAGCTGGGTGGATGCCTTTAAAAAGTACGAGGGTATTGAACAGGTAGAGCGTCAGGTGGCCATAAATCTGATTAGTGAAATCAGAGTGTATGAGGGCAATGTGGTGGAGATAGATTTTCAGCACAATGACGCTATAGAGGCAGCATTAAAGGTAATAGCAACTCTGCCTGAGGATATGAAGGCAGAGGCATGATAGGAGACAAAGATGGCAAGAAAAAGCAGAAAACAAACGACAATCCAGTCTCCTACAGTAGTGGGAGCAGCCAAAAGTTGGGCAATCAATACAGCTGTATATGCAAGGCTTTCCATTGAGAACAGTGGTAAGGATGATGATGGGGATTCCATAGAAAATCAGATCAGCTTTTGCAAGGCATATGTGGCTGAGCATCCTTATCTGAAACTGGTGGGAGTGTATGAAGACAACGGCAAGAAGGGCACCAATTTTGACAGACCACAGTTTCAGAAGATGATGGATGAGGTAAAGGCAGGCAGGATCAAGTGTCTTGTGGTCAAGGACCTGTCCCGATTCAGCAGAGACTATATTGAGGCTGGTGCCTACCTGGAAAAGATATTTCCCTTTATGGGAATACGCTTTATCTCTATTACTGATGGATATGACAGCGCTGTTTCCGGTGATGCAGAGAAGGCTCTGATGGTACCGCTGAAGAATATGATAAACACTGCCTATGCAAAGGATATTTCAAGAAAGATCATTACTTCTTTCAGGGCAAGGCAGGCAAAGGGAGAAATCCTACCGGCATTTGCTCCATACGGATATGTGAAATCAAAGACTACGGCATATAGGTATGAGATAGATGAAGAGACGGCTCCTTATGTGCGGATGATATTTGAGTGGAAGGCAGAGGGACTCAGCCACAGGGAAATATCTGAAAAGCTGATAGCTATAGGGGCTGTCACACCGGCAATGAGGAAGGTACAGCTGGGTATCTGGAAGGCTGAGAAGTACAAGCATACCACCTGGTATGGCAGGACTATTATAGATATTCTGAAGAATCGTACCTATACCGGCTGTATCGTATATGGCAGAATGCCAAAGTCTTTGTATGAAGGGATTAAGATGCACCGAGCTTCTCCTGATGAGTGGCGTATCATACCGGACGCTCATGAGCCTATAGTCAGCCAGGAGCTGTTTGACAAGGTACAGGATATGTTTGAGGCCAGGAGAGTTACCTACAGTAAAAAGTGTCAGGCCAGCAAAGAGCGCAGGGATGATCAGGAGAATATATTCAAGGGCATTATCTATTGCGGTGACTGTGGCAAGAGAATGAGGTTTGTAAAGTCCACCAGTCAGAAGACCAGAACTACCTTTGTATGTGGTGGATATCTGGATTCTACCTATCAGAATTGTAGCAGGCATGCCATATGGGATGAGGCAGTGAGAGAGGCTGTAGTATCCGTTATCAGTGAGCAGATAAGGATAGAGGCTGATATGGAGGCTGTTATAAAGAGGCTGAAGGGCGGTGTGGGTGAGAGGCGGCTGTCGGATCAGTATCAGGGCAAGGTGAACAACATCTCATTGCAGCTTTCCAAGATTACCGAAAAGAAGGCAAGGCTCTATAAAAGACTGGTGGAGGGACTGCTGGATGAAGAGGAATATCAATTTGCCAAGAAGCAGTATGAGAGCGAATACCAGAGACTGCAGGCGGCATTGGATGAGGCAAAGCAGGCCAAGGATAGTCTTGCCAAGGTCATAGCAATGGATAGTGACTGGATGCAGGCGGTAAGAGGTCTTGGAAGCCTGGATGAACTGTCAGCCGATACGGTCAAGGCTATGGTGGCAAAAGTCAGTATTTTTGAAGGTAAGAGAGTCCAAGTGGATTTGAAATATCAGGACAAGGCTGCTGAGGTGGCGGCTATTGTGGATGCGCTGAAGGAGGCAGATGAGCATGAATAAAATGGTAATAGGAAAATATATCCGTCTGTCTCAGGAAGACAGGGACTTAGGCGATGACAAGGCAGTCAGCTGTAGTATTTTACATCAAAGAGATCTGATTCAGAACTATATCAAGAATAATCCTGAGCTGGCCAAATGCCCTCAGCAGGAGTTCTTTGATGACGGCTATACAGGGCGTGATTTTGAAAGACCGGCTTTTGAGCGACTTTTGGAGAAAATCCGCGCCGGTGAGATTAACTGTGTTATCGTAAAGGACTTTTCAAGATTCGGACGTGATTATATTGAGCTGGGTGATTACCTTGAGAGGATTTTTCCTTTTCTTGGAGTCAGGTTTATCTCTGTCAACGATGGGTACGATAGCAACGACTACAAGGGGACTACCGGCGGTCTGGATGTGGTTATGAAGAATATTGTGTATGACTACTACAGCAAGGATTTGTCGGTGAAGGTGACTACAGCCAAAAAGCAGAAAATGAAGAAGGGTGAATACCTTGGAGGGCATGTTCCCTTCGGATTGATGAAGAATCCTGAGGCAAAGGGAAAGCTGATGCCAGATCCTGAGGTGGCACCGGTGGTAAAGGAAATATTCGGATATGCTCTTCAGAAGATGAAGCTGAAGGATATAGTGGCTGCTCTTAATGACAAGGGCTATGAGACACCGGCAGCATATTACAGAAGGAAGCATCCAGGGACAAAGAAGTACGCTAATTCCTCTGCTCTTAGCGGCTGGACAATGGATAATGTCAGGAACATATTACAGCAGGAAATGTATTATGGGGCTGTGGTACAGCATAAGAGGGAATGTGTAGGAGTTGGCGGCAAGCATACCAGGGCGGTGCCAAAGGACAAGCAGATCATTGTGGAGGGGATGCATGAGCCCATTATCAGTAAGGAAGTGTTCCTGCAGGCTCAGGAGATATTTTATCACTGGAAGGACAGAAAGCCTGGCAAGGCAAGGAATTTTCCGCTGAAGGGCAAGGTGAAGTGCGCTGTATGCGGTAGGACGATGAATTACCGGTCCAATACCATAAGAGGCAGAGACTACAATTATTTCTGGTGTCCTTTGTCAAAGTATCAAGACGGCAGCCAGTGTAGCAAGGAATATATCAGAGAGGCTGATGTCAATGAAGTGGTCTGGCAGAGCATAGAACAGCTGCAGGTGCTGGCAGATAAGGCGGCTGGCAGAATAGCAAGGAAAAAGGCAGGGGCTACTGATATTCATCTGAAGAAGGTGAAGGAGCTGGCTGATCTACAGAGAGAGCTGGAAAAATGCAATACAGAGAAGTTTGCCAACATGGATGGCTTTATGGCTGGAACTGTAGACAAAGAGACCTTCCAGAAAAGACGTGGTGAGCTGACAGAGCAGGAGTCAAGGCTGAAGGAGCAGATAGCTATTCTGGAGAAGCAGGTTCAGGAGCTGAAGATGGAAGGCAGCGGTGAGACAGCCAGGGCGGTGGAAAAGATACGGTCCTTCTCAGGGGCTGAGGCGTTATCCGCTGAGATGGCAAAGGCTCTGGTGAAAGAGGTGCGGATAACAGACCGGGAGCACATGGAGATCCGGTGGAATTTCAAGGATGAGGTAATGGAGTTTATAAGTGAAGAGTAGGATAGCAGGTCGTTTGCCGGGAGGGTGAGCGGCCTGTTTTTTGTGCCCACATCAGGCGGCTCCCTGAGTGGCGGGAGCCTCTGACGGTGCGGTGACTTTGATTGCGTAGACCGCAACTCCTGCACAGCAGATTGCTATAGCAGTGACGGCTGCAGGCCATCCCTGAAGGTTGACATTAAGATGAGTGTTCTTAATGAGACTCGGGAAAGCGTCTACGACTTCGATGATTTTGTTTTCCATAGGGGTACCTCCTTTGGTGTTGTGGGTTGTTTGATTGTGACTATATAATAACTCAGATAAAACAGACAGTATAGAAAGTAGATAATTTAGTTTCACAGCCCCTTTATATAATGGTGTTTACGTGATATAATGGCAAAAGTAGATAGATTTACGACCCCAAAAAGGGGATGCGAGAGGAAAGAGAGATAGGCTGCAATGGAGAAAATTAATATATATGTCCCGGATAGTGTAGGACGGCTCCTGGAGAATGATGCCAGCCTATTCGAGATATTTAAAAGAGATGGGCGTACTGTTAATAAGAACAGATTTCTTAGTATGCTGATTACAGGCTTCTATGGACAGTATGTGCAGGAGTATAAGCAGAAGTATGATGCGATAAAGGAAGAGATGGGTGGTGTTATTAAGTCAGCTGAAAAGCGTGATAGCCTGGCTGATAGCATCCTGAAAAATGTGATTTTGCCTGAGGTTCCTACCAGAAAAGGAAAGAATCCAAAGCGGTTATCACTGAAGCCTACCAAGGATACAGAGAGCCTGATTATTAAGATCATGACAGACCTTGGCAATTCTGACTACATATCACAGTACTTTTGCCGGTTGCTGATGAGCTATTGCGACAAGCCGCTGAATGAACGTGAGCAGATCATATTCCGTGACAACTATGAGCTGTTGGATGAGGCTTGCAAAAGTAACAGGCCAGTGGCATTCACAACGATATGGAATAAGAGCGTGGTACATGAAGTGATTCCGTATCGTGTGGTAGTCGGTCAGGGAGAGATGTTCAACTATCTAATCTGTGCTGAGACGGATGACAGGAGCGGTGAACAGGTGGCTAAGAGTTACAGGCTCAACAGGATTACTAATCTGAATTGTAGCAATCGCATGGGTACCATTTCTGATGATGTCAAAAGACACCTGGACATGATGCTGCATTATGGTCCACAGTTTGCAATTAATGATGATGAGGAATCTTGTGTAAGGCTGACTGACCATGGTGAGAAGTCCTATAGCAGGATTTATTATGGAAGGCCAAGCGTAGATCGTGTTGAGCACCGTGAGGACGGACACTATTATTACTTTAAGGGTTCTAAGGATCAGATATTCCTTTACTTTAGAAGGTTCGGATTTGATGATGCAGAGATAATTGAACCAGAAGCACTGAGGCAGAAAATGATTGATTTTCATAGGGACGCATTGAGCGTGTACCAGGAGGCTTGAGGAGATATTTGTTATGAATAGTGATTACTATGAAAATATAAAAAAGGAAACCTTATCAAAAATAAAGTCGATGCGTTTTAAAAGGGCTGCAAGGCCAGAGATGGTATCTTATAATTTGAAATCGGCAAATAAGCTCTTTGAGTATGAAGATGATGGATATGGCTCTTATAAGTTTCTATTAGATCAGGTAAATAAAGAGTCGTTTGCTGTTGTGAAACGTATAGTACTTGATAATCTTAGAGAGCGTAATATCAAAATAGAGCCTGTTCAAATCAGAACGCAAGTAGTCCCACATAATGGTAAGGACATGGTTATACCAGCACCATTTCTTTCCTTTATCAAAAGTGATAATACTGGCAGAATATTGTATCTTTTTAAAGAATTTGGTTTGCAATACACTTTACCCATTGAATATCTTAATGCAGCAACTAAAGCGTGTAAGGCAGACGATTATAAAATTGTTTCTTTGGTTGAAGGAAGAGCATCACTGGAATTTATAGGATACCAGGATCTGAGCGAGGATGAGGCATCAGAAAAGACTCATTTGTACTCAATAAAACAGTTCTTTGAAGAGGTTTTTGATAATGAAGAATACCAAAAATTCATTGACGCTATACATGAGATAACAGCTGCAACAAAAGAATATTTCGGATATAGAGTTGTTAAGACACTTACTCCCAGTACTCTATTTAGCTATAAAAAAGTAGTTGAATATCAGATAAAGCATTTTCCGTATAGAGAAACAGTATCATCTGGAATTTCAAATGAACAAATAGAGGAGATAGAGGAGCAGTTCTTTGATAAGAAATATTTCAAAGTTATGCTGGGAAATAAAAAGTTTGCGGTTAGTTTTCTGACCGCGGAATGGCTGTATGACTCACTGAAAAAATCCGGCAAGATTGATTTCACTGCTGTTGCCATGGGATACCTGAAATCAATGGAGCAATTTTTGTATGATTTCGCATCGTTATTTACTAACGAAAAAGATGGAAGAGGTCGACGCATTTTAGCAGGAAGAAATGGCCTTATTAACTTAACTGATGACAGTATTAAAGACAAAAAAGAAGATATTACATTAGGCTGCTTGACTCAATTTTTTCAATTTGCTGGTAATAAGGATTTGATAAGAAGAGAGATTGACAATGCTACCTATGAGTATATTAAGAATAAGCTCTATGATATAAAGGAACTTAGAAATGGGTATTTTCATAAAGACAATATGGATGAATGGGATATTGTAGAAGAGGCAAGAGATAATGCATATGTTATGTTTTATCTTTTCCTTGGGGCTTATAAGATTCAAGACACAGAAGGAATAATCGGAATTCCGAATGTTAATAGTAAAAATGATTATTACAGGCTGTGCGAATATGTAAATTATCACGACACCATGATATATTATCTGGATTATGGTAAGTCAGATGAAAAAACTGGAGCATATTTTGCTGGAACAGATAAGAATATTTCATTTAATGAATTTGGCGATGCGGAATATTCAGGAGTGTATTTCAGAAAAATTCCTGGAATTGATATGAGAAAACGTGAAGTCACACCGGCGAATATAATGGGAGGAGAAATGCGTCCAGAAGAGGCAGAGAAATATAATGAGGAAGATCTGCCAAATACGATAAAAATTGGAACGATGAATATGACCCGTAATGGAATGGAGTTTTCTGGACCATTGGAGAAACTATATGTGAATGGTGAGTTCGTAGAACAAGAGGAGATAGCCAAACCTGATTTTTAAAAAAATTTGAAAAAAGTGTTAGTGTACCCTTGACATAAGCTGATGAGGTACACCGTCTTTCTCCGGAAGGACAGGAGAAATTATTTCATTATATGGATAAAGGGGTTGTGTCACGGGTCGGTGATAATGGACATAACATTGAACTCAATGTCAGGCTGATTTTCGCTACGACAGAGGGGAAGGAATCCATGTTGGATACTTTTTTAAGAAGGATTCCGGTGGAGGTGACACTTCCTCCGTTTCACGAGCGGACTCTGGAGGAAAGATATCAGCTGATCATTTATCTGATTCATCAGGAGACATTTGTCATGGAATGCAGCTTTTTGGTGAGTAGCAATGTGATCAACCGATTGCTGACCTTTCAGGGAAAAGGGAACATCGGGAGCCTGCGCAATATTATTAAGCTGTCATGTACAAAGGCTTATAATGAGGCGGAAGATAAAAAGGGGACAGTACCGTTAAAGCTGAGACATTTATCAGATACACAGAAGTTTATGACAGGCATCGGTTCAGTTCCTTATGTAAATCAAGACGTTGAGATTTCATCGGAAAAAGAGTCGGTTCAGTATATTTTGACAACGGAGCAGATCCATGTGTATTTCCCGGCAGAGACCATTGTCACGGCAGTATATGAATATCTGGAAAAGAAGATATCAAAGGTTCGGTTCCGCAAAATTATTTATGATGAGATCAATCATATGATAGACGATGTCATTTATCGGGAAATGGACCCATTTATACAAAATCTCTATAACCAGGCGGTCAACAATATTTTAGTGTATCTTCAGGACAATTACGGCTTAAAATACAATGGGGTTATGGAGATGGTGTTTGTAAAAATCTTATATGACCTGAATAATCAGAGTGACAAACCCGATGACAGTCAATACGAGATCATCGTCAGGAAACTGCAGCCGGTCATGTACCGCTACTATAAAATGGGATTGATTTTTACGGAGATGATTCACCAGACCATGGATTATGAGACAAGTCCCTGGTTTGTGAGATTATTTGTTATGCTGTATTTTTACAGTATGGCAAAGGAGGATGGGGATTATACCAATGCCATTATTGTATCCCACGGACCTGCGACAGCGTCCAGCATTGCAAGCACGGTGAACAGGGTGTTTGAGACCTATATCTTTGAGGCGTTTGATATGGCATACGATACACCGAAAAGTGAAATTGTGTCGAGGATAAAAAAATATTTGAAAAATACCAATACGTCAAAAGGCCTGCTGATCTTTGTAGATATGGGGTCGCTGCTGAGCATATCCAAGGATTTAAAAGACGATATTGAAGGGGATCTTGGCATTGTCAACAATATTACTACGGAAATGGCATTAGAAGCGGGAGAGAGAATCCTGCGTCATGAAGATCTTCAGAGTATTATGGACAATATTCTGTCTCACCATGTGACGAAAAAGTCGTATGTGCCCAGCAGACAGAAACCGAAAGCCATCGTTTTATGCTGTATCACGGGGCTTGGGACTGCGGTGAAAATGAAGACTCTTCTCAAAGAGTGCCTGGAAGGAATCGAACTGGAGGTAGTGGAGGTGCCGTTTCCGGATTTGCAGAGGAACGGGAGCCAGTGTGATGTTTTCCGGAAGTATAATGTACAGTTTGTTGTTACTACGAGTAAATTGGAGGCGGAGGATTATACCGCGATTCATTTGAATGAACTGATAGACAAACGGGGAGAAGAGGTCATTTATGCAACAGTAGGCAAATATTTTGATAAGGAAAAGGTTCAGAAGTTTATTGAAAATATTGTCCGCAGTTTTACCATAAGAAACCTGATCGGCCAGCTGACGATTCTCAATCCGGACAAGATTTTAGACGATGTGGAAAAAGCAGTGACGAGGCTGGAAATTTTGGAAGGAGAGAATTATCCTATTGATTTGAAAAAAATGCTTTATATTCATATTTGTGTGATGGTGGAACGACTGATCCTGGAAAAAGGACAATTATCAGAGAGTAATCCGACACAAAGTTTAAAGTGTCGGGAAAGCTTTATAAAAAACTTAAAGGAAAGTTTTTCTGTCATAGAAGCCCAGTATAATGTGTCGATTAACCATATGGAAATTCATATGATTTATAGTTTGATAAAAAATATTTAAAAAATAAAGTGCTAAAAGAGCTTGTATTTATGCGGTTTTAAAAAATACAGGCTTTTTTTATTGCAAAAAATAAAAGTTGGCACAGGTTTTGCTGTATATATTTGCAGAGGCGAAATGATGCATGATATGGAAATTGTATGCCGAGTGTCAGGAAACCTTAAAATAGACCTGGAAAGGAGGAGAAAATGGTCGGATTAATTATTGCAACTCATGGAAATACTTGTGCAGAACTGGTGAAAAGTGCCGAGATGTTTTCGGGGCCATTGAAAAATTGTGAGACATGGACTTTAAACCCGGGAGACAGCATTGAACTTGGAGAAAAGAAACTGGAGCAATACGTGGAAAGTCTGGATGAAGGTGCCGGCGTCATGATCATGACAGACTTATTCGGAGGAACACCGTCAAACGTTGCGTTAAAAATTTCTATGAGAAAAAATGTAGGGATTTTGACAGGTGTCAATCTTCCGATGCTGATTCAGTTTGTATCATGCAGAGAGAACAATTCTCTGGACAATTTGATCTTGGAGTGTACAGAGGCAGGCAAGGATGGAATCCTGTGTCCTAACAAATCAATTGAAGAGTGGAGGTGTACAGATGGCGGATATTAAAATGGTGAGGATTGACTACCGTCTGATTCACGGACAGGTCGTCGCAAAATGGTTAAAGGTAAGCCCGGTAAGAAGGATCGTGCTTGTGGATGACGTGCTGGGCAGCGATGAATTTATGAGTGATATTTACAAAATGGCAGTGCCCAAGGGTACGCTGTGGACATTGTAACTGTGAATAAAGCAAAAAGCGTTCTGGATAAAACCAACGATACGGTGTTTCTTATTTTTAAAGATATTGACAGCTGCTGCCGGACGATCCGGAAAGGGGTTCAAATTTCTTCTCTCAATGTAGGGGCAGTTCCCAACGAAGACGGGAAGAATTTAATTACAAGCGGCGTGGCGATTTCGGCAGGGGGACTGGAAAAATTAGAAGAACTGAATGCAGAGGGAGTTGAAATTACGGTTCAGCCCATCCCTGAAATTTCTGCCATCAATTTTGATGCAGTTAAAAAGAAAATGTAGGAGGTTAAAAATATGAGTACTGTGGTAATTGCGGTCACGATGGGGATCATGTACTGGTGGTGCAGAGGAATGATCTTTTCGTACTTTGGTTTTTTGTTTATTTCGAGTCCGGTAACCGTCGGACTTGTGGCAGGATTATTGATGGGTCACCCAATGCAGGGATTGATCATCGGCGGAGGGATTGCCCTTGTGTTTGCGGGAATTATCGCGCCGGGCGGAAATCTGCCAACAGATGAGTGCTTGGCGGCGACCTGCGTGATTCCTATTGCAATTGGGTCAGGCATGAGTGCAACGACCGCCATCGCACTGGCTGTGCCGGTCGGGCTGCTTGGCTCTTTTGTGACCAACTTAAGAAAAGTGGTAAATACATACTTTGTAAAGAAAGCAAATGATTATGCGGAGGAAGGAAACGCGGGAGGCATTTGGAGATGTGCGACACTTTTTCCGGTGCTCCTGGCAATTCCGCTTCTGTTTCTCCCGGTGTTTATTATCAACATGGTGGGGCAGGATGTAGTTGTAAATCTGATGAATGCTCTTCCGACATTTGTGACTCACGGTTTTGAAGTCGCGGGAGGTATCCTGCCGGCCCTGGGATTTGCTCTCATCATGAATATGATTGGAAAAGAAAAACTGATCCCGTATGTGTTTCTTGGGTACATTGTGATCTCGGTTGGAGGGATTAACTCATTGACGGCCGGAATCATTGGAATCTGCATTGCATTTATTTATGTGTTCCAGAAGAGAGAGATTATGGAGGAGGTAAGCAGCGATGAGTAAGGAAGTAACGACGGCGGATACAGCCCCTGCACTGACAAAAAAAGATTTAAATAAAGCCATGTTCCGCTGGTATATGTCGGCGGAGATGCCACTGAATTTTGAAAATATGCAGGGGATTGCATTTTGCGGAAGTATCGCACCGATTTTAAAAAAGTTGTATACGAAAAAAGAAGACCTGGCGGAGGCATTAAAACGCCATCTGCTGTTATATAACTGTAACGTGACTGCTGGCGGACTGATCCTCGGAACGACCATTGCAATGGAAGAACAGAGGGCCAAAAAACCGGAAGTGATGCCGGCGGAAGCTATCACAGGTTTGAAGACCGGGCTTATGGGACCGGTGGCGGCTCTGGGAGACAGTTTTGACTGGGGTATCATTGGCACGTTGTTTAAAATAGCAGCAGCCACATTGGCGGCAGCGGGGAATCCGTTTGCGATTGCAGTGTTACTCGCTTTTGTGATGTACTGTATCGTCGAGTTAGTATTTTTTACAAATCTGACTTATAAAAAGGGCAGAAGTTCCATCAAAACTATTATGGGTTCCGGCCTCATGCAGGACGTGATTTCCGGCGCAAATGTGCTTGCGATGTTTATGATGGGAGCGATGACCGCGTCCATGGTCACACTCACAACTCCGTTAAAGATTAGCAGTGTTGTCATTCAGGAAAAACTGGACGGGATTTTTCCGGGAGTCTTTCCGCTGGCGGCCTTGTTCCTGATTTACTATTTAGTCAGACATAAAAAAATCGGAACCGGAAAGATTGTCATTGGCATCATCGCAGTTTCTATATTGTGTGCCTTAATAGGTATTTTTTAAATAAAGCTATATAAATAAGCTGAAAAAAATCAAAGGAGATTATAAAGATGAAAGTTATGAATGTAGCCGTTGTGGGAGCCGGAATATATGGAATTAATCATGTGAATGCCTATACATGGAATCCGAATACAAATCTTGTGGCGGTGTGTGATCTGAATAAAGAAATCACGGATAAAATAGCCAAACAGTATGAGGTCAAGACCTACAATGATGTCAATGAAATGCTGGATAAAGAAGAAATCGATGCGGTGTCTATTGCGACCCCCGATGCCTTTCATATGGAGCCGGCGTTGGCGGCTATCCGCCATGGGAAACCAATCCTAGTGGAAAAACCTTTGGCTACGACTTCAGAGGACGCGAAAAAAATTATTGCAGAAGCCGAAAAGTATAAGGTGCGTGTTGCGGTGGATTATCATAAGAGATGGGACCCGGCGGCGATCAATGTTAGAAATGAACTGCAGAAAGCGGAAACAGGAGCTCCTGTCCGCGGGTATATGAATATGGACGACATCATCGACGTCCCGACGGAATGGTTTGGCTGGGCGGACAAGTCGAGTCCGGTCCATTTCCTCGGCACTCACTGCTATGATCAGATCCGCTGGTACATGGGATGCGAAGTAGAAGAAGTATCTGCCGTGGGGACAAAAAAGGTCTTAAAATCAAAGGGGATTGATACGTATGATTCGATCCAAGCCACATTAAAGATGGAAAACGGATGTTACTGGACAGTGGAAAATTCCTGGATTCTTCCGAAAGGATTTGCAAAAAACAATGACGGAAGGACACAGATCCTCTGTGAAAATGCTATGTTCCGAATTGATTCACAGAACCGCGGTGTGGAAATGTTTGACCATGAGAAACAGCGCACGCCCAACTCTTATTTTATCTTAAATAACTGCGGCAGGCCGAGCGGATTTGGGATTGAGCCGATTAACGACTTCATCTATTGTCTGCAAAAAGATATTCCTTTCATTGCAGACGGGAATGACGGGCTGCAGGCGGAATTGGTAGCGGAGGCTGTACACGAAAGCCTGAAGACAGGACAGAAAGTTCAGGTTAAAAGAGATTAAAACACAGAAGTTTATCTTATGACAATTTATTAAGGAAAAGATTATAAAGAAATTTGTCAAAAAGCGGCAGAGATCATTGCTTCCGAAATAAGAATGAATCCCAGGGCAGTTCTCGGACTGTCAACGGGGTCTACACCGATCGGAGTTTATGACCGGCTGGTGGAATGGCATCAGAAGGGACAGCTTGATTTTTCAGGGCTCACCACCATTAATCTGGATGAATATAAAGGACTCGGGGCAGAAGAGGATTCTGATAAAGCATGCCGTGAGTATGAGGAGATCATCGCAGAAAAGGGAAGGATTGATCTTCAGCTTCTTGGGCTGGGTGCTAATGGACATATCGGTTTCAATGAGCCGGGGGATGCCTTTATTTCTGATACCCACTGCGTGAAATTACGCCGAGAGTCCCGGCATCAATCCTTAAACTTCATCCTCATACTGCCATATTTGCGGATGAGGAGGCTCTCTCTGTGATCAAAGAAAAACATAAGCTACCAATAGTATAATACAGAAATTTCATAGGGTGAGGTCAAAAGTTCTCAAAGAGTGTCTGTCTTTGGGAACTTTTATTTGATTGGAAATATCTTATGACATATAATAAATTTGAGAGTCATTTTGCATTTTTTGTATAAAAGGGAAGGGCGGTTGCGGTAAGATGTTGGATCAATCAGAAATACGTGTGTTGGCAGATCAAAATTCTTATAAAAGAGGAAGAAACCTGTATCGTTCAGACGCTGTTCTGGAATATTCCGTGGAGGAAGACGGCCAAATTGATTATATATACGCCGCCGTACAGGGCAGCGGCAGAAATATGTATGAAGTCGATTTGGAATATAATATGGAAGAAGGGTGGCTGGAAAATGCGTACTGCACATGTCCGGCGTTCAGAGAATATGAGGGATTATGCAAGCACTGTGTAGCTGTCTTGTTTGAATATGCAGATTACTTAGAAACACAGGAAGCTGTCTGGCAGTATGAACAGAGGAAAGAAGAAAGCCTTGCAAAGCTTCAGATAATGAAAGACATGAAGAATAAACTTATGGCCGGTGATGGATGGAAACCAAAGACGACTCCGGCTATGAAGGCATTTCTTTCACAGCAGCAGCTCAAAAGCACCCTGCCCATCGTCCAGGAAGATATTTATGGAAAAGTGCATCTGGAACCATTTTTAACATGCACGGACAACGAAATCTATTTGGAGTTTAAGATCGGAACGTCTTATATGTATGTATTAAAAGATGTCTTTGCCTTTGCAGATGCTTTACAGAATAAACAGAAATTCGCTTATGGGCAGAAACTGGAATTTATTCATGATATGGAAGTGTTTGACGGTGAATCAAGAAAACTGGCTGAATTTATACAGTCGTGGACTGCTCAGAACCGGATTAAGTATATGCAGATTTCTTATTATGGGTATTCATATACAGATTCCACAATGAAATTAAGAAAAGCCCCTTTGACAACAGGGGATCTGGAATTGTTTTTAGAAGCAGTGGGAGACCGGGAGTTTTCGGCGGAAATCAGCAGGATGCCGGAGAAACTCTGGCATGTGACAAAGGATTCACTGTGCAGGACCATGAAGATTACAGGTCAGGAACAGGGAATTGACGTAGAGGTCAACTATTTGTTCGGATTCCAGGGCATCAAACACAATATTTATTTTTGCAAAGGAAAGATCTACAAAGTAAGCAGAGCGTTTTTGGAGCCCATCAATGATTTTTTGTCCTGTATGGCAAATCTGCCGCAGCGGAAGGTTTTTATAGAAACGGCAGATGTGCCTGTGTTTTGCAGAGAAGCCCTGCCCGTGCTGGAAAAGTATTTTGACTGCACAAGAGAGAGCTTTGACGAGAAGGACTATGGGGTAGTGCCGGCCACATTTGAAGTATATCTGGATGCACCTCAAAAAGATTTTATTACATGTAAGCTGGATGCGGTGTACGGAGAACAGAAATACCATGTTTTTGAAAAGAACCAGAAAACAGGGGGCCGGGATCTGAAAAAAGAAGCAGAAGCCGCCAGGATCGTTTCCCGTTACTGTAATGCCTATGATGAAGATGAAAAAACCATGGTCCTGGCCAATGATGAGGAGATGCTTTATGAATTGCTGGTCTACGGGATTCCTGCCATGCAGCAGTTTGCAGAAGTATATATTTCCGACGCCCTGAAGAAAATCAACATTGCCCCGGCGCCGAAAGTGGCTGTGGGAGTATCTCTTTCCGGCGATCTGCTGGAGTTAAAGATGACCGCGGGAGATATGCCGAGAAAAGAGCTTTTGGAGATCTTATCAAAATACAATCGGAAAAAGAAATTTTTTCGTTTAAAGAGCGGTGGTTTCGTGAATATGGAAGGGGAGGGGATTAATGCCCTGCTGGAAATGAAAGAAGGGCTTCACCTGACGAAAAAGCAGCTGGAACAGGAGCAGGTGATCCTTCCGAAATACCACGCCCTTTATCTGGACGAGGAGCTGAAAGAATGGCAGTCGGTTTCCGCCCACAAGGATAAAGAGTTTAAGGCCCTGATACGGAATATGAAAACGGTGGAGGACAATGATTTTGAAATCCCTGCCAAAATGGAACTTATCCTGAGAGAATATCAAAAAAGAGGATTTTTGTGGATCAAGACTTTAAAATACAATGGTTTCGGCGGAATCCTGGCAGACGACATGGGGCTTGGGAAAACACTTCAAGTGATTGCATTTCTGTTATCTGAATACCTGGAGGAAGAAGGAAACAGTCCAAGTCTGATCGTGGCCCCTGCATCGCTGGTATTTAACTGGCAGAGCGAGATCCGAAAGTTTGCTCCGGACCTTCCGGTCCAGATGGTTGTGGGAAAGGCCGGAGACAGAAAGTCTATCATCAAACATGCAGGCAGCCGGGATATCCTCGTCACTTCCTATGATCTCTTGAAGCGGGATATTGACCTCTATGAAAATATGACTTTCAGCAACCAGATCATTGACGAGGCACAGTATATTAAGAATCATAATACTCAGGCAGCCAAAGCAGTCAAGATGGTGAATGCAGGGTTTAAGCTGGCTCTTACAGGAACTCCAGTGGAAAACCGCTTGAGTGAACTTTGGAGTATTTTTGATTATCTCATGCCGGGATTTTTATATTCTTATCAGAGGTTTCGTGAAGAGTTGGAGCTTCCAATCGTACAGGATAACAGTGAGAATGAGATAAAGCGTCTTCAAAAGATGATCAGGCCCTTTGTGCTGCGGCGCTTAAAAAAGGATGTGTTAAAAGATCTGCCCGACAAGCTGGAAAAAAATTATTATGCCAGGATGGAAGGGGAGCAGCAGAAGCTTTATGATGCCCATGTAAAACGGATGCGGTTGATGCTCGATAAGCAGTCGGAAGAAGAATTTAAAAGCTCCAAGCTCCAGATACTCTCGGAGCTTACCCGGTTAAGACAGCTTTGCTGCAGCCCGGAGCTGGTTTTTGAAGGTTATACAGGAGGGTCTGCAAAATCCGATCTGTGTATTGATCTTATAAAGAATGCAGTCAGCGGAGGGCATAAGATTCTCCTTTTTTCTCAGTTTACATCCATGCTTTCTATATTGGAAGAGCGGTTGAAAGCTGAAAAAATCTCGTTTTATACGCTTACCGGATCGGTAAACAAAGAAAAACGGGCCCAGATGGTGGAAGACTTTAATCATGACGATACTTCGGTTTTCTGCATTTCCCTAAAGGCAGGGGGTACCGGGTTAAATTTGACTTCCGCGGATATCGTGATTCATTATGACCCGTGGTGGAACCTGGCCGTACAGAATCAGGCCACAGACAGGGCACACCGGATCGGACAGGAACATGTGGTTATGGTCTATCGCCTGATCATTGAGGGAACCATTGAAGACAACATTGTGAAGCTCCAGGAAAAGAAAAAAGAATTGGCAGAGCAGATTTTGGGCGGAGAAGGAATGGGAAGCGCAAGCTTTACCAGAGAAGAACTGAAGGAATTATTGAAGTAAATAGATAAAGGCTGAGGATTTATGCACACTAAAACAATCAGGTATTACAACGAAAATGCCAAAGAATTTGTCTCCAATACAGTTGGAGCCAACATGGAATATAATCAGAAGCGTTTTTGTGAGAGGCTTCCGAAAGGTGCATTGATGCTTGACTTTGGCTGCGGCTCCGGGCGTGATACTAAGTATTTTATGAGTCAGGGTTATCAAGTGGAGGCGCTGGACGGATCAGAGGAACTGTGCAGGATGGCTTCGGATTTTACAGGAATTGAGGTGAAGCACAGGTACTTTCATGAACTGGATGAGGAAGATAGGTATGATGGAATTTGGGCCTGTTCCTCTATTCTTCACTTGTCGGTAAATGAGCTTAAGGAAGTTTTTCCTAAAATGGCAAAGGCATTAAGACATCAAGGGATTGTATATGCTTCATTTAAATATGGATATTTCGAGGGAGAGCGGAATGGAAGATATTTTACGGACTTGAATGAGGAGCGATTGCACAGATTGGTAGATGATACAGGAGTTTTTATTGTTGAGGAAACATGGATTACGTCTGATGTAAGACCGGGGAGAGATGAAGAAATATGGCTGAATATGATTTTGAAGAGGAGAGAAGGTTATGTTTTGGGGGTGAATGAGCAGTTAGAGAAGAGATTGGAATTGAAATGTAAAGATATCTATATATGCAGCCGAAAAGGCTGCTTTTTTTGTTTATTAGAAAAGCATTTGCCGTCCTGTTTCTGTTCTGATAGGTATGAACCTCTGGCTTTTAGAATATAAAAGTCTGCACAAAAAATATTAGAAAGTAAACATTTTTTGGACTGTGCAAATTTTGCATTTCTGTAGAAAGAAATTGAACATTTCTTGGACTTTACGAGTGTATTTTCATTAGTTAATCTTAAAGCATGGAAGATGCAAGGAGGTATAAAATGTCAATCTCGTATAACTTAGATGTAAGATGCTATGAAATACTGGAGTATTTATTGTACAGAGATGAATATATCACAGTACAGCAAATTGCAGAAGAAAAAGAAATTTCTAAACGAAGTGCTTATTATGATATACGAAAAATAAGTGAGTGGATGGAAACCCAAGGGATAGCTCCACTAGAAATTGAAAGAAAAAAAGGAATCTTGATTGATGAGCAGAAAAAAGGATTAATCCGTACAAGATTAAGAGAGATCTCACCCAAACTTCCTTACATATTTTCACCGGTGGAAAGAAAAAAAATTATTATTTGTTCTATACTGCAGAGAAACCGAAATCTTCATATCGATGATTTTATGGAGCTTTGTCAGGTAAGCAGAAATACAATCATTAATGACATAAAGGAAGCGACTAAAGAAATCTCTAAATATCAGCTTCTCCTGACCTATGAAAATGGAGAAGGTTATCACATTACAGGAGATTTAGTACGAAAACGGAGCATTTATTTCTTATATTTTAACTCCATTGCAGACTTTTATAAAAAAAGAATTCTTCCATTAGATGCTCCAGACAAAGTACAACAGATTCTGGATAAGTTAAAAGACATTGAAGATGCGCTGGATACCCAGTATGTTGCAGGAACGTTATATTCCATAGCAGTTTTTTTTTCAACCATTGAAAACCGAACCGATATCGTTGAATTTACAGAAAATGAAAAACTGGAAATTATGCATAGCATAGAGTATGAAATTGTATCAAAACAATTTACTGATTTTGAGGAAAGTGAACAGTTATATCTTGCATTACATCTGCTTGGATCCAGAACGCAGAATATTTCTGTCAATTTCAGAAATGAAGAAAGCGGACAGGAGTATCAGCGGCTTTCAAAGATTTTAGTTAAGGCGTTTTCAAGACTTGCGGGTATTGAATTTACAAGAGAAGAGGAATTGGTCGAAGCAATAGCGGCCCACTTAAAGACTTCGTTGTACCGTTACCGGTATGGAATACAACTGGGAAATCCTCTGCTGCATGATATTAAAAATGAGTATGGTGATCTGTTTGAGGTCTCAAGCAGAGCCTGCAAAGATTTGGAAAGTGAAATTGGTGTTCCTATTCCTGAGGGAGAGATTGCGTACATAACATTGCATTTTGGAGCATTTATTAACTCAGGGCAGCAAAAAAAACGGAAATTAAGGGTCTTGGTTGTCTGCCCAAACGGATTAAGTACAGCCAATATGTTATGCGGAGAAATCCACACTTTAGTTCCAAATGCCCATGCAGTTGATATTATCTCAATGAAAAATTATCACAAAGAGCATAATTATAATGTTGTAATTTCCACGATTGCAATTCCCGAAGAAAAGAATCTTATCCTGGTTCATCCGATTTTGACAGACAATGATAGGATTTTAATCTTAAAAAAATGTATGCGGATAGAGAACAGAAACAGTGCTGATATTTCCTTTATTGCAGGACTTGCAGCAAAGTATATGACACAGGATAATCTGCGCAAATTTAAAACAGAATTAACAGATTATTTTTCCAATACGGCAATTAAGACATATGTAAAAAAGGGAAATCAACACAAAGGAATCTGCCAGATGTTGGAGGAGCCTTTTATCCGCATCGTTGAGGAAAATATGGGTTGGGTAGAAGCTGTCAGAATGTCAGGAGAAAAATTAATCGATGATGGTTATATTCTTCCCTCTTACTTAGAAAGTATTGTGGATAAAACAAGGCAGTATGGACCATATATGTTTATTACAGACTCTGTTTTTCTTGCACATTCAGATATTGAAGATGGTTCAAAACATTTGGGGATATCATTTACTATATTTAAGCAGCCAGTATTATTCCATACGTTGGATGGACAGGAACGAAAAGCAAAGATTATTTTGACTTTATGTGCAGAAGATCAGGTAACGCATATCCGAATGTTAAACGACATTATGACGATTTTTGAAGTACCCGAAAATGCAGAAAAGATTTGGAAGCTGAAAAGTGCCAAGGGTATAAGAAATACCATCTGTAAAATCGTACAGGAGGAGACATGAAAGAAATATATAACATGCTAAAAAAGGAAAATATCCAGATTATATCGAAAGTAAAAGATTGGAGGGAAGCAATCCATGTAGCAGTGCAGCCATTAGTAAACGGTGGGTATTGTGAAGCAAGATATATTGATGAGATCATTAAGAACACTGAAAAATTAGGACCTTATTATGTACTGTGCGAGAATCTAGCATTGGTTCATGGAAGTACAGATCAGGGAGTACTAAAACGGCAGATTGCAATTACATTGTTAGAAGAACCAATCAAATTTAAAGAGGATGGATACAATGTAAGAGTTATGGTGACTCTTGCAGCGACAGATTCAGACTCTCATATGGAAATCCTTCAGGCAATGTCGCAATTATTTTCTGAGCAGGACAGTGTGCAGAATATATTGAATGCCAGAACAGAAAATGAAATATATGATTTGTTCATTCACGCAACTGAAGACAAATAGGATATCAGACATCTCATAAATATAGGAGGATTTAAAATGGATTTTATTATTAATATTTTATCAACACCAGCAATTTTGGTGGGTTTCATTTCTTTATTTGGATTGCTTTTGCAAAAGAAGCCGGCCGAGGATGTAGTAAAAGGTACAGTAAAAACAATCGTTGGATTTCTAGTATTGACAGCTGGATCAAGTTTTCTGCAAACAGGGTCTTTGAATGATTTTGGAACAATTTTTAATTATGCATTCAACATGCAGGGAGTTGTACCAAATAATGAAGCGATCGTATCATTAGGCTTAAAAGAGTTTGCACAGGATACCGCTTATATTATGTGTTTAGGCATGATCGCCAATATTGTTCTGGCCAGATTTTCGAGACTGAACTACATATTTTTAACAGGTCATCATACACTGTACATGGCTTGTATGATCGCGGTTATCTTAAATGTAGGAAACTTAAGCGGGCCTTTATTATGGATTGGCGGAGGTCTGATGCTTGGACTTATCATGGTAATCTCTCCGGCACTTTGCCAGCCAACGATGGAAAAAATCACTGGTACGAGTGAGCTGGGATTTGGACATTTTGGAGGATCAGGGTATTGGTTTTCGGCACAGATAGGAAAGTTATTTAAAGGAAAAAGCAAATCAACAGAGGAGGTTAATTTTCCTCAGAGAATCTCATTTTTGAGAGATACAACCGTTGCGATTGGATTGACTATGGTAATCTTCTTTATCATTGTTACATTTGTTGCAGTTGTAGTGAGGGATGGAATGAGCGATCCAACCATCGCGGCTTTCTTCCAGGGTGAAACAAATACACACTGGTTGGTATGGGCAATCACAAAAGGATTCAGCTTTTCTGGCGGGGTATATATTATCTTAAGTGGTGTCCGTTTGATCATTGGTGAAATCGTACCTGCATTCCGCGGTATTGCAGAAAAACTTGTACCAAATGCAAAGCCAGCTATTGACTGTCCGGTTATTTTCCCATATGCGCCAAATGCAGTGCTGATCGGCTTTCTGACATCATTTGTAGGCGGAATTTTAGGATTATTTATACTTGGAGCGATCAACAAAGCGTTGATTCCGGTGGCATTGATTTTACCTGGTGTTATTCCTCACTTCTTTTGCGGTGCATCTGCTGGTGTCTTTGCCAATGCAGAAGGCGGATTAAAAGGCTGCTTGGCGGGATCATTTCTGCACGGGCTGCTGATCACATTCCTTCCGGCGATTTGTATGCCAGTTATGGGATCTTTAAATTTTGCAAACTGTACATTTTCAGATGCTGACTTCTCAATCTTGGGAATTATATTAGGAAATATAACAAAATTTATCAAAGACGGCGGTTTGTTTGGAGTATGCATCGTATTATTCCTGCTTCCAATCATTTTTAATATCGTTGCACCAAAAAAACAGGTACAATAATCTAATTTATTTTAGGAGGTAATCGTTATGGTACATTCAATCATGTGTTGTTGTGGTTCAGGATTAGGTTCCAGCATGCTGGTTCGTATGAATGTGGAAAAAGCACTTAAAAAACTTGGAGCTTCAGGGATTTCGGTATCTCATTCATCTTTATCGGATGCTGCAGAAGGAGCGGCAGATTTATTTGTTGTCGGAAAAGACCTTGCTAATTTTGTAAAGGAGCTGCCAAGAGTTATTATTCTTGACAATATCATGGACAAAGCGGAATTAGAAACAAAATTGAAAGCAGAGATTGAGAAAGAGTAGGCAGAACTTATGGAGAAAAGTGAATTGCAGCAGTTAAAGGTACTTTCTGCCCGGATCCGCTTGGATGTGTTGGAGATGCTGGAAAAGCGCGGGTATGGACATATAGGGGGCTCATTATCTATTGTGGAATTGATGAGTGTATTATACGGAAAACAGCTGAAATATGATCCCCAAAATCCTAACTGGGAGGATAGGGATATGGTTGTTTTATCCAAAGGCCATGCAGGACCAGTATGGTATTCTGCACTAGCAGAAAAAAATTTTTTCGACAAAGGATGGCTGAGCACTTTAAATGATGGAGGGACCAGACTGCCATCGCATCCTGACCGTTTAAAAACACCAGGTGTTGATATGACGACAGGTTCTTTGGGACAAGGAACTTCTGCGGCAGCAGGGATTGCAACAGGATTCCGAATGAAAGGATCTGACCAATATGTTTATTTGATTGTAGGAGATGGTGAATTAAACGAAGGGCAATGTTGGGAGGCATTTCAATATATTGCACATTACCGCCTCAATCATTGTATTGTTATTATCGATGAAAACAAGAAACAGTTGGATGGAACAACAATGGAAATCATGAATCCTTTTAGCATTGCCGATAAGATGAAGGCCTTTGGATTTCATACAGAAACAGTAAAAGGAGATGATGAAGAAGCAATTAATGAGGCTATCTGCAGGGCAAAAGAAGTAGGTAATCAGGCAGTGTGTATTGTTTTAGATACTGTGAAAGGAGCAGGGGTTCCTTATTTTGAACAGCTTGCAGGGAATCATTCAGTCAAGTTTAATAATGAAGAAATTCTGGAGGCAAACCATGAAGCCATGAAAACACTGCAAAAAGTCATTGAAGGGGGTGAAAAGGAATGTTTAAATTAGCTGAAAACAGACAAGAAAAAGGTCGAGAATTACGCTATTGCGTAGTTGAAACTTTACAAGAGCTCATGGACTCAGATGACAAAGTGGTTGCCATGGAAGCTGACTTGGGCGGAGCCAGCGGATTTACAAAGATCCAGCAGAGCAATCCAGACCGATTTGTACAATGTGGAATTGCAGAAGCTAATATGATCGGCGTTGCAGCAGGTTTATCTGTTACAGGATTTAAACCTTTTGTACATACTTTTGGCCCGTTCGCAACAAGAAGAGTATTTGATCAATTGTATCTGTCTGGAGCATATGCAGAAAATACCATCAATATTTATGGATCTGATCCGGGGTTTGCAGTCGGGGCAAACGGAGGAACCCATACAACATGGGAAGATGTGGCATTGATGAGAGAAATACCAGGAGCCGTTGTTTGTGATGCAGCTGATGACGTGCAGATGGAATGGATCTTAAAAGAATTTGCGGCTATGGACGGAATTCATTATGTCAGAGGAAACCGAAAAGATGTCAGAAACGTGTATCAAAAAGGTGATCTTTTTACCATTGGAAAAGGAAATGTTTTGAAAGAAGGAGAAGAAATATTATTGGTTGCATCTGGTCAGTTAGTATCAGAAGCTATGGATTGTGCTGAACAATTAGAAAGGGAAGGCCATTCAATTGAAGTAATTGATATGTTTACGATCAAACCTTTAGATACAAAATTGATAAAAAAAGAGGCGGAGAACAAGAAATTAATTATTACATTTGAAAATCACTCAATTTATGGAGGTTTAGGAAGTGCGGTTGCTGAAGTAATAGCAGAAGAAAATATTCCAGTACCGTTTAAGCGAGTAGGTGTAAATGAAAGATTCGGACAGGTCGGAACGCCGGAATTTTTACAAGAGGAATTTGGGCTGACGGCAGAACACTTGAAAAAGGAGATAGAGAACTATTTATAGAAGCATTCAAAAATGTAGATAATTGATTTAATAGGAGTATTTTTAATAAACCTCCAAACTGATATAAGATGAACTTATCAGTTTGGAGGTTTTTATAATATCAAAGGCGATCTTACATATATCCTACTCTTTCCCATCCCAACAATAAGTACAAAGTTTCTTAGGATCTAATCCGACAGACTCAATCATATCATCCAGCCTGTGATACCGGAGTGATGTAAAATTCAGCTGCTTACAGATCTCATCTATCATACCCTGATATTCCGGGGAGTCCGGATTTGAAAACTTCTCCAGATGTACATTCTTGTAATCTCCGCTGATCTGTTCAATGATCCGGCGTGTGATCAGATCCATTTCAGAAGTAGACCGTGAGAAATTCAAATATTTGCATCCGTATATGATCGGCGGACAGGCCGGGCGGACATGAACCTCTTTTGCACCGCTCTGATAAAGGAATTCTGTGGTTTCCCGGAGCTGGGTTCCCCTTACGATGGAGTCATCAATCAATAAAAGGCTTTTATCCTGGATCAGTTCGTGGACCGGGATCAGTTTCATCTTGGCGATCAGATTCCTTTTGCTCTGTATGGTCGGCATAAAGGAACGAGGCCAGGTCGGTGTATATTTAATAAATGGTCTGGAAAATGGGATTCCGGATTCGTTGGCATATCCTATAGCATGTGCGGTTCCTGAATCAGGGACTCCTGCCACTGTATCCGGTGAGGCATCATCACGCTGAGCCAGCTTCTTTCCGCACTCATAGCGCATTTCCTCCACGCTGATTCCTTCATAAGAGGACGAAGGATAACCATAATAAACCCAAAGGAAAGTACAGATCTTCATATCTTCGCCTGGCTTTGCCAGAGTCTGAATGCCTTCGGGCGTAAGAATCACGATCTCTCCGGGACCAAGCTCACGTTCGGCCACATATCCGAGATTCAAATAGGCAAAACTCTCAAAGGAAATACAGTAGCCATCGTCTTTTTTGCCTACAGCAATCGGAGTGCGGCCCATTTTGTCTCTGGCGGCATAGATGCCTTTCGGTGTCAGAAGCACGATCGTCATGGAACCGTCGATGACATCCTGTGCATGCTGAATTCCTTCCACGAGATGTTCTTTCTGATTGATGATAGCAGCAACCAGCTCCGTTGCGTTAATATCTCCGCCGCTCATTTCAAGAAAATGTGTGTGGCCTGAATCAAACATCTGCTTTATAATTTCATCCGTGTTATTGATCTTTCCTACTGTCATGATCGCGTAAGTACCGTGGTGGGAGCGAACGATCAGCGGCTGCGGTTCGTAATCGGAAATACAGCCGATGCCCATATATCCGTGCATTTTGTTGACGTCTTTGTCAAATTTTGTCCGGAACGGAGCATTTTCTATGTTATGAATGGCCCGGTCAAAACCGTCGTCTTTACTGTAAACCGCCATACCGGCACGTCTTGTCCCAAGATGGGAATGATAGTCTGTCCCAAAATATAAATCAAAAACACAATCCTGTTTTGAAGTGACACCAAAAAATCCGCCCATAAATTCCTCCGTTTTGTAAATAAAATTATATTGCTGTATTTATTATAACCAAACGGAAGGAACGGGACAAGGAAAGATTGGTATTCTTTCGAAATGGGAATTGATTTAATTCAATATATTCATTATAATACAAACATACCGTTAAACCGAGACATACGAAAACTTTATATACAGGGGTGCTGGCAGACTGCCGGCTGAGAGTAAGACGAGAAGAAGTCTTTAACCCTTATACCTGATCTGGGTAATGCCAGCGTAGGAATAAAACAGTACAGTTGTACATGAGATTATTTCCCCGTTGGATTTTATCCGGCGGGGTTTTTATTTCATAGTAAAGTTCTACGACCTTCCCTAATGAAATAAAAATGCTCCGCAGGTTGTGCACAGATGCGCAAGGAAATTATTTGCCTTTGGCAAATTGCATCCGGCACGCAAAGTTGTCAAGGAAACAGATTTATGAGGAGGAAAGAAATATGAATGCAAGCGTAGCGATTCAAACACTGCCGGAGGCAGCCAATGACGAAGAATTGATCCGTATTGTGGATCAGGTAATTGATTATATTAAGAGTACGGGACTGAATTATTATGTGGGACCGTTTGAAACTGCGATTGAGGGTGACTACGATGAACTGATGGACATTGTGAAAGAGTGTCAGCATATCGCTGTCCGTGCGGGTGCACCGTCGGTTGCGGCTTACATTAAAGTGTCCTATAAGCCAGAAGGGGATGTGCTTACCATTGATAAAAAAGTTACAAAACACCACCAATAAACTGTGGCCGGCAGCGGCGATCCTTGTGCTTCTGGCAATATGGCAGACTGCCAGCGGGACAGGGATGGTTTCAAAATTTCTGCTTCCGTCGCCGGTGGATGTGGTCAAGGCATTTGTGAATGATTTTTCACTGCTGATGACGAATGCGAGAGTGACCATAATTGAATCGTTTATCGGTCTGCTGATGGGCGTTGTCATTGGTTTTTTTATGGCAGTGCTCATGGATCATTTCGATAAAATGTATAAGGCATTTTATCCGCTGATCGTGTTGACGCAGACGGTGCCCACAGTGGCCATTGCGCCGCTCCTTGTATTGTGGTTTGGATATGAAATGCTTCCAAAGGTAATCTTGATTATTATCGTGACATTTTTTCCGATTACTGTGAGCCTGCTGGACGGCTTTCGTTCGGCGGACAAAGATACAATCAGTCTGATGCGATCCATGGGTGCGTCAAAGCTGCAGATATTCCGGTATGTGAAATTTCCGGGATCTCTGGGCCAGTTTTTTGCCAGCCTGCGGATTTCAGCTTCCTATGCAGTTGTGGGAGCCGTCATTTCAGAATGGCTGGGAGGATT
>OBZD01000197.1_pt1 | contig 56804 bp, 71 predicted proteins | sample 1501551 | NCBI WGS metagenome assembly OBZD01 (sample SAMEA2580221, study PRJEB22360) | human gut metagenome | biome: human gut; feature: human-associated habitat; material: faeces | place: Denmark | collected 2008/2010 | reverse complement strand
AAAATATAATAATATAAACTTTATAAAATAAAGGAACTTTAAAAACAAAAGGAGATAGAGAAGATGGACAATAAAACATACGAAGAAGATTTTAAAATGATTCGATCAGCAATCGATGGAGCAAAGAATCCAATGAATCAATTAGGTGGATTTTTTAAAAGCTATGCAATTATTAATATGATAACCGTTGTGTTGTATTTAATCGTCAGTTTATATCAAGGATTCGTGAGGGAAATGTATATTGGGAGAATGATATGTTTTGTTTATTTGGCGTATTATATTTTCCGAATGTACAAAGAGGAAAAAAGCAATACTAATCATTATTATCAGGCGATGCTTTATATTTATGGAAGCGTTGTAGTTGTGATCCCAGTCATTTTATGGATTGCAGGAATTATCGGATCATTTACATTAAATAATGAAGCTTCTCAGGCAGGAAAAATGTTAGAAATGTTGATGAATTTACAGGTGTTTTCAGCAATTATCTTATTAAGTGTATCATTTTTAATCGTCAGTTTTGTACGTGATAACAAAATATATGCTGTATGTGCGATAGGTAATTTAGTCGTTTACCTGATTGCGTTTGCGATAGATCAGGAATTATCAATTGGAAATATCGTGATACACTATCAAGATTTGTATTATTATGTTATGCTTATTATTGGCTATATGATATTAGCAAAATGTATAAGAAAAGAATGATTATAAATGAAAGAGGATATGTTACAGGGTGAAAGAATATCAAATACAGGAAGCATTTTGTTCAAAACTCAGACTACTGATCATCAGTCATCTGATCACAAAAAAATTGCTTTTTACAGAACTAAAGAAATTAACAAATGCATCGGACGGTAATCTTAGTATACAGCTGAAGAAATTAGAAAGCTGGGAATATGTTAAATCTGAAAAGAAACTAATGAATGGGAAAGCGGTAACACAATATGAAATCACAGAGATGGGAATTCAACAGTTTGAAGAATATGTTGATTTTTTGGAATCTGTGATTAAGGGTAAAGGTATCTAATATCAGAAGCATAAAAGTGTATTTGAATTAAAAATAAAAATCCGCTATACTTAAGACAAAGTATAGCGGATTTTGAACATTTCGTGGAGGTTTATATGGTAAATACTTTAAAACTGCCAGTAGGAATCGATAGTTTTGAAAAAATCAGAAAGAATCGGTTTTATTATATTGATAAGACAAAGCTTATAGAACAGTTGGTGGAAACAGGTGGCGAGGTTACTCTTTTTACACGTCCACGTCGTTTTGGTAAGACCTTGAATATGAGTATGTTACGCTCTTTTTTTGAAATAGATGCAGACGAATCATTGTTTGATGGATTATATATTACAAAAAATAAAGAACTTTGTGAAGAATATATGGGAAAATATCCGGTTATTTTCCTTTCATTAAAAAGTGTGGATGGATTAACTTTTGAGGATGCCAAGTATCGCATGACAGAGTTGATAGGTCTAGAAGCAGAGCGGTTTGGATTTTTGGAAGATAGTGAACATCTGTCAGAAAATGAGAAAAAACGATACAAAGCTATTATTTCATTAAATAATGGTATGAATACAATGAATGAAAAAATGCTGATATCAAGCCTTCAGGTTTTGTCGCAATTATTGTACAAGCATTTTGGAAAAAAGGTGATCATTTTGATTGATGAGTATGATGTCCCTTTGGATAAGGCTTTTCAGAATGGCTTTTACAGAGAGATGGTGTCATTGATCAGAGGTCTTTTCGGAATGGCGTTGAAGACCAATGATAGTTTACAGTTTGCGGTTTTGACAGGTTGTATGCGGATTTCTAAGGAAAGCATCTTTACAGGTCTTAATAATTTTGAGGTTTTATCAATCTTGAATGATCAGTATGATGAGAGTTTTGGATTTACAGATGCTGAGGTCAAAAAAATATTGAATGATTACAATCTTAAAGATCATTATTTAGAAGTCAAAGAGTGGTATGACGGTTATCATTTTGGAAACATTGATATATATTGTCCATGGGATGTAATTCAATATTGTAAAAGCTTATATTTAGATGTTTCTGCTAAGCCACAGGATTTCTGGTCCAACTCAAGTGGTAATGCTATCGTTCGTAGATTTATAGACAAGGCTGATATATCGACTAGAAACGAGATAGAACGTTTAATAGCAGGAGAGAGTATTGAAAAGGATGTTGTATCAGAACTCACTTATGATGAGATTGATAAAAGCATTGAAAATTTATGGAGTGTGCTTTTTACGACAGGATATCTGACACATAAAGGTTGTACAGAAAGTGGAAAATACCGTCTGGTAATTCCGAATAAAGAGGTTAGAAATCTTTTCGTAAAAAAAATCAGAGATTGGTTTTCTGATGTATCAAGAAATGATGGAAAAACATTGGAAGAGTTTTGCAGTGCATTTGTAGATAAAGATTCCGAAAAGATAGAACAGATTTTTGGAGACTATCTCTGGAATACCATCAGTATACGTGATACAGCAGTTGCAAAAGAAAAGAAGGAAAATTTTTATCATGGTATTTTGCTTGGACTTCTAGGATATAAATCAAACTGGCTGATCAAGTCAAATGCAGAATCAGGAATTGGTTACAGTGATATATTAGTGGAGGTTCCGACCAATAGAACAGGAATTGTGATTGAAATAAAGTATGCAGAGGACGGAGATCTGGATGCAGCATGTGAAAAGGCATTAAAACAGATTGAAGAGAAAGATTATGTGGCAAAACTAAAACAGGATGGTATGAAAAATTTTATCAAATATGGAATTGCTTGTTTTAAGAAAATATGCAAAGTTGTAGTTGAATAGTAAATTGTAGTTTGAAGACAGAAATTATTGGTGGAATATTATAAAAAGAGATCATGTGCCTGCAACCCACTCGCGTTCGGACTCCCACGTAGCTGTACTAAGCTCCTGAATGGTCTAACGACCATCCACTCGCTAAGTGCAGACGTGTCCGTACGGTTGCTGACACATGATCTCTTTTTATAATATTCAAATAATTTACGTGATTCAAATCACTATACAGTGTGTATGTTATATGATATTGATTAACAATTTTTGTATTCGTAAACGGGAATTTAAAGAGATGCATAAGCACCGATTTATCGAGATGTTTGGGAATATAATAAACACTTATCTTCTGTCTTGAAAAAATTAATTTACATCCAATATCATTCTCCATGCACATTCGGTAGTGGTTTCGATTACGTAAATTATTTGAATATTATAAAAAGGGTTATCTGTCTGAGACCGTAGGAACACGCCTGCACTTAGTGAGTGGATGGTCGTTAGACCATTCAGGAGCTTAGTACAGCTGCGTGTGAGTCGAGCGAGAGCACGTCGCAGACAGATAACCCTTTTTATAATATTCCATCAATAATTTCCGTCATCAAACCAGCAAATTAAAATTTCTATGTAGTATCATATAATAATTCCGTATATATAACCAGATGATCATCAAAATAAACAAAGGAAGGGCAAGGATATGGAAGATCAAAAGATCATAGATTTATATACAAACCGTGAAGAAAGAGCAATTCACGAAACAGATAAAAAATACGGACGATTATGTACAAGCATTTCCATGGGAATCTTAAATGATATCAGAGACAGTGAAGAATGTGTCAGTGATACATGGCTTACCTTGTGGAATCAGATACCGCCCAAGAAACCGAACCCATTCAAAGCGTATATCTGTAGGATCATAAAAAATCTATCATTAAAACGCTATGAATATCATCATGCAAAAAAGAGAAACAGCCAGTATGATCTTTCACTGGAAGAATTAGAAGAGTGCATCAGCAAAGAACAAAATGTAGAAAATCAGATCGAATTACGAGAATTAAAATGGATCGTTGCAAAGTTCATAGAGAAACTGCCAAAAGAAAAAAGAATTTTATTTTTAAGAAGATACTGGTTTTTGCAATCGGTCTCAGAAATGGCGAGAGATTATGAAATAACTCCAAAGAATATGTCAGTCAAACTGTTAAGGATCAGAAAAGAGTTAAAAGAATATCTGAAAGAGGAGGGATTTGAAATATGAAAGACAATAAGGATGAGGAAAAAACATTATTTCAGGCAATCGATGCAGTGGATGATAAATTTTTGATGGAAACATTGAAAGATATGGAAAAGAGAAAGAACCAAAACCACAAACAGCAATTAAAATTTAAGCAAATGACACCAATGGTTAAAGCAGCAACGATTGCATTGATCTGTTTTCTGACCTTAGGAATAAGTGTTAGCGTGGCAGCAGCGACATCGAAAACATTTCGGCAGTGGATTCAAAAGACATTTATGTCACAGACGATATATAAAGTAACACAAACCAAAGATGTCAGCGATCATAAGAAAAACCAAAAGATTGTGCTAAAAGATAACATGGAAATCAAACAAGGACACAACCAAAGCTTTATCTGTCAGTATCATTACGAAGGAAAATACGATGTCGAAGTGACAGACAAAGTATATACAATTGAAGGGAATCATTTAAAAGAATTAAAACCAGAGAAAAAATGGTTCCATGGAATTTATAATGGAAGGAAATTTTCATTTCAGTATGCAGTGATTCGTGGAGAAATTTATGTATACAATGTGAAAGGAAATATCAGTGATATTTTCTGGAAAGTATGGGATGAAGATACGATTTATGTTTCTTTATATCATATGAATAAAAAAGATGATATCATACAAAAAGAATGTATTGCAAAATTAAATCTTAAAACAGGAAAAGTAACAAAGATTACAGATGACACCAAAATCTGCAATATGGAGATGTCACCAGATGGGGAATGGATTTTGTTAAATTACAGAAGCAAAGGATATTGGAGTGCATTGAATCTTAAAACAGGAAAAGAAACCAAACAGCCAGGAATCAGTGGATATGCACACAATGAAGAAATTTGTTTTATTGGAAAAGACAAGATTGTAGCAATGGGAAATCCTGTCATGACAAAAAATTCTGAATACAACGTCTGGAATAAAATTAATCTAAAAACAGCCAAAGCGATAAAACAATGGGATGACCGCTCCAAAGAAGAACAATATTCAAATAACGAATGGTATGTATACAAAGAAAAGAAAGGAAAGTTACATTTAAAACATCTGGCATATGAAACATCCATTGATATTCCAGATGTTAAAACAGTACATATTATTGATGATGCTGGAGATTATGTTTTATTTGATGATGATCAAGGCAATGATTATTTGTGTAATCTAAGAAATAAGACATATAAGAAATTTATATTGCCAAAGAAATTTAGAGATGATACGCAAATGTATCTGGCAGGAAAAGAGAAGAAGATGCTGGTGCAACATGGAAAAGAAATATATTTGATCGATATTAGTGATATGTATAAAAACATCCAACCAAGGAAATAATACCACTATTATTTTCATAAAGAAGGATGTGACAAAAATTGAAAAATCGTTTATGCATTGAAAATGTTATCGGAAGGGAAGTTTTAGATTCCAGAGGAAATCCAACGGTAGAAGTCGATGTACTTTTAGAAAATGGAGCCTTGGGAAGAGCAATTGTCCCTTCTGGTGCGTCCACAGGTAAATATGAGGCGTTAGAGTTAAGAGACCGCGAAAAAAGATACCGTGGATTAGGTGTTGAAACAGCTGTTAATCATGTGAATCACAAGATTGCAGACCGCTTGACTGGCAAAAATGCACTCAATCAGATTGAGATCGATCAGATCATGTTAGAAGCAGATGGAACCCCAAACAAAGAAAGATTTGGGGCAAACGCAATCCTTGGAGCATCACTTGCAACTGCTAAGGCAGCCGCTTGTGGACTAGGTTTACCGTTATACCAGTATCTTGGAGGCAGCTTTGCATCCAAACTTCCGATACCAATGATGAACATATTAAATGGAGGAAAACACGCAGATAATACCGTTGATTTTCAGGAATTTATGATTGCACCAGTTGGTGCAGACTCTTTCAAAGATGCTTTGATGATGGGAACTGATGTGTATCATACATTAAAATACATTTTGAGGAAAAATCATTTAAATACAGGTGTTGGAGATGAAGGAGGTTTCGCCCCGAATCTGGAAAGCTCAGAACAGGCATTAGATCTTTTGGTGCAGGCAATTGAACAGGCAGGATATAAAACAAAAGAAGAAATAGCAATCGCTATGGATTGTGCTGCATCAGAAATCTATAATGAAGATGAGAAAGTTTATCATTTTATGGGAGAAAGCAGGATGGCAGGCAAGGAAGTAAGAAGAAATTCTGAAGAAATGGTGCAGTATTATGAAAAGCTTGTCGAAGATTATCCAATCTTTTCCATTGAAGATGGATTAAATGAAGAAGATATGCCAGGTTGGAAAGTATTGACCTACCGTCTTGGAGAGAAGATCCTGCTAGTTGGAGATGATTTATTTGTAACAAATGTTGCACGGCTAAGAGAAGGAATTAAGGAAAATATTGCAAACAGCATTTTGATCAAGCCAAATCAGATTGGAACATTGACAGAGACATTAGATGCCATTGAGACAGCTGCAAAATCAGACTACAAAACAATCATTTCTCATAGATCAGGGGAAAGCGAAGATACGACGATCGCAGATATTGCAGTTGCAACGAATGCAGGACTGATCAAAACAGGAGCACCATGCAGATCTGATCGTACTGCAAAATACAATCGTTTATTACGTATTGAAGAAGAGCTTGGAAGCTTATCAAAATATGGCTGGTAAAAGGATAAAAATGTAAAAACTATGCAAAGTATTGTTGTTTTCCTTGCAAGTTTGATATGTATATGTTAGAATGAACCACAGTGAATGGAAATATATTAGGAGGCATATCGTGAAAACAGCATTAACTGTAATTTTTATTATAGCATCAATTTTATTAATCATATTAGTATTAATGCAAGAAGGAAAAGAAGCGGGATTAGGTTCTTTAACCGGTGCAGCAGATAGCGGAACATACTGGAGCAAGAACAAAGGTCGTTCTAAGGAAGGAACACTGATCAAAGTGACAACATTCTTTACGATCGTATTTTTCGTAACAGCAGCAATCCTTTGCTCAAGATTTATTTAGAGAAAAGATAAGCACTTCTTAAACTTGTTTTAAGAGGTGCTTTTTATGTCGAAGAGGATTTCCATAAAAAGATTAAGAAGATTTAAATATACAGGAGAACGTAATGACAGATAAACGATTTAACAGAAAGAAGAAGATTAAAGCGTTGATCAACGATCCGTATTATCAGCCAATGAAACAAAGAGAGATCGGATACCTGATGCAGGTAGCTCCAGAAGATCGTGACGAGTTTGTTGAGATTTTGAATGAACTGGTAGAAGAAGGATCGATTGAAGTAAGTAAACGTGGAAAATACATGCCGCCAAGTGTGAAGACGGTCAAAGGAACATTCAGTTGTACAAGCAAAGGTTTTGGGTTTGTGACTGTGGAAGGGGAAGATGACGATTATTACATTCATGAGAAGAACATGAATGGAGCTTTCCATGAAGATACGGTCTTAATGCAGGTATTGGACGATCACCCAACTTCTGGAAGAAGAAAAGAAGGAAAGATCATCAAGATTTTAGAGAGAGGAATCAAGACAGTGGTCGGAACTCTTCAGAAAAACCAGAACTTTGGGTTCGTGATTCCAGATAATTTAAGATTTGACAGTGATATTTTTGTATCCAAATCTCAGTGCAAGAATCTTACCAGCGGATTTAAAGTGATGGTAGAGATCACAGATTATGGAGATGCCAGAAGAAGTCCAGAAGGAAAGATCATTGAAGTTTTAGGACATAAAGATGATCCAAGAGTTGATATTTTATCAATTGTCAAAGCTTATGGAATCCCAACCCAGTTTGAAGATGATGTCAAACAGCAGGTTGATACGATTCCATCTGAGATCAAAGCATCTGACTACAAAGACCGTATGGATATCAGAGACTGGCCAATGGTAACGATCGATGGAGAAGATGCGAAGGACTTAGATGATGCGATCACATTATCAAGAAAAGGAAAGAATTATTTACTTGGAGTACATATCGCGGATGTATCCGAATATGTAACAGAGTACTCTCCATTAGATAAAGAAGCGTTAAAACGAGGAACAAGTGTATATCTTGTAGACCGTGTGATTCCGATGCTTCCACATCAATTATCGAATGGAATCTGTTCCTTAAATCAGGGATGCGACAGACTGGCATTAAGTTGTATCATGGAAGTTGATCCAAGTGGAAAGGTTGTCGATTATCAGATTGCAGAGACATTGATCAACGTCGATCATCGTATGACATATACATCCGTAGCTAAAATCTTGGATGGGGATATGGAAGAACGTAACAAATACGAAGATTTTGTAGAAATGTTTGAGTTAATGAAGGAATTATCCGACATTTTAAGACATCGTCGTCATGAAAGAGGAAGCATTGACTTTGACTTTCCAGAATCTAAGATCATCTTAGATGAAAAAGGCCGTCCAGTTGATGTTTATCCACAGGTGAGAAATGCAGCAACAAAGATCATAGAAGATTTTATGCTGTGTGCCAATGAAACGATCGCGGAAGAATTCTACTGGAGAGAGATTCCATTTTTGTATCGAATCCATGAGATTCCAGACCATGAGAAGATTGATAAGTTACAGGTATTTTTACAAAACTTTGGAATTTACTTAAAGAGCAGTCATGATGAGATTCATCCAAAGGAAGTACAGAAGTTACTGACAAAGATCGAAGGAACACCAGAAGAACCATTGATCAGCCGTTTGACATTAAGATCTATGAAACAGGCAAAATATTCTGCATACAGCTCTATGCATTTTGGATTGTCCACAAGATATTACTGCCATTTTACATCACCGATCCGAAGATATCCAGATCTTCAGATCCACAGGATCATCAAGGAAACTTTGCATAATAAATTTACAACAAGACGATTCAGTCATTACGATGCAATTTTGCCAAAAGTAGCAGAACAGTCATCTAAGATGGAACGCCGTGCAGAAGAAGTCGAGAGAGAAGTATGTAAGCTTAAGAAAGCGGAATACATGAGAAGAAGAATCGGAGAAGTACATGAAGGAATCATTTCCGGTGTGACAAACTGGGGAATCTATGTGGAACTTCCAAATACGATCGAAGGAATGGTTCATGTATCCATTCTTCCGGGAGACTATTATTACTATGATGAGAAGACCTATTCCATGGTAGGAGAAAGAACTGGAAGAACATTTAAATTAGGAGAGAAGGCGAAAATCCGTGTCAAAGATGTGGATATGATGCTTAAGAATATTGATTTTGAGTTAGTGGAGGATGATGATTATGAGCAAAGCGAAGACGGATGGAATTAAACTCATAGCAAATAATAAAAAAGCAAGACATGATTATTTTGTAGAAGACAGTTTTGAAGCAGGGATCGTACTTCATGGAACTGAAGTAAAATCTTTAAGACAAGGACACTGCAGCATCAAAGAATCCTTTGTTGATATTGATAATGGGGAAGTGTTCATTCATCAGATGCATATCAGCCCTTATGAAAAAGGAAATATCTTCAACAAAGATCCACTTCGTACAAGAAAACTATTATTGCATAAATCGGAGATTTCCAAGATGATCGGACAGATCAATCAGAAGGGATATACATTGATTCCATTAAAAGTATACTTTAGTGGAAGTTTGGTAAAAGTTCAGATCGGATTATGCAAAGGTAAGAAACTCTACGACAAACGACAAGATATCTCAAAGAGAGATCAGTTAAGAGAAGCACAGAGAGACTTCAAAGTAAGAAACTTTGGATAATTTCAAGGAAGATTAAAGATTGTATAAGAAGTTATACAAAAAGACTTGACATCCTATATAAGAGACTATATAATATAATTTCGAGACTGGGAAGGCTCTCAGTCTCGAACCAAGCTTATTAATTCCGGGCTAGTAAAGGTTTCGACAGGGGTTATGAAGCTTGAGGAGCCATTGGGAGGGACCACCTTACGGTACAAACTTAAATATAAACGCAGATAATAAATTAGCGTACGCTGCCTAGTTTGCAGCAGTCAGCTCTAGATCACCTGTAGTCTGGAATCCTGGCTTCAAACATGCAGGACCCTTGACCGGTCAAGCTTTGTGCCGGTTAAAGTATTGATGAAGCTACTGAAGCTGTGATCCTGTTAGTCGGAGCACGGTAGAGGGAATGAAAGAAGACTGACTGTAATGGGAGAGCCTCATGTGAATTGGCTTTTGGACGCGGGTTCGATTCCCGCCTAGTCCATTTTTAAACCTCACGTTTTTACGTGGGGTTTTCTTTTTTCGTGTTGCAATATATTTTCAAAGTATGCATCAATCGTATCATCAACCTTGATTCGTTCGGATGAAAAGGTCTGCTGATATACAGGCACGTTCGATCTGACGGGAACGGATCTTTCGCTGATAAGCTTTATATTTCGGAGAATAAGTGATGATCAGATTTTCATCCATGTTCTCAGTGACAACAGGGTTTTTTTTATATTGTAGAAATGAGAGATGAATTTGCTCCAGATGCGAACATCAGACATAGACCACTTTTATTAGAGGAAATTGATAAATATGTGACAGTGATCGGAGATGCATCGAAAGTTTCTACGATTACAAATGCTGTGTATGAAGGGCATCATGTGGCGTTAGATATCTAGAGAAATAAAAACATATTTATAAGAAAAATCATAAAGGCATTGGATGTTTTTTAGAAATATCTGGTGCCTTTATTTTGTGCTATAATGAGAATAAAAATTGATAGAATAAAATGTAAGGGGAAGAAATAAGTGAAACGATGTAAAATTACTGCAATCCGCAAAACAGAATATAAAGACTTAATGGAAAAGTATGAAAATCCTATGGAGAATGCTTGCGATATAGAAGAGGGGCAAGTATTTATTGCAGAAGGATGGAAACGACCAGAAGGATTTTGTGAAAGTGCATGGGAGAGTATCTCTCCGTTTGTTATGACATTAGTTTATGGAGGTAGCGATATTTATGAAGGATGGATGAAAAATAAAAAATCAGCAATGATCAGCTGTAATGATGGATTCCGCCCGGTTAGTTTTTATATCGAAGTGTTGGAAGATGAAAGAAGCTAGAGTTTTATTTTAAGAAGGAATATGGTACTATTGATTATAAATATGGGGTTTAGATGTTAAATTAATATGGGACAGATTATAATACAACATTGAGAAACAAGGAAAGGCGGAGGCACTTATGGCAGAACAGATTAGAAGGACAAAATGAGATGGTGCGGCAATCCAGATTTGTAATTATGAGAATGTACAATAATTTTCATTTGACTTTTTCAAAAAATCAAAATATAATAAAAACCAAACGAGTAGCAAACGAGCGTAAATCCAGTTTTTGCTGCTCGTTTTTCTATTTTTACAATCATAAAATGTCATTAAAAAGTGTGTAGCCAATCAGCGTAAGACCAGCTTATTCTGATGAACTACATTCTTTTTTTATGCAAAAAAGGAGGAAAAATTAAAAATGGCAGAAAGTAACAAGATGAAGGATATGCCAGTCAATAAGCTCATGATCCAGATGGGAATTCCAATGATCTTATCAATGGCATTGCAGGCAGTCTACAATATTGTAGATAGTGCTTTTGTAGGTAACATGAGAGCAGGAAGCGAGGCAGCCCTAAATGCCTTGACGCTTGTATTTCCAGTTCAGATGCTGATGGTTGCGGTAGGGATTGGAACAGGAGTAGGAACCAATGCACTTCTTGCAAGAACACTCGGACAGGAAAATCATAAAAAAGCAGGTAAGGTTGCTGGAAACAGTTTGTTTTTAGGCGGGATCATTTATGTGGTCTGTTTGCTCTTTGGAATCTTTGGAGTTAAAACATACATTTCATCACAGACGGTTGATCCGAAAGTAATCTCTATGGGAACAAGTTATCTTAGGATATGCTGTATCATTTCCATGGGAATCATTTTCTTTTCTCTATTTGAAAAGTTGTTACAGGCAACAGGGCGTTCGCTCTATTCAACAATCGGTCAGGTTGCGGGAGCAGTGGTAAATATCATCCTTGATCCGATCATGATCTATGGGATTGGACCTGTTCCAGAAATGGGGGTTCAAGGTGCAGCTTATGCAACAGTCATCGGACAGGTAGTGTCAACAGTGTTATTGTTTATCTTTCATATGAAATTAAACAAAGAATTTGAACATGGAGCAAAGTATATGAAGCCAGATGCTGGAATTATCAAAGAAATATATGCAATCGGACTTCCGGCGATCATTGCACAGGCATTGATGTCAATTATGGTATATGTAATGAACCTTATTTTGAAATTCAGTCCTTCCGCTCAGACAGCCTACGGATTGTTTTATAAAGTACAGCAGTTTGTTTTATTCTTAGCATTTGGACTAAGGGATGCGATTACACCGATCATAGCATTTGCTTATGGGATGGGAAGTAAAAAGAGGATAAAAGATGGAATCAAATATGGTTTGATGTATACAATTGTATTAATGATCTTCGGAATTTTGATCACAGAAGGTTTTCCAGGCTTTTTTGCAACGTTATTTAACGCGGGAAGTTCCAGAGAATATTTTATTGGTGCAATGAGAATTATCTCGATCAGTTTTATTTTTGCTGGGATTAATGTGGCATATCAGGGAATATACCAAGCATTGGATGGTGGTATGGAATCATTAATTATTTCACTGATTAGGCAACTTGTGGTCATATTACCCCTGGCAGGAATCTTTTCAATCTTTGTAAGAAATGACCAGGCAGGAGTATCTTTAATCTGGTGGGCATTCCCAATTACAGAACTTGCAGCATGTCTGATCGGATTTATCTTTTTAAAGAAGATAAGAAAAACAAAAGTGGACCGATTAACACATTAAGGAGGAAGGTATTATGGCAAAAAGAATCATTACAATCAGTAGAGAATTTGGAAGCGGTGGACGATTTATCGGAGAAGAAGTAGCACAACAGCTTGGAATTGCTTATTATAGTGAAAATATTATAGATCAGATTGCGCAACAGTCAGGATTATCACCAGAATATATCGAAGAAAATGCAGAATTATCCCCAAAGAAAGGATTTTTTGCCTATGCATTTTCGGGTCGTGATATTACAGGGAAATCCGTGGACGATATGCTGTATGAGGCACAGAGAAAGGTAATCTTGGAAATTGCAGAAAAAGAACAATGCGTTATGATTGGGAGAAATACTGATTTTATACTGAAGGATAGAGATGATGTGTTAAATGTGTTTATACATGGAGACATGCCAGAGAAGATCAAACGTATTTGCAAGTTATATAATGTTACAGAAGACGGGGCAGTAAAACTTATAAAGGATACAGATAAAAGACGAAGGATAAATTATAATTTCTATACAGAACAAAAATGGGGGATGGCAAGTAATTATACATTGTCATTAAACAGTTCGCAGTTGGGATATGCAAGGTGTGAGAAGATGATCATGGGTTGTGTGGATATTTGTTAGATTATAGGAATTTTTCTTATTATCTCATATAGGAAATATTTTTTGAATCTGATATACTAAAACTATAAGGAGGAATATAAAAATGGAATTTCAAACGATGGGAACAAAGTTATCAAAGTAAACAAGATGAAATTCATCAGATAGGGGAGTATCTGCAAAAGCAAGGAATAGAAAAAATAACGCTTATTGTCGCTTCATCGATTGGAGCAGATTTAGGACTCACATTTCTTTCTCAGATGAAAATTCCAATTGAGCATACTTTTTTGATGGAGGTCAATTTGCACAGATTTCAAGATTGACAAGGAAGGTTATGGTTCCATTTTTGTATCTGGCGATTAAGAGCCTTTATTGGAGTAAAGGAGCGACTTTAAGTAAATTTATGTGGTGCAGTGAAGAAAGTATAAAGCCATATTTTATAAAAGCAGGAAAAAATCTGCGGTATAAAAATCTATATCGACAGATGATGGACAGTTTGGAAGATAAAGAATTTCCAAAGCTGTCACAAGAGGTTCAAAGAACCATTTTCTTTGAGTTTGGAAGTGTCGAGGAACATTATAAATATCGTGATGCTGTAAAGAAGGCGTATCCGTACAGGAAAGTTGATGAGAATAGTTAGCGAACACTAATAAAAGGGAGAAAAGAAGAATGAATGAAAAAGCAAATTATGGAAACTGGGTACCTGAAAAAGCATTGTATACATTATTTGGAGCAGTAATTGTTTTAGGTGTTATTGCGGTAGCAGTACAAGTAGCTTTAAGTGAAATGGTCATTGCAATCATAGTAGGCGTATTATGCATTTTGACTCTGGTAATGGCAATTTATATGCTGATCTGTCATGAAACATTCGCATTTGGAAAAGGAAATATGATGGCAGGAGTACATGAACATCTGATTAAACATCTTGATTGGGATGGTGAAGGGAAACTTCTAGACATCGGATGCGGAGCAGCAGCACTTACTGTTTATTGCGCCAAAGCATTTCCAAAGGCACAGATCACAGCGATGGATCACTGGGGTGTGGAATGGAATTATGCAAAAGAGCAGTGCGAGAAAAATGCAAAGATTGAAGGAGTTGCAGACCATATCGCTTTTCAAAAAGGAGATGCAGCAAAACTGGATTTCCCTGATGAGACATTTGATGCAGTAGTAAGCAATTTCGTGTTTCATGAAGTGCGAACAGCAAAAGATAAGAGGGATGTTGTAAAAGAAGCATTAAGAGTTTTGAAAAAAGGCGGTGTATTTTCTTTTCAGGATATGTTTTCACAGAAAGCATTGTACGGAGATATGGAAGAGTTTGTAAGAATCTTAAAAGAAGAAGGAATTTCAGAAGTTCACTACATAGGAAATCTGGAAAAGAAGCTAGACTTTATTCCGGGATTTGTAACAACACCATGGATGATCAGCGGGATGGGAATTATTTATGGGAAAAAATAGGACACAGTCAGGAAATTGTGATAAAATATAAGAAATTAATTAACAGGTTGAAAGTGGCTTCGGTATGCTGCAAAAGAGGGGGCAAATCCAGTTTAATAAAATTGGAAATTGCGAGAAAGGAGAAAAGTATGCTTACAATATTAAACTCAGAAAGCTTATGGATTGGAACAGACATGATACAATTTAATGCGATCAGGGATATCTTGGATCGGGAAAAGATTAAGTACAAATACAAAACATACAATCACTTAGGAGAATGGGCAGGATCAGGAACACTTCGTGGAAACTTTGGAAGTGTGGGGAATCCTACATCACAGTCCATACAGTATGAAATTTTTGTGGCGAGAAAAGACTTAGAAAAAGCACAGGCTGTAATGTGGAATTTGCTTAGATAAAGTAGATACATGATGATAATGAAGAAAGGAAAGATACTGTATATTACTAAAGTGATATACAGTGCCATTCTTTTTATGGTATAATAATTTTGCAATGTTAGGAAATGGCTTAAAATGGTCATTTCCTAACATATGTGTTACTAATTTGTTACTTGTTGAATGGAAATTTATTATTTCAACAAGAGAATAGTATCTCTCAATTGTTCCACTGTTTTATGATTATAAACCCTATTTCCAACATCTTTAGATTTATGCCCCATCAGCATATCAATGCATTTTCTATTACCGCCTGCATTATCCAAAAATGTTTCAAAAGTATGCCTTGCCTCATGAGGCGTTTTCTTTTTCTTTGTTATATAGGCAATAACAACCTTCCATTCTTCATAAAAATCCCATTTTTTAAACTTGGAACCTTCATCATTTTCTAAAAAATATTCATTACTTTTCTCTAACCGTTTTTTTACAAACGGCATGATACGAGGATGGATTGGCACAATTCTATTCTTCCCTGAAGAAGATTTGCTTCCACCTTTAAAATATTCTTCTTCAAGATTGATCTGATCACATGTCATATTTAACAATTCCATTAATCTGAATCCGGTGTAAATATAGATTAATACAATATCTACATTTTTTTGATCAGATATTTTCCACAGAGCTTCAACTTCTTTTTCAGTGAATGGAGTGCGTTTAGTTTCTCCCTGTTCTGTGCTGACAGAAATTATTTGAGAATACATCTTATCTATAATGTCTAATTCAAATGCAAAATTATCTAAATGCCACCAAAGTGCTTTGATATGAGATTGTGTAGCGTAACCGCGACCACAATCGTCCATGGTTGCTTGCATATGATAAGCTCGTATTTGCCTATATTTTTTCCCGTACAGTTTTTGACAATATTTATAAGCTGCTTTAAGTGTATATAAACGAGAACTTCCAAGTTTAGGAGCTTTTACTTCAAGCCATCGCTTATATAATTCTGCAAGAGTGACGCGATTGCGATCAATATTCCAAGGATTATCATTGTACCTGGCTAAAATGATATTTGCTTCTTCACGAGTAGCAGCATAGTCTACTGGGACTTGTCTGCCGTGTCCATCTTCATCGTATGTAGTGACTTTGATTACATAAGGGCGTGATCGATTGCCTTTTAATTTGGTTACACTGCCGTAGCCGTTTGGGTTTCTTCTTGCCATATATCATCATTCCTTTCCTAAAAAAAGGGTACAAAAAATACACCCTTATCAAATTGTAATTTTGTAGGATGTATGATATAATTCTGGTGTCGAGTCAGAAGCATATCACACACCACGTTGTTGATAGGTTTCTTAAAGCCGTCTGGTTGTCAGCCAGGCGGTTTTTATTTTGACCATTTTGGCGAAGTCACCGAAATGGTGTTGAAAAAACTAAAAATCTTAATTATAATGTAGCTGGTAATAAGTCGGCACGATGGAGCAAACCCATCCGATCCGGCGAATGCTTAACGAAAAATGGTCGTTCTACACTTACCAGGGGCAGGACGGCTATTTTTTATGTGTATAGTTCAGAATGGCAATAATTAATAGTGCAACATTTATGGTGATCATAAATTCCTCATATGTACTCATAAGGGCCTCCTTTCCGCAATGCTCGGAGCGGTGTTGGAGACTTGCCGCCTGACGACTTCATGGGTAAGTATATTATATTTTTAAAGTTCGATTGTTGCGATGTCGGGATTTTGAAGAATTAATATAATATAATTTATTTTAAACCGTATTGAGCCTTTCCGATAACTTTTCCATCTTGGAAAGTTATATTTGCATTTGCACCGACAGATCCATTTCCTTTCCAAGAATATATCTCAGTTAATTCTCGGCCTATATATGAAGAAACTTCAAGCTCTCCAGGACCACCGATTAAAAACTTAACTTGGCTATACGTCATATTATAAGTAATTCTGTTATATTCAGCTCTTGTGATGGTTTTTTCTTTTCCTTTAGGACCAAACCAATGTGCATATAATGTATGTTTTTTTAAATTTTTAATTAAAGTATTTCTGGTTATTTTTTTTCCACCGGATTTTTTGGTATACCAACCTTTGAATTTATAATTCGCTTCGGGGTAGGAAGGGTTCCGTATTTATTACCTGCCTGGACTGATTTGACTTTTTTTGAAACTTTTCCTTTATTTGCATTGAATGATATTTTATATTTAGGACCAATTACATTAATTGTCTTATTAATTGTTCCGATTTCATATCCGGTTTCTTCCCAAGAATTATCGATGTATGTATATACATAAAAGTAACTTTTTAATATATATTTTCCTGGATTTTTAATTTTTAAAGTCCTAGAAGTAGTTTTGGTATAATTTCCGTTTGTTTCATCAATAAAGTATGTATCAACCAAATTCTTGTCAGAAACTGAATTAATATATAAATCATATGCTCCTGGAATTATTTTTGTTTCACCCTGTATTCCACCAGTAGAACTTAGCCTATCACCTATAAACAATATGTTGATTTTTTGATTTGGCTTTACAGATTGAGGCAAAATTACCTGACAGTTAGAAAAACTAGCTGTTGGAGAATCAGCAAAAACAAGAGTTACAGAAGTCAAGCTTAACAAAATACATGTAATAATAATGATTTTTGCCTTTTTCATATACATATTTCCTCCTTATTTTAATCTTAATTTAATTAACTCCTCATTATATCCAAGTGCACGTGCAATTTGATCTGTAGTAAATTCTTGAAATTCAAGAAAAACTTCATCGTCAATTAGAAGCTCAGTTGCAAACTTATCTGCTTCGATTTCCATTTTACTTACCAGAAGTCCAGTTCGTTTCCTTAAAAATGGAGTATTAGCATCAGGATGCATAATCGCATGCCCTAACTCATGTGCACATGTAAATAGTTGATCGTGATCAGAAAGATCATGATTTATATGTATTTGCTTCATACGAAGCTGTTTATTGTAGTATCCACTAATGGATCCCAATGGTTCAAATATAACCTTTATCCCTAAATACTTAGCAATATCAAAAGGATCATTCGTACCATATTTTTTCTTTAATGTGTTTGTTTTTTTACGAATATCCAATGAATCACTCCTTTATTTTCTGTATTTCTTTGGTGTGAACTTTTGCTTAGCATTTATTTTTGCAATGGTTATACTATTCTGGAGACTAGCTTTTAATAATTCTCTTGTTTCATCATCTAAAGGTTCTCCAGAGAACATCAGTCCATCTTGATCGGATTCTAACTGATCAAGGGTTTGTTCTAATCGTTTTGCGATATCTTTTTCATCTTTCTTAGTTAGCTCAATGGCTTGATCGGATTTTTCTTCTATTAAATCAGATTTTCCAATTCCAAAATAATCAGCGAGAGCTTGTACGCTTCCCATTCTAGGAATGGATTGTCCCGTACACCAAGTATTAAATGTTTGTGGAATAACTCCAATAGCTTTAGCCACCTCTTTTTGGCTTTTTCCTGATTTCTCTAAATAGAAAGATAGATTTTTAGAGAATATTTTCTTTTGCTTTTCATCTGACATTAAATCACCTCACTTCGTTATTAATATAGTACAATAAAAATTGATTTTTTGCAACTAAAAGTCAAAAATAAATTGATTTTGGTATTGACATCCATTTAAAATGGATTTATAATGAATACAGAAATTAAAGAAAGGCGGTGATGACGTGACAAAGATGAGCGAAGGTAAAGCAGTACCATTTCAAATTTCTTTAGCTTCAGCACGAGTTAATGCAGAAATGACGCAAGAAGAGGTCGCAAAACATATGCATGTTGGAAAACAGACTATCGTTAGCTGGGAAAAAGGGACTTCTGAACCGAAAATGTCGCAAGGAAGAGAACTTAGTAAATTATATGGTATTCCAATTGACTATATTTTTTTACCTAAGAAATCCAATTAAAATGGATTACTAAATAACTAGGAGGTGAGAAAGACGAAAGTATTGAAAGATATACAGCCCGATGAAAAATTAGCAGAGGAAATCCAAAGTAATCTAGATGATCAGTTAAAAGAAAAACAGCTAGAAGAATCAGAAGAGTTAAAAACTATTCTGCATGGAGTAACAGGTAAAGAAATGAGATGGGCGATCTATTCTGCGATTTCTAAGCAAAAAGAAAAACAGCGTTGCCAGGAACAAAAAATATCATCCCTGCAAATAGCTGTTATATTGCAGGGAATAGCTGTAATTATTTTAGGCATTGGTGGAATCATTTTAAAAAAATATCTACCATGACAGAGGCTGTTGCAACAATCAAAGAAAGAATAGAAATAGTTTTAGAGAGTTTTGAATCCGCCTCTGCAGATAATGCATTTTGTTTGGCGGTCTCTGCAATAGATGTAATGGCATCTATTTGCTGTTGATATTTTGCTTCTCGTTCCTTTTCTATTTTTCGTTGAAGCTCAAATTCAGCCAAATGAGCGCGGCCTAATTCAGTGATAGAAACTTCATCAGATTCGTTTATGGATACGAGATTTGCATTTAAAAACATTTCTACATATCCATCAATAGACGGAAAATCGAAAAAGAAATCACCAGGATTTTGCCCAGGACATTCTAATATTGCCGTTAGAATTTCATATTGATATTCGGTAAGTTTAAATAACAAATTTTCCATTAAGAATACTCCTCTCTTAAGACTCGGACATGGCAGTGTCCTGTGAATTAAGTATAGGAGATATATGAAAGAAAGACAACAGAATAATAGCAGATGGCTTAATTCCCTGCCCGATGCACAGAATCCTGAAATCCTCCCTAAATTGGTTAATTAAAAATAGCACTCAATCGTCGGGCAGGGAATTAAGCCATCTGAAGAAAGGTAGGTGATGAAAGTGTTCAAGGACAGGCTTAAAAAAGTAATGGTAGATCAAAATATCAACCAAGTAGAGTTGTCCAGGATCTGCGGTGTGAGTAGGTCAACCGTTAGCAAATGGATGTCTGGAGATTCAGAACCGACAAAAGCAAGAAGAAATGAGATTGCAGAAGCATTTGATCTTCCAGAGAATTACTTTGAAGAGATAGTAATTCCTAAAAAGAGAATAGAGACATTAACCCCGAAAGAAGTTGCGTATTTGATGGGAATGGGTGTTTCAACAATCGAAAAAGGACTGATTCAAGGAACTTTTCCATGGGGATATGCAATCCGGACAAGTGAAAATACGCATAGATATTTCATAAATGCAAAAAAGTTTTTTGTGACTGAAATGATAAGCGTATGAGAAAGGAGTATAAAGATGCACACAGAAACAAAAGCCATGATTTGCACGGCAGCAGTGCTGATCGCAATGGGAATCTTTAAAGAATTAGCTGCAGTGTGTCTGATCACAGCGATGATCTACGAGGAAGGAGTGAAAAGGTTTGATAAATGAGAAAGAAATTCTGAAAGAGCTTGATGAACGAATCAATATTCAGAACAGAAACATCGAAAGAGTTATTCAGGTATCAAATAATCAAGCAGAACTTGTTTTACTTGAAAGAGAGATCGCAACATATCAGAGCGTAAAGAAGTTGATAAAAGAAAAAAGTGCCCACGGAGCGGCAACTCCAATGAGCACATTGCTAAACAAACAAGAACAGTATAACACAGATCAAGAAAAAATAGAACCAATAAAACTTGCACAAGAGATTTTTGCGTTATGTATGAAAATCCAAGAAGGAGAAGATGGGAAAGTAGAACATAGAAAGAAAGGCAGATGTTTAGGACCTACAGTATTTGTTGATTTTTATGGACATGTTGCACAGTTAGATGTTGAGATTTCCCCAGATGGATGGTCAGAAGAAGAGGGCAGAAAAGAGAAATTCAGTTTTTATTTAGGAGACTATTGGGGTCATCAGCAAAAAGAACGAGCAATCAAGTGCAAAGAGAGATTGATCGAACTATTAGAAGAAAGAAGAGGAAGTGGCAATGAAGAATGAAACAAGGCGGAAAGTAAGAGAAAAAATTCTCGAAAGTTGTTTATTAAGAGAGTTAGGTCTTGTAGACACAGCAGTAGACAAAATAGAAGAAGTTGTTGATATCATTTTGTTTGAAATCGGCGGTTGTGTAAATCCGGTTCCTGCGGCTGCAAATGACATTACCGTTGCTGTTCTTAAATTTATTGCAGAAACTCTGGAAAAGGATTTGGATGACGGTCAAAAGACTAATGTTCAAATGATTCAAGCGGCTTTAAAAGTAAAATATGGATTATCAAAAGTGGTAACAACTAAAGAAGGAGATAAATAAAATGGCGACATTATATGAACTGACAGCAGAATACAAAGAACTGCTTGATATGGCAGAAGAACAGAATCTGACGCAGGCAGATATCAAAGACACTTTGGAAGGAATGGACTATGAATTTGAAGACAAGGCAGATGGGTATGCAAAAGTTCTTCGTTCCCTGGATGGTAAAGAAGCATTGATCGATAGTGAAATTAAACGTTTGACTGACATGAAAAGAGTTGTGGTAAACAACAAGAAAACAATTAAGCAGAATCTTGAAAATGCAATGATTGAAACTGGCAAGACAAAATTCAAGACGGCATTATTCAGCTTTGGAATCCAAAAAAATCCACCAAATGTAAGGATCAAAGATGAATCACTGGTACCAGAAGAATACCGAGTTAAACAACCAGACAAGATTGACAGAAAAGGATTAATCAAAGCACTTAAAGAAGGAGCAATGTTTACTGAAAACATTGAATTAGTTCAGACCAAAAGTCTAAGGATCAGATAGGAGAAACACATGAAATTCAGAGATCTAAACGAAGATGAAATTGAATGCAGAGTTGCAACAGTTAACGAAAATGGATGTTCTTTGTTGCTTTATAAGGATGCAAGATGTGATATGAACATTCTGGATGAAACACTGGGAGTCACAGGATGGAGAAGATCTCATGAAGTGATCGGTGGAAATCTTTTTTGCACGGTTGAGGTCTATGATGATCAGAAAAAAGAATGGATATACAAACAAGATGTAGGCATTGAATCATATACAGCAAAAGAAAAAGGACAGGCATCGGACAGCTTCAAGAGAGCATGCTTTAATTTAGGAATTGGCAGAGAATTATACACTGCACCAGATATATGGATTCCGGCTAAGCATGTAAATCTCAAAGAAGGAAGGAATGGAAAACTGACTACATATGATGGATTTTATGTAGAACAGGTCATCATAGAGAAGAAAAAAATTGTTGCATTATCAATCAAGAATAAAACAACAAAGAAAAGAGTATTTCTTTATGATACAAGACCGCCAAAGGAAGAAGAGACTAAGTAATGCATGAACTTGCAAAGATAACAGGAATCAGATCAGATATCGAAGGAACAGAGATGAAAGTCTTTGTTCCAGAGAAAAATCTGTTTAATACGATTCTGGATAAGCGAATCCGTGATGTGGAGCTTCGGCTAGATGATGGCAGAACAATAACCAACGCACAGAGAAAAAAGGCATACGCAACGATCAGAGACATTGCAGACTATACCGGTTATCTTCCAGAGCAGATGAAAGAGATTATGAAGTATGAATATATCATACGGACAGGAAATGATTATTTCTCTTTAGGAACATGCACAGTAGATACAGCACGTGAGTTTATCTCAATGCTGTTGGAGTTCTGCTTGGAACAGGGAATCCCATTGTCAGATTTAGCAATCAATAGAACGGATGATATTGGAAGACATCTGTATTATTGCATCAAGAATCGTGTATGTGCGATCTGTGGTCGCAAAGGTGAAATACATCACGTTGACAAGATCGGCATGGGGAATGATCGCAGGAGTATAGATGACAGCGAGTACAGAAAGATATGTCTATGCAGAACGCATCATACAGAAGATCATACGATCGGAGAGAAAGCTTTCCAGGAAAAGTACAAGGTTTATGGAATCATAGTAAAGGAGCAGGAGAATGGCTTGGAAGAATTACAACAGACCCAACAAGTACAACAATCACAAAACGATAGTGGATGGGATCAAGTTTGACAGCATCAGAGAAGCAGAAAGATATCAGGAATTAAAGCTGTTAGAAGAAGCAGGAGAGATCTCACATCTGGAACTACAGCCGGTCGTGGTCCTTCAGGATAAATTTATTTATCAGGGCAAGACGATCAGAGCGATCACATACAGAGGGGATTTTGCTTACTTTGATCGTAGAGTAAACAGAGGTGTGATTGAAGATGTGAAAGGCGTGGAAACAGATGTTTTCAAGATCAAGAAAAAGATGTTCCAAAAGAAATATGGAGATCTGTACGATTTACGAATAACGAGGTGATCACATGAAGCAAAAGAGCAGCTTCCTGATCTACCATGAATATCGGGAACCACTAAAATTACTGACAGATGAGCAGAGAGGTCGGTTATTGATGGCATTGATTGATTACTCTGAATCAGGAGTTGTTCCAGAACTTGATGGAATATCCATGATGGCATTTTCATTTATACAAAGCCAGATGGATCGTGATTCAAAGAAGTACGAAAATCGATGCAGTTCTAATCGGGAAAATGGGAAAAAGGGTGGAAGACCTAAAAAGGAAAACGACTCAGAAGAAAACCCAAAAAACCCATTGGGTTTTGAAGAAACCGAAAAAAAAACTAAAAACCCAAAAAAGCCGATAAAGATAAAGAATAAAGATAAAGAGAAAGATATAAATAAAAATACTATGTGCAAATCTGAAGCAGATGCACTGTTTGAGAGAGTTTGGAAATTATACCCTCAGAAACGTGGGAAGGGGAAAGTCTCAGATGCCAATAAGAGGCGTTTACTTGATATCGGATTCGACGAATTAAGTCGTGCCATTGACCGATACAAGGCGGACTTGGCGTTAGATGACTGGAGAAAGCCTCAAAATGGCAGCACGTTTTTTAACTCTGGATACATAGATTACTTGGATGCAAATTACGAAAAACCTGAAAGAATACAGAGTGAAAAAACTCCGGGGGAATTAAATTGTCAAAGGGACTATGATTTTGATTCTTTGGAACAGCAGTTGTTACAGAAACAGTTAGGAGATGAATTATAACGTGAATGAGATTAGAGACTTGATTGCTGTCAACTACGAAGCAGAACAGCCGACAGTATCAGCAAGAGATTTACACGGAGCACTTGGGATTAATAAAAGATTCTCAGCTTGGTTTGAATCAAATTCACAAGGATTTGTAGAAAATGAAGATTACACCAGCGTACTTACAGGTACGGAGGTTCAAAACAATGGTGGAATACAAATCAGAGAGTTACAGGATTATAAAATGTCTGTTGATATGGCAAAACATATCTGTTTAATGTCGAAAACAGAAAAAGGAAAACAGATCCGACAGTATTTTCTCGATCTTGAAAAAGCATGGAATACACCAGAACAGGTATTTGCAAGAGCATTGAAGATGGCAGATAAAACGATAGACAAGCTAAAATCCGACAACGCAATGCTGATCGAAGATAACGAGAGAATGAAACCGAAAGAGATATTTGCAGATGCGGTATCTACAAGCGATACATCTATTCTGGTCGGAGAACTTGCAAAGATTTTGAAACAGAACGGAGTTCAGACGGGACAGAATAAACTGTTTGGATGGCTGAGAGATAATGGATACCTGATCAAAAGAAAAGGATCAGATTGGAATATGCCAACACAGAAAGCGATGGATATGGATCTGTTCGAGATCAAAGAGACTGTGATCAATAATCCAAACGGATCAACAAAGATCAGTAAAACCACAAAGGTTACTGGCAAAGGGCAACAGTATTTTATAAATAAGCTGTTAGCAGCAATGTAAAAGAGAATAAAAGGCATCCGGTTGATCTCTGTCCGTAGCAACCAACAACCTAAGATTGTTGTTAAAAAATCGTAGTAATAGTCGTGGTAGTTGTGGGTTTCGGGATGATCTTAAGCGACAGGACGTAAAAAGATGATCACATATGCGGACAGAGATCAGCCGGATGGACTGAATTATATACCACAGTAACTATTAACCGCATAAGAAACAGCCAGTATAAGCCATGAGCCTGCTGCCTAAGGCAGTGGGCAGAAAGGAGAACTGATGGTAGATTACAGCAAAGGATTTAAACGCCGTGTTGTGCAATTGTGGATCCAACATGGTATGTCCACAAATGAGATCAGCAGAACATCAGGCATCGATCATAAGACATTGATGAAGTGGTATAAGCGTTTCTACCCTGAGATAACAGGGGGGGCAAACGAGACAAAGTGCAAGGATTTAAGATGGCACTATATAGGCAATTGTGCCGGATACCATAAGTAAAGGAGTACGATCAGACAGTTTGGTTCTTTACCTGAGGGATTCTTCAAGTAACTATTAACCAAGCAATCAATACCAAACATATTTTTTCAGGTTCTTTTAAATGTAATTTCTCAAATATTAGATTTAGTTTTTTACAATTTTCCAAATCAAAAAACGAAGAATCACAAGACTTTATAAGATCGGGCAAAAGATAACAGATCAGCGATCAGAGATAAAGGCGTTGTATCAGGTAAAGAACCAAGCTGTCTGAGAAAACGATATGAGATATAAAGAAAATTTCAAGAAAGGAATGGTCCGGCTGATCATCTCAACAGGGATAAGCTACAAGAAGCTGTCAGAGCTGACAACGATCAGCCAGCCAACGTTGAAAAAATGGGATGATGAATACCGGCAGGAGTGCCTGGATGAGAAGAAGAGAGAAACCGAGAGACTAAAGAAGCAGGAAGAAGAGAACATGAGATGTACGGCGTGGCACCAGTATGGATCCGGTGCAGGTCGGTTTGAGTAGAAGGAGATAAAAATGACAGAGCAAAAAGAACAAGAGATCGTAGATAGAGTTGAAAAGAGAGTTTTAGAAAAACTCGAAAAGAGTGTATGTAAAGAAGATACACAGAAAGTATTACAAGAACCAAGAAATAAATGGTTTAAAGATGCAAATGGATCCGGAACAGATTCGTTAATGGCAAATGCATTGGGAAATTCGTTCGTAGCATGGAGTGCATGGGAGCAGATTCGGCGATTAACATGTGTTGCTTGCGGAAAGAAATATGTAAGGCAGCTTACAGAAGATGATCATGCAGAAGAGGTGTGTGAGGAGATTTGCCAGACAATTTATGATATTGCAATGATGAGAAAGAAGGATGGTCAAAATGGGGAAGCTTGATAAAGAACAAGAAGCCAGAATGGCAGGAATGAGATATGCCTTGGGTATCGCAAAGGAAAAAGGTGTTGATGGATTGCAAAAAGAATTGCAGATGCGTGGAGCACTGGGAATTGGCTTATTGATCGATAATGACAAATTAAAAAGGGCATACGAGATTTTAGCAGAGACTATATATCAGAATACCATGACAGTTGTACTTGCAACATTAGCACATGATACAGGTTTCGGAGAAAAAAGATTGCGAAGATTCAAAGAAGCGTATGACAAAAACACCTTATGGAATTTTGAATTAGATGGTTATGCAGAACACTATGTGACATATGTGGATATGGCTATGGAGTTGAAAACAAAATACAACATTGACATGAATGTAGAAATGCTTGCATCGAATCAAGATATTACTTTTGATAAAGATCGTAGAGTATTGCCGAATGTGATCAGGTTATTGGAACATGAAGATCAGCACGAAGCAGCAGATGTATTAAGAGAACATTTACATGAGGCGGTGGCAGTATGGTAAACAAGAAAGAATTTAAAGGCTACATCTGTGAGATTGCAGGCAAGCCAATTAAGGATATGAAGTTATGTCCAGACAAGCAGCAGAAGCTAAGGGTTCGTATCAAGTGTGATAAAGGGTGTGTCTGGTGTGAGAAGGAGAAAAGTCATGAGTGACGACTGGAAAGAGCAAAAGAAAAGACAAAAAGCTATCTTCACAGCGCAACAGAATCTGCCCTATGAGGTAAAAGTCAAAAGGGCAGAGTTAAGAGCAAGAGAGTTTATACAAGAACTTGATCGCAGAGGAATGAATGCACATGTAAGTGTAGGTGGTTTGGACAGTATCGTGCTTTTGGCGTTTTTGAGAAGCAGAGGAATCGATGTACCTGCAGTGTCAGTATCATCTCTGGAAGATAAAAGCATTATCAAAGTACATAAGCAGCTTGGAGTGATTTCGCTTCGACCAGGAAAACCAAAGACAGAAATCTTACAAGAGTTTGGTTTTCCGGTGATCAGCAAGAAGATTGCAGGACGAATTGACACGTTACAGAATCCAACAGATCGTAATAAGACAGTCAGACATGCGATCATAACTGGAGAATGTGGAGCACAAGGACATTTTGCAAAGAACAGCCGAATGAAACTGCCAAGGAAATGGCTGCAGTTGTTCGCAGGATACGAAAACGAGAATGAGGGTGTGAATTATCAGATTGCACCATTCAAGGTAAGTAATAAGTGCTGCCTATACATGAAAGAAAAACCATGTGAGGTTTATGCAAAAGAAAACAATAGTGCACCATTCTTGGGACTTATGGCAAGTGAAGGTGGACAGAGAGAAGAAGCATTAGTAGAGCATGGATGTAATTACTTTGGGAAATCTGTAATCCGATCAGCACCATTTGCACCATTTTTACGACAGGACCTGTTACAGCTTGCATTAGATCTTGATGTGCCAGTGCCAGAAATCTATGGAGAAATCGCAAGGAAAGCAGATGGAACGCTGTATACGACAAAAGCACAAAGAACAGGATGCTCGATGTGTGGATTCGGAGTGCATCTCGAGAAAAGACCACATCGATTTGATATGTTGAGAGATCGTAATGAAAAAGAATGGGAGTTCTGGATGTATCGATGTTGTGTAGATCCAGAAACAGGAGAAAGATTCGGATGGGGACGTGTCTTAGATTACATCGGAGTGAGATGGGAAGATGAGTGGGAACCAGAGCCGGAGCAGTTGGAATTTCATTTTTGTTAAAGAAAGTTAAGGAAGTGGAGAAAATGGGAATTAAAAATCTAACAGAAGCAGAAGAAAAAGAGTTTTACAGACTTGTTGGGAAGATTAATGGAAAAGAACCAGATAAGGAACAGGATGCAAAGGTAAAGAAACCACGACAATTAGAAGAATATTTTTATATTAATGATGATGGAGCTATTATACAAAGCAGGTGGACGAATGATTCTTTGGATAATGGAAGATGGGAATTGGGAAACGTCTTTTTCACAAAAGAGTCAGCGTGGTTTGCCAGAGAAAAAAAGAAAGTAGAAGTTGAGTTGCAGAGATACGCAGAGGAACACAATGGTACAGCATCTACCAATCGTTGTTATTTAATTCGATATGAAGAAGATGGGAAAAGACTTCTTTGTGAAACATGGGCTGCAGCAAACGTACAGGGTGCAGTTATGTTTACATCAAGAGATGTTTTATTTGATGCAATCAAAGCAATAGGAAAAGACAGAATCCTTAAGTGCATCTTTGTGGTAGAAAGTGAGGAAAATGAGTAATGGTATGAAACAGCCTCTGCAAAAGGATGATGTTGTAAAAGGCTATGACACAGAAGGAGATATTAAAGAAGTTATTGAAGAAGCATTGGATGAGATTTTCTAAAGTTTAGTGGTTTGATTTTGCATCTTAGAAATGATTGGGAAAGGAGTTGTTGATATGCAGATTTTAAATCTTTCCAAAGAAGATGGTGAGGCGATCATTAGATTGGATACAACAGAGTTAACAACATTATGTAACGCATTGTATTATTGCAGAAAAGAAATGGTCAAAAACGAAACATATCATAAGATTTATGGGGATTTGACAATGGTACGAAACTTTGCATCGTATGGACACATAGATGATTTTGCATTTAATGTGGTCGAAAAACAAAGAAGGTATCTCAGAAAAATAAAAAGAGATCGAAGAAATTGAGAGTATAATGGAGAGATAATTTATGATCATTGGATTTTTAAGCGGATTATTTATCGGAGCAGTAGCAGGAGTGGCAGTGATGTCACTCTGTGTCGCAGCGAAAGAGAGGGATGAGTTATGACAAGGGAAGCATCAATTACTGATAAGCTGACAGGAGTAATAACAGTAATCGACGACCTGAAAAAAGTAAAACAAGAGATGTGCGACGGTTATTGTGTGTATGCAAAAATGACACCACATTTTGACAAAACAAGTGCAGGAGCATGCGTTTTATGCCCACTGAAAAATTATAAGGAGTGATACATAAATGGGATATCAAGATTGTCCATGTTTCAAGTGTGATCATGGCGGAGAAAGAGAAAAACGAGTTGAATGTCGAAGAAAATGTACTGAATTTACTGCCTGGAAGTTAAGCATGCAGGCGATCAGACAGAAAAAGAAAGAAGATAAAGACAAATACTATTCGACGACCAAAGGAAAGCTTTACAAAAGAAACCTGATGAAGCAAAAAGGTGGAAGAAAGATATGGTAGATCCATGCAAGGCCTGTGCAGAGATAATCTGCATGGGCATTTGTGCCGATCGGGCGCAATACAAGCAAGAGTATCAGGAGATGGCGGATCGGATAAGGCAGCAGATAATAAATCGTAACAGGAGGGGAGAACGTGGACAAGAACGTACTGATCCAATATTGTGACATGAAAGAAGAAATTAAAGATTTAAGGAGAAGAATCACAGAGACTGAAAAGCAGATCTGGAAGATTGCAGAAGAAGGAACGGTAAAAGACACAGTAAGCGGCGGTATGGGTGGAATACAGCACTTTGTTGTTGAGGGTATGCCAGTACCAGAACTTAGCAGAAAAAGATTACTACTCAATAAGCGGAAAGCGATGCTGATTGAAAAAGAAAATGAGCTTCTGGAACTTATGAACCAAGCGGAAGAGTACATAAACAGCATTGAGAAGAGCGAACTTAGAATGATGTTTAGGTTCTACTACATTGACGGCATGACATGGCTGCAGGTGGCACACAAGATGAATCAGTTACATCCAAAGAGACGAGTAGCATATACAGAAGACAGCTGCAGAATGAGAAATGCAAGATTTTTTCAAGAAAATTAGAAAATGTTCGGTCACGTTCGCAAAAAATAGGCTAATATATAAGCTAGAGCGATTAGATGAAGCGATACTTCATAATTAGTCCTCTTCTTTTTACTTATGAATGAACTCGGGTGATCTTCGGACCCCGAGTCTTTTTATGTCTAAATTTAGAAAGGAAAGAGATATGAATTTTAAAGATGCATTTGAATTAATGAAAAAAGGTCATAAGGTAAAACTTCCATCCTGGGGCGGATATTGGTACTGGGACATAGAAAAGCAAACAATTATGATGCAGTGCAGACCGAAAGACACTGACAAAGGACAGGGAGATTTATTGGACATTAGAGAAACACAGAGAGTTGAGTACACACTTTCTAACATCTTATCTGATGAATGGGTAATCGCAGACGAAAAGAACTGCCCTGTACTTGGTGGAGAAGCTACATTTAGCTTTGGAGATGCTATCAAGTACATGAAACGTGGATTAAGAGTTACAAGAAAAGGATGGAATGGAAAAGGAATGTATCTATTCAAATCTCCAAAAGTAGGATGCCAGATGTACAAGCAGTATACAGGAAAGGATATCAATGATCTGCAAGAATTTATTGTTATGAAGGCAGCAGATGATACTTTGGTTCCATGGTTAGCATCACAGACCGATGTATTGGCAGAAGATTGGATGTTTGTTGAATAAGGAGATATTAACATGATTATTACAGGAATGGATCACTTCCAGAGTGTTTGTAAGAAGAAACTGGTGGAATGGTATCACAAGAATAGACCGGAGATCGACATTGATCTGAGTAATGTATTTGTAGTTTGGTCCTGCAAGACCTTACAGAATTACAAATGCCTTGCATCCACCACGATCAGCGGTGACGGTATCTATGCAGAATACACGTATAACGGAGACAAACAGGAGCTGTATGAGGACGTGTATAAGAAGCTGACAAATACATGCCACACAGAAGAATAAAAGCCGGAGCAATCCGGCATAAGGACCTCTAGCTCAGTTGGTCAGAGCAATCGGCTCATAACCGATCGGTCCAGGGTTCGAGTCCCTGGAGGTCCATTTAAGAAACAAGAAAGAAGGTGGTAATGTGTGAACGAAGAAAAAAACTACATATTGGCAGAATCCGATTATGTGGCCGGAATGAAGTATAAAGACATTGCTGCCAAGTATGGAGTCTCGATTAATACTGTGAAATCGTGGAAGAAACGATACGCGTGGTCGAGGAATAAAAAGACGAAAAGTACACAAAAGGGGTGCACACAAAATAAAAAGGGTGCACACAAAAAAGAAGCCGTTGCAGAGGATGTAAGTCAGGTCGTGATCAACGATGAGCTTACCGATCAGCAGCAGCTTTTTTGTTTGTATCAATCCAGGATGTTTAATTATACGAAAGCTTACATGAAAGCTTATCCTGGTTGTACTTATGCATCTGCTGCCGTATTAGGAAGCAGGCTTATGAAGAATCAGTTGATCAGAGAAACTATTGAGCAGTTAAAGCAGAATCATATGAACAGAGAGATGCTTAAGCAGGAAGATATCTTTCAGAAGTACATGGACATTGCATTTGCAGATATGAATGATTTTATGTCATTTGGCCAGGAAGAAATTGAAACTGATTATGGTCCGAGGATGGTCAACAGTGTCCGGCTAAAAGAGTCAGATCAAGTTGACGGGACTCTGATCACAGAAGTGAAGCAGGGCCGTGATGGCGTGAGTGTAAAGCTCGCAGATCGTATGAAGGCAATAGATTGGCTTGCAGATCATATGGATATTGCCACTGCAGAACAGAAAGCTAAGATTGAGCAGATCAGAGCTAAGACAGCGATCATGTCCGGAACATCCGAAGAAGAGACAGAGGACGATGGATTCATCGAAGCCTTAAAAGGTGAGGTGGCAGATGTATGGGAAGAAGAATAAAGAAAGCTGTCTTTAAGTTTCGGCCGTTCTCTAAGAAGCAGAAAAAGATACTTACCTGGTGGCTACCAAATTCGCCAGTGCATGATCAAGATGGAATCATAGCAGATGGAGCTATTCGATCGGGGAAAACAGTTTCTATGTGTTTATCCTTTGCAATGTGGGCAATGGAAACCTTCAATGGCCAGAACTTCGGTATGTGCGGTAAGACGATTGGTTCTTTCCGGAGAAACGTACTCTTTTGGTTAAAGCTTATGCTTAAGAGTCGGGGATACCACGTTGAAGATCACAGAGCTGATAACTTAGTTGTTATCCGGAGAGGTGGCAAAGAAAATTATTTTTACATCTTTGGCGGTAAGGATGAGCGATCCCAGGATTTGATACAGGGTATCACACTTGCAGGAGTTTTTTTTGATGAAGTTGCATTGATGCCTGAATCTTTTGTTAACCAGGCAACAGGACGTTGTTCTGTTGATGGATCAAAATATTGGTTTAACTGTAATCCAGATGGACCTTATCATTGGTTTAAGACTAATTGGATTGATCGTGCAGATGAAAAGAAACTTGTCTATCTACATTTCACAATGGACGACAACCTGAGCTTATCTGAGCGAATTAAAGCAAGATATCGGGCGATGTATACCGGAGTGTTTTACAAGCGCTATATCCTAGGTCTGTGGGCCGTAGCCGAGGGAATTATTTACGATATGTTCAATACAGAAAAGCATGTTGTAAAAGACCAGCAATCAGTAGTAGGCAGTAAATACGTCAGTGTCGATTATGGTACACAGAATGCGACAGTATATCTTCTGTGGGAAAAGAATCACAAGGGACAGTGGGTTGCTACAAAGGAATATTACTATTCTGGCCGAGATGAGACTACGCAGAAGACAGACGGAGAATATGCGGATGACATGGAAGAGTTCCTGGAAGGAATCAATGTTGAATCGATCATTGTCGATCCGGCAGCAGCATCCTTTATCGCAGAACTTAAGAAACGAGGATTTAAGGTTAAGAAAGCAAAGAATGATGTACTTGATGGTATTCGATTTGTCGGAAATCTGTTAAATCTAAGTGTATTACAGTTCTCTGAATGTTGTAAAGAAACAATCAAAGAGTTCGGTTCTTATATCTGGGATGACAAGGCATTGGAACGTGGAGAAGATAAACCAGTGAAGCAGCATGATCATTGCATAACTGGTGATACGCTTATTGATACAATTGATGGTCCGATTCCAATAGAAAAGCTTGTTGGTAAAACAGGAAAAGTACATTGCTATAATTTAAGGCGAAGAAAACCTGAAATTTCTACATACCATAATGTGAGAAAGACAAGGGAGAATGTCGAAGTATTTGAAATAGAGATGGAAGATGGAAGAACGATCAAGGCAACAGCCAATCATTTAATATTTACTCAAAATGGTTGGAAAAAAGTAAACGATCTAACTGGACACGATTCGATACTTGATATAAGAATAAAGAAATGATAATCTTATATCAGGAGGTGCGTTAAATGGTAGAATATTTAGAAAACGGAGACTTGGCATTATATAATGGATATAAATTCAGAAAAGACAAGCGGACAGGGTACTATTTATCATCAAGAATAATAAACGGAAAACGCAGAAGGCTTCATGTATATATATGGGAATGTGAAAATGGTGAGATTCCAAATGGATATTCTGTACATCATAAAGATGAGGATAAAAGCAATAACGAAATTTCAAATTTAGAATTGATGACAAATAGTAAACATACACGATTACACGCAGAGGAGAAGGCAAGAAACAATTATGATGATATGTTAAAAAACTTAAAAGAAAATGCTATTCCCGCTTCTAAAGATTGGCACAAAAGCAAAGACGGGAGCGAATGGCACAAAAAGCATTATGAGCAAATGAAAGGGAAGATGAAAGTTCCAAGAAAGTTTGTTTGTGAGTATTGTAATAAAGAATTTGTTAGCACACAAACAAGATCAAGATTTTGCTCAAATAAATGCAAATCGGCATGGAGACGAAAATCAGGAGTTGATGATGTTATTAAAATTTGTTGTAAATGTGGCAAGGAATATGTTGCCAATAAGTACCAAAAAACAAAATACTGTCCAGTATGTAAAAATAAAAAGTGTTAAATCCATAGGAAAAGCAGATGTATATAATATGGAAGTCAAGAACCACCACAACTTTAGTGTTTGTGGTGGTTTTATTATACACAATTGCATGGATGCAGTGAGATATTTTGCTTACACGATCGTAAGACGTGAACGAAAATGGAGTTGATTAAATGATAAAAGAAATTATTGAGCGAATAAGGCAGGTGATAAGAAAAATGCTTGGAAAAGAAAATATCAGGGATGCGATCGGAGTTGATGTTGCCGTATCGGACAAGATGGCAAGAGAAATTGATCTCTGGTCGAAGATGTATAAAAATCAACCGCCTTGGAAAAGAAAAGAGCTGAAGCTTTGTGGGTTACCTGCAGCTATTGCTGGAGAATTTGCAAGGCTTGTCACACTGGAATTAAAAACAGAGATTACAGGGAATAAGTTTCTCAATGATGAATACCAAACTGTGACTGATAACATACGAACGTATACGGAATATGCCTGTGCAAAAGGTGGACTTGCAATGAAACCTTATGTTTCTGACGGACACATTGAAGTTGACATGGTCCAAGCTGATCACTTTTTTCCAACGAAATTTAATTCTAGAGGGGAAGTTATCGCAGCGGTCTTTATGGAAACTGTAACGATCGGGAAACAGGTATATACAAGATTGGAATACCATCAGCATGATGAGAACACTACATATCACATTATGAATAAGGCTTTTGTAAGACAGGATCTTGATAATGTTGAGGTATTGGGAAAAGAAGTACCGCTTAGTGCTGTATCGGAGTGGGGCGATCTTGAAGAAACCGTCACAATCATAAATGTGAAAAAGCCGTTATTCGCATACTTCAAGATACCAAATGCAAATAATGTCGATGATTCATCTCCGTTGGGAGTATCTGTATATTCCAGAGCAATCGATGATATCAAAGAAGCTGATTATCAATGGACGAGAATCTTATGGGAATATGAAGGGTCTGAATTAGCGATCGATGCAGACATTGGGTTATTTAAACGTAAAGAAAACGGAGAATTTGATCTTCCAAAAGGAAAAGAAAGACTCTTTAGAATGATGGATTTTGACGAAGATCACGACCAGTATAAAGTGTTTGCACCGCCAATCCGTGACGAAAGTCTTATCAATGGATTCAATACAATTCTTCGCAGGATTGAGTTTAACGTAGGCCTCGCCTATGGAACATTAAGTGATCCAAATACAGTTGATAAGACTGCAGAAGAAATTAAGGCAAGTAAACAGCGATCATACAGCACTGTATCTGATATTCAGAAAGCTCTGCAAAAAGCATTAGAGCAGTTAGTTTATGCAATGGATGTGATCGCACAGCTTGCCAATCTGAATGGCGGAAAGAAATACGAGATTAGTTTTGACTGGGATGACTCCATTGTGATAGACAAAGAACAGGAACTGCAGAGTATGCAGCAGGATGCAACAGCGGGATTGATCCGAAAAGAAATATACATTGCGGCCAAGTATGGAGTTTCTGAGGAAGAAGCATTAAAAATGATGCCGACACAGGATGATCGTTTTAATATTCAGGAAGAGTAGGTGATCACAGATGCTTGATCCGAAGTATTTGGAACAATTCTCTGATCAGTTACTTGGTATCATCGACAGTCTGACAATAGCGATCATATCTGATATGGCTAAAAGAATTGTAAAGATGGGAAATGTATCCGAATCGACAAAGCATCAGGCGGAGGTTTTACAGAATGCAGGTCTCGTTTATAAAGATACGATCAAACGAGTGAGTCAGGTGTCTGGGTACCAGAATCGAGAAGTCGAGCGGATGTACCAGGAAGCAGGAGTCAGAAACTTAAAAAATGAAGCTGTCTATTACAAGCAGGCAGGGAAAGAAGCCGTTAAACTTGAACAGTCAAATGGAATGCAAAGGATTCTGCAGGCAAACGTCAGAAAGACATGTCAAGAATTAGATAACTTAACAATGACAACAGCCGCAAAATCACAATCTGCTTTTATTCAGGCATGTAACAAGGCACAGATGAAAGTAAGTACAGGAGCATTCAGTTATGACAAAGCAATTGCAGATGCGATCAAAGAGGCAGCAGTGCAGGGAACAGAAGTCTTATATCCGTCACAGCATGTCGATAAATTAGATGTCGCGGTAAGAAGAGCTGTACTTACCGGAGTAAACCAGACTGCAGCAGAAATGAACTTGCAATACGCAAAAGATCAGAACTGTGATTATGTTGAAACAACTGCACATGAAGGAGCAAGACCGGAACATGCCGTATGGCAAGGGAAGGTCTTTTGTTTATCTGGGACTGATCCAAAATATGAAAACTTTTATGAAGCAACAGGATATGGAACAGGACCAGGTTTATGTGGTTGGAATTGCCGCCATAACTTCCATGCGTTCTTCCCAGGAATATCGACGCCAGCATATACGCAAGAGATGTTAGATGATTATTCTGCAAAGAATGTTGAATACAATGGAAAGCAATTTACAGAGTATGAAGCGGGTCAGATGCAGAGAGGTCATGAACGACAGATCAGAGAGACAAAGAGGAAACTTGCTGGATATAGTTCAGCGGTCAATGAAGCGAAAGATGATACCTTAAAAAATACTTTACAGAATCGGTTTAATGAAGAATCTGTGAGATTAAAGAAACAGGAAGCAGCATTAAAAGCTTTCTGCAAAGAAACAGGAAGGCGATATGAGTCTGCCAGAGTTCAGATCCATGTAGTAAAGAACAAAGCAGGAGATATCATTGGATTCAACCGAAGTGTAGCACAGAAGGCGGTATGGCAAGATCGAAAGAATACCTTTAAGAATCAAATGTCTAAACAGTTAGAAAAACTGGCAGAAGAAGAAAAGAAGGCAATCTGGCGATATACTGGTAATGCAGCGAACCGAGTGAACAGTGCAATATATTCTGGAAAACAGCAAAGAATTGATCAGGAAAAAGGATTTATGGATCTGTTGGATTCTGCATTAAGTAAAGGTACTGCAGAACATAAAATGGTAGTTCATCGTGATACGATTCCGGAATATTTAAATGCATTTCCAAAAGGTTTTCAATATTCCGAAGAGGATATAAAAAGAATGAATGGAATGACCTTAACGAATAAAGGTTATACATCTACATCTTTTCATGACATAATGTATCAGGGGAGAAATGTTCATCTTGAAATTGAGATCCCTAAAGGGTATAAAGGCTGTTTATATATAAAAGATGTCGCAACTGAAAAATACAAAAATCAAGAAGAAGTGTTGTTTAAACGAGGCTTTCAGTATAAAATAAAAAGTGTAAATAAAGAAAAGGACAGATACTATATCAAAGCGGAGGCTGTTTTATGAGTGGAATAGGATATTATTATGATGAAAATGGTGTGAAACAAGAAATGGAAATAGGTCCGAGTTTTGATGACTTTCCTGGAATGGCAAAAGTGACAAGTCCTATACCAATATGCCATGCATGCAGAAAAGCAGATTTTGATGAAAAAGGTTACGAAACTTTATGTAAAGTGTATGGTAAGATACCAAGCAAACATTTAAAAGCAAAAGATTATAATTGCCCATATTTTGATAACGAAAATAATGGGTGGTATCAGTTGATAAAAGATAAAGTAGAAAAAGCAAAGGGTGAGAACAATGGATAACTTTAAAGCAGTATATAAAATCTTATCAGCATTGGAAAAAGCAATGGATTATCCAGAATTTGATATCAACGATGTTGGATCAGAAGCATTAGGAGTTTCTGAAGAACGTTGGGCACGATATATAGAGATGATGGTTGATGTCGGATATATCAAGGGTGTAAGTATAAAACGTGATATCACAGGAGCAACAAGGATTAATGCAAGCGATGTCAGAATTACGTTAAAGGGCCTTGAGTATCTGCAGGAAAATTCAATGATGAAGAAAGTATATAATGCCGTAAAAGGAATCAAGGATATAACACCAGGTTTATAAATATGTACCATCTGATCGACGTCAGGTGGTATTTTTATACGAAATTTTAAGAAAGGAGCAGCGAAACATGAAGTCAACAGAATAGAAAGGACGGTGATCCTAATATCTCCCCGCAGCAGGGTTAAGCTGCAGAGGACACGCAGAGAGATCTGGGTGTTATTTTTATGCAAAGAAATAACATTGGTCAGCTGATCAGACCTTAAACAGTCGGTTCGTGGCGGTCGGTTACACGCCTAAAACAACCTAATACGAAAGGAGCACAGTAACATGAAAACAGATTTTTTAAAAGGTTTAAATCTTTCCCAGGAAGTGATCGATAAGATCATGGCTGAGAACGGAAAGGATATCGCAGCAGAACAGAAGAAAGCAGAGAAGATCACTCAGGAGCGAGACAGCTATAAGCTGAAAGCAGAAAGTCTTGAAACTCAGGTAAACGATGCAAATGCAGAAATTCAGAAGTTTAAAGATATGGATATTGACGGCATCAAGCAGGCAGCAGATGACTGGAAAACGAAAGCTGAGAAAGCAAAGAGTGATGCAGATGCACAGATCTCAGAAATGAAATTTGATTATGCGTTATCTGCAGCATTGACAGGAGCGAAAGCTAGAAACAGCAAAGCGGTCAAAGCGTTACTTGATATGGACGGACTGAAACTAAACGATGGAAAGATCATTGGTTTAGACGAACAGCTGTCACAGATCAAGGAAGAAAACAGCTTCTTGTTCGAGAGCGATGAACCAGCACCAACGATCGTTAAAGGAACAAATGGTGGTTCCGGCGGCATTGATGGAAAGAAACCAAGTGAAATGACATATTCGGAACTCTGTGACTATATGGAACAGAATCCCGGAGCAGAGATTTAAATAAAGGAGTAAGAAATGGCAGGAGAAAAATTTGATTCTAAATCATTCAATCCTCAGGCATTCGGTGCCTACACAGAGAGGATTCCAAATTTAAAAAGGAACGAGCTGATCAAGTCCAGAGCCTTAAAAGGTAATCAGGATATCAAAAACACGTTCAGTTCACAGACAGGAACAGTATATGCAGTACTTCCAATGCATGGTCTGATCGGTGGAGTAGCACAGAACTATGATGGTGAGACAGATCTTAAGTCTGAAAACACAGATACATTTGAGAGAGGTGTCGTTGTAGTTGGTCGTATGAAAGGGTGGACAGAACGAGACTTTTCAGAAGATGTCACAGGTGGCGTAAGCTTTATGGACAATGTTGCAGCACAGGTTAACGATTACAAAGCTGATCTGGATCAGACAACATTAGTAAAGATTCTGGAAGGTGTCTTTGCAATGACCGGAAAAGAAAACAAAGTCTTTGTTGATACACATACATCTGATATCACAGCAGTAACGGCAACCGACAAAGATGGAAATGTAAAGAATGTTGTCCAGGCTGATACATTAAATACAGCTTTACAGAAGGCAGCAGGAGACAATAAGTCTAAGTTTACGATCGCGATCATGCACAGCGCGGTGGCAACGAATCTTGAAAATCTGAAACTGTTAAAATATATGACACAGACAGATGCAAATGGAGTTGAAAGAGACTTAACTCTTGCAACATGGAATGGCCGCTTAGTTCTGATCGATGATTCTATGCCAACAGAAGAAGTTGCTGCAGTAGAAGAAAGTGGAACAAAAGGAGAGCCTGGTTATGTTGCAGCACAGGAAGCCTACACAAAATATACAACTTATGTATTAGGTGATGGAGCTTTTGATTATGAAGACATTGGTGCCAAAGTACCATATGAAATGTATCGTGACCCAAAAACACATGGTGGAGAAGATACTCTGTATATGAGACAGAGAAAAGTATTTGCACCATACGGCATTTCATTTACTAGAAAATCTATGGTTGCAAAATCCCCAACAGATACAGAACTTGCTGATGGATCTAACTGGACACTGGTTGATAACGGAAAAACAAATTCCGATAAGAAAGTGATCGATCACAAAGCAATTCCAATTGCAAGAATCATTTCCAGAGGATAGGCGGTGATCCGGTATGGTGGAATATGCAAACAGGGATTTCTACGAAAATAAATTTTATGGCGAGATCATACCGGAGAAAGCTTTCCCTGGAATGATCTTAAAGGCAAGCATTTTTGTGAAATTCCTTACATTTGCCAGAGTTGATGATATGACAGAGATTTCAGAGGAAGTGAGTCTGGCCACATGCGCAGTGGCAGATGTAATGTATCAGGACAGAATGAGAAAAGATGATGTAGGAAGGGAGATCGCAAGTGAGAACAACGATGGATACAGTGTCAGCTTTGTGACGAGTCAGAGCAAAGCAACAGGAACAGTAGAGCATCGTTGTAAGAAAGCAGCATATCCTTATCTTGCGCATACAGGACTCTTGTACAGGGGGTGTGGGCCTTATGATTACAAATGCAGATCTGACGATTTATAACAATCGCGGAGTTGATAAGAAAACAGCACGAAAGATCTATTTGAAGACTCAGATCAAAGGTGTTAATTTTTACACAAAGCAGCAGACAACTGTTACCGATCAGGGACTCAGTTCTGCCGATTTGTATCAGATCCGCATCCCGTTATCTGCAGATACAGAAGGGAAAGAATACATCGATGCAGACAAGTATCGGGGATTATCTGCAGAAGAAGCAACAAAGTACTGGACGATCAATAACGGAGATCTATTTGGGAAAGGATTGTTAGATGATTTTGAGAAAGAATCAGAATTTTTAAAGCAGCAGTACATAGGAAAGGTATTGTCGTTTTCAGATAACCGAAGAGGCAGTTTACCACATTGGAGAATCGGAGGTGCTTAGATAGATGGCAACACAAGTAAAGATAGATTTTTCGCCAGAACAGATTCTTAAATTGAAAGGATTAGAGAAGAATGGACCAGCACAAAGATTTTTTACAGGAGAGTTCCGAAGAAAGATGGATCCATATGTTCCTTTTTTAACTGGAACATTAAAAAACACTGCAATAGAGAATGAAGATTCGATTCAATATACAACACCATATGCACAGAAACAGTACCACGAGAACAAAGGAAATGGTCTTCGCGGTAAAGAATGGGACCAGAGATGTTGGGCAGATAACGGTGATCAGATTACAGAATCTGTTGCGAAGTCTATTGGAGGGAAAGCAGAATGAGTGTAATCGCAAGTGTGAGAGCATTTATCCAGGACTATCCAGGTTTATCTACTTTTGATGATCTGGTTGGCGTGGAACATCTTCCGGAAGATACAAAAAGTTATGCGATTGAAGCATCTGTAACGTCTCAGCCAATTAAAAAACGATATATTAACGGCGACACAGAACGCCGTTTTAATTTTGTCTTAGCAAGTAGAGAGTACTTCGGGGCAGACGTTGCAGAGAATATCGATGTGGCGGAGTTTTACGAAGATTTCTCAGACTGGTTGGAACGATGTACGGTCAATAACGAACTTCCGGAAATGGATAAAGGAAAAAGAGCAATTAAAATACAGGCACTGACAAATGGCTACGTGTTTAACGCAGATGCAACAAAAGCACAATACCAGATTCAGTGTCAGTTAATTTATTATCAAAAATTAGGAGGAATATAAAATGGCAGAAACAGCAAGTAAAACAGTAAAACAGCGTTATCAGGAAGCTTCTTACTTAAAAGTAGGAGAAAACTTCGAACTTATGGGAACTGGTTTTACAGAGTTAAATGAAGATCCAGGAGCACAGACAACAAGTAAAAAATATATCAATGATAAATCATCCACATCAAGCATTACAAGCTATGAAGGTGAGCACGGATTTACAGCCGATCAGATTCCAAGCGAAAAGGTCATTAAAGATCTAGTCAGCATTGGTAAAGAGAGAAAAACAGGAGCAGATGCAGAACGTGAATTTGTTCGTGTTGATCTGGATGAAAAAGCAGAGGGAGATACCACTGGGACAGTATTCAAAGCACGTATGTTTACCGTAGCTGCTGAAATTTCAAGTTTCTCTGATAATGACGGAGAATTACAGGTTGAGGGAACACTTCACGACAAAGGAGATCCTGTTATGGGTAAATTTGATACAAAGACAAAGACATTTACACCGGATTCAGCAACGGAGTAAACGAAAGCGAGCTTAAAATTGGAATTAAGGAGTAAGATATATGTTTATTTGGAATGAAGAGAGATTTGCATTTAATATTATGGATGCGGAGATGTTGAAGAAATTTAATGATACAAGTAAAGAAATGTGGAAAGAACTCGAAGAGTATGAAAAAAAGAATACAACTACTGGTACGATCGGGCCGGAGGGTGTTGCGTATGAATCAGAAGTGATTAGCAAATTTTTTGATAAACTGTTTGGAAATGGAGCATCAGACAAGATGTTTACTTCAAAACATGATTTATCGGAGAGAACAAAGGCGGTGAAAAAGCTTTATAAGATAAAAAATGCACAGTTATCAACACATGATAAAACGTTAAACGATATTGCTGAAATGTTAGGAGCTGAATGATCAGGAGAGAACTCCCGGTGTCTGTGGATATCGGGAGTGAAAAATATGAGATCGATGCTGACTTTCGAACGATCATGAACATAGAAGGAATTATCTTTGGAAAAGAAGTCACGGAAGATCAAAAGAACTTTGCAAAGGAAATGATGAAGGAAATTGAGATCAATGAAAAAGATGCAATCACGAACGCAAAGTATTATGATGCGTTAAAGATTTTCTATAAAGATAACATTCCAGATGATCTGGAAGAAGCAATGGAAAAGATGCTGTGGTTTTATTCGTGTGGAAAAGAAGAAATTTCGAAACAAAAGACAAAAAAGAAAGTGATCAGCTTTGAACATGATTTTGATTATATTAATGCAGGTTTTATGCAGGATTATAAGATAGATCTGTTTGAAGTTGATTTTTTACATTGGTGGAAGTTCATGTCATTATTCAGTGCCTTGCATGATGATTGTAAAATCTGTGAGATCATCGGATATCGTGGGGCAGAATTAAAGAATTTTGACAAAGAACAGAGAAAAAGGATACGGGAGATGCAAAAGATCTATGCACTTCCGGATGATATAAGCAAAGAAGAGAAGAAGAGACAGGATGAGATAACACAGATACTGCTAAATGGCGGTGATCTGTCAGGAATATTGTGATAAGAGAAGCGAACAGGCGAGAGCTTGGATCTGCAGGTTGAGCACCCAGGACGTCAAATAGCTTAGAAACTTTAGATTTTTAGGTATATAGGTATTTGACGAGGTGAAGACATGGCAGATGGTACAGTTACAATAGAAACCAAACTGGATAATTCTGGTGCAGAAAAAGGATTAAATGATCTTAAGAAAGAGGTTGAATCTTCTTCTAAGAGTACAGCACAGGAGATAGATAAAGCTTCTGATCAGGCACAAAAGAGTGTAGAAGAAGTTGCTAAGTCAGCAGAGAAAACTGGAAAACAAGTAGAAAAGAGCGCAAAGGATTCAGCATCGAAAGCAGGACAGGCAGCAAAGCAAGGAGCTGATACTGCAGCAAAAGGAACAGAATCCGCATCTACGAAGATGCAGCAGTCTCATAAAAAGGTAAAGGAAACTGCAAAAGAAAGTGCAGATGGCGCAAAAAAGTCTTGGGAAGAATCTAATCAAAGTACAGTAGCAAGTACAGAGAGCGCAACATCAAAGATGGCCGGGCTGATGAAAAAATCTGCAGCAGTAATTGGAGTTGCATCTGTGGCGGCCGCAAAAAAGACGATCGATGTAGGTAAGTCCTTTGAAGCAGGAATGAGTGAGGTCCAGGCAATCTCCGGAGCATCTGGAAAAGACCTGGAAAAGCTATCTGCAAAAGCAAAGCAGATGGGAGCTACAACGAAGTTTTCTGCTACGGAATCTGCCACAGCACTTAAATACATGGCTATGGCCGGATGGAAAACAAACCAGATGGTTTCTGGATTGTCTGGTGTTATGAATTTAGCTGCAGCTTCCGGAGAAGACCTTGGAACAGTATCCGACATTGTAACAGATTCAATGACCGCTTTCGGATTGAAAGCAAAGGATTCTGGACATTTTGCAGACGTACTAGCGAAAGCATCGAGTAGTTCTAACACCAATGTTGCAATGATGGGAGAAACCTTTAAGTATGTTGCACCATTGGCCGGATCCATGAAATATAGTATCGAAGATACAGCTACAGCAATTGGACTGATGGCGAATGCCGGAATCAAAGGAAGCCAAGCAGGTACATCTTTGAGATCTATCATTACGCGACTTGTCAAACCTCCGAAAGATGCAGCTACAGCATTAAATGCGCTTGGTATCAGCACAACAAAAGCTGATGGATCCATGAAGCCACTTCGTGAAACGATGGCAGAATTGAGAGAAAAATTTTCTGGATTAACAGAAAGTCAGAAAGCTTCTTATGCTTCAAGTATCGCAGGACAGGAAGCAATGTCTGGTCTGTTGGCAATCGTTAATGCATCTGATTCTGATTTCAACAAATTACAAAAGGCGATTGATAATTCTTCTGGCGCAGCAAAGAAACAGGCCGATGTTATGAACAACAATCTGCAAGGAGCATTGTACGACCTCGGATCAGTAGCAGAGTCTGTTGGAATCGGCATTTATGAAGATATCAAAACGCCGCTAACAAAGGCTGTCGGTGTTGGAACAGCACAGTTAAGGGTTTTATCTAACAAATTGAAAAAAGGTGGAATAAAAGAGATTGTTCCGAAGGAAGCGATAAATACTGTTGAAAATCTTGGAAAAGTGGCTATGGTAGCCGGCAAAGGTGGAGTAAAAGCATTGGCCACTTCTACAAAACTGCTTGGAGATAACATGGGTGTAGTTATTCCACTTGCGACATCATTCATGGGTGCCTGGGCAGGAGTTAAAGTTTTCAACACTGCATCTAAAGGAGTTACAGCATTAACTACAGCTTTTAGCGCCTTAAAAACAATGGAGCAGGCAAATGCGATCACTTTAGTGGCACAGCAAGGTGGCTTGACTGCACTGCAGACAGTCGTTGGAATCTTTACAGGTAAGATTTCTCTTGCGACAGCAGCAACAGGAGCTTTTAATGCAGCATGTACAGCACTTGGCGGTCCAGTAGGTTTAGGAGTTGTTGCGGTTGGAGCATTAGCAGCAGGAGTCGCAGCATATGCTTTGACACAGAAAAAAGCGGTTACAGAAGCAGATCGATACTATTCTTCTTGTACAAAACTCAAAAAGAAACAAGAAGAGATGGCGGCATCGATCAAGAGCTTACATAAAGAAAATCAGAAAAATGTGGATTCTACACGTGCAAATGGTGTTCAGGCAGATCAGCTGTATCAGAGATTAACAAAACTGATGAATGTTGAGCATAAAAGTGCCGGGACAAAAGCACAGATCGCAAGTGTTGTTAAACAGTTAAATGAATTATTGCCAGGGCTGAATCTTGAGTATGACAAAGAAGCAGATAAGCTAAATAAGTCTACTTCTGCGATCAAGAAAAATATCGCAGCACTGAAAGAACAGGCAATGGCCAAAGCCTACCAGAATGGCATGGAAAGCGCAGCAAAAAAGTCTGCAGAAGCAGAAATTGCATATAAAGAAGCATTAGAAGATCGAGCAAAAGCACAAGAAAAAGTAAAAGCTACACAAAAAGAATTTGATAAGCGAAAAAGCGAAGTTGGGTTAGGTAGTGGAGATAAGAAACTTGAAAAATTAGGAGAAGACCTAATAACATATAAAAAAGCTCTACAAGAAGCCGATGGGGCAGTAAAGAAAAGTAGTAAGAATCTAAACGATGCACATAAAGAATTGGATACTTACACAGATAAATATACTGCGCAGGCAAATTATACTGCATATTTGAAATCCTTAGACGACCTGTCTAAGCAAGCCAAGATCAAGGCAAGTGATATTCCAAAATCTGTTGGAGAGGGAATCAAACAGGGTGTTTATGCAAATCCGACTTCCGGAAAAGAATTAAAGAGCTTGATCAAATTAGATGATCTGGTTAATTCCGATCAGTTGGCCAAGATGCAGGAACAGGGAATGAAAATTCCACAGTATTTGGCACAAGGTATTTCTGATGGATCTGTTTCATTTAAAACCGCAGCAACACAGCTTGGAAATGCAATTAACTGGGAAGATTTAATTCAGCAAGTAAAAGATAAAGGAAAAGAAGTTCCAGACAGTATTGCACAGGGAATTAGTTCCGGACAGTATGCTGTTCCAACCTCTATAAAAGCTGTTGAGAATCTTATTACGTTTGAGGGAATGAAAGCCAAGGCATTGCAAGGTGGAATTGAAGTACCTGATTATTTGGCGAATGGTATCACATCTGGAAGTATGAAACCCGAAGAAGCAGTTAAGGCACTGAGTAATTTGGTATCTTTTCAGGATATGATAGATAAGGCAGGAATTGAAGGATCAAAAGTTCCAACAGAATTAGCAACCAGAGTTGCGCAAGGACAAATATCTGTTCAAGCTGCAGTAAAACAATTGACAGATGGAGTCAAAAAGGATTTTGATAAAGCAGAAAAGGATACAAGTAAGTCAAAGAAAAATATAGAAAACAATACAACGTTAAAGACTGCTAATAATTCTGGTGCCGCAAAATCATTTAATGTTGTAGGAAATGCGGCTAAAAAGACTGCAAATACTGTTAAAAAAAGTAAAGCAGATACAGAGAAGAACTCTAAGATAACTCCGACTGATAACTCAAAAAGTGGGAAAAAGACATTTGAATCTTATTCGAAAGAAGCGCAAAAAGCATCTTCAAAAACAAAAACAAGTGTAAAAACGCTGAAAAGCACAACTGCGAAAGCACTTTCATCAAGTGATGGATCAGCGAAGAAAGCAGGAGCGAAGCTTGGAAATGATTTTGCAAAAGGAATTGCATCAAAATCTGGAGCTGCAAAAAGTGCCGGTTCAAAAGTAGCTAAAGCAGGTTCTTCCGGAGCAAGTGCGCAGAAATCTTCTTTTGTATCCGTTGGTGGTAATTTATCTCTTGGATTAGCATCTGGTATCAGATCAAACTCTGATGCTGTATCAGCAGCCGCAAGAGAAGCGGTAAGAGCTGCAGTTGCAGCCGCAAAAGCAGAAGGTGAGATTCATTCGCCATCCCGTGTCATGGAAAGTGACGTAGGAAAATGGATGCCGTTAGGAATGGCAGTAGGTATCCGAAAGCATACCAAAGATGTAGAAAATGCTTCTGGAGAGATGGCAAATGCATCCGTAGAAGCCACAGCCACAGCCTTAGGAATCCATTCACCATCTCGTGTATATAAAGATGCGATTGGAAAGAATATTCCAAAAGGTGTGGCAAAGGGCGTTAGAGAAGGGCAGACAGAACTCAATGCAGAAATGAAGCTTTCTGTGAATGAAGCATTATCTGCAGCTAAGACTGCATCCAAGAAAGGAAATTATTCCGATATCGGGAACAACCTAGTGTCTGGTATATCTGAAGCACTCAACACAGCAAAGTCAAGATCATCAGAAACCGTACAAGAAATCATTGATCAGCAGACAAGTAAGGTTTCCTCTAAGCACGATAAGGAAGAGCAGAAGTTACAAGATAAAATCAGCAAAACTAAGAACAAGAAAGAAAAAGCGCGATTAAAGAAACAGCTGAAAAATCTAAAAGCAAAAAACAATGCAGAAGAAAAGCAGTTAAAAACTGCCGGAGAGAAAACTGCAGCAGCTTACAATGATGCATTTGAGAAAGAAGCTGATCGATTAAACAAGATTGCACAGGAAAAGTTACAAGACTTATCTGATGAATATCAGGAAGCGTATAACAACATCAAGAGCAAGATGGACAGTTTAACTGATAAACAGCAATCTTGGGGAAATATCTATAACCTTGATCAGAATATCATGGACATTGAAAAGTATCAAAAGAACTTGAAGTTGCTAGAAAACAAGATTCCTGAGTCTATGATGGAAAAGATTCTCGGAATGGATATTGATGCAGGAAACGCTTATATGGCATGGTTCCAGCATATGTCAGAAACTGAACAGCAGGCTTACATTAATAAGTGGAATCAGCAGCAGAATATGTCCAAAACATTTTCTGAAAACTTCTTTGGAGATGATCTCGCAAAACTTCAGGCAAATTATGAATCTGAAATGAAAACAGTAACGGATGATCTGCAGAAAGAGATGAAACAGGCAGGAGTTAATATTGCCAAGGGATTAACTGCAGGTATGGAAAGCGAAACCAGAAACCTCAGCAAATCCATGAAGAAAATCTGCCAGAATATTATTAAGACAGCCAAAAAGACACTTAAGATTCATTCCCCATCTCGAGAATTTGCAAAGATTGGTTCTTATGATATTCAGGGAGCAATCAAAGGACATGAAAAAGAAGCTCCAAATCTGTATAAACAAATGGGAACGATTTCTCAGAACATGGCACAGAAATTTGCGAAAGCGAAGTTGAACGTTCAAGATATTCAGTCAAGGATGCAGGATGCGATTAACCTGCAGATGCAGACGATCACAACAAGGATGCAGCCAGTTGTGCAAACGGATTCAGCTAATGGATCAGACTCAATAGTTTATACCGGTCCAGAGCGAATAGAAGTGCCACTGATTATAGATGGTCGAGAGGTTACAAGAGTAATCGCCCCTTACATGGATACAGAATTAAGTACAAGAGCAACACGAAAATCAAGAGGAGGTGTATAGTATGCCAGGAACATTAGGAGTCACGATCGGAGAAAAACATACCTTAAAGGATTGGAATCTTGGGTGGACTGCGATCACTCTTGGTTTTCCGGAACCAAAAACATATGAACTGGATATTCAAGGAGCAGATGGAACACTAGATATCACTGAAGCGGTTACTGGCGGAGATGTGAAGTACAAGAATCGTAGTCTTTCCTTAGAATTTGAAACTCCAGACGAAGACTTTTTTGAATGGGGATCTATTGTATCGGACATTGCAAATTACCTGGTTGGTAAGAAAATGAAGATCTTACTCGATACTGATCCATCTTTTTATTACATTGGCCGACTTACGATTGATGTCGAAAAGACAGATCGTATAAATGGAAAGCTTGTAATGTCCGGAGAAGTTGATCCATATAAGTATGAAGTTGCTTCGTCTCTGGAAGATTGGTTATGGGATGATTTTAATTTTGAAACTGATATTATCCGTGAATATGGAGGCATCAAAGTTTCTGGAAAATACGAGCTAAATATTTATGGAAGAAGAAAGAGAGTGATTCCTGTGATCGAATGTGATACACCGATGCAGGTTACATATAACGGGGCCACTTATGATCTTCCAAAGGGCAAAAGTAAAGTGTTCGATATCTGGTTATCAGAAGGGGATAACCTTTTAACGTTTACAGGAAATGGGACAGTATCTGTCGATTATCGAGGAGGTAGTTTATAAATGTATAAGATACTATGTGACGGGAAAACACTGCACGATGTCCGCGATCCGCATTATATGGTGCTTAGCCCTAAGATATCATTAGAGCTAAATAAAACAGGAAATCTTGATTTTGGGATGTTACAAACGCATCCTCACGTTAACGATATCAATAAGTTAAAATCTCGAATCGATGTTTATGAAGATGATGAGCTGTTATTTTCCGGAAGAAGTTTAACGGATGAAAAAGATTTTCAAAACACAGGGCAGATTTCCTGTGAAGGGGAGCTTGCTTTTTTGTTAGATTCAGTACAACGTGCGCATAATTACGGAACCGAAACAACAGAAGCTGGGACAGCCGATACCAATATAGAGGTTTTTAAAAGACTGATTCAAGAGCATAATTCGCAGGTAGAAGAAGAAAAACGATTTGAAATCGGCGTGATCAATATTGAAAGTGTTACGATCTCAAGTTTATCGACAAATTATGAGAAGACCTGGGATTTTATTAATTCCAATTTCTTAGGGAAATACGAAGGGTATCTTCGTGTTCGGCATGATGGAAACATACGGTATCTTGATTATGTAAAGCAGTATGGAAATGTAAGTAATCAGGTGATTCGTTTCGGAGAAAATCTTCTCGATCTGAAGAAATACTCTAAGGCAGAAGACATTAAAACAGCGATTATCCCAGTTGGAAAAGATAACGTGACAATCACAACAGCAAATGGTCATAACGGAACGGATTATGTATATAGCCAGGATGCCGTAGATCTATATGGATGGATCTATGACAAGGTTGATTTCTCTGAGGTATATGATCCAGACAAACTACTGGAAGAAGCAAATAAATATCTGCAGAAGTGCATCAACTTAGCAATCACGATTGAACTTACAGCTGTTGATCTGCATATGATCGACGTTGATATTAACGCAATCAGACTTGGAGATCTTGTTCCTTGCATATCTACACAGCATGGAATCATGAGTACGTTTGGAAATCCAGACACTTATTATCTTGTAAGTAAATATGAATTGGATTTAGAGAACCCAGCAAACAATAAGATTACACTAGGAAGAACAATCAGTACATTGACAGACAAACAAGTGCAATCGTCACAAAATTTAGAAACAAAAATAAATGAAGTTCGTACAGAAATGTACAACATATCAGGGAACGATATGGAACCTATCACAAACGAAACACTAGAAGGATTATTAAATTAAAATAGGAGAAAAAATGGCAGATAAAAATTATTTAGATTCTGATGGGGTATTATATCTGTGGCAGAAGATTAAAGCAAAGATTACGGATGCAGTCAAAAACAAAGTTGATAAAGTCAATGGAAAAGGTTTATCTACGAATGACTACACGACAGCAGAGAAAACAAAACTTGCAGGGATCGTGGATGGTGCAAATAAATATGTCCATCCTACATCTTCTGGTAACAAGCATATTCCAAGTGGTGGAAGTTCTGGACAGATTCTAAGATGGGGAGCAGATGGTACAGCTGTTTGGGGCTCTGATAATAATACAACTTATGCAGATGCTACTCAGTCAACACACGGACTTATGAGCACGATAGATAAGAAGAAACTAGATGCATATCCAACGTATTCATCTATCCAGAGTACATATGCTACAAAATCAGAAATCACAAACATGTACAAGTATTGCGGTTCTGCCGCATCTGCAGACAAATTGCCGACAACAGGACAACGTGTTGGCGATGTTTATAACATCGAAACTGCTAGTACATACGGCGGTGCTGGTATGAATGTAGCATGGAATGGCAGTGCATGGGATCCATTAGGCGAAATTTTTAGTATATCAACGATCGCAAATACCTGGATGGATACAAATCTTACATAAAGGCAGGTGCTTGATATGGCAAATTACTTAGATGAAACAGGATTGTTAAAACTTTGGAGTAAGATTAAATCTTACGCAGCAAAGCAGATAGATATGAATAAAGCAATCGTAAACATATCCGCTAGTGGTACAACATTAACTGTCACAAAAGCAGATGGAACAACAAAATATGTAACAGCGGAATTAGTAAAAGGGCAGATGATTTATTGCTGCAGTAACAGCGAAGATCAGATTTATTGCTGTTAAATGGAAGGAGATAAAAATGGCATACACAAAGAAAACATGGGTAAAAGGAAGCACACCGCTTAGTGCGGAAAATTTTAATCATATGGAACAAGGGATTGCTGATGCACACACAGAAATTACGCAGCTAAATTCTGAGATAGCAGGATCAAAACAATGCGGAGCAAGTTATCAAGGAAGTTATTTCTATCCAGAAACATTTTCTTCCAGTGGAAATAAAATCGGAAAAATATTCGTTTTTTGGGCACGAATAAAAAATTCTTTAGCAATGCCAGCAAATTGGTATAATTTATGCAATTTCGTGGACAAACCAGTAACAGAAATTACTGGTTGGTGTCCATGCAATATATTTGTAGACGGAACCGATCCACGAGATGTTAGTTGTGTTTACCACAATGAGTATGGATTAAGAATTGTAGTTCCTAACGGATGTACAATTCCAAAAGATTCCTGGATAAATATAAATGGATGTCTTTTACTTAAATAATAATTATCATTTAAGTCCAAAAACTCTGATATATTTAACTCCGTGATCAGCAGACAATTTTACAGCCATAGATGTATCGCTTGCATATGTAAAAGACACTATAGATATCGTGCTGTCATCCGAACCATGAGCCACGAAATTATAGGATTTTCCTATTTTTTCGAAAATGGTTCTTGGAACAGTTACAATGCTACGAATATCATCATCACTAGCACCGAACGCAAATACGATAAATTTGTAATCACTTAGTTTTCGGTTATTATAATGATTAATTACTTGGCTTGTTGTTGTAACAGAAGTTCCTACTATGATTGTATCATAATCAGAATTTAGCTGTGTTGTTGCGGAAAGGAAAAAATATGATTGATATAACAAAAGTTTTAAATGATATATTAAAAGCAGTTCTGGGAAAGGATGTACGGCAGGCAATTCATGACGGCGTTAAACGAAGTAATGAAATTGCGGATGATTGCGACAAGAGACAGACTAATCTTGAAAACCAATATGAACAATTAATCAAAAACTTTAGTTCTTCATCTCCATCAAATGTAGAAATCGTTGATGCAAGAACAGGGCCAGATGGAACTGTATACGGAACTCTCAGGAAACGATTAGAAGATCCAAGATGTTCATAAAGGAGCTGAATATGGAAATCAGAGCAGGACCCACAGAGGTCTTATTTTTATGCAACAATTTAATGCAGCAATGATATTAGAAAGGAAGAATATGGCAGATGACGAATACATAAGTAGAAATGAACATAATGCATTTGCGAGTGATGTTGATCATGAGCAAACCCGACAAAACAAAAGAATTGAAGCGTTAGAACTGACAGTGCGACAGATCAATGATCTCACATTGTCCGTTCAAAAGCTCGCGATCAACATGGAACATATGCTTGTTAACCAAACAGAACAGAATAAACGGCTTGAAGAGCTAGAAAACCGAGACGGAGAGAAGTGGAGAAGCATTTCTATGTATGTCCTGACTGCATTAATCGGGGCAGTAATCGGATTCGTACTCAAACAAGCTGGATTATAAAAAGGAGAAAGAAATCATGAAAGAATTATTTGAACAGAATAAAGTGTTATTCCTGGCAGTGATCACAGCGTTGATCATTGTCTTTTTAGTTAAGAAACTGATCGACTATATCACAAAAAAAGGTCTGGAAGGGATCAGACTGGATGTATACAAGCTGTTTGTAGAAGCAGAGAAAACCTTCCGTGCATCCAAGCAAGGACAGCAGAAATTTGATTATGTAATACATATGGCCAGAGGACTTTTGCCCAAACCTATTCAATTATTTGTAAGCGAGAGCATGTTAAAAGAAGCTGTGCAACTGTGGTTTGACGGTATTAAAGATCTACTCGATGATGGTAAATTAAATAATTCAGTATACGATTTAGAAGATGTTGAGGAAGTCAGCAGAGAAGATAAGATCAATCATACGACAGAGTTAGATGACGGAACATGGACAAATTACGCAGAGACTCCGTTACCTGAAACTGACTTAGAAGATCCAGAGGAACAGGAACAGACAGAAGATAATCAGGCAGCAGCAGAACAGGAGGTGTAGACATATGAGAATCGCATTGACAGTAGGACACAGTTTGCTTAAAAATGGATCATATACATCCGCGAGTGGAGAAGATTGCGGAGGAGTAAATGAGTATAAGTACAATAAAAAGCTGATGAAAAAGGTAAAAAAATATCTGGAGAGTGACGGACACAGTGTTGATCTGTATATCTGCCCAGAGAAAGTATTTACCGCTGCATCACAGGAAAAATCATGGAAACTGACACGTTTAAATGCAAAGAACTATGATCTCGTCGTAGAAGGTCATTTGAATTGCTATAATGGAAAAGCACACGGAACAGAAGTATTATACGTTTCCGAAAATGGTAAGAGGTACGCAAAGAGAGTACAGAAGAAACTGGTATCCGCTGGATTTACAGATCGTGACGTGCAGAAGAGAACGAACCTGTACATGCTGAATGGCACAAAGGCAACAACGATCATGACAGAGAGCTTTTTCTGTGACTCCAAGTCCGATTATAAGATCGGTAAAAACGTTAATAAGATTGCTAAGCTGATCGCAGAGGGAATCTGTAATAAAAAGCTGGGAACAGCTACAAAGGTCAAAGAGGCCGTAAAAACGACAGTATCAAAAGTTGTTAATAAGACTGCATATGCTAAGGTTGTTACAAAGTCCGATCCACTGATGATCAGACAGAGTGCAAACGTATCATCTAAGATCATTGGTAAGATTCCGAAGAAATCTAAAGTTGAAGTATTGAAAAAAGGCAGCACTTGGACGAAAGTTAAGTACAAGAGTGTAACAGGGTATTCAGCTACAAGATACCTTAAATTTTAAATCGAACCAGGGAGAAATCCCTGGTCTTTTTTTATTATAAAAGGGGGGTATTATTCTGTTGAAAAAGAGTGTATTTTCTTGCAAAAAAACAAAAAACAAAAAATACCCCTTTTTCAACAGATGGATACATTAAAAAGCTTGATTTTATGCGGATTTCAAGGAATTTAAGATATCGGTTATGAACCGAAATACTGCAGTTATAGGTTCATGGCGGAGAAAATGAAGCACTTATTAAGCAACTGAACAGTTGGATTCCAACAAAATATCTTACTATTGTAAAATAAAAGCGATTGCCGATGGCATCATCACAGGGTAAAGAAAAATAATATTTCTATGTTACTAATTTGTTACTAAATATAGCATTTTAGAGGCAGTTTAGAAGTATTAAAACATTCAACAAATGGCTTAAATACGATGTTTTGGGCATTTGTTATTTGAAAATATTTATGGTATAATAAGAATATCATAAAAATTCATTGCAGACCGCATGATGTATGTTGCAGATTGGAGGCAAATATGAGCAGAAAAACAAGAACAAAAAGTAAGACAAGAAATAATGCAAAAAGCAGGGCAAAAAAAGCAACTGTTTCAACAGTGAAAAGTACAGATACAGAAGAGACTGTTATTCCAACAGTAGAACCTGCAATAATAAAAGAGGAAGTTGCACAACCAGAACCAAAAGAAGAAATCAAAATAGAAACGCCAGTAGAAGAAAATCAGGTTATTGAACAGCCTGATCTTGGACCAAGAAGAAGTGTCGTTTTTATTGGCTCAGAATGCTATCCATTTGTGAAAACAGGAGGTCTTGGAGATGTAATGTCTGCACTTCCAAAGAGTCTTGCTAAATTAAATGTAGATGTGAAAGTAATCCTTCCAAGGTATAAATGCATTCCTTGGGAATACCAAGAAAAGATGGAATACAAAGGCTCTTTCTATATGGATCTTTGTTCTGATGGAAGACAATACTATGTAGGTATTATGGAGTATCAGGAAGATGGTGTAATTTATGATTTTATCGACAATGAGGAATTTTTCTCTTGGGGTAATCCGTATACAAATCTGATTGATGATATTCCAAAGTTCTGTTACTTTTCCAAGGCTGCATTGGCGGCACTGAACTATCTGGACTGGGTTCCTGATGTAGTACACTGCCACGACTGGCAGGCAGCGTTGGTACCACTTTATCTAAGAACATGTTTTGCAGATACAAATGTAGGACGTGCAAGTGCAGTACTTACGATACATAACCTAAAATTCCAAGGTATCTACGACAGAAAAATGATCCAATACTGGTCAGGACTTCCGGATTATGTATTCAACAAAGACTGCCTGACTCAGAACTGGCTGGATGCGAATATGTTAAAAGGTGGAATCACTTATTGTAATAGACTTACAACGGTAAGTAACACATACGCTGGAGAGATTCAGACAGAAGAATATGGAGAAGGACTTGCAGAGCACTTAAGATATCACCAGAATAAGATCAGAGGAATTGTAAATGGTATTGATATCAACATCTGGAATCCATCTACAGACAAGTTGTTAAAAGCAAATTATGATGCAAAGACAGCAATCGAAAATAAAAAGAAGAATAAGAAAGCACTACAGGAATCTTTAGGATTAGAGGTCGACGAACACAAGATGGTGATCGGATTGATTTCTCGTCTTACGAACCAAAAAGGACTTGATCTGGTCAATGACGTAATTCCAGGCGTTATGGATGGAAATACACAGGTAGTTGTTCTTGGTACAGGTGATTCCTGGTATGAAGAAGCTTTCCGTTCTTACGAGAATCAATATAAAGGAAGTTTTTGTGCCTATATTGCTTACGATGAAAATGTTGCCCACAATATCTATTCTGGATGTGATGCACTTTTAGTTCCATCAAGATTCGAGCCATGCGGACTAACACAATTGATTGCTATGAGATATGGTGCGATTCCAATTGTCAGAGAGACAGGAGGACTTAGAGATACTGTTTGGCCATATAACATGTTTGATAATACAGGTAACGGCTTTACATTTGATCGATATGAAAGCGGACTTCTGTATGATACGATCAATAGAGCAAAGACATGCTACTTTGAGAATAGAGCAAGCTGGGATGATATGGTGATCCGTGATATGAATAAAGATGTATCATGGGAGACAAGTGCAAGACAGTACAAAGATATGTATGTAGAATTAACACCAAGATAAAATTGTGATTTGTTGATAGTGTTGCATGTATGAGTCAGAAAGAACAAGAGAAGAAATATTTATAAGAATAAAGGGTGACACTCCACATTTTTGAAAGCGTTTTTTA
>OBZD01000182.1_pt1 | contig 62210 bp, 56 predicted proteins | sample 1501551 | NCBI WGS metagenome assembly OBZD01 (sample SAMEA2580221, study PRJEB22360) | human gut metagenome | biome: human gut; feature: human-associated habitat; material: faeces | place: Denmark | collected 2008/2010 | reverse complement strand
CCTGCGTCCACCAACAGTTCCTGTATGCTCAGCCTCCTCTTGTAATCCTCGTAAGTCAGTTCTGCCATGATTGGTTCTCAATTCTTCATTCTTAATTTTTCGCTCTTCGTTGAATCACATTCCATTTCTCATTTCATGCTGCATCCGTTCCGTGTTCACGGCTGCTTCATAATTGCGTGCCGCCACGTCCATAGGGGTGTCCACTCCGGGCTTGAAGTAACACCGGTGAGGCGGTGGAGGGCCATGCCTTTCCAGGTAAATGTCGGGGCGTGTTCCACGGCTCAGTTCGCCCATGACGGCTACGCCCGCCAACAAAGCCGCCCCGATTTTCGTTCCCAACGGCACGTTGTCCCTAGACTTCATGTCCACTTCTCCGAATATCTTGGAAAAGAGTTTCAGCCGGTGGTAGTCATCAATGGCCATGAACTTGTCATATTGCTTTTGGGTGATTTCGTGGCTCACTGCTTCGCCGTCTATGACGGCGGTCATGCGGTACTTGCCCTCAGTTTCGGTGGGTTCTACCCGTATCTCGTCCACGGTCACCTCCCGTCCATGCCGGCCCTCTCGGAACCAGCCCTTGTCCGGGTTGATGTAGGCGAGGTCGTTACCGTCCATCACCACCGTTCCCTTGGGCAGTACCCTTTCTTCAGGCTCTACGTACAGGCCTTCATTGACATATTGCCCTTGCCCGCCTTGCTCTATTTGCCCCACTTGGGAAAGCTGGCGGTCCAAGTCTTCCTTGACCGCCGGATGCAGTTCGATGGCAATCATCTTGTCACTATTCAACATGTCCATTGTGATAGGTGCGGAAAAATCCTCCTTGATGATGCCATTAATGATTTCCAGCCGTTTTTCCACCGGCACATCCTGTGCAGAGTTGTTGGTCAAAGCTGCCAATTCTTCGTCTTTCAGGTCATACTGCAAATCGGCAGAGACGGAGGAAGACTGTATGGTCAGCGTCTTGCGCTCGGAATCTATGAGTATGCCGTGGCTCGCTAAGCATTCCTGCCATTTCTCGTTGGTGAAATAGACGGGGGAAGTGATGAGCGTGTGGTAAGGCTTGGCCGGTTCGGTGGGTCGTGGCTTGGGTTGCAAAGGTGTGATGACCGTTTCCAGTTCCTCCAACACATCCTGTCCGGCTACTGTCGTGGTGGGTTGCCCCTTGTAGTAGAAACCATAACCGCCGCTTTGCAGTTCTCCGGGTTTCATGCGTCCGTCGGGGCGGTTGGGCACTATCGGTGCGCCGGGAAAATAGAGGTTGCCGCCTATGCGCCGCAGGTGGAAGCCGTCCTGCTGCCGGGGTGTCCAGCCGAGAAAACACGCTCCCCATGGGTGGCGGTACATGGGATGCGCCCAACCTGATCGTCCGTATTCACCAGCGCCGATACGGTAGCCGTGTAAGCCCATGGCCACCCGTCCGTTGGCATTCCGTGCGTGTACGAAATCCCTGGGCAGGTCGAAGTCCGCCGCCACAATACTTGCGAAGGTGTTATAGCACTTTCGGTTTGCGTAATTCGTACCCCAGTCGGTCAGTGCTTGCAGCTGTTTTTCGGTGATGGGATAGGAAAGCAACGGGGAATCATGTCCTTGCACAATCAGGACAAAACCCTCGCTGCTTCCTGCTATATGCCCCCTCATGCCGTTGCGGGCCAGCAGGTCTCGCATCTCCGGCGGCAGTTCCAAAGGGCGTGGGTTAGTGTTCTTTCGTATGCTCATTTCATATTGTTGTCATGCGGTTATATGCTCATCAGGCATCGCCGTAGGCGAGTGCCGTTTCCATCTCCTCCTGCTTCATGTCGAGGAAGCGCAAGGCGGTGTCGTCGTCCATTGGCAGGTCACGCAGGCGGCAGTACTTTTCGTATTCTGTTCTCCACTCCCTCGAATGGTACCATACATAGTCTTTCCAACCGTACTCACCGCTTTGCACCTTTTCCACGAGGGTCTCTTCCGGATAGTATTCTTCCTTTGCCATGATGCCTTACATTTTGGGAGTGTTGGCGTTCTGCATCCTGCGCTGGCTGCTCTGCTTCAACTCGTTCCACATTTCTTCGGTGTAGTCGTCCTCATGCACATAGTCAAGTCCGCCTTCGCCGTCTGCCACCCAGCAGCCGAAACAGCCGAAGTTATACTTGTCCCACTCGCGTTTCGCTTCTTGTTTCCATTGTACACTGTCACCCACGCACACCAAGACACCTGTCGGCTCGTTCAGGTTAATGCCGATGGTCATCAGTTCGTCACCTTCCGCCACGGTCAGCGGTTCACCCACTTGCAGGCAGTTGATTTCCGCTGTAGAAAGATGGAATTCATCAGCTATGATTTGCAGGTTGCGTCCGATGACGGGTGTGGGAACGGAAAGGATTTGCTTCGTGCCGGAATCTATCTGGTGGAATGCCTGTACAAGGATAGCATTGTCGCCATGCATCGGTGCGATGACCGCCTTTCCTTCCAACAGGCGTTGCTTTTGTTCATCACTGAACCGCTCTAGGCGGCTTTCTACCAGTACTGGGTAAAACAGCACGTCGGCTGTGCCGTCCTCACGCCGCACCAACGAGAAGCGAGTTCTTGCATGGATGGTGTTGCCTTCCGAATCATCCGCACGGATGGGCAAAACGGGTGAGCGGCGGCCTGAATGGATGGCTTGCAGTACATCCACCGGCAGGTCACCAACCATCTCCCTTGTCAGCCCGAATTGTTCGAGAGTACCGTAGGGTACTTCCTCTTCCGAGAATTTGTATCTGTTCATTCGTCCAAATTATAGTTGTTACACTTTGACAAATGTAAGGCGGTATAATGAAGCAAAGTAAAAGCCGGGAAGAAAAATGCTCAGATTTTGGGTTATTTATAGCTGAAGAGAAAAATCATACTATCAATCATACTCAAAACGAAGAATGGGGCTTCCCAAGGCACGTTCATGCCGGGAAGCCCCATTCGGGTATAGGTGGTTATGTTTACAGGTGCAATTAGGACTTTTCAGCCTTGGTTGCCACATACATTTGGTTTCTGCTGGTTGGGGTGTCGGGGTCTGTCATTGACAGCAAACCTTCCGCAATCAAGGGAGAAATATACACTCGCTTGAAGTTTACCCTGTCTTTCAAATTGAGCAAATTCATTATTTCCAAAAAGTTTTTGGGCTCTTTGCAGAAATCCAATATTAACGCTCTCATCAAGTCCTTCTTGATGGGTTTTCTTGATGGGTCTTTCTTGATGGGGCTTGCCGATGGGTAACGTCAACACCATATAGTCGGGTTGCACTTCCACGGTCAGCCTTGACTTTATAGACACTCTAAGTCTGATTCGTAGGTCTGATTCCCTATAAAATCTTATAATATGACCATTCTCATTGCCATTCTTCCCTTTATACGCATCTACATATTACTTTTGTGCCATGAAAAAGTCATGGCTATTACTCACTTTATCATTCTGTTGCTTGTCCTTACAAGCACAGTTCCATACCATTGCATATAGCAAGCCACTGTACAAAATGCAGGGAGTGGCCGAGCCTACAGAAACAAAATGCCTCCCCGGAGATGGAGAAGCAGACAAACTTGTTTCCTTTACTTCGATTGCAGGGAAACAGCCAGATGAAATGCGGAGCCATTGGATAGGCTGTTATATGAGCGTGTCTTACCCTTTGAAGAAAATCATAGTCACTTCACCTTTTGGAAGGCGCAAAGATCCTTTTACAGGCAAACGTAGCAACCACAAAGGGTTGGACTTGCGGGCAAACAGCGAGGAGGTCTATGCCATGATGCCTGGCGAGGTCATAAAAGTATCTTCTGATAAGCGTTCTGGCAATTACATTGTCCTCCGTCACGGTGACTACACTGTCAGCTATTGCCATCTTTCAAAGACATTGGCAAAGAAAGGCGCACAGGTCTTACCAGGAGAAGTAGTGGCTATCAGTGGTAACACTGGGCGTAGTACCGGTCCGCACTTGCACATCACCGCCAAATACGGCAAGAAGCACATTGACCCGGCCATCTTGCTTCAGTTGATTAAGGAAACCCGTGAAGAAGCATTGGCACGTCTGGCAATCGGCTGAGCTTACTTTCCATTTCCTTTTAAGAACTGCTCGTAGTCATATTCATTCATCCCCGGCTTATAGGTCTTTCCCGACAAGAACATCCTTGCTATCAGGAACGGCCAGAACACAGGTATCAGCCACATGCCGCCCGGTTGATAATTGAATTTCCATGGCTTTTCCTGTTATACCTGCGCCCCGGATGCCTCTCATAATATATTCCAATCGGTATCACAATGTACCGCCACGCTATCAACAACAATCCGACCCATTCCAACCCGAACAGGCACAACCCGATGACAACCAACCAGAAAGCGGTTGTCTCCGGCGATAGGAAATGCCTTAGCATTTTCCCGAACAATTTCAAAAGAATATAGGCAAAAGCCAGTAATACAATGTACTCCATACCTTTGATTATTAGACTACTAAGTTAAACAATCTTTTCCATTTATGCAAAAAATCCTGCTTGTATTTTGCCACTTTTCTTAAAGATATTTCGAAACAAAATGCCATTCCTCATTCCTTCATGATAAGGAATAGGGAATGGCCTCCACTACAAGTCCGCAAAAAACAACAGGCAAACTTCAGGACTATTTTAAATTCACCGTCTTTGTTATGCCAGGGAAGACGGTCAACCGGGCTGTCCCGCCATTGCTTATCTCCACATTCGTGTACCGTGCCTCTACCACCACCTTGCCATCCAGCCTGATGATGCCCCATTGACGGGGATTGGTTTCCACGACACAATAGTTGCCCACGGGGTTCTGTATGCTGCGGTAAATGGGCGGCACGATGACGCGGCTGCCTGCTCTCAGCCCCCATTTCAATCCCGATTGGAACGGAACGGCATCTTGTATTTTAGCCAGTCGCATCTGCTGTTTCTTTTCTTTTTCCCGTTGATGGTCCGCTTTCATCTTAGCGGCTCTCCCCTCGGCTTCCGCTTTCAGCCGTAACACAGCCACATCAAAATCCTCGTCTTGTGTCTTTGTATGCTCACAGGCGATGTATTGCTTTTCCTTGCCATCCATGGCATGGTAGTAATTTCCCTTTCCATCCGTAATCACGATGCTGCCGTCTGCCAGTTCGCCGCAGAATCCATAGTATTCGTCTTCGTCATCCGCCAGGATGCACACACAATCCTGATGAAGGAAAGCATCCTCGCTGTCTATGTGTCTGAACTTACAGTTGTCAGCCAGACCAGTATAAATCCGCAAATAGAAGCCCCGTGGCAGCAAGTCAAAGCTGTTTATTCCCAACGGACTCTTATAGACATGCTTGGTGCGGCTGTAATACACCATTCCGATCCTCAGCATCTCAATCCTCCCGTATTTCAGCACTTCCGGTTTCCCGTTATACAGTTTGGTCGTTTTCAAGTCGATGTAGAATGTATGTCCGGCATTGTCCGTCACGGCACCAATGTCATCCGGCAGGAATTTTATGTACCGATACCGGTTGAGCTTCATCCGTATGTTCCCGTTTCCATCCACGATGCCGACCCGGTTGTCTTCGAATCTTACGGCTGCAAAATTGTCTTTCACGTCAAATACGGTGCGGTATTGCGCTTTGGTTGTGATAGTCTGTCCTTGCTTCAATCCCCAAAGCCCACTTTGACGGTCTTTATATGGTTTCAGGGCTTCTGCTTGCAAAGCGTCATTACCAAACCGGGAAGAACCGCTTTGCAGGTAATCCATCAACTGTCCGTGCGATACAATCGTTTCCAGTAAACCGTCCGCATTTAATGTCTCGTCTTTCAGTTGCCCGGCAGCCATATAAGAAACATTCCTTGCACTTGCGGCAGGATAGCCTTTACCTGCCAACCGTCCCTCAAACATGGCCTGCCAGTCCCGGTAAGCGGTTGGCAATCCGAACAGGCGGTACAGTCCCACGTTGTCTATCAGCATACACGTTTCCTTGCCTTCCGTCTTGCGCAGTCCCCGTCCCACCTGTTGCAGGTATTTGGCAAGCGAAAGGGTTGGCCGAGCCATCTGCACGAACTCCACGTCCGGACAATCGAATCCCTCGCTGAACACATCCACGTTGACCAGTACCTGTATTCCGCCTTGCCGGAAATCCTCTACAAGTCGTTTTCGCTCTTTTGCAGGTGTCTTGCTGTCTATGGCGACGGCGTTCATTCCGTGTCCCTTGTAATATTCCGCGATATTCCGTGCGTGGCTGATACTTATTGCATAGATTATGCCTTTCTTTCCGTCGGCGTATTGTCTTACGCTTTCATACAGTCTCTCGATGCTTGGCCGTTTGTTCAGCACGGTATCCATCTCCTTTACTTGGAAATCTCCGTCCGCCCCACGTCTTTCCAAACCGTCTATTAGCTTTTGGTCTTCACTGTCTGGACGTATGGATACATAATCAAAAGGCGAAAGCCACCCTTGACGGATGAAGTCCACTATGCTGTCCGATGTGATGAGCGTGTCAAACAAGTCCGTGAACCCCTTGCGGTTCAGTCGGCAAGGCGTGGCGGTCATACCTAATTTCTTCGCTTCAGGATAGCGTAGCCACAGTTCTTGGTAGGTTTCGGCAAGCGCATGGTGTGCCTCGTCTATCACAATCAGGCCTGGCTTTTCATCTTTAACGTCCTCCCAATGTCGTGACAGCCACTGGATGGACATCACTTTGACAACTCCGTTTTTTGGCTTCATGCCATACCGTGCCACCGTTTCCTCAATCTGCTCCACCAGTTCCCGACGGTGGGCGACAATCCATACACTTTTTCCTCTCTCACCCTTCAACCAGTCATAAATGACAGCTGCAAGCAGGTGGGTCTTGCCGGTTCCCGTAGGCATCTGCACCATGATGCTTTTAAGCACTCGCCAAGTATCAAATATGCGCATCTTGATGTCCTGTTGATATGGACGGAGTATGTCAGAATGAGTTGTTGTCATTTCATGCAAATGCATTTCAAAAGTTCCCACTCAGAGAATGTCATTTATCTTCAAAGCGCATTAACGAGAAAATCTTGTTTCTATTCTGTTACGAAACATTTGTTCTTGAACTCCTCCAAATCATCGCGATATGAATTTCCAAACGTTTCTCTCATTTTGTATTCTACTGACTCCTCCATATAATCCCAATAAGCACTTTCATCCTCTGGGTTTGTAAATACAGGTGTCTCTTGCGAATACAATGAAGCATACAGTTCATCGTATTTTTTTAATGTCGGCTTTTCGTCTTTTTTTTCGAAATAATCTAATACGGTTTTGAAGGCGACCTGTTTGTAGATAGGATCATAATATCCATCTGTTACTATATTGTCATCTGTATTCAAGCAGCAGTTTTTGAAGAGACGGAACAAGGTAGTTCCCTCTTTAATCAATTCAAGAGCGGACAACTCAGGATGATTGTCAAGGTATACTTGCATTACTGTAACTAAAAGTTCCTCTATCTCTGTATTGGTTACCACCAAAGGACTGAGAGTTATTTCTTTATAATCTTGGTCGTATGTCTTTGTCAAATACAATCTGTTCAGTAGTCCACTTAAATTAAGCAAGTTTTCTTTATCTTCAAGTTTTCCATTAAACCACGCTAAAACAATATCATGTGCAATATTCTTTTTTTCGGCATCACCATTCCTGTCAGCATGTAACATTTTCTTTACGGATTCAAATTGATGATTTTTAGGTGAGGCTGTTCTCAATGCAAAGAACAGAATGCCATGCAGATAATTTTTCAATAAACAATCCGAAAGAGCTTCGATTTGGACCTGGCTTAATTGGTAAGCAATAGAGCTGATATATTTTCTACTATCCAGCCATCGGTTTACAATTTCCTCAGGATTGTTTCCATCTGTAAGCAAACCTTTTAGTTCCTTGAATGACAGTCTGTATGGCGATACGCTCAAGGTGAAATATTTATCATAGTTTTCAGGGTAACATATACTTCCTGTTCTGGTTTTAAGGAGTTTGCCAAACATCCTTTCCAATATTTGTGGCGTTTCATCTTTCCAGAATTTCTCACCCTCGCACACATTATTTCCATCCTTTCTTAAACTTTGCAATATATTGTCTTTGATATTGAATCTACCATTTTCATAGCATAGCAAACTATATGGATCATTTGCAAGCATATCGTAGATTTTTTTATCATATATTTGTAAGAGTTCCAACCAGAACAAATCCAGCAGTTTAATCTCATCCCTGCATTGTACCATTACATAATCTACATTTAATATATACAGGCGGGAGAATCGTTTAGCACGGCGATAATTATTCAATACTCTCAGGATAAGAGCACGTTCATCATTATTAAATCGTGCAAATAAGGATTTGGTAAATCTCCCATTAAATCTTTCCTGACAGTTCAAGTCTCCATACAATGTTTCCCATATTAAATTATCCTCCACTTTAGGCAGGTGTACTTCTACTGGGAATATCTTCTCCAAATAGGATGCAGCATCCTTGATATTCTTTTCCTCCAAGACAGTTGTCACATACTCTTTATCATACGCCACAAGGTATATTGTATTATTCAAGTCGGCCGTGTTTCTAATCAGCCTCAAAACCTCAAAAACTTCTTCTCTTTCAAGTCTGTCAATATCATCGATGAAAACGACTACAGGTCGAGATAAGCGTAAGAACTTATCCGACAAATCCATTTTCTTCTCATAGAGGCTTTCTTCCCTTATCGACAGTGACAGTTCAATACCAAGCACATTGGGTGGTGTCAATGTCAAATTGTTTATAGACTTAGCATATTCTTTAAGGGTTTTGGATAATGTACTGTATTTGGGTGATAATTGGTGTCGTAATGAAGCGAAGAAATCGTTCGTCACCTGTTCAGGGCTACGGCACATCCAGGGATTAAACTCCACTATTTCAGCCTTTTCAATAATTTCCTTTTTCAGCAAATTCAAGAATGTAGTTTTCCCGACGCCCCATTCCCCTGTAATTCCTATTGCATAAGATTGATTGTTAGCTTTTGTAGACAAGAGTCTTCGGGCAATTATCGACGCATATTTTTTCAAACTATCTGGAACGCTTTGATTGGCAGGATTGTCATGTGAGAATCCTTGAAAGTCCTTGTCTACTGTCGCATTTTCACCTTCTTCATTTTGAGATGCGCCATCATGGGTGACAGCTTTTGATTTGAAGGCTTTAATTATCAAGATTATTAAGGCCATTGCCAATATACAGGACAAAAGCATCCTGTAGTCAAATCCACCAATAATATCGGCATAAGCCACATCACTCTTCCAATTAAGGCAGAAGAGAAGACCGCCTACCAATGAGAACCTATAAGGACGGCAATCATTATCAATCCATATTCTGTTAATCCAACAATACGCCAGATAGATTATGGTAACAGAGACCGGTATGTTTACAAGACAACGCCCATCAAGAAGGTTGTAAAGCCATTTCAGCCACAATCCATTATCTTCCATTGCAAGCCAAGAATACCATTCAGGTGCAAGCCCCATCCACACGGGTATCAGTAGGAATAAAACGATTGCGCAGAGCCTGTCTCGATTTAAGCGACTTCGTTTTTTCATGCTCTATCAACTAAGATCACATTTAGTAAACATTCTTCATTTTTCCTTTGCCATAGGCAAAATGCACAAAGGCAAGATAGCAAGGCTATGCTAGTATATTGCGCCGTCTTGCTCGTCCTGCCTAATGATTCTTCTTGTTTGCGACATGGAACTATTCCATCGTACAAACCTTATCATACATCAATCCTTGTTTTATGAAGGGGATATGATAATAGGCGTTGTTTATTTGCTCGCTTTTTACTCCGTCAAGCAGTTCCTTGAATTGCGTGACATTATTCACCCCAAACAGCACTTTGACCTGATCAAAATATCTCTTTGAAATGAGCCTTGGAAGAATTTCAACCTTGCGATTATAGCAACCTATTGTTGGATACCATATCCCCTCCAACATCGAATTAGATGGGTAAATCAATGACAAATAGTATAATAGAATATCTGTTTGCACAAGAAATTGCATATTCAGCTTTTGGGTAAATTGGCTTACCAAGTCTGCAGTAACGCTGACTCTACGCAGATTGTATCTTTCATTTTTATACCGATCAAGCGTGTAATTATATTTTTGGAAGACCATAAACCGACATGGCATAATACTGTCCACTCGGTAATCCCGTTTTTCAACATACAATGTGCTTGTTACGACTTCATGTAATACGTCATATCTGGCATTTTCCAGCATAACTGCTGCAAAAGACAAAAACACATCGTAGTTGAAAAAGCGGAAATGGTCATTTGCTGCACCTGCTGTGCTGTTATCCTCAAATAGGGATATTCCTTCATTTTCATAGAATTGCAGCCAATTCTCAAAGAAATCTACAAATAGCCTTCCTGTACATTCTTTCGACTTTGCAATCGAATTGACAAAATCAACAAAGTCATGTTTGAGGGGTTGCATGGACACAATATTACTTTCCACTAATGATATGAAATTATCATTATTAACATTATGATAATCCACTTTATAATCATTCAATGCTTTGATAAATGCATCCAAATAGTCATCAATCAAAAATTTCACATTCGAATCATCTTTGATGATAGACTTTCGTAATGCTGTTACCTTGTGGGCCGTAGGGAGATTGGCAGGATTGTCTTCATTTAGATATTCTGGCATTTTTCCAAGGGCAGGTCTTTGTGACTTTGGCTTTTGATACAAATCCCTTAGTAATTCACCGTAATCTTTTTCATAAACATTTTCATCGCTTAAATCATAATGTATACGCGACTTGACAAAAACGGGTTTGTATGCATTGCCGTTTTCATCTTTTTCAAATACAATCGGAATGAATTTCGTCTGGTCTACTTTTGAATAGATTTCTTCGGAGATAATGGTACTTTCTATGCCGACACCTCCTTGCCGCGCATTGGCTTTATTTGCATAATCCTTATTGCAGATTAGCAAGACCTTATCCACACTTGAATCTGAAATCATTTGCTCCATATATACGTTCTTATCCTGTCCGGCATGCAAATCCCAAATATCAATGACTACGTACACACCGTCATCCATTAACCTACGTGCAAGTTCTTCCACACGTTGTTTATTCTCCTCTGGATGCCAGCTATAGGAAATAAATACTTTGGGGCTATTCTGATACATAATGTCTGCTGACTATTATTTTAATAATTCGAGAATTTTTGTGCAAAAACATATCGGAATTATCATCATACACAATTTATCCAAAAGAATATGCAATCAACTTTTATAGAATAAGCAAAAGAAGTCATTTCAAGCACACCTTGAAATAAACCCCACCGCTAAAATACTTGCCATCATTCAGTTCTGCTACGAGGTTGATTCGGTCTTTCCATATGGAATATGTGTCTCCTACGTTGAAGGTGCGTGAGTCATATTCTGCCATCAGATTCAACCCATTCACCGCCTTGCGCCAAAATCCTTCGTCTGGCAGTTTTAATCGGAAATTCACACCGCCTGCGGGACTGTTCTTATGCTTCACTCTCAATCCCCTGTCCCAAATGAAAGACAAGTGTGCACCTAAGGTGCCTACGTTTTCAAAGGTGAAATGCTTTGTGGCTGCAAGATACCATCGGGTAAACCAACAGTTTCCCCCGTTACTGTCCCGACTGCCTATGCCGCCTCCACCGGCGCTCTCATGCGTGCCCAGGTCGTTCGCACCAAACACGATCTGTGGTGTCCATGCTTTCCACCATCCTTTTTCCCACAACCGCAGACGACCATAGAAAGCGCGGTCTCGATTGGAATACTTACCCCAGACACTTTATGTTAATAGGTCGAACCACGCTCTGCGTAGTTGATGGTGCAAGTGTAGCCCTCCTCCAGCCAAGGGAAAATGGTGATGTTCAAGTAATAGTTGCACGTGTATTTTATTTCGTTGCTACTGATGTAGTACAACGGTATAAGATGAAGCGCACGTTACCGCCAACCATAAATGTCCTGTCACGTTGCATCTCGACAGTGAGTGCGTGTGGCAAACCGGTTGTTCCGTACATGATTTTGGCCTTGATTTCTTTTGCCACAAACAAGAATAGGCACAATGCGAAGATGTTTCTTAAAGATGTAAAGTTCATACCATGCAAAAGTTTCAGAGATTTGATAACGATTTCTTTTTCTCTCTTTCAAATGGCATTTTCTCATTGTATTATGACTTTCGATAGCGTTTATTCGTATCTTACGGATTTAATCCTATACTTTTCTACTGATTTGAAGTACCAAGATATACCTTTGTCACTTGCTCGGCAATCTTTTCCCAGTCGTATTTTTTCATGTCGTAATCAATATGTAGCAACGGTTGGCTCGTCACTGTTTCCAGTTTTTTCGCCAATGCATCTACATTACCGACGGGGAAATAATCGCTTTCTGGTAGGCCTACTTCCTTGTTTGCAGGAATGTCACTTACTATAACTTTTACGCCGTAGCTCATAGCTTCAAGCAATGCAATGGGTAGTCCTTCGTGGCTTGACGGCAAGCAATAGCAAAGACAGTTCGTCAACAATGAATGCAGCTTCTTGCCCTTGATAAAGCCAGTAAGGACAACACCGTTCTTTCTCGCCATTTCTTTCAGATTGCGTGAATAGTCATCCTCAAAGTCTGTATCGCCAGCCAGTACAAGTTTTATATCCGTATCAGGATTTTGTTCTTTTGCTTTAACATATGCTTCTATAAGGTGATGGAGGTTCTTTTCAGGCACGAAACGGCACATGCCGAGGATATACTTGCCTTTCTCTATGCCAAGTTTCTTAAAGTATCCAGGATAATCACATACTTCGGGCTGAGACACGCCGTTATAAATCAAATGAACGTGGCTTGTCCGGTTGTATTTCCGCTTTATCAGGTTGCGTATCACGTCGGAGATTACTATCACCTCATCTGCAAACATGCAACCCATGCGTTCACCGAGTTTCAGCATCGTCTTTGCTGCAAATCCCCACTTGTCTCGGTCGTAGTCCGGCCCGTGGTGGGTGAAAACAACTTTCATACCCTTCATCTTTGCGTATGGTACGAGCAATGCAGGGCCGATGGCGTGGATGTGCAGGATGTCGGCTTTTAACCGCTTTGCCTCGTTAATGGCACGGAAAGTATGGATGATGGCCTCAAAAGATTTTTTCTTCGGACTGTCCACATCCACCAGCTTCACGCCTTTCCATTCTGTCAGGTCGTCTTTGACATAATCAGTCCTACGTATCACGGTAACATCAAAGCCCCGTTCGGCTATCCTCGGGAACAGTTCCTCACAATGCGTTTCCACGCCGCCCATGATGTTTGGGATGCCACGCGTGCCTGTAACTACTATCTTCATATTTCTCGGATTGTAAGGTTCTTGTTTTATTCGACTATAGTTTACTTTGGTTCATATATGGGAAAAATGCTCTGTATGGAGAGTACAAATCCGTGATTTTGGCTCTATATGAATTGTTTTTTTCGTAACTTTGCCAACAGAAAGACATTAGCGGTATTCATCTTAACAAACACAAATCTAAATCCGGTAAACCTAAAGACTTTCCGATGCAAGTCAAGCCAAGATTGATAAAAGAGTCGTTGCAATATGCAGGCGCTGTCGTCCTTTCGTTGCTCTCTGCCTTATGGTTGTTCATCACGGGCAAGAGGATAAGGTGACTATCTTTCAAACCTTTTCACCACAGGCTGCAACACTTTGTATTTCACCACGTGGGCGAAGCAAATAACACCGGCTATCGTGAGCAGTGAAGTGACGATATAAAGCAGGTCGTGCTGCGTGATGCGGCTCTCTATATGCAACTTCTCCACGGCGCGGTAGACAAGCATGTGCGAAAGGTATATCTCCATACTTATGCCGCTTAGGTATTTCGCTACGCAGTTGTTCAGCACCTTGTCTTTGGAGCCGACCGCATAGGTTAGCCATGCGAAGAAAAGCGCAAGCTCAACCAGGTAATTCACGAAAGCGTCATGCACGTATTCCCTTGCAACAAAGAAACCTATTGAAACAACGGCCACACCAATTGCCGACAGCCATGCGTGCCGCCTGCCGAAGTCCGCGAGACCGTGACGGTAAAGGTAGGCAAGACCTCCGGCAATGAACAGCGGAGCGCAGAACACCATGCAACGCCGTCCAGGTGCGCCGAAATGCACGAAGGACACAAGGACGAACACCAGCGCGATGGCAAATGAAATCCACGCGCGCCGCCTGTTGTCGAGCATGAAAACGTAAAACGGGAACAGCATGTAGAATAGGAACACTACACCTAAAAACCAGCCTACGCCTATTACGTGGATTTCTGCATCTGGCGGCAATAGCCCGAAACACAGCGTCATATTGGCGAACGCCTCATAAAGCGAACCAATGTTGGGCTCAAGCGCCAGGTCTATAAGACACAGCAAGGCGAAGAATGGCAATATGCGCAGGTAGCGTTTCCTGTAAAATGCGTTTGGCGTAATCGTTCCTTCCTTTATCCGTGTATAATAACCGCAGCAAAGTGAAAAGCCACTGACAACCATAAACAGCAGCGTAAAATCGGTAAAGAATGGTATGATGCTTTCAGTGAGGTAATTCTCGGATGGCTTGACGCTTATGTTTGCCAGCACGTGCATCAGTATTATGCCAAGCGCAGAATAAGCGCGGAGCCCGTCGAGCGAGCCATACCGCTCTTTGTTAACCTTATTTTTGCCTTCGGGGGGGTAGTTAACGTTTTGTCACACATTGTTGGGTTTGATTGTATAAAATAGATGAGCGGTCGGGACAGGCGAATCTCATCGTTCGCTTGTCCCTTGTTTGCTCATAAAAGTAATAAAATCAGAATTTCTCCCTCAAATCCCCCTGGCACGGGTCTTGACCTACGTCGCACCATTTCGGGTCTATGCAAGCCGGCTTGCCCTGCATGGAGCGCAACTTGTTCTTCAACGCCCACTTTGCGGGATACTTGATGTACTTGTGCATCACAGGGCTTGCCGTGCCCACCATCCAGCAGTTCTTCGGGCATTTGCGCACCATGGCGCGCACTTTCTGCGCCTGTTCGCTCTCCCATATTTCCATAAAAGGCTTGTCGTGGATGTTGCCCATGCTCTCTTTCCAGTACCTTTCCTCCAGTCCGTTGCAGGGCATCACCTCGCCCCAAGGGTCTATGAAGAAGTTAACCATGCCAGCCTCGCAAGGCAGCATACGGCGCCCGCCCTCGATATAGTTGATGAGCCCCATGTTGAACCATGCTCGGAACCAACTCTTCGGGTGCTTCTCCTTCAACTGCCACTCTATCAGTTGCCTGAAGTTGCCCGTCACCTCGTCCTTGTTCGTGATTACGTTGTCGCTCTTGTGGAAGTAGTACGAGTTGTGGAACGCCGCCGTGGCGAACTCCATACCGAGCGAAAGTGACAGTTGGTAGAGCGAAAGCATGTCCTTCGAGTTGTGGTTTGACACTGTGCAACCGAAGCCAATGTCTTTCAGGCCCATGTGCTTCAGGGTGAGCAGCGTTCGCAAACCCTTGTCAAAGCCGCCTGCATGCCCTCGAAGCTCGTCGTTCTTCTGGCTAAGCCCTTCTATGGAAATGCGGATGCCTATGTTTGGGAACTTCTTTGCAAGGGCCACGACACGATCCTCAAACCAGCCCGAGGTGGAGATTACTATTCGTGGAGTATGCTTGTAGCACTCCTCAACTATCTCGGCCAGGTCTTCGCGGATGAATGGCTCTCCGCCCGTAAGGTTGATGAATTTCAGTTGCGGCAGCGTCTTCAGGTCTTCTGCCTTTATCTCCTCCTGCCTGTTGGTCGGATTCTTCCAGATGTTGCACATTTGGCAGCGCATCGGGCAGCGATACGTCAGGATGATGCTTGCGTCGGTTGGACGCGGAATGTTTGTGTTAGCCATTTTATCTTGTTTCTTTAATATTTAAATCGTTGAGAATAAGATGTTTATAGGTTTTGGCAATATGCTTAAAAACACATTGCCGATACAAAGAATTTTGTCTGCTTTCCGATTTGCCGCATATCGCAATATGAAACGTGCCATTTCGCGGTGCAAAACGTGCCCTTTTGAACGGCAATATACGGCTTTTTGCAAAGTGTCCTTTAACGGCCAAGGTAACACTTCATTATTTCGCCATAATAGCTTTCGGCGTTGTACCGTTCCATCGCAGCATCGGCAATGGCCTTATAGTCAAAATCAGCGTTATACATCGCCTTGATTTTCCCTGCAAGGTCGTCTGCGTTGCCGCTCTCGAATGTCATTCCGTTCATATCCTCATCTATCAGTTCTGGTATGCCGCCGATACGGGCGCCGAGCACGGGCGTACCCAAGCACTCCGCCTCTATAACCGACAAGGGGTTGTTCTCGTACCATTCAGAGGGTATCACGGTAAACTTCGCCTTCCCCACAATGTCCTTTATGTCATCCCATTGGCGGAAACCGAGGAACTCGACATTGCCCTTTAATTCTTCACTCTTAATCCTTAACTCTTCACTCAATGGCCCTCCGCCGATGATTTTCAACTTATACGGCAACCGTGCAGCGGCCTCAACAAGCGTGCCGACGCCTTTCTCATGGCTCAAACGGCCTACATAGCAGTAATAATCGTCCTTAGCGTAATCGTCCTTGCGGCACTTTTCAATGTCGATGAAGTTGCACAGCACTTTCAGCTTGTCCTTGCTGAAACCTCCCTGTGCCATCTTTTCGGCCATGAAACGGCTCGGGCAGACAAACAAGTCGGTGCATTCCTCAAGCCGTTTTCTGTTCCACGTCATTGCTTCACGATAACCGATTTCAGATGCAAGTCTTGAACCTTTCATACAGCGGTAAGTCTTGCACGGTGTCTTGTCGCCGTTGAAACACAACTCGCAAATTTCCTTGCCATTACGCAGGCAGTCGTAACGTGGACAAAGCAGCTTGTAGTCATGCAACGTCCACACCGTCCTTATACTCCGCCTGTGCGCCAGTTCTGCAATTACGGGCGACAGCTGCGTGTGGATATTGTTAAGATGCACTACATCAGGACGGAAATCATCAAGCAGTTTGCCGAACTTGTTTTTCACCTCATGCGCCCCGAAAGGCCTTGTGAAAGCCATCAGCTTCGACATATTCTGTGGAAAATACTTCTTCCACGGAGTATCCTCGTTGTCGGGATAGTCCATGGCAAACACCGCCACCTCATGCCCGTGCGCCTTCAACAGCTGCTCAAGGTTAAGCATATAGATGCAGTCGCCGCCACGCCGGTAATAGAATTTGTTGGAAAGTAATATGCGCATAAATTAAAAAAATTACAAACTCGCAAAGGCCTTGTCGAGATAAGAGTTGGTCTTGGATTTTAAAATAAAGAGCTTTTCATCCACACACTGATAATCAATTTCTGAAGTTAACTGTAAAAACAATTTATCCGTAGAAATAAATCTTCTATCTTCTAAGCCGAGATTGGAACACAACGTGTCTATACGTGAATTTTTCGAGTGCTTACTATTTTCGTCATACCTGTTAAAGGTAACAAAAGGTTTATGGTGAATAATAGAAAATACTGAACCATGAAAAGAATCCGTACAAACATATTTTGCACCCCTTAACAGATTCAGAAACCGTGCCGGGTCTACATCATACGGGGCAAAGTCTCCAAAACTTTCATCGTTTTCAACGTATTGGTCAAGATGCCGCAACGTTACGATCTTGCATCCTAATCGTTCTGCGACAGACTTTACCGCTTCACGATGGTTGGGATTTGCCCCAAGAAAATAAGCAAAAATATATGGCTCTTCATATTCTTTATTCTTTGGAATTAGTTCCGACCATTCATTTTCATTAAAAATAAACACTGGGTCTAATATTGTCGGAACGTTCTTGCCTGTCAGTTCTTTAACAATTTCACTACCACGATTTTCCCTCATGCTGATAAATTCAATGCGGTTGAGATATTCCCGTGTCCGTGATATTTGATACCATGGTATATTTTTTACGCCAAACGATGAAGCAATTGAAATCTTGCGAATATGGTTTGGTACGAACATTAAATTATAAAAATTAGTAGGTAGGCCAGCAGGTGACCACAATTGGTCACTACCTGTTACTACGGCCGAATACCTGTTTGCACCTTTGCAGAGACTTTCATATCCAACAAAAACGGGTGATAGATATGTGAATTTTTCTTTCCTAAACTTATCAAACGCTTGCATCCTTATTAAATCATTGGCTCGAAAATCCGGATGTTTACGTTTCCCGAGTTTCTTCAAAAATGCTTCCTTTTTGTCATTCAACAGTATTCCATTAAACAATCTCGGTATTTGTTTTAGCTTGCCCAATAACGAATAATGCTTTTCATAACGTATCAGCTCGTAATCCAAGCCTCTTTTTTCCAACATCGTTACTGTTGCGTATGCTTGAAGCATCCCTCCGTAGTTCTCGTGGAAATACTTTATGCAGACTCCAATCATTTTATTTACTATTTTTATTCATGCTTCGACTGTAAAAGAAATCAATTATGGGCCAAATGCATTTATGGTGTCCTACGAACCGTTGGCAATGGCAAATTAATTCTGAAACATAATCATTCAAATGAGGGCGTTCCAACGGCTTGTCATAAACGGCAGTCCTTTTGCCGATCATTTTATCCATGTTCATTATTGCATGGGCACGCCGCTGCTTTGGGTAAAGCATGGCCTTTTGCGACTCGTTCAGCGTTTTGGCATCGACATCAGCCATTTTTATGTACCCATCCGCTTCAGCCTGTTTGAACAAATCTTCAAAATACGGATTTCTTACAATCCAAGAACTTATACCGACCTTATCATCAGAGTATGGCTTAATGTGGATGTCACCAAAGCAGACATCGGCCAGCTCACCGTAATGGTCAATGCAGGTAAGGCATCGCCTTGGCTTAAAGAAACTTCTAAGTGCGCCGTAGTAGCGAATGTAGGAAATTGAAATCAAAGATTTCGATTTCCTACATTCGCTACTCTTATCCGTAGCGAATGAAGGAAATTCCTCCCCTTTGCCTGTCGCATCCACCACAAGACTACCCAAGCAGCCATTGTCGCGGAATGCGAAATATCCAATTTTCTTTTTATCAACAGCATATCTTTTCAGCAGAAAGTCGCGGGCATAAAATGTCCTGTTGGAAGAACAATAGATTGAGAAATATCCCACGACATGCTTACTGAACTTATGGTCAATTGAAGCCCTTTTCCTGAATCCTTGAATATGGCATGGCAGTCCGACAATGATATATTTACCTTCAGAATTTTTGATTTCATTTCCTACATAGTTTAAGGCCACCGGGCAATATTTTGAACTTCTTGCCTTTAATATTTCTTCTTTTGTTCTGGCGATATATGACACAGGCGTTATATGGTCGCTCTCGGAAAAACCGGTAACCACCGCGCCATCAATAATCTTTTTGTCAAGCAGATAAATCAAGAACTGGCTCACCATGCCGCCTGATGCCGAATGCCAGCGGATTTCATCGTCCAAGCTGTAGCCAGTGTGAAGATTTTGGAAAAGTCCAATGTACTTGTCAGTTTTAGAGTCTTCATTCGAGAAAAACTTGTTCGCCATTTCTGTCAGATTGCAGCCAATGCCTGGACAAACTTTCAGGCATCTGCCACATTTGTCGCCCAAACAGGTCTTTTCCTCTAATACGGGGCTGTTCTCACCGTTTCTGAACACAATCCGTATGGAATGTGTTGGGCACACATCTTCACAAATGCCACAACCAGTACAAAGATTGTTTCTAACAGTTTTATTTATATTATTCATTTATATTTCTATATTCCAATAATTTTATAAACATATCTTTGTATTGTTCGATTATCTTGTCGTTTGTAAGATATTTGTCCGTATAAGATTTTAGCAATTCTCTCATTTTATTGTAATTAAACCGCTTTAAAATCGCATCTTCCATTACATGTACCAAGTCATCTACATTGCCATCCTTAAATAATAATCCAGTAACACCGTCTTTAATAAATTCCTTGAAACCGTCATGATCAGAAGCTATCACCGGAATATTGTAACTGTATGCAATAGACAAGGGTCCTGACTGTGTAACGTCCCTATATGGTAAAACTAAATAATCAGATGTGGTAAACAGATTCGGAATTTCACCATTATCAATCCGGCGAATTACAAGATTAAAACATTCATCATTCTTTATGAGCTTACCATATTCAGACCAATTTTTACAGCTTCCGCAGATTGATATGACAAATTGACCTGAATACTTTTCTACTAACTTATTCGCAGCAAGGATTAATATATCCAAGCCCTTATTTTCTCGTATCGAGCCAAAGAAAAGAAAGTGTACTTTTCCGTCATCAACTTTCATTTCAGTGGGTTCACCATAATATTGCAAGCATAGGGGAGAAAAGAAAGATTTGACATTAGTATATTTTTTCCTGAATAGGTCGTATTGCGTTTTTGAGAAAAGCTTAACCGTACTGACTGTATTAAATATAAATTTTTTATAGTTTGTAATCAATTTCCTTCGTTCTATATTTACATGGTCAATAAAATCATGACAGGCGTAAACCAATTTCTCTCGCTTGATACCCAACAACCGAATAACTGGGAAAAAATACGGCATACCCAGATAATCAATATAATACAAATCGGGCAATGTTTTTTTCAAACGGTTTATTGTTCTTATATAAGCAAATAAAGTCTTGAAAGAGCGTAATCTGTCATATTCTATAATTTCGCCTTTTACACCAACGGCATAAAACATTTTAGTTAGTAAATCTTTTTCTTTCTCTCTATTACTCATGAAAACAATCCAAGTAATGTCAAAGCATCTGCTTAAATCTTTCATTAAAGGTTCATCGACATTAAAGAAGTTTGAACCCGTTATCCATGCAATCTTAAGTTTTCTCATGCCCTTGTAGATTTAATCCCAAATCATTTTCGATTTTTTTCTTTCAGTTAGGAAGTTAAGTACTGGAATTATCCAATACCAGACAGAACTTTGGGGATAACATTCTCCATTGTATCTTCCAAATCCCATAAGTGTTCCTTTCAAATGCCCCCAAAAGCCTGACCAGTTTGACCACTCTCTTTCTCTCAATCGGAATCCATTCGATTTCAACTCTGCAAGAAACTCCTTACGAAGTGGATGCGTACAATACCATTCCCATGGCTTGGGTCTTGCCGCAAAATGGACAATTACACTTTCCGTAATCACATTTCTTACGTTGTACAATTCTGACTGATAACGTTTGTTATAAGGGTCATTTGTTTTATACCAAAATCTCACTTTATAGAAAATGTTTTGCATATTCCACTTGCAAGACAAGACGAGTGTTTGCTTTCCACAGACGGCATTAAGCACGTCTTGGTCGTGATTACGGATATTCGCATATTTGTTCCGAATAAAATCCATGCATTTCTGATAGATACCATCCTCTTTCCACTTCTTCAGATTCATTAGAAGCACACCTGCATTAAAATATCCTTGGCTAATAGGTATATCAAGACGCTTAAATGCCCCATTGTTTACAGATAATGAATTCGGATGATATACGGCAGCAAGATAGTTCCCTCCCATATCCATATTCCACAATTCCTGGAGAGAACCACGAACCAATATGTCACAATCCAAATAAATGGCTTTATCCAGTTCTGGAAGTAATTCTGTGGAAAAGAGCCTGAAATAAGTAGCTACACTGATGTGGGAAAGTCCTTCACCCTTAGGAAGTGGAAATCTCTTGATAAGCTCCTTATCCACGACTTTCACTGAAATCGTGTTGGAAGTTCCATCCACCAACTTTTGCAGGTTACATATACTATTGTCAGACAAGCCTTCCGTGAAAATATAGAAATTTACCCTATCATTATACCTAATTGTGGTACTGATGACGACAGAACAGAAAGGCACAAATCTGTCATCACATGCTAATATTATGTTCATAATCGGCTTTAGTATTGGATTTACAAACTATCATTTTCAAACATAACCCGACAAACGGAAAGTAGATTTGCCAAATCTGGTTGGGACGAGATGAAAGCAGAAAAACTAACAAGCATACCGTAAAACATAATCCCCATAAAGCCGTTTCAGCAAACTCCTTATTGCGTATGTATCTGATAAAATAGCTAATAAGCATAATGAAAAATAACAATGCCAATAACATATAACTGATTCCATAGTCAATTAAGGTGATGTATTGATATCCCTCAGCCCCGGCTATAGAAGAATCTTTAAGGAAGAAGAAACGTCCGTCTTCGTTGACCAATTGCATTGTATACCCCTGTCCATGCCCCCATATTGGGGCCTCTTCAAGGTAATTAAGCGTGGTCAGCCACTGCAATTCCCTCAATTCCGAAGAACTGCCATCCGTGTTTTGGCCTCCAGTTAACACAAGGTCGGTAATTCCTGCGACGTATTTTCCTATATACTCATTATTAGACAAAGCTTCACCAAATAAAATAAAACCAATGTACACAACTGCCACGGTCAATACCAGTTTCGATTTCTTCTGGAAAAGATAGTAAATACACAATCCTATCGCCAATATAAATACTGGTGCCCTTGATGCAGTAAACACGATACAAAGTAGCAGCCCTAAAATCAGCGGTATCCTTAGAGTGGTTTTCTTAATGTAATGATTGACAAGCAAAATACATAAGACCAAAGAGTTCCCATAACTATTTGGGGAAAAGGCAGGGCCTGTAGCCCTAAATCCACGTTCTGTTCCAACTCTATCTGAACCAAAGAACGAATCGCCCGTGGAACTAAATGCCGCAGCGATGAAATTGCTATCCATCATCCAACACATTCCTCCTGCCACTATCAAAACAACCGCCAAGAAAAGTAGACATCGTTGAAGCCGATTACGAGAGAAGGCTGCCGGTGCGATAAGGAAACCACCCAACAAAACCAGATAAGTCTGTGAAAACTCATACAATTCAAAACGAATAGCTGAGCCTAAGGACATCCATGAGGCCATGAAAGGATGTAGTATGTGATAAAGCAACATCAGCAATGTCAAGACCCGTAGAGGGTAAACATTCCATAGTTGTTTCAGTTCTTTATCTTTGTAGGCACGAACAATGCAAATCAACGGAAGCAGGATTGGAGGCTGCGGTATGATAGGTAACTTCATCAATGGGTATAAAAGTAGATTGCCACATACATACCAATAAAAGCATTTCTCCTTGTCTTTCTCGAAAATCAGCTTATATATAACAAGCAGAAAAAACAGATATTCGATTAATTGTATTCCGGTGTTCATGATACTTAAATACTATCTAAAAAACGGATACCTATTCCTTTAAAAGCCGCAACTTTTGCATTCACCTCATACCAATCTATGTCTGTGTTTAAATCTTTGCTGTTAAGCCTTGCTTCCAACCCACAAGATTTCAGCAAATCCGTAATTCGTGAGCTTGTGGCGTTCTTAATATATGAGAAGAACGGGATGTTGAACAAGATGGAGAAAGATGTGGCATGAAAAGAATTGGTCACAACGTAAGAGGCTTTGGTAAACAATTCGATAAATTCACACGGACCTGCGTCTGTGATTCTCATGTCAGCATACGATATATTGGCAAGTTCCTCCACCGCCACAATTTTCATCCCGTGTTGTTGTGACAATTGCTGAGCGCAGTCTTTTATATCCCGCATCAATGGGCCGAGATTATATACCAACACAAATTTTTCATTACCGAATTTTGATGAAGCTAATCCTCTCCAAGATTCTTTGGTAAGCAAAAATACAGGATCGGGCACTTGTACGCTTCCCCTTATACCCAACTCTTCCAATAGTTTCAATCCGGTTTTCTCCCTCACTGATATTTTGCAGAATGAAGAAAGCCATCTTTTCATATTTACACAATCCGTAGAAGAAAGGCTTGATACACCAAAACTTGCGGCATACGATATTTTACGTCCTGCTCCGAATTGCAAGAAAAATGACGGATCTCTCCCGTTATTGAAAAGTGGATTCCATATCTGGTCGCTTCCTGCAATAAAGACATCAGCATTTAGTTTTGCTCCACACAAATCTTCTATATTCCTATATCTTTCTGAGGTCAAATGCAGATATTGCATTTTAAAACGGTCAAAGGCCCTTTTTCTTCCACTCTTTTCCAAAATAAATTTCATTTTCTGGACACTCCTTTTAATACGGTAAAGTGCCTTGATTCCTGGTATATACCGTATCTTATACAAACTTGACACTTCAGGTATGACATACTTATTCCACCTTACACGGTAATTCACATCCATATAATCCGGAAAATAGTCTATAATCTGGACCTCATGTCCAAGTTCGGTCAAATATTGCTGAAGCGCATAGGCTTGCAACGATGCACCATAATTATACACATCATGACAAGTGATGGTTTTTATCTTCATTATAAATACAAAGAATTAATTTATAGAGTTACTCAATAAAAGCCCCATTTCCGACGCAACAATTCTACTATATGCCGTTGTTCATAAAAATAATCACGGTTCCAAACGAATAAACTGTCACAATGATGGTTTATTATACCCCAAGACAATCGGCAAAAACCACTTTCAGAAACATACCCTAAAACAATATATGCAATTCTTCTCGGGCTTTCCCGTAAATTGAACGGACAGGTAGACTTGATTTGCGACAACAATTCGTATGCTCTGCTTATCAGACCACTCGCTGCCTGAGGAAAAAACGAACAGAACAGCAAATAATCAGAATACTTCTCTCAGCACTTATCTTGTGAAAATACACATCAAGCATATAGGCCAAAGCCTGAAATGTGAAAAACGAGATACCAACCGGTACGACTCAATTAAATCCTGGAAGATTGAATTTTATTCCGATGACCTACATTGCACTGAAAATTGAGTCATTGATGAAGTTATAGTACTTGGACACGAGCAAAGGAAGTGCAGCCAAAACCACACCAGTCCAGACTATTATCCTACGCCTTTTTATATGAGCTGATGTAATGGGAGATTCCAAATATAATGCTACCACGTAAGTCACTACCGTAATTCCCAATAATATTGGTGCATAGGCCGGTTTGAAATTCATGTAGAGCAAATAGCTTGCAAGAATCAGAAACCATTTTTTTGCCGACGTATACTTAACCGGTATTATCCAATACACGGCGAATATGAACGGAAATACGATCCAAAAATTGAAACTGTTGAATAACATCGGATATATTACTTCTTAAACTTGCTTTTTATCTCGTATATCATCTCCTTTCCTATAATACTCTTAAGTATCTGCTTTGCCTTCCCCGCATTTTGGGAATTAATGGAAGAAAGTTTATTGCGTGCAGCAACCTCATCTTCAAAAGAAACAAAAATTTCAAATAGGATTGGCTTTTCATTCTGTGAAACAAAGTCCTTTTCCAAACTTTTGAATTCTTCTTTTGTCTTGGCACTAATATATTTGAATCCACAAGCCTCGGCCCATCCTTTAGCTGTCCCATTATGGCCTCTTGCTGAAATGTATTTGTCAATATGAACATCCTCGCTCCATCCATTTGTTAAAAATTTGAACTCCACACCGCCATCATTGTTCACAAGAAGAATCCTAATATTATTTTTGATATGACGTATTCCCAAAGAATTCATATCATAAAAGAAAGCCAAATCACCTGTAATCATAAAACACAGTTCATCGGTACACATACTTTCCCCAATAAGCATAGATGTACCTCCATCTATTCCGAAAGCAGCCACTGTACTGTAACCTTGTACATTGGTATTCAACGGAAAGAAATTCCAACTTCGTAAACTGTTATGTATAGCAAAATTTATTGTGCTATTTTCAGGTAACAGCTTGCGAAGCTGTTGTGCCGCATACAAATTAGAGAATGGCAGATCTGTTTCATATTCAATTCCATCATTTAGACTTTTCCATTCATCGTAATATGTATGCTCTTTAATCACATCCTTATCTCTACTAATCTTATCAAAGAAGAAAAAGTCTGGACACTCAAAAATCTTAGTCAATTTTCCATAAGTATCAACAAGATTCCCATCCTCACTTACCCTCCAATGCTCCATATTACTTAATTTACATAATGCACCAAACAAGCCATAATCACCTGTTTGCCCACCAATAGTAATTAGAACTTCTGGCTGAAGCTTGGACATACCGCCACAAAACACCAACAAGTTACCTTGAATAGCATATTTCCCATTATAATTCGAGAGATTATTAACATACACACTTGCATTATGTCTCTCACAGAAATTTTCCAAAGATGCTTGTTGCTTGGCTGTAAAAGCAAGATGTTCTCCAACTACAATAAGTATGCGTTTCCCATCAAGAACAAGATCTGTCCAATCATCCCACGCCATGTATCGTTTTACTTTGGGGAAAATCGGTAATGACACCTCTTCAAACTTTCCTTGTTGATTATCTGATATACGTAAGTTCAATTGTATAGGGCCAGGATTTCCATGCAAAACCTCAAGTATTGCATTCTTTGCATTTAAAAGGCACAAAGCCTTTGTGTTCTCATCAGTTATAGGAGGCATATCAAAACTGTGCTTTACACAGTCTTTGGGTAAAGAACACTGATCTGGTGCCTGCATATAATCTTGATAATTATAACGTTCAAGTTTTGAGGTAGTCAATGCAATAATCGGAACATGTTTATAAAAGGCTTCAGTCAGGCCTGGAACATAATTGCGGGTAGCTTGGGCACTGGTACAAGATGTTGCTATAATCTCTCCAGTTTTCATATGTAGCCCTATGGCAAAATACATCGCACTACGCTCGTCAGGAATTGAATAACAATCAAAAAAAGGGTCTTCCTGAACAGCTTGTACAACAGGAATATTTGTGCCTCCAGGGCTAACCACAATTTTTTTCACCCCATATTCTTTCAGTATAGCAATAGCTATTCTTACATTTTCTTGAATAGTATACATTTTTGTTTATTTATCGTTGTTTATTAGAATTCACATGGAATATCGTCATAAGTTATTATTCCGCAACCTGTTGTCATATAGATAACATCCCCAATGATTGTTTTACCAATACCGCTTACTAACACGACTGCCATATTTGCAATTTCTTCGGGCATTATCTGTCGTTCCATCAACCCTTGCCGGCCAATCCCCTTTTTGGAATCCTTCAATATCATTGGCGTTGCAGTTGGCCCAGGTGCTAATCCATTTACAGTGATACCATAAGGAAGTAAAGATTTTGCCAATCCCAATGTAAATCCTCTGAGGCCCCATTTAGAAATACCATAAGCCGAATTTGCAGGACGAATACTGCTACTACTACAAATATTGAGAATATTTCCTTCAATACCGTTATCACGCATATATTTTCCTACAATTCCAGACAAGAAAAATGGACCTTTCAAATTGGTATCCACCACATTTTGAAACATATCTTCATCTGCATTTGCTATGCCGAAACTTCCCATAACACCGGCATTATTAACTAATATATCTATTTTATGGGATGGTATAATTTGTAATATCTGATTAAACGAATTGGCAATTTCACCTGTTTTGGTTATATCCATAACAAAACCAACTGCTTTTTTATTCTCATGTCCATGTGCATTAAGAGCAGCGCAAGCAGCTTGTATCTTATCCTCATTCCGCCCCGTAATGACCAGAAATGCACCTGCTTTAATGAAAGCTTTAGCAATACTATATCCGATACCACTTGTTCCTCCTGTTATTAAAGCACAGCGTCCTTTCAACAACTCATTAGGACCCAATTCAACTATATTAGCTGTAACATGTTTCTTTATTGGAACTTGCGATAATATGCTTATTATTGTCTTTTTAAGTTTTGATTTTATACTCATGATATATGACTATTTAATGTATCTGTCCAAAAAAGTTCGAGAGATATTAGACTCAATCTTTACCATTGCAGTCTGTTTTTCTATATCAATGTCCTTCTTTAACAAGTCATCAACTTTAGAAAAATCATCATTTCTGATAATTCGATCTAAATGTCCCAATGGAGACAACAAGGTTTCCAGTCTTGAAGCTCGTCTATTACCTTTTGCCACATAAGAAAAAAAGTTTTTCACGCCTAAAAGAACTGAGAATACAGTACCATGAAAAGAATCAGTAAACACACAATCGGAACATTTAATCAGTCCAAGGAATTCTTTAGGTCCGGCATCGTCAATCAGTGTATATCTCTTATCTCTAGGAATGCCACGCTGGCCTATAACAACAAGTTTCTTACCCCAATCACTAGATACGCGTAAAGCTTCATTTAACAAATTAGGTTGAAACCCTAGCATAAAGCACAAAATGTATCCTCTTTCTTGAGGGTCGTGAGCTAATAAATTCCACTCATTCGCGTCAAGTAAGAATGTCGGATCTGCTACAATTTCTATTTTCTGTTTCAAATGAGACTGCAATATCTTAGCCGCATCCGGTTCTCTTACTGATATGGCATCATAAGAAGAAAGCCAACGGGTAAAATCTTCAATTTGTCGAGCCTCTAACGAAGATATGCCAATGCTTGAAGCATAAGATATTTTCTTTGCATTACTACTCTGAACGAACGTCAGAAAATATGGCTCAATTGGAAATGGTTGCTCAGGATTCCATAATTGATCACTTCCTGAAATATAGACATCATACAATGGAGGATTATCATATAAACTGTCTATGCTGTAATAAGGAGTGGAAAGTTTTATCTCCTTATTGAAATCGTCAAATTTTGCAATCCTCTTCGGATTAGTGGATTCTTTTGAAACACTTTGTGGTTTCAGAAATCTCCGGGCAATTCCTTTTGTTTTTTCCCAAACAGATTCTTTATGGATGTAGTATGGTTTAAAATCAGGGCTTTCTACATATCCTGCGTGTATGGGACGCTTCAAATCTATCAACTCACATTCTAATCCTTTATTTACAATGTATTTATACAAAGCGTATGATTGTAAGCACGCTCCATAATTAGGAGAGTTATGTATGGTGATTATTCCAACTTTATTCATTTTTTATACCAATTAATGTATTTGTTTCAATTATCAAGAAAATCCTATCTGATAGGCATAAACAAATGTATCTCATTATCTCCCACAAAAATTTTCCCATCAGTTGTAACGTATACAGGATTTGTAGAAGCATCTTCATTGGTTCCAAATGTACCCTCATAATAAATAGAAGATGCATCATTCGCGTTGAACACAGATATGCCTTTATTGGAATTATTCAAGATAAGTCGTCCACCTAGTTTTGCAATCCTTGTCGGTCTCTTATCGCCGTCTGTTGATATTGAGTATCTATCGGATGGCGGTATCTCCGTAAGTTTCATTGTTATATTAGAAAAATTTGTAATGTCATAAGTCAACAAACCTATATGCCAATATGCCGTATTCATATACGGAGTATTGTTTGCCCATGTACTATATACATAAGGATAATCCACTTTTACATCAAAACTATAACCAGTGCCTTGCAACGGTGTCCCATCCTCTGCTGTCAGTCCCTCAAATGTTTTCTTGGCAACACATGTGGGATTGGACATTTCAGTTATATCCCAAATAGATAGGCCACGAGTGTAATTTGATACAGCCATATAATCTCGACCAGCAATCGTAAAGAAGTCAGCTCCTTGATATTCTGTATAATCATAATCTCTGTGACTAAATTTCAGGATGGGCTTAACAGGATTGCTAATATCATAGATGTTGAATCCCCTGAGACAATTTAAAATCAAATGGTTATTATAAATATATATATCAGTCCCTTTCAAATCGAGGTTGTATTCTGTGAGGACTTCCAAATTGGATTTATTTACAACGACGAGTTTTCCATTAATGTATGATACTTGATCTATATCTGTCGGATGATAATAATAATCATCCACTAAGATTTCTACACCGCTTGAGAGTGTTCTCATTCCAAGTAATAATGAAGAATATTCATTCGATTGGGGAAGATCGGCTTCCAAAAAATTGTTCCATTCCCCACATTCCGATCCACGCCAATATAAAGAAGCGGCAGTAGAATTAATCACTATTTTCAAATTATACCAGCCTCCTATTTCAAAAGCAGTATTACTACTTGCAATAATATGCCTGTCAGCTCCATTTTTTTCAGCAATACCTATTGTGTACTCTGAACCTTTAGGAATTATTACGATGGAAAACTCTTCTTCCTTTGCCGTTTGTAGCAATGGCAAGTATATCTCAGAATTTCCTATATTCTGAGCATTTATCCACAAAGACATTTCTGCATTATGCGAAGATTTGTCTAATGCCTTTGAGAGTATTGCAAAATCATCACCTTGCACGTCATTCTCAGATGTCAGTCTTGCACTAAACACACCTGTATTCGGACAAGGAGAGCCTGTCTCAGAGATGGAAACACCCCCGTTCGCCACATACTTATCGAACTCTCCTAAGTGAATATTTATGGACAAATCCCTTATAATATTGCAACTCTCAGTCAAAACAGACCAATCAACCTTGCAATAATCGCCACTTAATGTTGTATATTCTTCTGTGAGTGCAGCAAGGGCTTCCTCTTCGGTGGAATAACTTGCCCCAACAAAACTTAAATTCGTACCTGCACCGTCACTGAATGAAATGCTATTGCGATAAACTCCACCCGTATAATACGCCTTGTATAAATATATCCGATTAAATATGGACGGATTTTTTGAAATAATACGAAGTTCCTGAAAGAACATATTACACAAGATATTATTAGTAATACCAATGTCATTAATAATTTCATTGGTGTCAAATGCCACAGACCGAAATATGTTCTTACCTTCCGGAACTATAGACCAATCCACTTGACAATAATCATCTGCATTTGACGTGTATAATGATTGAAGAGAAGATAACGCTTCCTCTCTTGTTGAATATGTATATGAACAAAGCGATAATGAAGAACCACTACCATTACTTAAAAGAATGCTATTTTTGTATCCTTCATCAACTTTTGCAGCCTTGTAGATATATACTATATTAAAAAGTGACGGATCTTTAGAATGAAGATATAACCTTTTAAAAAATTTATTAAGCATCTCATTATTACATATGTCTGCATTTGTATTGGTTGTGGTAAATTTTGAAATATTACTCTCAAAATTCAATCTTATATCAGGTTTTTTCGTTTCGTCCAATCCACCAGTATTTTGGCGCATTGACACATACAAATAATCCCCATTAATGCAGATACCTCTCCCTCTTTCCCCTGTATTGGTTATGTCATTAGAAGCCAACAGATATGGAACAGAACCATTGTTGTAATCAACTTTCAATATTCCGTTATTGCCGACAGCATACAATATATTGTCCTCGTATGCAAAGTCTTCCAAATAATTTAATAGAGGAGGAGTAAATGTAGATATTTTCTCTAGGACAAGTTCCTCATCATCTGGCAATCCAGAGCCACTTCCTGTGAATCCACCATCACCTGATTTAGAAATTGTATAATGATAAGTATAACCAGCCCTCATGTTTTTACCATTAACGGAAGCTGAATACCAATTCTGGTCAATGTCAACTAATCGAATTGTCAATCTCGCACCAGACAAATCCTGCGGAGCCATCATCATATACACCGTCATTATTGAGTCTTGCACAAACTTAAGTCCTTTTGTGCCATTCAGGATTACTGATAATATAGAGTCTTTTCGCCCATCTTCATTTTGTATGATTTTGGGGTCAGACTCCGTCAGGTTCACTATACCTTTTTTAATTAAGGATATATCATCAGATTTAACTTCCAAACGGATCTTATTATAAACAGCTGTTTTAGGAATTACAATTTTATACTCAACAACACATCCCAAATGATTAAACGTAAACCCTACATGACCATTTTCATCAGAAACACCACTCGCACACATATAGTCGAAATCTCCGAGGTCTCTGAAATCACCATTTGAATATTGTTTCTGGTAATTATAATTTACAGGAATGGCACTCTTATCCAAAGACTGCCCAGATCCATAAGGGTAAAAAGCATAATATGTACTTGTTGGTGATAAAGAAAATCCTGACCCATAAAAGTTGGCAGTAGACTTGTCTTCAGATATTGAAGCCTCATCAATAAAAAAGTTTGTCATACCATTTGATGCTGAATAAACGGCTACAATATCATTATTTTCCCACTCAAAAGATGTTCCATGTTCTCCTGGTATTAATAACGAACGTGTTCCATTGCTTTCGTTCTTGAAATCCTCAACATCTATTGTTATTCCACAAATTGATTCATTTTGCTTAAACAATTCTTCATCTACACATGAAACAGACAGAAAACAAGAAGCCAAGAAAAATAGAGACCAAATATATCTTTTCATCAAATAAATTATTTTCTCTCTAATTTGTTTATTCCAATTAAATCATTACTTTATATGTAGTATCTTTTTTTTGACGAATTTATGAATCAAACCTCTTTCATGACTGTTAATCCCAACACTATATATGGACACTAAACTTGCTATAATACTCAGGCAACATACAATAACGGTATTCAAAAAGGACTGCGTCAACATTATATGAACCACCAATGGGACGATTAAAGATAGAACACAAATTAATATGCATCTTCCTATAACCTCTGTAACATATCGCCTAACTGGGAAGTTCACTAATCGCCATACTATCCATAGCCGTAAAAACAAACAAGTTATAGATATGCACAATGAAACATAGAACACAGTCAAGGGTGTTCCTCCAAATTTTAATAATAAATATGAAACAGGAATATTGAATATTATTACTGTTCCTACGGAGGATTGGTACAATTTAATTTTTCCTGTTGCATGTGCAGTAGTCATCAATGGACTAGCCATAGAATCAATTGCAGAAATTGCTATAATTATTCTTGTAAAAGGTACTACATACTCAGGCAATTGTCCCAGCCACAAATTTACAATATATGGAGTTTCCAATATAATTGGTAAAGAGATTAACATTATGAGATAAAACGAAAATTTCGAGCTTCTAAAAACAAGTCCTATCATTTCGTCAATTTCACCTTTTGCATAATATTTTGTAATCTGAGGCCTAACAGCCGTATAAAAATTTGTAAAGAATTGCGTGATAGCCGAATTAATTTGGTATGCAATACCGCGGGCTGCATTTACAGCTGGACTAAAAAACATATTTAATAAAATGTTTAACCCCTGTCCTTTAACAAGCCCTGCAGCTGAACCATAAAGATTCCAACCGGAATATGATATCAATTCAATGAATAAGGGACATTCCCAATAGAAACGGTAATGAGTTTCAGAAAAGTGTTTCCAGCAATAGATAATATAGGTTGAAGTGACAATCACTTGGCTGGTTAAAATTAACAGCCCGTATGTTACAAGCCGATCTGCAGGAATGACAAGCAGAAGATAGACAACGCCAAGTTTTAACAAAACTTCCAATATGCTGACGTACGCATAAACATTCATCCGTTCGTGGGCTATAATTGTCGCATTGAACGGGTTGACCACAAGTGACAGTACACAGGCAAGAATAGAGTATTGATAGACCCAATCAGCAGCAGCCATTCTGTCAGCAGGTATAACCATTTTGTTATGCAAGAACCACAAACCGATAGTTTCAGCTAGAAGAACTACAATTATTGAAAGTAGGAAAAATATGGTCAGACAGACACTGAACACTTGCTTTAAGCGAAGCAAATCGCCACGTCCAAGTTCAAATGTTAAGTACCTTTGCGTAGACACAGACATAGCTCCATTTAGGACACCCATCATGGCAACTACGCCTCCGACCACATTATATATGCCAAAATCAACCACACCAAGGGTGTTCAGCACTACCCGGCTCGTGAACAATGTCACCGCCATGATAAAGAACATCCTGATGTATAGTAATATGGTGTTCTTAGCTATGCGCTTGTTGTTAGCAGATGTGTCAGACATAGTTTTACTTTCTACCCAATTAAATCAGAACATTTTCATTTGCTTTGCCACATTCACAATCTTATTAAAAGGGCATTCATTAGAGAAAAATGTCTCACCTAATGTGGTGTGTAAGACAGCCTTAATGACAGCATTAGAGTCCTGTTCCATTATTTTCACAAAAAACTGATTGATGTTCTCTGTGGAAAGTTTATAGTTTGCGGTAAATACTTCCCCGTACTCTAAACGTTTAGGAAAGGTGATAGAAGTGCCTATGCTATTCATCAAATAAAAAGCATCCATATTGTTATCGAATGGAACTGATGTCTTGAATACAGGTTGGTTGAAATACCGGGGAGTTACATTGAAGTTTGTCACTGTAACGCCCAAACTTAATCCCTCTATTTTTCCAGTCGGCCTATTATATGAAGTTTCAAACAAAACATTAATAGACAGATAGACTTTCGCTCCCTCAACAGGGACAGATACATGACCGTTTGTTTCCGTCTTGTCCTGAATATTTTTTCCTTCCAATACCATAAAGTCTTCCGTTTTAAAATTTTTGCTGTATTCAGCATCTACAATCATAATGTTGTTAGTCACGGAGACAATATTTTTATTTCCTTGAGTGACAATGTTATAGTTACCCTCTATCGTGGATTCATTCCTATCCATCATGATCAGATAATTTTTCCTATAAATGTTATGATTGCATCCCATCCTACAATGACTGCCACAACAAGGGCTGCAACACCAATCCAGAAATTTGCTTTTTCATAAAAGCGTTTATGGTTATCATTCGCATGTTTGCTGTCTGTTAGCAGGGTGTTTTCCTTACCTTGCTGGACAGCATTATTATTTCCTTTTATTTGTGAGACATTTTTGTTCTTCATTATCTTCAAATGTAAACATCCTATTGTAAATATAATGAGTCCGTTTATGGCAGCGTTCGATTATTATCGATAACATTCTCAAAATATAAGTAAACGCCCAATTCTTGAAATGACTCCTATTTTCAAGAATTTAAGGTTAAAAATTTGATTATATTTAATTCGAAAAATTCCCCAATCAACAATCGTCAAATCCATAATTTTTCAACGATTTGATACAAATTTCGTTCTCTTTTTTGCCAAAAATCAAGTTCACCGTAGAAAGTCTCATCTTCTACATCTAACAAATATTCTTCTTGTTTTAAACGAAGTAGTCTTTGCTTGATATCCATATTGTCAAAATTAGTTATCTCAGATCGTCGAATAAGGCAATAGTTTACTAGTGAATACATGTATAAACTACTATTATTAGACAATTCTTTTGGCAAATCATCTGTCTCTTTAATGATTTGATACAGCACAAATGATGTTTGTTTTCTTGAACGGAGCAAATTACAGAATTCGCTACCATTAGATTTTAAGTAGTATCGTACTCGTGCATGAAAATAATGCATATATGATGACGAAAACTTTTTGCTGACGAAAATATTATCATCAAGACTTAAGTCTAATCGATTACATAAGATGCTATCCATATCGTCACTAGAGGATTTTCTTAATTCTTTTATTAGTTCATAAATCGCATCTCTAATACTACTTTGCGTGACTGATTTTGATTGTAATGTTCTTAGATACCTTCGTGGGGCAATGAAGGTGCTTTCGTAAAGCGGTGAAGGCACCTTCAATGGTGCATGAAAACATTTTCATCGGAAAACGGTAGTTTTTCACATGGTTAGGATGATGACAGCCGACACGGTTTTCACCGGTAAACGTTGCTAAAACGGCAAAGCCGTGAAAGCTGCCATCATTGGTCGTTCTTTCTTCATTTCACAGGATGTCGCTTATGCTTACGCTCTTGGTCATGCTCTCCCATGAATGCCTTGCGACTGTCAGGTTCAGCGGATAACCGAGTTCCATCATCTCGCCAAGCTTCTTCAGGTTGTAATTGATGCGGTGCAGAATACCGTCATACTGCCTCCATTGCTCGTGCGGGGATTTTGCCGTAACGACGGGGAAGAGGAGGGACGTGCCTTTCCGTTTGTAGCGGTCGGCAATCTCCTGCAACGCAAGATCCCAAGGGAGGGAGATTTCCTTGCCGGTGAGGTGCTGGCGATAGGTGAGGCGGCCGTCCTTGATATTCTTGCTTGTCAGGCGGAAGATGTCGTCACTCTTCATGCCTTTGGTATAGACCGTGAACAGGAAGATGTCACGGGCGAATACGGTCATCTCTGATTCGCCGCTCAGGTCAAGGTCACGCAAACGTTTCACTTCATCGAGCGTCAGGCCGTACCTGTATTTCTTGACATGGTAACTCACGTCCATACCCTCGAAAGGGTTGCAGTCGGCGGCAAGGCCGTCGTTTACGGCAAGTTTATAGACCCGCTTCAAATTCCGGATATAGAGGGAAATGGTATTGCGTCCCAGTTCCTGGTTCTTCAGCCAGGTGTGGTAGTTGCGCATCAGCAGGGCGTCGAAGTCCTTGAAAGGCACTTCATTCTTGCCTAAATAGGCGATGAACCTTCTGACATACTTTTTCAGTTTTATTGCCGCATCATACCGTCCCTCGTCCCGCAGTTTCTCAACGCGGGAGTTGGCGTAGGCTATGAAGCCGAAACCGGTTACATTCTGGCTGTCGACGGGAACAGCTATCATTTGTACATTCTTCTGTCTGTTGTTATCCACTTTTTTTACTATGATTTTTCTGTCTGTCAGTTGCCTAAATAGATTACCTTTCCGTTCGGTCGGCCTCCAAAGAAATCAAATATGTTCGGCTCGTCGAAATAGATGCCCATGTCGGCGTAATAGGCTTCTTCGGGGTCTTCCGGCATGGTGTAAAGGTCGTCATATAAGCACATCCGCTTGCCGAATGTGGTGGTGAAGGATGTGAGCTTCGCCGCATCCTGTTCTTCCTTTTGGATGTCGTTCCATACAGCTTCGCCGTTCCATACGGTCTGGGCTTCCTTATTGAGCCATACAAACGGGCCGTTTATACAGGTCTTGTTATTATAAGTTACGATTTGTGCGGCAAGATGACGGCCTTGTATGTCCTGTGGAACGGACTCTTGGAAAGTCACGTCTTGGAAAACACGTCCGTCCCTGTGAAATAAGGTGACTGTATGTTCATCATTCTGCCCGATGACCGTATAAGTGTCCAGCCGTTCGGAACGGATTGTGTCGAGATTTTGTGCCGCCTCTTTCAGCCAGTCTTTTTCATTTCCTTCTACAAAAGATGCTTCATAGCGGAACTGTTTTGCTATGGTTTCTGCCAAAGAGTCGCCTCGCTTGTCACGCCAGTTGAAAGCGAGGTCTGCCCACAGCATATTCTTGGCCGTTTGTTTATTTCCAACGAGCTGCATGAACATCGCCTTACGGTAACGCAGGTCGGGAAAGACCTGCCGCAGAATTTTGTCCTCGCGTACAAACCATGCCAGCATTTCGCTCAGTCGGGAGAAATCACCCGACAGCACGTTGTCAACCATCCATTGCCTGAGGGCGCTATACTTTACGTCCGCCACGGCTCTGCCCACGAGGTTGTGGACTTCGGAGTCAGCACCGGCACTCATGTCAAATCCGTCGCACCAGCGGCTGTCCACGTCGCCTACGCAGCGGTACCTGTATTCGTAAGCGCCGTCAAGCCCGATGGCAACGGTATTCTCTATATAGAGCAGAAAAGGAAGGATTTTATTATTGTCGAAGCACCTCGCTTCCTGCCCTACAATACGGTACAGCCTGACGTACAGCTGATAGAAGAAAGCCACGTCGCCTTCCACGTCCATGGACGGATGGTGAAGGCGTTTCCATCTGGATGTGAATTGGTCTATCGTGAACACGATATTTAGGGATTAGGTGTTGGTGATTAATGTTTAGGTGTTAATCACTAACTAATGATACTTAACATTTAAATTTTACTCGTGCAGCCACACCGTCCGCAGGTATCTGCGCCATACGGCAAGGTGGTTGGTGGTGTTGATTTCCTTGCAGATGCGGACGCAGGTCTGTATCAGCTTGTCCTTTGCCGCATCTTTTTCCTGTGCAGTAGACCGGATGGCAAAGACGTTCAACGTATCTTCATCGACCTTAAAGTCCTGCATGGCTTTTACGGCTGCATCGGCATCCGTCAACATCTTATATAAGGTTGGGGAATAGTTGCGGAAAGACTCGATGAGTTTTTCCCTTTCCGTATTCGTGGCTTCGCTACGGAACATCTGCACCTTTCCAGACACTAACTTCTCATTGGCTTTTCCAGCCGTCAGGAAATACTCGCGGAGGAATTTGTCCCAGTTGGCGAAATATAGGAATCCGTCCTTGTCTTCCATCATACCTATATGGGCATAATAGGTAGTGGTAGCCGTCCCGTCCTCCTGCCTGCTAGGATAGTAAACTTCTTCTGTGATTTCCACACGGCGGATGATTTCCGTATAATCCTTATGTTGAATCATGGCTTCGTCTTTATCCATGACTATCCCCGACGTGGGCGTGAGGAACGGGCGGAGAATGAGCTTCGGCCAGTTCTCTTTCACATATCCGGGTGTGTCGTGTTCGTAGCGGGCAAGGTTTATCAGGAGTTCCGCCTCTTTGGCGGTCAACTGTGCAAGACGGCAAGCCAATGCTTTCTCGCTTTGCTTGTCAAGCTCCTTGCAAAGGCTGACCAGCGACAGGTTAGCAGCAAGGCGTTCCGTCAGTTCATAAAGCATAGCCTGTGCGCGCTCTCCGTAGCCGCAGGCCTGCAGGATTCCGACGAGCAGGTCAACGGCACGTCCTTTCTCTGTTCCGACGGACAAACGGTCGCCCTCGGCATTGTGCAGACGGACAACATGGAGGTCGGATATATTGGGGTAGGTGACGGTCAGCCGGCTGCCCGGCATCATGCCCTGCACGCAGAACACCAGTCCCTTTTTTCGGCGGAAACGGCAGATGTAGCCCTCGCAGCCGGCAAGCGGCCCGTCGACTACCCGCACGATTTCATTCGGCTCATCCGTTTTCGTGTTAAACGCATAATCCGAGTAGGGTCGCTCCAGCACAATCACCTTGTCGGCATAGTTCTCGTTGTAGTCACGGAATGCACGCATTTGCGATTCGGGTATGGTGCAGACTGTGGCTTTCTCGTCCGGTGTGCGCTTTCGGTTGTACCAAATATAAGCGTCGGATTTGTTGTCACGGAGAAACTCAGCCAATGCGTCTTGGGTGGCAAGCACGAACACGTAGCCGTTGAAAAAGGGCAACTGCTGTTCATTGTCACCACGGCGCACGTAGACTTTGGTATGGGTGGGACAATAGACTTCCAGTATATTCCGTATCTTGTCCTTTTCGCGCTCGATGAGTGCGCCCAGCTCCGGTTCATGACCGGGTTTGGTACAGACAAGAAACCAATGGTAATCTACACTGTTGAGTTTGTCGGGCATTAAGTATCTGTTACCAGTTATCGAATTTATTGTGCTTCTTTATGGTAGAAGCTTTCTGTTTGCTGCATTTCAGAGGCTTTTACTTGCAGTTTTTACTTGTTCCCGACGAATTTGCAAGAGATATCCTTTCATATTCCAAGAGGTTATCTTTTAAAAGGTAAAAGACCATGTATTGAAAGCTGAAAGAACATCTTTTGAAACTGTAATGAAAAGCACGTTCCTTACGCTACCCCCATGACAATCGCATGACGGCTGACAGATACCTCTCTGAATTTGAAACACCACGCTTTGCAAACTTATTCATGAAGTTTTCGTGCGTTGTTTACAATTATTCTTTAGGTTTAGCGGCAGCATTCCGGAGTAAAAACTCAGCAACAATGGCCTGCCGTTGTTATGTGACGAGAAGAACAAAGCGCAATGCGCTTTAACATTTTTACTTCCATATCACAAGTATTTGATTTTCAATCAATTAAGTCTCTTCTACACCCGCCGCTTTACTATTGCTGTATAATATGAAACGGCGGATTTTTGTAACTGACTGATTATCAAGGTGTGTTTTTGCATCAAATCCTATTTTAGTCGAACAAAGGCTGCATTTGTTTGACTAAAATTCTGAATCTTTAAAATTTTTCTGTCGATAAATGGCTCTGTATTAAATCTTTTTATTACCTTTGCAACGTGTTCGCCGTTTCATATTATACAGTAACGGATTTTGTAGAACATTTCCTGCTCTCACTCACGCAAAATTTTCCCGATCATTTTCCTGTTGGCTTTCACCACGCCCTCCATGTCGATGGAGGAAAGATAGATTTGTGTGGTCTTCAGGCTTTCGTGTCCCAGCCCTTTGCTGATGACAGAGAGGCTGGTGCCCATGTCGCGCATGGTGCTGGCCCATGTATGCCTCCCCGTATAGGTCGTCAGGGGCGCTTGTAATCCGACCATCGTGCCGATTTTCTTGAGGTAGTGGTTCACCTTATGCTCCATCCGCTCGTACTGCCGCCGTTCCGTACCGTCCGTTTTTGTGATGATGGGCAAAAGGTAAGGGCTGTCTTTCGTCAGGTGGGTGTAGCTGTCCACGATGTCTTGCATGGCCGGTTCCCAGCCGACGGTCAGCTCCTGTCCGGTCTTCTTGCGGCTGTAGTGCAACTGCCCGTTTCGGATGTCGTCTTTCTTCAGGTAAGCAAGATCCACGAACGAGATGCCCTGCAGGTAGACAATCAGCATGAACATATCCCGTGCAAAGGCGATGGCGGAGCTTTCAGACAGGTGAATCTGTCTGATGGCACGCAGCGAACCTAACGGGATGGCGCGTTTGGCGGTCTTGGCGAAGCCGGTGAATACGTGACGGAAAATGTTCTTGTCGGTTGTCAGTCCGGCTTCGACGGCCTTGCGGTAGAGAGTGCGTAAGGTACGCAGGTAGCACGACGAGGAATTGCGCTTCACGCCCCGTCCTTTCAGCCATGCCTCGTACAGGTTCATGGTCTCCGCGTCCAGTGCGTCGATGGTTAGGTCCTCACCGTTACGGAAACGGGAGAAGCTCATCAAGGCATCACGGTAGGTCTTGGCGGTACCTAATCGGCCGATGCGGAGCTTTTTCGCCACCATACCGTGGATGAAGTTGAACCAGGTCTGGCAGGGTGGCAGGAGGCGGAGTGCCGACACGATGTCGTCCGCCGTGTATTCCAGCATTGCCAGTTCCTTTTCCGTGATCAGCGAGGTGATTTGCTTGCAGTCCCACCGCAGTTTGGAGGCAATCAGTTGCAGTTCCGCCCGCCGTTCCGGTGTGCCGGTGATGCGGATGAACGAAGTCCGCCCGTCCCATTCTTCGGGCATGACGCGGTAATCGGTGTAAACCGTTCTCGTACTTCTGCGGTGAGTCACTTGGAAATACATAGTGCCCGGCTTGCCTTCGGCGGTGGAAGGGCGGAATTTCAGTTTGAATGTTGCCATAATTTCTGATTTTTAGTTTGTTATTAAACTGAAAATACACAGTGTAACCATTGAAAAACTCCGTCATTCCGTGCCGTATTGTTTGCAGATGGTTTAGTCTTTTTCTACTTGTCATGGCTCAAACAACAGGGCGAGTTCCACCCGTCGGCGCCTTTCTATGCTTGGGATAACGCTGCCTTTCCATTTCCGAAAGGACACATATTCCTTATGGATGTCCCTGTTGCCGCGTTCCAGCATGCGTATCAGTCTGCTTTTGGGATGCTTCCCGCCTCCCAAAAGACGGTACGGGCCCACCTGATAGGCGAGACAGGCAAGAAGAACCGAATCTTGACCGAAGCGGCGGAACATCCGGCACAGCTTCCGCATGTCGGCACGGAGCAGGCTGTCACCCTGTGCCCGGCTTATCTTATGGGTCAGCCGTTCACCGGGCAACAATTTGTGCCCGTATCCTATGTAAGGCAGATGCCTTTTCTCTCCATGCCAACCCTCATAATGTTTGGTGCAGAGTATGGCACGCTCGAACGGTGGCAATTCGTATATTCTCAGCCGCTTTCCTTTGTCGGAGGCTTGCGCTGTCAAGTTGAGTGAAAACAGGAACAGCAGGGATAAAACACATAAAACCAATCTCATCTTGCCCCTTTCTTGTTTACCACGTCCTTTATCATCTCCTTCACGTCCTGGCCCACTTTCACAAAATTCCGGTACAGGATGCGTTCCCTTTCTTCTTTCGATGGAAAAGTATAGAACTTGGGAAGCGGCACATACCCGTCTTCCTCTTTCTTAATCTCTTCCATGTCGAAATCTGTCTTGCAGAAAAATTTCGAAGTCTTGAACTCTTCGGCTTCCTGTATATTCATGCTGCCGCCCCGTCCGGTTTTGGTCTTCACGAAATCACGGGCTACCTGTCCGCATATCCATCCCGTAGGCAGGTCGCTTATCTTCGAGGCCGGCACAAGGTTGTCCATGTTCTCGTTCAGGTTGATGCTGGTCTTGTCCCTGTCGATGGTCACGCCACGTTTCAGCTGTACCACCTTGCCAAAGATGTCGTTGCTCAGCCATTCAAGCGTTTCTTTAGAGCGGGCGGAGCCTGAAACCACGTTGCCCACTGTGGTGATAATCTTCTGCATACCCACTTTCCCGTAATCGGCTTCCAACTGCGGCAGTTCCTGAAAGCCCAATGCCACGCTCACTTTGTTGCTTCGTGCCGTTCCGATAAGTCGGTCTATCTTGTGAAAATACAGCGTGGGCAGCTCATCCACGATGATACTTACGGGGATGTTCTTTCCCTGCCCTGTATTTACACGTGTCACAAGTCTGTTCAGTATCAGGGCGTTCAACGCCCCGATGATGCTCTCCATCTCCGGGTCGTTGGCTATCAGCAGGTAGCTGGGATTCTTCGGGTCACTCACTTTCAGGTCGAAGTCGTCTCCGTCCTTGTGGAATATCCAGTACGATTCCTTGGTGGCAAGTCGGGAAGTATAGACACGCAGCGTACCGATCATGCCTTCCAACTGTTCCATAGCCTTGTTCTGGAATGCCGTCTGGAACGGACCAAGCAGCGGTGCCACCTCGTTGTCGGTCTGTAATACCTCGAAGATGGTCTGGTAGCTCTCGTTCAGGAACGACAGGATGTGCGGCATATCCGAGTATTTACCCAACCAATAGGCAGGTTCCACGATGTTGCCGCCCTTGCGGTCGCGCACCACGCCCGTAGGTTTCCAGAACTTGGTCTCCTTGTCCTGCACCTTCTCCGCATACAGTTTGTTCCCGTCCTTGTCGTAAGGCTCCCGTTCGTAGTTCACGAAGAAATAGATGCAGGCGGCAAGGAAGTTGACCGCAGAGGTCTGGAAGAACTGGTCGCTACCTCCGCCACCTTCTTTCTTGCCTTTCTGCAAAGACTCCAGCAATGTTTCCGCCGTTTCGCTGGCAGCGGCAAGGTTGGGGATGTACTTCGCCTGTATCGGGTTCACCCTGCGACTGTATTCCACATTCACAAAGTTGATAATATTGAATTTGCATCCTTTGGGCAGTTTGCTCAGCTTCTGGTTCTTTTTGTAATGGTAGTACAGCTTGGTCGCCAATGTAGGGAACTTATAATCGTAAACTACTAAGGCAAAGCCTTTTGCGGAATGTTGCCGGATGAACGGCTCGATGATGGAAAAGGTCTTTCCGCTACCCGGAGTGCCGACCACCCAAGTTCCCCTGAACGGATTGCTGATGTTCACCCATCCCTTGCGGAACTTGCCTTTGTAATAGTAACGCATGGGCACATTGACCGAGTATTTGTTCTCCACTAACTCCGTGCATTGTTCGAAGCTCTCGTTCTCCAGGTTGAAGCGGTCTTTCAGCAAACCTTCCTTTAGGTATTTGGAGATGTTGTCCAATGCCACGTGAACCAGTATCGTACCGACCACCGATGCCGCCATGTAGAGGATGACGTTCAGGCGCATGGAGTAAAGGCGGACATCCATTTCATACCCGAACAGCCACACCGCAAGCACCAACAGCCCAATGCCCGACACCAGCGGGTAAAGCACCTGCCTCCGTGCATCGAACTCCAAGTGTTTCTTGTTCCTCGTACCCATGCAGGTGATGCAGATAAGCAGGAAGGTGGCAATCTTGCTGTACACAAGGTTGCCGTCATGGTAGATGAGCCACGTCTTCATGCGGTCGTGCACGTCACACACGATGCCGTTCCAATAGTCGAACACAGCCGGGTCGAACGCATACATGAAAAACTCCAGCAGGACGGACACGTACACCACCGTCCGGAATATCTTGTAAGCGCCTTGCAGTTCCTTGCTTTCTTCCATCTCGTACTTTCCTTAATCCTTAATTATTCATTCATCATTCTTCATTATACAGAGTGACTATCGCCCTCACCTTGTGCCCTTGCAGTTTGGGCGTTTCCTGTATGGCACCGCTCCCCATCGAGAACAGCCAAGCTTTGGCGGTTTCCTGCCCCTCCACTTCGGTACTCGTCCAATACCAACATCCATCGGCTTCGTTCGGCAGCGGGTCGCCTGCTGGAGTTGCGGCTCGGGCGGGCGGCGGGTCGCCGCCGCAAGCCTCTATGTAGGGATTTACAAACTCCTTGGCGGCATAGAGCAACCGCATCTGCGCCACCGAAGGTACGTAGGCACTCTGCCCGTACCGCCACATATCAAACACCTGCATGGCCATAGGTGAAGAAACATCGTCTGTGTCATACAAGGCAAAGGTATTCTCGTTTCCATCGTAAGTCGCCAAGTCGGCAGACGTTCCTTGCGCAATGCCCAAACTGTCAGCAAAGGCTTCCGGGGCAAGGTCGTGCAAATAGACCGCATAGCCTGTGCCATTTATTTCTTCATCGTGGTTCACATGGAACACCACGGCTATGGCTTCCTTGCCGGAACCCGCATAATCTTCGTAGCTTCGTGTCTTGCCGTCCGTGCAAAGTATATGTCCTACTTTCATCGAGGTGTCCAACGGGTCGTGATGCCCGTCACAGCCCACAAGGACGGCAACCAGCATTAGCACTACTGCCGCCCACGCTTTTCCTATCTTCTTCATCTTTCCTTTCATACCTTAATTATATATTCCGTAAAATTTGTCTGCTTCACGTGCCGGATTCTTCATTCTTAATTCTTCATTTTGTCGGTATCTTCACGCCGATGACAATGCCTGTCCGGAACAAATCTTCCCCTTTTATCATCAGGTCGCACTTGGCCTGCCAAAACAGCTTCCAGCCCTTGCGCAACGCATAGCTATGCTCATACCCCACATGGATGCCGCCCAGCACCTTGTCCCTATCCGAGCCCAGCGACCCGCCCAAGCGCAGGTTGCCGTGGTGATTACGGCTACGGAACACGCAGGGTTTGTAGGCAGCACCCACACCCCACGTATTGTAATGGTTCCAGAACAATTCGGGGCAGACGTGTCCGCAATCCTCACATTCGTCCCATTTCAGATAGACATTTCCGAAGAACTCCCACGCATGGTGGTAGTTCGTTTCGTACTCATAGCCGATGGTCAAGTCCATGCCCCTTTCATACAGCAATCCCGTTCCAATTAGTATTCTGCCATGCCGGTCATCAGCAAAGCCGGGCAGTATGGCTGCCAACAAGAAAACCAGTGCGACAAAGCCTTTTCGCACAGCCAAATTCTTAATTATTAATTCTGCATTCTTCATTTCCCTTACTCCTCCTGTTATAAGACCTCATTGAAACTGTCCGCGCAAAGCACGTCCTCATAGTCAATGTTCAGGGCGATAGTACGTCCTGAAATCTGTTTTTCGCTGACCTCGATAGTCAGTACCTTGTCATTGGGAAAAGTCATTTTCCTTACCACCAGTACATTGCGGTATCCGTGCAGGAACGATCCCTTTTGTTCCAGTTCCATTTCCGGCTTTAGCTCGATGACCTGTGAGTTGGTGGCTTTCGATACTTTCTTATCTGCCAGCTTGACGCGGATTTCGTCAATATCAAAGCGGATGTCCGTGCGGTTCTCAATGGAGAAGTCGATAAAGAAGTAGTCACCTACAGCGTAGATGTTGTTCAGTCGCATGGTCATCCGGTGCTGCCTGCGACTTACGTTCCGGTAGCGGGCAGGCGAAAGCCATACCTGACGGGCGAACCGGTACATGTCTTCGGTAGAAAGCGATACCGCCGGATTGTGGTAGGCGGTCATCTCTACCGGTTGTACCTCCTTGTCTGTCACGGCCTCCTGCAAACGGGTCGTATAAAGCAGTGCGTATTGTGTGCGGTAGCGTTCCGTTACAATGGTGACGATGGCAAGCACTTCGCCGTCTTCATGTCCGGCCTCCTTTGGTTTCAGGCGGATGGTGTTGTTTATCGGCTGGTCACCCGCTATCTTGTCCGTGGAGATGTCCACGAAGCGGATAGGTTCAGTGGCGGTAATGACAGTCGTCACCTGCTCGTTCACTGTCAGCTGTTCCATTTCATTGTAGGTCTGCTGCGCCTTGGCCGCGTGTCCTGCCAGCAGTGCGGCAACGGCCAGGATTCCTGATGTCAGTTTCATCTTCTTATTGCTTATGGTTGTTGTGTCTAACGATTATTGTCCCTTTTATCCCTGCCGTTCACCAGATAGACGAACGTGCCGTATTTCAGCTTCGCCTTGTTCTTGCGCACGGCCTTTGACAAGGCGTTGCTCGTGCGCTGATAGGCGTTCTGTATGGCCTGCATTCCCCATTGGGCAAAGGTGTTCCCGGTATTTCCGTTGTTAATGCTCATCGTGCTGCCGAGGGCGTTGGATGCCACATCCTGCGTGGTTTCCCTGGAGGAACTACCGGGTACATAAAGCCCCTCCAACCCATCCGTATCGTAGAGGGAGAGGTTCACTTTCACCAATTCGTCCTCCACCAGCAAGCTCTTGATGCTCCCTTTCACGCGCTGGCTGCCGAAGCCGCTCATCGTGGCATACAGGTACGAGCCTTTGGTCACCACCTTGCCGTCTATCTCCACGTCGTCCAACAGGCGCAAGCGCACCCGCGAGCCTTCCACCGCCTTGATGTCCTCGTCGATGATGGCCTTTATCAAGCGGGGTTCCGGTTCGTTTTCGGCCAAGGTGTTGAAGTAGTCCGAAGAGGTCTTCACTTTTTTTACCACTTGCTCGTTCTCGGCATTCTCGGCAAGCTCGTTCACGGCATTTTCGTTGATTTCCACCTTGCCGCCTATGGCGACACTGCCGGTGGGGGCGAGGTTCTCCGTGTCCGTGCTGTCCACGTCCTGCAATCCTTTTTGCCCTTGCTTTCTGGCTTCTGCCAGTGCCTTGTCCAACTCCGCCAAGGCCTCCTTGCGCCGTTGCTCGCTTCGCGCTAGGCGTTCTTCTTCGCTCAACGGTTGCACCCCGGTGGTGTCCGCCACCATCGCTTCGCCTCTTTCGGCGCTTTGCCGCAGGCGTTCCTGCATCTCACGCAAACGTTCCAGTTCCTCCGACCTTGCGGCTGCTTCCGAATCGAGCAGGGCAAGGTCTTCATCGGTATAGCGGGAATCGTAATCTTCTTTCTCTGTTTCATTGTTGTTCCGTTCAATGTTTTCTACAGCGGAATAGTCCTGTATCCGGCCGTAGGACTTAACCATGCTCTCATACTTGCCTCCGATACCGTCATCGCGCATCTGCGCCTCCGGCAATTCCGGGTTCAGGTACTCGGTGGTTTGTAGGGAGGTGGGCGATTCTGCTACCTCCGTGTCGAATATGTCAAACACTAAATACCCCGTCACCAGCAACAAAGGGTAGAGGATGGCCGGCAACACGTACTTGGGTTGTCTGAAGTTAATCCTGTCCGTCATCATGGTTCATAGGTTGTTTTTGTTTCAAAAGAATCTCCTGCCGTTCGGTGGCCGTGGCGTGCCTGCCATTGTCCGGTAATATGCATACCGATACCATGCGATACACATTAAGTGCCAGGCATCCCAATACGATGCCGAACACGATACCGAGAAACCACTTCGGATGCTTGCAGGCAAAGCGTTGCGCACACCCTGCCATCTTGTCTATCCGCAGGAAACGTGCGGCTTTCCGTCCTGCCTCCACTTCCTTCTTATACCGTTTCTCATACTTCGGGTCGTCCTTGTCAGGCATCTTCTCTCCGAAAATCAGTTTCTTCCATCCCATAATCGTTATGTTTTTGAATTTGAATTGTCAATTATCAATTGTTAATTGTTAATTGGTTAGTAGTTGTTCTTCGCCCGTTGCTCAATGTCTTTGTTGAGCAAGGTACGCCAATTCACAATCAGCAGCCCATGCGGGTTGTTGTCCGTCCGTGGTACACGTTTCAGTTGTCCGGCTGTCACCAATTCACGCATCAGGATGCAGGTGCGCCGCTCAATGCGCTGCCGTCCATAATAGGTAAACTCCATCTTTTCCTTATCGAATTTGATGCTGTCGCAGAAAATGCTGAACACGGCACTCGTACCCATGATGTTGTTGTAGAATCCTTTTTCCTTCAAAGTGTTGTACTGAGCCAATCCCGTTTCATCCACTAAATACATCGCCTTCTCCATTGTGTACTGGATATACTTGTCGTCCGGTGCAAGGGTGAAGAAGTAGTGGTGGAACATTTCGACATGGCTGCGGGCTTCTACATCGAGCGTTTCTTCCATCGAGGTGCGCTGCACCAGTATCGGCACATTGCCGTCCAGCACATAGATTTTCTGCTGTGCATCGGCTACCATGCCCCTTGCCGTCCAAATGCTCGACAAACTGATGACCACGCATCCCACGATGACCGCCACACAGACAATCCCCACCAGTTTGATTTTGTTCTCTAAGTTTTTTATGACCATAATCTTAACAGTTATAATCGTCGTTCACTATTCTTCTTTTATCTCATCAACGAGTGCATAGCCCCGGTGGCCGACATTTTCGCCTGTTGCGCCACGCCCTCACCGAAGTTTCTCGTGCTGAATGCCGTGTCACCCTCCGGTATCATCCATGCCGCAAGGTCTGGTACAAGGTTCAGGCATTTCAATGCCACGATGCTGGCCGCCATCAGGTAGCCCGCCGAGAAGAACGAGTTTTGCAAGTATGCCGCCATCGTTGTCTCGCTGGCGGTTATCGCCGTCAGGTTCTCCACTTGGATACACAATACGATGTCAAACAGTAGCAGCACATAGAAGCCCACGAAGTACAACATCGCCCCATAAAAATGTACCGTTAAGTACCTTGTCATCCATTTGGCCCAAGCCCCTTCCCATTTGGGCAACAGCGAGAAAGCCCATTGTATCGGGCCGAATATCGTCAGCATTCCAAGTAATATTTGCTGACAGTAAATGGTCGCCCACCAACCGATTCTATATACAATTAAGGCGATTACCATCACGATTTTATCCAGACAGACGGTCGCCCCGCTCACCAAGGAGGTGAACCACAGGCGGCTGGCATCTTTCTCCATTTCCGTCACTTCTTCGACACCCGTCTGTTCCATCGTCGATTCCACCAACGCCGGGTCCATCGTGCCCGAACGGGCAATGTCGGCTTGTGCCTGAAGGCTGGTGTACATGGTATCACGCACGTAAATGAGTTGCTGCACTTCCTCGAATTTGTCCGTAATCTGCAAAGCTTCAGCTTGGTAGAGGTCGTGGGTGTACGAGCCTATGGCGTTTGGGATATAGGACAGGAAGTCCAACACGCACCAACTGCTCCCGCTGTTGGTAATACCCGTGTCGGCGGGCGGATACCACCACGACATGATGACCGCCACCGCCAACGGCTTGAACAGTTTCATCACGTCCAATGGTTCTTTCTTCACCATCATCTTGTACGCCATGCCCGCCGCCATGATGATGGCGAACAGGGCAGCCAATGCCATGCACATCTGCAAGATCCACCAAAAGGGTCCCTGCGCCCCCGTAAAGGTGGCATCTGTCAGGAACTCGTTGGTCTGGAATATCACATCGTCAATCTCCTCTTCCAAGAGGTGGATGCCGAAATCCGAAAGTATATCGTCGCCCATGTCGTTATGCTGTCATTTCGTTATCTATTGGGGATTTCTCCCGTTCCATCACCGGCAGGATGCCGTCCGCTTTCAGTTTTTCATAAATGAACATCCGTCCTTTCTGCGTCCATTGGGTGCGCATCACCGATTTGCCACTCTCCAAGGAAAGTGTGGCGCTATGCACATAGCCCTTGTCCTTGTAGGCGGCATACAAAATCCATTGCTTGTTGTCCTTGTACTGGATGCCTTTCTCGTGCAGGATGGCATTCATTTTCCGTCCCGACATTCCATAGTCCTGCGCGATTTGTGTAATGTCGAGCAGTCCCTTGCATTGTAGCACCAAGTCCACATAACTGGTCCGCTTGCCCAATTCCTCTATCTGTTCCTGTTGTTGGCCGATTAACAGTTTTTGCTCCTCACACTTGGCTTCCACTTCCAGGCGGTTTTTCCGTTCCTCCTTAATGGCATTGGCCAAACCAATCAGGAAGTCCGGCTCCGTGACCACCCGCTGTAAGGCTGCATCGGTCAGATAGCCCCCGTGCTTGCGGATGCTCGGCAATACTTCCTCGCATACCCAATCCTGAAACTTCTCCGCTTCGGGCAGTTTGCTGCGCATCACCAAGCGGTAAACATCTGCCTCAGTTATATACTTTGTGGGTAGCATAACTACTGTACCATACTGATTTTCAGAGGGGGTTGTTAAAACTACAACCCCCTTACAGTGTATGCGGACAGCCTGTGGGGCATCTGAATACCCCAATGCCTTTGCCACATCGTTCCCTTTGAACAACACTTTCCCATTCTCCGTTTCTACGGTGTTGATGTTCCCGAACTGTGGGTGGTTGAACACCTGAATTGCATGATCCTTGCTCATTGTTTTATATGTATATATTGGTTATTGAATCATCTTTTCCCTGCTTTCGGCTTAATCCCCTGTTGCCCGCCAACCGGCCTCCCGCCAACGGTTCATCGCCGCTATGGCTATTTGTGCCCGGTTGTCTTCAATGGTAGCTGAAGCGTCCAACAACTCAGCGACCTTGGTGGAGTTGGCCAATCGCACCAAGTAGCGCACCAAGGTTTCGTTCTTGCGAAGAATGTCCGCATGGATGCGCAGATATTGCTTTTTCCGTTCAGCGTTCGGCATATAGGCATCCTGCACGGATTTCACGGCACAGAGGTACAGGCGGTAGTGCTCCCTCCAGTGTTCCTGCCCGTTGCCGCTTCCCCCGGCTTCAGCTATACGGCGGATATTGCGTTCGAAGTTCTCCAAGGCGGTATTAATCTTGTCGCCTTCCGCCAGCCATGCCACATCCAAGGCCCCGCCGCTACGGTCAGCCACATTCAAGGCCTCAATCCGGGCACGTTGGGTCATGGCGGAATCCAACGCCTCGGCATCGTCAACCTGGTTGTACAGGTTGATGCCCGCCGCCGTGCGGAAGCCCAATTTGTTCTTTGCCGCCGCGCTCTTTTGATAGGAGTTATGCAGCAGTTGGTAATAAAATGCCGGTGTCAATCCTCCCGACCCGATTTCAGCCACCGTTATCTGGTTCATCTTGGCAGCATCGTGGTTGTAGGTTACGCTTTGAGCAAGTGCCTTGGGTGCAAGGCCGAACATAGCCGCCCCAATACCTATTATTATATATACCGCTCGTTTCATTTCAATTTTCTCGTATTTGGTTTCTCGCATCTTGTTTTTCGTTTCCATGCCTCCATTCCCTTTCATCGGTTATACGGATTCAGCCCGGAATCCCTCCACCGCCGGAAAGCCTCGTTCGCTATCTGCGACTCGTCCTTGGCCAGATAAATGCTTTCTTTCCAATACCCCATGCGGAGTTGGATATACCGCCATATTTCAAAGTAGGCTTTGTTCAAATGCCGCTCGATGTTGTCCAGTCCTTGGTTGATGCTTTCCAATACCAGCAGCAAGTCCGAGGTGGAGCAAGCCGCCGCACCGGTGGCATACAATACCAAGTCGCTCATCGAGCGGTAGAGTTGCTTGCCGTCTTCCGCAATCCTTTCCACGCACCTTAGGCTGATGCCGATAATCAGTGTGTCATGCAGTTCCATCCTGTTCCGCTCCACCACTTTTGTATAATAGTCATTTAGTAAATCCTTGTAGTCCCCGACTCGGTCGCTCACGCTATTGTAGGTGGAATACACGTTGAGCGAGGTACGCAGCGACTGGTAGAGGATGTCAATGACATCAAAAGCCCTTGTGTACTTGTCCAAATCCACGTTCAGTTCCTTGAAGTCCACCGCCGCTTCGCTGCTGTATTCGTGCAGGAGTTGGTTGCTCAGTTCCAGTGTCGAACGGGCCAGTAACAGGCTTCGCTGTTGTTTGTGGTCATTTATATAGGCTTCCACTGAAACGATGTCAAAGTTCCATTGTGCCGACATCTCCAACGAAAACGCCGTCACCATCATCAGAAGGATGATATGCCTGATATTTCTTATAGCCAGCTTCATTCCGTTTCCCCCCTATTTTCATCCGTTTCCTCGTATTTCCCGTTGTAATCCACCGAGTGCAGGCTGTTCGCCGCGCCACGCAACCATCTGCGTCGGCATTCCTCTACCAGAGTAAGCCTGCGTCCCCGCTCCTCGTTGACAAAAGGCGTGACGTCCTTCAGCACGTCAATGATGCCGAGCTTGTAGTTCATCATCTTCTCCAAGGCAACGAGGTCGGCGTAGATGTTTGTCAGCCGGGCTTCCACCTGACGGGCGATTTCCAGCCGGTCGGATGCCCACAGCAGGTGGTAGGTGTCCGTGGTCGTGTCTTCCTCCACCGGTTCCGATTTCACATATTCCGTGGTGATTTCGCACGAAGGGTATTGATGCGCAATTTCCGACAGGCGGCCATTGACCAATGTCGCCTTTTCTGACTCGCTCATGGCAGGGTCAAGTTCGATGATGTCCACCACTTCCGTGTCCGAATACTCCGCCGTCAGTTCCCAGTTTATCTGCATGATGGCACGGTGTATCTTGATGCCGAGGAAATACTTGGGCTTGCGGGCAATGGAAAGGGTTGCCTTGAAGGTGATGGTTCCGTTGATGTTCGGGGCGGTGGCTTCCCGCAGGTAACTGTAGCCGCTCCACCAGCCGTCACCCTGCCACGTCAGGCTATAAGCGTTCTTGCACTCCTGCATGATGGCCGGGATGCGGTAATAGTCGTCCGTAGGCACGTCGTTCTCCGCCGCCGCTTCCTCCTTGGCTTGCGCCAGCTCCTCCTGCTTCTTCCGGATAGAGGACAGGTCGGATTCCAGCCGGGTGATTTCATCTTTGTTGCGGTTGTACTGTTGCCGCAAGGAGGCTGCTTCTTCCACCGTGGCCGATGCGATTTGTTTCACCAACTCGGCGTTCTCGGCTTCCAAGGCATCTATCTGCGACTGCAAGGCCGCCGCTTCCGCATTGTATTCGTTTTCCAGTTCGTCCAGACCGGACAAATCCAGTTCGTCATCCCCGGACACGGTAGTCTGCATGGCGCAGTCCTTGGAGTGGCTGTTCAGACTACCGCCGCAGGTGCGGCACTTGTATTGGGTGCTTCCGCTGCCCAATGTCACCCCGTCATGGCAGGTCACGCTGACGATCACGCTCTCGCAACCTTGTAGCCTAGCTTCGTCCGTGGCCTGGTAATAGTGCTTGGCATCGTAGCCGATAACATACACATGGCCCTCCTCGTTGTCGTTGAACTCCGACAATCGGGCGTTAAGTTGCGCCTTGAAGGTATTCAAATCCATCTTGTAGGAATCGAACACGTCTTCATACACCACTTCCTCGTGGTTCCAGCTTCTGGTTACTTTTATGCTGTAAGCGTATGCCTTCTGTATCAGTTTGCTGCCCCGGTTGATGTTGTAAGCGGAGCGATAATAGCTGATGCCGTAGGTATAGCCGTCATTCGCCCGGTTCATCTGCTCCACCTGCGCCCTCGACCAGCCGGCATACCGTTCCGAATTGCTGAGTATCTGCTCGGTCTGTGCGTTGTTAGGATAGAATCCGGCATCGGAAGTGTTGAAGCGCGTCCACTCTCCGCCGTAAATTATGCTGTTGTCGTCCGTGGGCGGCGTGTAGTCGCACAGGGTTTCCGTGCCGGCATCCCTGCGGTAAATGTACCACCGTTGGGTGTAGTATTGCCCGGCCGCTTCTTTCAGGTAGTCGCTTATCCACGAAGTCAGGTTGTAGTTGCCGGTCTGGAACAGGTTGGCCACTCCCTCCGGTCCTCCGACCATCGAGAGCAGCGTATTGCCCACGGAATGTTCCATTTGTCCGTACAGGTCGTAAGCATTCCCGGCCACTCGTGCAATGTCGCTTATCTTCCCGTTCAGCAGGTCATGAAAACTGCTCCCGCCCAGAATGGCATCCGAAAAATTGTCCGCCCCGGCCTGAGCCAGTCCCACCCCCATGTTATACAGGTTGTCAATGTCCGTTTTCAGGTTTTCCTTGGTGAAATTGTGCCGGATATTGCCCAGATCGTCGAAGAAGGCATCCCAGTCGATGCCGCCGCTTTCCGACAGTTTGAACAATGGGGCAAACTGCGGGGCGATTTCCAGGAACACTATGTCCCGGAACGACAATGTGCCGTTCGTCACCACCGATTCAAATTGCATACAGAGGGCCTTTACCTCGGCGCAGACTTTCATCAGGTAACTGCCCCAGTACAAGGCTGTCTGCGGGGAATGGAGCATCTGGCCTGCCACCGTCCAGATCTTCGGCATGATTTTCGCACTTACGAGGTTATAGATGCGGCGGTAATAGTAGTTCTCCGTACCGTTGCTCCAGATGCCCAGTTCCGTCAATGCCTTACGGTCGAGGTATTTTGACAGGAAGATACCCGCCGCAGCCACTTCCGCAGCACTGTACTTGTCGAGTATGTCCTTCACCTGCTCGGTATAATAGGCTTCCGTGGCCGTTTCCGTGGCATAGGCCGCCGCCATTGCCGCCACGGTCTTCTTGTCGTAATTGACACGCACGTACTGTGCTTCCGCCGAAAGGACGGAAATACAGGCGCATACCAATAGGACAAGAAGTCTTTTCATAGATTATCAGGGCTTGATGTTTGTATTGTTCGGGTTGTTGCCCGGATTTTCATTCTTCCCTGTTTTCATGTCCCGGTCAAGGCAAAGCGAATACTCCCCGGAACACCATTGCTGGTCAGGGGCTTTGTAGGTGATGTAGCCGCGTTCCTGCAATTCCTCACTGGCAGTCAACACTCCCTTTACGCTGAATCCCCTTACTTTGCACAGCAGGCTGGCAGGATGCACATAGAACACGTCAGGTTTCTTCTCGTTCTCCCACACATAAATGAGGTAGAAGAACAACACGGTGGCCTCTTTCGAGAAGTTGCTGATCTCGTTGGCCTTCCAAAAGTCGTGGATGAATTTTTCTGCTTCCATAATGTCGATTATTTGTAGATGATTATTGTGTGATTACTGAATGGTTTTCCGACGGTTCCGTTCCAGATGCAGCACACGGCCTGCCTTGTTCACCTCCTGGGCGAACGCCAAGGACTTGTCGATGCACGAAAGTTGCCAATCACGGCAATAGGCTTCAATGGCCTCCTGATGGCTGCATCCCAATTCCCGCTTGTAAAGTTTCAGGGCTTCCTTTTCAGCCCGCTCCGTAGTGTAGGTCATGTAGCATTCCCTCGGTTCTTCCACGCCGTACACCTCGCTGGCCGTGCCACGCCGTATGAACACCTCCCGGAAGAACGAGCGACCCTCCTTGTTTTCCAAGCGGTTGATGGTGAATATCTTCTTGCACTCCACATCGGTCAGGCCGAGTATCGCCTTAATGCCGTCGAACCGCTCCCGGAACTTGCTTTGGTCGAGCAGCATCACCACATCGGAGTTGTTGATGATGGCCTCCTTCACGATTTCCGACCCGATGATGTCCTGTATCTCCTGCGTCACCACGCCAACGCTTGCCCAGAACTTGCGGGCGGTCTTGTACATGAACTTGATGTACTCGGCCATCAGCGGAGAGGCGATGGCTTTCCACGCTTCCTCAATCACCAAGACTTTGCGGTTCTTTTTCAGGCGCATTTTTTGCAGAAATACGTCCATGATGATGAGCGTCACGATGGGGAAAAGCAGCGGGTCATCTTTTATCGCATCGATTTCGAAGACAATGAAAGTTTCATCGAACAGGGTGCCGTCCATTTCCTCGTTCAGCGTCTTTTCGTGGTTGCCGCCTCGGTAAAAGTCCTTCATCATGTAGCGGTAGGTGGAGAGGTCGATACCCGCAAGGTTGTTCTCGTGGCAGATGTCGGGAATGCGCTGCACGGAGTATTCATAGAACGTGTTGAACGAAAGGCCCTCCACCTTCAGCTCCTTACGGCGGCGTTCTATCTCGTCGATCTCCCTTTCGATGCGGGCCAGCCGTTCCTCTTCCGTTTCCCTGCCATCACGAGAGTTGTTGCGGTCGTCCACCAGCAGGCTCTTGCGCAGGTCTTCCCGCTGGGGAGGGGTGAAGCTGTCAAAACCGTTGAAATAAACGTCATAGTATTCGGTGATTACTTGGTCGATGAGCCTGTCCTCCGTCTTGCTGACCGTGCCCTGGGAGCCTTTCCATATCAGTAGCACAAGGTTTTTCAGGAAACCGGTCTTCTCCACATTCAGCTCTTGGCGGTTGATGCGGAAAGGGTTCATGGTAATCGGCTTCTCCTCCGTATAGCTGATGTACTTGCCGCTCAGGTATTCGCACAAGCCCTCGTAGGAGTTACCCGTATCGACCATCACCACGTCCGTGTTTTGTTCGTGCAGCTGGCGCACCACGCTGTTCATGTGGAATACATATGAGAGAGTTTTTGTCGCTGAATATCAACAATATAAGAAAATAAAGGTACAAAAATTTGCTTATGTATAAATGAGGTAAAAAAGCTGTTTTTGAGGGAAAGAACGTGTAGGAAAAAGATGCGTATGAAGATGAAAATTTAACAAAAACTTAACAATCGACAGGCATTTTTATCTTTTGCCGCAGGTCTGTCGGAACGGGGGCAAAACAGCAGAGGACTTGTCGGGGAATTATTTATTATTTATGAAAACCAGTGATTTGCAAGTAAAAAGAGACATATCAGGTACAAATATTCAATAGAGTGAGAATTTTTAGTTCGAATTCTTCTGTTTTATGCTATCAGCGAAAAATAAATGTGTAACTTTGCATAGGACTATGTCCGTAAAGAGAATTATTAAGTTTAATTATGTAGAACAATAACAAGAGGAAATAAGCAAATAGTAGTATGACATCTTGACTCGATTGGGTATCAGAATTAGCACTTCAAGAACTCTTGGTCGCAGTCAAATCATCGGATGCTCACGCACTAAATGGGGCGTGGACAAGATGGTTATTGACTAAGTGGGCAGTGCTAAGCCTTGATACCGATAATCTCTTCCATGCCCCTCTTTTCTTTTGAAATGAGGGCTTTTTGCTTTCAGGTAGTTAAAAATAAGAAACTATGCTGAAGAGGATTAAAATGAAAAATAGTGAAGTTGAGCAACTATCAAATGCTTCACAATTTGATTTTCCCAAATACACTACTCAGATTATCAATCTGGTAAATAGCAATGCGCAGGGAACACGACCGGAAGTTGTTGGTCAAATGTCAGAACTCATACAAGAGTTTGATGGAAATTCTTTACAAGAATGGATTCAGTGGTATTCTACAAAATATCCTAATGCCATTGAAGCTGCCACCGATAAAATTTACTCCAAGTTTCAAGAAATGAAATGTGCTGTTGATTTGATTAATCGTGAAATGATTGAAGCATGGGTTAAAGACCTTGTTTACACGAAAACATATTGTGGTCTCAAATTTCAAAGTGCCATAATTGCTTTCCTTGCAGGGAAGTTAGGCAAAACTTGGCGTTTGGCGACTATAGAAGAAGAGGCTAAAGGTATTGATGGATTTATCGGAGAAACACCAATTCAAATAAAATCTGCTACATACAAGATTGAGAGCCGTCTTTCGGAAACCATAGATGTGCCAATAGTATATTATGAAAAGAAAAAAGACGGTATTAATATTGAATATGACCAATCAATCTTTTAATCACATTTTATGGATGAGTTTGTTTTATCAATAGATCAAGATAAGTTTCGTTCCACTAACGCAAAATGGAATGAACTGATGTTAAATGACCCGTGGTCAGTTGGGTATGTATCAACACTCATTGAAGCTGCAAATTGGAAAAATAAAGAAGAATGGGAGAATGCCTATTATGCAAGTGGACATACGCGAAATCTGTATATAGAACAAAATGCAGCAAATTTGGGATATTCAAAAGAATTTTTCAATGATATAACAATCCCTTATGACAAACAAAAATACTATGCTCTCAGTTGGGATGTGAAAAATATCAACACACAGAAAGGGCGAACAAAAGAAGATCTAAGGGTAAAAGGGAAAATTTTGTATGAAGCAGTTAAAGATAATGGTTATGGATTAACTCTTGATGAATGTATTGAATGTGTTAGGTTTCGCGTTATTTGCGAAACATGGAACGGCATTATTTTCAGAGAGCATAACACAAAAGAAACGTTGCAAAGAATTTTTCCTGAATTAACCATCAAAGAAACACTTGGAGAAATTGACCATACATATGCTGTTGATTTAGAGTTTTTCAGAGGAAATCAGTTACTTTGCGGCGTTCAGGTTAAACCTCAATCATATACTAAAAATGCTCCTTATATTGTTAAGGCACGAAAAGCTAATGCTGTGAAATACGAGTTATATAAAGAAAAATTCGGTGTTCCAGTTTTTACTATTATATCTAATAGTAAGGGAGAAATATTAAATCAAGATATGCTTACAAAAATTAGACAGTTATGAATAAAATCATAGAATCGTATATTGAAAGAACATATGGTTTTGATGTAAACAATGCCACTTGTGAGGATTTTTTAAAAGTAACAGAAATTCTTGTAAGCGATGCAACTATGGATCATGAAAACGGGGAATGGGATTTTTCAAAATTTCCCAATCTCCGAAAAATAGATTGCAGTTATAATCCAATAGAGAAGCTAAATATCTCAGCAAATAAAAAATTGGAATATATAAGATTTGAAGGAGCTCGTGGTAATATTTCACACAAAATAGATTTTTCTGGTAATCCTCACCTAAAAACTGTAAGATCAGGACAAGATGGAGTGAAAGAATTAGATTTCTCTTCAAATATAGAATTAGAAGACCTTTCTGTTTTTCTAAATTCGTCATTCAGATGGTTGGATATTGATAATTGTACGAATCTTAGACGAATCAATACGCAAGGAGCTAATATTCCTTTCGTTGATTTAACCCATTGCCATAAACTTGAAAAAGTCAATATCAATTATTGGAATCTCTACAAAAAACGGGATGATGAATTTGGTCCTGGTTATCCAAGACCGATTGTTTTTGTTAATGAGGATTTTGACGAAGAAGTCATTGATACCGAAATTCGCCAAATTAATTACTACACTTACTATCTAATTAGAGTAAAAAAAGATAGTGTAGAAGAAAGATTCTTGAATAAATTAAAGTCAATGAAAGATGATATGCTTGCAATACCAGAGGATCGCTATGGAGTAGGTGTTGCAATTATGCATTATAAATTGCTTGAATTATATAAGAAAATGAAATTAGAGTAATAGAAAAATAGCCCAAACACTTGAGATGGAATGCAAGGTGTTTGGGCTATCGTGTCAGTCTCTTTCTTCAAAGAGAGTTCCTGGTGCTTTTATTGGGAAATTGGTCAATAGTCTATCTTTATAATAGCTAACATCAAACTTCAATGAATTAAAATCATTGTCCATGGAAACGTCCTTTATATAATGGAATGTAAGGTCTGTCTCTTGTTTTGTCATAACCTTACATTGTAGATGGATGTTGTCATACTTTACATCCTTTCCATTTTTAATCCTATCCTCAACAAATGCTAAATGTTTGGTATATCTATCTCTAACAATCGCATTGGCTTTTAATACATCTATTGAACCTAATATATCCCTAAGGAGAGGTTTAAGTAAAGAATCAATCTCATAACCAATACTATTTCGTTCACAAAGGATGGAAGCGATAACAGTGGTTCCCAAACCCATAAATGGATCAAGTACCGTGTCGCCTTTTTGTGAATACATATTTATAAGACGATAGGGAAGTTCAATAGGATAAGATGCGTTGCGTTCTCTTGATGGAGCATTGTCAATAGTTTGCTTAACACCTTTTATTTCCCAGATGTCAGAAAACCAAATATTTCTTTCTTCCCAAAAAAAAGAGCTATCTCTTCGTGCCTCCTTATCTTCTGTTGTTTTATACACTCGCTTACAACCTTTCCTAAAAATAAGAATCCATTCATGTTCAAGGGTAACATATGCGCCACATGGAAGCATGCCGCTTCCCATAAATTTGTTTGGGGCATTGGTCGTTTTTTTCCATAATATATTGGGAAGATTGGTAAACCCTAATTTTTCACAAGCCTGAATAATCCTTGTATTGTTATTATATAGTGCAAATTCACCATTAACAGTTCTTGTTGCATCCCCAATATTAATGCACATAAAAGAGCCTTCTTTAAGCACTCTCCAACATTCCGACCAGACTTTATCAAGTTCTTTATGCATTAATTCAAAAGCTGTTCTTGGCTTATTTTGTTTAAAAGCAGTTCTAATATCTGGATTTTGTGCAGCAAAAATATCATCCCACATTTCAATCATTGGATAAGGAGGGGATGTAACAATCATATCGATAGAATTATCATTTATTTGGCTCATGTTTTGAGCCGCATTAAAATAGATAATATGTCTCATTCCTTAGATACGTTTTTAGTTGAAGCAATAAGTTCCTTAATATCAACATCTAGTAAAGAAGCAATTTTTGCCAATGTTATTAAATCAGGCTGTGTCGAATTGGAACACCAACGACTTATAGTAGTGACACTAACTCCTAATTGTTCTGCTAACCAACGTCCTGTTTTGTCTTTTTCTACAAGAACAATTTTAATTCGATTTAAACCACTCATTGCTTATTTGTTTAAGTTTGCTGCAAAGTTATTAACTTATATCGTAATACGCAAGAATATTACATGCTAATATTATTTCTCTGCATCTGTTCAATTTTCCAATCATACCGACCCTCCGCCACATCGCTAACCTCTTTGAGTGTATGGCGATGTTTTATTTTGTCAAAAGACTGTCGGCTCTCCGCATAGTCACAGAGCCATGCGCCGACCATATTCTGCTGTTCGGTGGTTTCTCCATATTCCTGCATCACGCTCTTGATGTCGGCGGCTTCAGACGGGGCGAAGAATGACTTGTGCTGCTCCGTGCCGAAATGGATAATCGCATCTATGGCTCGTTTGAATATCTCACTTGCCTTGTAGAGCATATCCGCAAACAGGCTTAGAATATGCCTGCTCGCTTTCAGCGTACCCTGTAACAGGCGGATGGTCTTGTCTTTCTCCGCCGTAGCATGGCTCACCGCTTGGCTGATGCGCTGCCGCTCGCCGTCCTTTTGCTCCTGAAGCTGCCATACCGCCTTGTCCCTTTCAACAGCAAGTGAACGGCTCTGCACCAAAGCCCTGTCACGTTCCGCTTCGGCTTTCTGTTTTTCTGCTACCAATGCCTTTGTCCGTTCATCTGCCTTGTCCTTTACAGCATCGACAAAGGCTTTCTTCATGCGCTCGTTCTCGGCTTTCAGTTTGGCGTTTTCCTTTTCAACCGCTGCGGATTTGCCGACCCCCACAAGACTGCCGACGCTATCCAATATGCTGTCCACTTTCGCCTTTCGCTCGTCCTTGAGTTGCTTCTCCTTTTCGGCAATCTCGCTGTCGAGGGAACGGCGGTACTGCTCTTTCGCCTTGTTCTCGCCCTCCACGAATAAAAGTTCCGCTTCGGCTTCCTCCTTGGCGGCGATGGCTGCTTGCCTTGCGGCTTTCGCCTGTTCCGCTTCCTGCTTCTGCTTGGCGATGATGAAGTCCGTGCGCTCTAAATGTTCCTTTCCCGTCACCTCCTTTGAGGTGCCCCTTTCCATTTCCAGACACTCAGCCAAAACGGTCTGCATCTCACTCATGGCTTTCTCATCCAACTTGCAGGACTTTCCCGTATCGTGGTTCATCCAGTCCCATACTATGTGGGCGTGTAGGTTGGGCTTCCATGTGGCATTGTCGCCGGGTATTCCATAATGTCCCTCGTCACGGTGGATGAACACTTGCAGGGCTGTGATTCCCCAACGCTGCTTACACACCTCGCAGAAGTGCCGCAGCTGCTCCATCGTGGTGTCGTCCTTGATGACAACCACGCCCTCCTTGAGCGGAGTGCTGCCACGGACGATGGTCACCTTGCCCGTCTTCTTGTTCACCCTTTCCCGGTCTTTGGTCTGCATTGCCCTACCTGTCTTTTCCTTGACCATTGCGGCTATCAAATTATAACGCTCGGTGAGCGTGGTTTCGCCGAAATCAGGTGATACCCATGTCTCGTTTTTCGCCATGAGGTCGGTGCGGATATAGAACTTCTCCCTGCGGATATTGGCGAGATATTCCGCTGTCCGCCTGTTGTGCGCTTCGCTGCTGCCGATGTTGCACGGCTTGATGTTGATGGATGTCTTCTGTGCCATAGGGCTTGTCTGTATTTTGGGTTTCACTTCGGGTTATTAGGGCAGAGCCTTAATCGGTGGGTGCAGGGAGAGGGTCACTTCCTGCTCCGGGTTCTTAGGGG
>OBZD01000145.1_pt1 | contig 77119 bp, 63 predicted proteins | sample 1501551 | NCBI WGS metagenome assembly OBZD01 (sample SAMEA2580221, study PRJEB22360) | human gut metagenome | biome: human gut; feature: human-associated habitat; material: faeces | place: Denmark | collected 2008/2010 | reverse complement strand
AGCGTCGCCCGCCGCGGGGGGGGTGGCTAACGCTGCCGCCACAAAGGCCAACAATGCCGCGACCGGCGCCACCAATGCGGCCCAGACCGCGACGAACGCCGCCGGTACCGCAAACAGGTCCGCTGAAACCGCCGATGCCGCTGCCGGTACGGCCACCGCCGCCGCCAAGAAGGCGGAGGATGCCGCCGCAGCCGTGGACGGCAGTCTGGTGGGTGGCATGACAGCCGTCCCTGACGAGAAGAACGACACGGTGAAACTGACCATCCTGGGCCGTAACGGGCAGGCAATCACCTCCACCGACATTCCCGGCGGTACGGGTAGCGGCGGCAACACGTACAACGTGACGGAGGAGGTTCCGCTGGAGAACGGCTACTATACCCTGGAGACGGCCATCGCCGCCGTAAACGTGAAATACCGGCACAAGGGCCGTTGCATCACCTACGAGGCCGCGCAGGGCAGATGGGAGACGAAACAGTTCACCGGCACGAGCGTGGAGAGCTGGGAACAGGCCGCGAGCTGGGAGGATTTCGGCGGGGCCGGCACGATGAAGAGCCTGACGGTGAACGGCGAGAAGCAAATCCCCGATGCGGAGGGCAACGTGAGCCTGACCATCGATAAACTGGAGGTTGACGAGAGCCTGAACGCCGAAAGCACGAACCCGGTCGAGAACCGTGCCGTGGCGGCGAAGCTGGGCGAGGTGGAAGCGAACACCATCTTCGACAGCTCCGCCGAACTGAGCGACGACGAGAGCACCGTCCACGTGAGCCTGAAGAACAAAAGCGGCGTCGAGGTGACCGGTTTCGACATCCCTGCCGGAGGCGGCGGTGGCGGCGGTGAGGGCAGCACGACGAAGATAGTGCTTGGCGCAAGCGTTGACAAGCCCACCGTCAAGGAAGGCGACCCGGTAAGGCTGACCTATACCTACGACCACCAGTACGGCAGCGGCGACGAGAAAGGCGAGAGTACCGGCCAGAAAGCGAAAATCACCGTCCAGGTGAGGCGCGGTGCCACCACCACCTATTCGGAGACAACGCAGGACGTGAGCAAGGGCACGTACACGCTCGACCTGACGAAATACCTCCTTTCCGGCACGAGCGACATCTACGTGATAGCCGAGACCACCGATCCCACCACCGGCAAGGCGCAGAAGCGGCAGGCGTACGTTAGCGTGCGCAGCGTGACGCTGGCCCTGTCCAGCAGTTACAATATCGCCTCCGGCCTGGCTTCCGGCGGTTATGGCGCGCAGGAGACCGTGAACATCCCCTACGGCGTGAGCGGCACCGGCACGAAGGTGGTGACCCTTTATGTGGACGGCAAACAGCAGAACGCCCACACGGTCACCCGCAGCGGTACGACCAACAGCAGCTTCCCGCTCTCCATGTCCTCCCTGTCGGTAGGCCGGCATACCGTCCAGATGGTCGCCGAGATGGATGCCGGCGACGGCCTGACGCTCAAAAGCGAGAGCATCCATATCGATATCCTGAAGAGTGGCAGCAGCGTCCCCTACGTGGGGCTGATGGTCACCCACCGGGACGGCCGTATCCTCACCGGTGCCGACCACCTCTCCCCGGTCATCGAGGTGGGGCAGTACGAGAACTGCGAGTTCAAGTTTGCCGCCTACGACCCCGGTACCACCCCGGCGGGTGTGGGCATCTACAGGAACGGCACGCTTCTCCAGACGGTGAGCGTCCCGCGTACCGCCCAGACCTACCGGAACCGCTTTACGGAGCAGGGCCGGCAGCAGATGCAGCTGAAGGTCGGTGCCACCGCCTACACTTTCCACATTGACGTGGTCGAGAGCGGCATCGACATCAGCGAGGCCACCTACGGCCTTCAAGTGAAGCTTAGCCCGTCCGGCCGCAGCAACAGCGAGAGCGACCCGGCGCGGTGGGAGTATAACGGCGTGAAGACAATCTTCGAGGGCTTCGACTGGAGCAGCAACGGCTGGACGGGTGACAGCCTGAAACTGACGGGCGGGGCGAAGGCCGTCATCGGCTACCAGCTGTTCAAGGACGATGCCGGCGCCTCCGGCGCTACCATCGAGATGGAGTTCCGGGTATCGGGTGTGACGGACCGTCAGGGCGAGGTGATCAGCTGCATGGACAAGGGAAAAGGCCTTAGCGTTACGAGCGAGGAGGCGAGCATCAAGACCGGCACCATCCTGCACTACACGAACGAGGACGGCGAGGACGCGAGCCGTGAAATCAAGATCGGCACGAAGTTCGCCCCCGAGAAGTGGCTGAAGGTCGCCTTCGTCATCGGCAAACGCGGTGACGGGCGCCTGATGGAACTTTACGTGAACGGCAACCGTGCCGGTGCTGACATCTACGACAACAGCTACTACTTCCGCCAGGACACCCCGGCGGGCATCACCGTCGACAGCGCGTCCGCCGACGTGGAACTGAAGAACATCCGTATCTACAACCGTGCCCTGAGCGATGACGAAGTCCTGGAGAACCGGATGGTGGATGCCGGCAGCAGCGACGACATGATGCGCCTGTACGAGGAGAACGACATCCTGGGCGGCAGCGGCGACGTCGATATCGACAAGCTACGCGCCAAGGGGAAGGGCGTGATGCGCATCGTCCGCAAGGGCGGCCTTGACGAGGTGAACGAGACGAACAACAAGAAGACCGACTTCATCGCCGACGTCTATTTCTGGTCCCCTTTCGGCAAGGAGTACGACTTCGTCCTCCGCGACTGCTACATCCGTATCCAGGGTACCAGTTCCACGAAATACCCGAGCAAGAACATCCGCATCTACTTCACCAAGGGCGGCGCGAACCTCAGTTTCGAGATCAACGGCGTCCCGGACCCCCTTGGCGGCAACAGGTACATGATGCGCCCCGGAAGCATCCCGATGGACCTGTTCTGCATGAAGTCCGACTATTCCGACTCGTCCATGACTTTGAATACCGGTGTGGCGAAGCTGTACAACGACGTGATGCTCGAATTGGGCCTTCTGACCCCTCCGCAGCGTTACCAGCTGGAACAGGCGGGCGGTGACCTGAACGCGGTCAAGATCCGGCAGAGCATCGACGGTTTCCCTATTGACGTGTTCAGCGCGGAGACCTCCGACGGAGAGAGCACCTACTACGGGCAGTACAACTTCAACAACGAGAAGAGCAGGAGCGGCCGGCTGTTCGGCATGGAGGGGCTTGACGGTTTCACCCCTTCCTGCCCGATGACGCTGGAGACGCTGAACAACGGCGAGAGGGTCTGCCTTTTCCAGAGCTCCAGCGATGCGGACCTTGCCGCCGGTTTCGATGCCGGCCTGGAAACCAACTACCCGGACGACGTGAAATGGGCCGGCCTGAACACGGCCCAGCAGTCCGCACTGAAACGCCTTTTCGGCTGGATCCGTTCATGTGTCCCGGCAAACGCCACCGCGGACGACCTGGGCACCTTCGTGAGTGAAAAGTTCAGGACGGAAATCGGCCAGTATTTTGATGTGGACCACCTGCTGACCTACTACGTGCACACCGACTACTTCGCGAGCGTTGACCAGCGCGCGAAGAACATCCTCCTGCGTACCTGGGACGGGCTGGTCTGGTACACCACCTATTACGACGGTGACACCCAGCTTGCCAAGAGGAACGACTGTTTCCTTGCCTACGACTACACGCTCGACCGTGACACGTGGGACGCGGAGGCGGGGAAATACGCCTTCGAGGGCCGCGACAGCTGGCTTTGGAACCTTGTGTTGGCCAACCTGCAGGACGAGCTGAAAGCCTGCGCCGCCGCTTACCGCGCGAAAATGACGGTCGATCGCGTGCTGTCGATGCTTGACGTCGAGCAGGCGGGCAACTGGAGCGACCGTGCGTACAACAAGAGCGGCTACCTGAAGTATATCCGCCCGAACATGGAAGAGGTTTACGGCAAGAAATGGCCGTTCATCTACGCCCTTCAGGGAAGCAACGCCGCGCACCGCAGCTACTTCGTGAAGAACCGTTTCGCCCTTCTGGACGCCAAATACGGCACGAGCAACTTCACGAGTGACAACATCGACCTGTATATGGCCCGTACCTCCTCCGATGCCGCCGACGTGGTGAAGATCACGGCGAGCGAGGTGTACGCCTTCGGTTACGGCACGAACAACAGCCCCAATATCGGGGGTACCGGCATCGTGGAGGGCGGCAAGGTGGCCACCCTTCAAATCACGGGGGCCTACACGGTAAACGACCCCCTGCGTATCTACGGCGCGAGCCGCATGCGTGTGCTTGACATGACCGGCGCCTCGGACCGCCTGAAGAACGGCTTTGACCTGGGTAAATGCACCGTATTGCGTGAGCTGAACCTGCAAAGTCCCTCTACCGGATCTACTGGCTGGTGGCTGAACCTCGGCAGCTGCCGCCAGCTGCGTAAGGTGAACCTGCGCAACCAGGCACAGGCCAAGACCGGGAGCAACACCAGCACCGAGCTTGACTTCACGAACCAGACCAAGCTGGAGGAGCTTGACGCGAGGGGCACGCAGGTGCAGAGCGTGACCTTCGCCAAGGGTGCCCCGCTGACGAGGGCCTGGCTTCCCGGCACGCTGACCGTGTTGAAACTGGAATACCTGGGCAAACTGGCCACAAGCGGGCTCACGCTGGAGAACTACAGTAAAGTGAGGACGCTTATCGTGGACGGCTGTCCGGGACTGAACTGGGAAACCCTGCTGAACCGCTGTTCCGGCGTGGAACGCATCCGCGTGACCGGCATCGACCGGGAGGACGACGGCACATGGCTGAACCGGTTCATGAAGATGGGCGGCGTGGACGCTGAAGGCAACGCCACGGACACGTGCGCGCTGGTGGGTACGGTACAGCTCACGCGCTACATCGATGACGAGACGTACAGCACCCTGAAGATGCACTTTCCGGAACTGAACATCCTCCAGCCCGAATACACGCTAATCGAGTTCGATGACGATGTTGCGGATGACGCCAACATCAGCAACCTCGACAACGGTACCGGCTACAAGTACGGCAACGCTTACAGGGCGAGCGGCCATATCACCGCCATCCTGAAACAGCGTCACCGCGTGCTGGCGAAAGTGACCAGGAAGCCTACCACGCGCAACGTGAAGATCGCGAACATCGATACGACGGTGAACAATCTCGACGGTGAGGTGACCTATTACCCGCTTGACGACAATAATTCCAACTATTATGCCGACGGCAGCCCCGCCAAACTTGACGGTAGCGAGGGCGACCTGATGATGTTCGAGCCTTTCTTCTGGTCAAAGGGCATCAATGACTACCTGAACGGCAAGCATTACTCCTGCTACAGCAGCAAGGGCCGGGATGACATGCCCTCCGTTCCTGACGCCGATATCCTCACGCTGGATGACATCAAGGAAGCCGGCGGTTACCTGAGCGGTCGTAAGATCATGACCGGCAAGGACACGCTTGCGAACAGCTACAGTGCCGACACCACGTATTCCGTCTGCAAGGTGAACGTCAGCGGTCACAAGCGTGTCCGGTTCCCGAGCGTTCCCGGTACGAACCTTGTCGGCAGCGTGTTCACTGACAATACCGGCGCCGTAGTCAGTTCCATCGTTGTTCCGACCCTCTCCAACAAGTTCGAGGCGGGCATGTACCTGATCGCCGACGTTCCTGCCGGTGCCACCGCGCTGCACTTCTCCGTTCTGAACACTGCGGAGTTTGACAAGGTAGTGCTTTCCAATTCCGACAGGATCGAGGACATGGAGCCGGACTGGGTAGCCAATGACGAGCACCTTTGCGCGGTTGTGGGCAGCTCGGTTGTCGGTTCCAAGCTCCGCGCCTGTATCACCGGCGGCAGCACTACGGCGAGCATGAGCTGGGCCGACTTCCATTATTACTCGGTACAGCGTGGTATGCAGCAGATTGACGCGCTGATGCACTCCCGTATTGCCAACCTTTTCTATGCGAAGTACGGGCGTCGTGACAGCCAGGAACAATGTGGCGCGGGCCAGCATACTAACAACCGTATCACCGGCGGTACCGCTTCACGCGGCATGACCGACACGATCGGTTATGAAGAGGCGCACGCCATCAACCCGAACGTGACGAACTCGCTTGTGGACAACATGGTCCACCAATACGCCTGGTATCGCGGCGAGGATGACTACGGCGGTGCTACAGTCACGCAGGTGAACAATATCTGCTGCCTTGGCTACGAGGATATCTACGGTCATAAGTATGACATGATGGACGGCGTTGACCTTCCTAATGACAGCGGCAACGCCGGCAAGTGGCGCATCTGGATGCCTGACGGTACGACCCGCATGGTGAAAGGGGGTACAAGTTCGGGCGTATGGATAACGGCCGTTGCACATGGCAAGTACATGGACGTGGTTCCGGTGGGCTCCGTTTCGGGTTCTTCCTCGACGCATCACTGCGATATGTACTACATATCCACCGCAGCCAGCCGTGTGGTTTATCGTGGCAGCAACAGCGCGAACCCGAGTGGCGGTGTCTCGATGTCGAATGCGAGCTACGATTCCTCGGGTGCGAGCGCGAGCATCGGTTCTCGTCTGGCCTTCCGCGGCCGGCTCGTCAAGGCGGCAAGCGTTGCTGCGTTCAAGTCGATAAGCGAGGTGGCATGATCGGCTGCGCAAAGCGTCAAAGCGGGAGCGAAGCGACAAAACGTCCGGTGTTCCCCTTGTTCGGGGAACACCGTTCTTTACGGGCGTCAGCCCGTTGAAAAATTTTTGTTTCCGGGGTTTTGTACCTGTTTGTTAAATAATAATTTATGAAAAATCGTACTTTTGCATTCAAATTAAAAGGTGGCGCTTCCCCATAAGCCGTGTGGTTTATCGTGGCAACAACAACGCGAACCCGAATGGCGGTGTCTCGATGTCGAATGCGAACAACGATTCCTCGAATACGAACACGAACATCGGTTCTCGTCTGAACAACAATCGAAAAGAAATTTTAATCGGCGTACAACACCGGGGACTTGTCCCCACCGTGGTGCCGAGGGAAGCAAGCCTCAGTAACAGCAGCCTTTTGGGGGCTGGAAAACTGAAAAATAGAGTGTCGGGTAGGGTTTGGTAGGCCGGAAACGGTTCGAAGAAGCCGGGCCCGGGGGATTGAAGGCCCCGTATTAAAAACAAGAAAAGGTATTTATGCGCAGAGTTGGTCATATCATCGAGGAGATTGTGGAGCCTTCCAACATGGAGGCCTCGTTCCGGCAGGTCCTTCGCGGCAGGAAACGTAAACGCAGCCGCCAGGGGTGCTATCTGCTTGCGCATAAGCCCGAGGTATTGGAGGAGCTGACCGCGCAAATTGCATCCGGCACTTTCCGCGTGAAAGACTACCGTGAACGTGAGATTGTGGAGGGCGGGAAACTACGCCGGATTCAGGTGATTCCGATGAAGGATCGTATTGCCGTGCATGCCATCATGGCGGTGGTGGACCGCCATTTGCGGAAACGTTTCATCCGTACTACCTCTGCCAGTATCAAGAAACGGGGGATGCACGACCTTCTGGCGTATATCCGTCGTGATATGCGTGAGGATCCGGAAGGTACGCGTTACTGCTACAAGTTCGATATCACGAAGTTCTACGAGAGTGTGAAACAGGATTTCGTGATGTATTGCGTGAACCGGGTTTTCAAGGACTTCAAACTTATGGCCATGCTGGAGAGTTTTGTCCGTCTGATGCCCGATGGTTTGAGTATCGGGCTACGCAGCTCGCAGGGCCTGGGTAATTTGCTTTTGTCTGTGTTTTTGGACCATTATTTGAAGGACAGGTATGCCGTCCGTCATTTCTACCGTTATTGTGATGACGGCGCCATACTGGGTAAAACGAAAGCGGAATTGTGGAAGATTCGTGATGCCGTCCATGGGCATGTTCAGCGTGTCGGTCTCGATGTGAAGGAGAACGAGCGCGTGTTTCCCCTGGGCGAGGGCATCGATTTTCTGGGGTATGTGACTTTCGGCGCGGACCACGTCCGCCTGCGCAAGCGCATCAAGCAGAAATTCGCCCGAAAAATGCACGAGGTAAAATCGAGAAGAAGGAGGCGTGAGCTGATAGCGTCGTTCTACGGGATGGCCAAGCACGCCGACTGTCATACGTTGTTTAAAAAATTAACAGGCAAAGACATGAGATCATTCAAAGACTTGAACGTCGCTTATAAGCCCGAAGACGGCAAAAAGCGATTTCCCGGGGTGGTGGTAAGCATCCGGGAGCTGGTAAACTTACCGATTGTAGTGAAGGACTTCGAGACGGGCATCAAGACCGAACAGGGAGAAGACCGCTGTATCGTGGCCATCGAGATGAACGGCGAGCCGAAGAAGTTCTTCACCAACAGCGAGGAGATGAAGAACATCCTCTCGCAAGTGAAAGAGATGCCCGACGGCTTTCCTTTTGAAACAACCATCAAGACGGAAACCTTCGGGAAAGGTCGAACCAAATACGTATTTACATGAAACGAGTTGAAGGAACAGCCGGGGTGAAGCTGCTGGAATGCGTGAACCCGGTTAAGAACACGTGGCGCGTCCGTTGGGACGTGCGGGAAAGGGAGGACGGTTCTGCCGACTATATGGAGGAGAACTTTTTAGGGAAGCCCTCCGGTGAGATAATAAGAAGCGTTATCCTGGGCTGGTACAACGAACAGATCGACCGGGAGATACTTTCCGGCTTCGTTTACGAGGGTATGCCGGTGTGGCTGTCAAGCGAGAACCAGTTCAACTACAAGGCGGCCCACGACCTTGCCGTGCAGAACGGTGGCGCGACGCTTCCGGTGACGTTCAAGTTCGGGACGGATGAGGAGCCCCGGTACCGGACATTCGGGAAACTGGAGGAACTGACGGACTTCTATACGAAAGCCATGAAGCACATCCAGGATACACTGGCTGACGGCTGGAAAAAGAAAGACGATTTTGATCCGGAGAAGTACCGGGTGGAATAAATCCTTCGGGGGAGGATAAGAAAAAAGCCCCCGGCCTGTTAATATAGACGCCAATCATTTATTAACAACACACCCAAGCGGCGCGCGACCGGGGGCAAATACCCTCTGTCACGCCACTTGGGTGTTTTTTTGTTGTCTAAAAAATGATTGGCGATGCAAAGATATAATTTTTTTGTTGTATGAAAGTGATTGAGATACTAAACTTTAACCGGGAGCTGTTGAAAAGGCTCCAGGCGGCCGGCATCCGTTTGGAGGATGCCCGGTATATCGACCTGTACGCGGACTATACCCGTCTGCTGGACCAAGGTGAGAAGGTCTCGTATGCCGTGGCCGTACTGTCCGAGAAGTATTCGGTGAGCGAGCGCAAGGTTTATGCCCTGGTAAAACGCTTCCAGAGCGACTGCAAGACGCTTGCAGTGTGAACGGGGTGTTTTATGCCGTAGGGAGTGTCGTTTCCCCTTATCTTTAGGGTGTTTCAATTTTAGAAGGAGGAAATGGCTATGAACAAGTATTACCGTATCCTGGACAAGATTCTTGTCGCGGGAAAAACACAGACCAACAAGAAGGGAAACATACAATACCTTCTGAACGAGCAACTGTCGCTGACACCGGCGGACTTGCTTGACATATTCGAGGGGCATAATATCGCCCGCAAGAAACTCCGCAGCGAGCTCCAGCTGTTCATGCAGGGGGAACGTAACGTGGAGAAGTACCGGGAGGCCGGCATCAACTGGTGGGATTACTGCGGTTCCATCCTGGTGAACAGTTATCCGACCTATTTCGAGAAGCTGCCGCCGTTGATAGCGAAAATCAACCGGGAGAAACGCAACAGCAAGAACTACGTGCTTTTCCTGGGTGAGACCGGTGCGGAAAGCAACCAGGCGCCCTGCCTGAGTCTGGTACAGTTCCAGCTGGACGGTGGTGAACTGGTTCTGTCCGCCTACCAGCGCAGCAGCGACGCGAACCTCGGGCTGCCTTCCGACATTTACCACCTGTACCTGATGGCCCGGCAGATAGAACTTCCCCTGAAGTCGATCACCCTCTACCTGGGTAATGTACATATCTACGAGAATAATATCCCGGGTACACGTGCGTTGATCGCCGGTGACGAGACGGTCCGCTTCGGGCTGAACGTGTGATTTGCTGTATATGCCTTGCAGCGGGAACAGTTCATGTTTCCCGCTGTTTTTCGTTTATTCTGGGGACCTTTGCGGCCGTTTTAAAGCAGAATGAAATGAGAAAGATGTATTTGTCCGCCCCGCTTCCTTTCGTGGGGCAGAAACGCATGTTTGCGAAGGAGTTTATCAAGGCGCTGGGGCAGTTCCCGGACAGCACCGTGTTTGTGGACCTGTTTGGCGGTTCTGGCCTGCTGTCACATATTACCAAATGTGTCAGGCCTGATGCCGTCGTTGTGTATAATGACTTCGACAACTACCGCCAGCGGCTTGCGAATATCCCGGCCACCAATGTGCTGCTATCCGATTTGCGCCGAATAGCTGAAGGGGAATCCAGAAACCAACGTATAACCGGGGAGGTTCGCGATAAAATGTTTGCCCGTATTGAGAGGGAAGAGAAGGAGCACGGCTACGTGGATTATATCACGATTTCCGCATCTTTGTTGTTCGCCATGAAGTACGTGACTTGTTTGAAAGAAATGAAGAAAGAGACCATCTACAATAGGATTCGGAGGACTGATTATCCCGAAGCGGAAGATTACCTGGAAGGAATTACCGTCACCTGCGAAGACTACAAGGAAGTGTTCAAACGTTACAAGGATGTCCCGGGTGTGGTGTTCCTGGTTGATCCGCCGTACCTTTCCACTGAAGTAGGAACCTACAAAATGTATTGGCGCCTGGCTGACTATTTGGACGTGTTGAACGTGTTGAAAGGACATGCATTCGTGTACTTCACCTCAAACAAGTCTTCCATCCTGGAACTGTGTGACTGGATGGGTCGGAACCCGTTTCTTGGCAACCCGTTCAGGGAATGCAGAAAGGTGGAATTCAATGCAAGTGTAAACTATAACTCCAAGTACACGGACATGATGCTGTACACGGTACCGGATGAAGAGCAGGCAATCGCAGCCTAACACTGCATAAAGATAGTGATTTATTTTGAATCGGCAATGGCTTTTGAATGGTATTTTAAAGCTGTTCAAGGAAGGTTCAAGTGAAAGAAAAACGGTGGGCTTTGGTCATGCAGAACAGGACCGCGCTCACCGTTTTTTTTGTACGCGTCGTTTTTGTACTTTTTGAAACGCATCGTTTTTGTTAAGCGGCACGTCTGGTTTTTCCGGATTTATTTGAGTTGGCGCATATAAGACATCAGTTGGTTTTCTTGCCTTTCGTTCCGTATATTGGATGGACGTTTTATTTCAATGGGAAGTACGGGAGTAGGCACCCCATTTGCATTCTTTTTCCAGAGGACGATGTCGGGCCGTATGGAGCTGTTGTTTCCTATAGGTAGAGTCAATTGGGATCTCATCGTTTCATTGGTTTTCTTCCATCCAAGGAATTTCAGACAGATTTCTATTTCCCGTTGGTAGTCACCTTCTGCAGAATTTACTCCAAAGTAGGGCAACAGTGTTTCTACAATTTCCGGCCAGTTTTCGTTCATTGTTTATGTGTTGTTAATCATAGTTATACAATTTGTCTGCATCGTTTTTAACTTATGCATAAAACAAATGTATTGACTTTATTTGAACTGCCCAAATTATAGTCATAAAAAATGAATCGGGCGGTGTACAATAAAAACAAATAATCCCGGATTCTTTGTCAAGGATCCGGGATTATTTGTTTTTATTGTTTTTGAGGGGCTTTACTTAGCAGGTTTCAGCCATTTGTCCAGCCATTCAAAGAAGGTACGTTGCCACAGCACGCCATTCTGAGGTTTCAGTACCCAGTGGTTTTCGTCCGGATAGATAAGCAGTTCGGCAGGAACGCCACGCATCACGGCTGCATCGAAGGCGGCCATTGCCTGGTTGGCAAGGATGCGGAAGTCCTTCTCTCCGTGGATGCAGAGGATAGGGGTGTCCCATTTGTCGACGAAGAGATGCGGGGAGTTGGCAAAAGTGCGTTGTGCCGTAGCGTTGTTCTTTTCCCAATAAGCGCCGCCCATATCCCAGTTGGCAAACCATTTCTCTTCCGTTTCCAGATATTGCATTTCCATGTTGAAGATACCGTCGTGTGCGATGAATGCCTTGAAGCGTTTGTCATGGTGTCCGGCAAGCCAATATACGGAGAAGCCTCCGAAGCTGGCGCCTACGCAACCCAGGCGGTCTTTGTCGACGAAAGGTTCCTTGGCCATTTCGTCAATGGCAGTGAAGTAGTCCTTCATGCACTGGCCGCCATAATCACCGCTGATGGCTTCGTTCCACTCTACACCGAAGCCCGGAAGACCACGACGGTTGGGAGCTACGATGATATAGTCGTTTGCCGCCATAATCTGGAAATTCCAACGGTAGCTCCAGAACTGGCTGACGGGACTCTGAGGACCGCCTTCACAGAAGAGGAGGGTGGGGTACTTCTTGTTGGGGTCGAATTGTGGAGGATAAATCACCCAGGTCAGCATCTGCTTGCCGTCGGTGGTCTTCATCCAGCGGGCTTCCACTTTACCCATTTCCAGCTGGTCGTAAATCTGCTTGTTTTCTGTGGTCAGTTGCACTGCTTCTGCAAAAGCGTCGCCGTTGCGTGCACTGTTTACGGCATAGATTTCGTCGCCCATGCTCATGGAGTGGCGTTTGGCGATAATCTTGTCTCCGCAAAGGGCGAGTGAAGCATAGTCGTGCATGCCGTCGGTGAGCTGGGTAAGCTTGTCGTTTCCGGCAAGGTCGATGTTGTAAATCTGTGTCTCGCCATGCCATACACCGATGAAGTAGATGCTCTGGGAATCTTTGTTCCACAAGAAGGCGTCCACGTTCGATTCGAAAGCTTTGCTTACAAAACGTTTCTCACCGGTCTCGAGGTTCATGATAAACAAGCGGTTCAAGTCGGCTTCGTAGCCGTCACGCTCCATGCTCTGCCAGGCGATGTATTTGCCGTCGGGAGAGTATTGGGGATTCGTATCATATCCCTTGTTTTCTTCCGTGATGTTTTTGGTTTCCTTGGAGGCAAGGTCGTAGATATAAATGTCGGAGTTGGTGGAAATGGCATACGCCAGTCCGGTTTTCTTACGGCATGTATAGGCCACTTTATCAGAAGACGGGCTCCATGCCAGCTGCTCGATACCGCCCCAGGGCTTCATCGGGCTTTCGTATGGCTCTCCCTCAAGAATATCGGTGACATTGCTGATGGCATTGCCGTCGAAATCAGCAACAAACGGATGGGGAGCAGTAGTCACCCATTCGTCCCAATGCTTGTACATCAGGTCGGTAACGATAATGCCGGTGGCTTTAGGAAGGTCCGGATGTTTGTCTGCCGTACTCTTTACGGTCTTTACCTGGGCAATGAAAAGGAGTTTCTTGCCGTCGGGCGAGAAAGAGAACCCTTCGATGTCTCCCTCGTATTGGGTCAGCTGCTTGCGTCCGCTGCCGTCGGGATTCATTTCCCATACCTGGCTGCTGCCGCTTTCGTTGCAAAGGAAGGCAAGCTTCTTGCCGTCCTTAAACCACGTGGGCTGTCCTTCTTGCCAGGCGTCATGCGTTATCTGGGTATTGTCACTACCGTCGGCATTCATGACGAAGACTTCGCTGTTACTCTTGTTCTGGGGCACGCTGTAATAAGATACCGTGTAGGCAATCTGCTTTTCGTCGGGGGATACGGCCACACTGCCGATGCGTCCCATCGCCCAGAGTGCCTCGGGTGTCATACGCTTTCCTTCAATCTTGATGTCCGACCGCTGGATGAGCGTTGCTGCGTCCTGCTGCTGTCCGGCATCTTTTGTGCCTCCGCAAGAGGCCAATGTCATGGCTGCTGACATAAGTAGTAGATTTACTTGTTTCATATATGTTTTTTGTTTCGGTTATTTCAATGCAAAGATACTAAATTTTCCTTCCTTGCCAATTTCCACGTTTGATATATAGCCAGCAGAAAATGAGAATAAAGCTGGAATAAACCATTTCCGAGGTCCAGCAGATGGCCACGTCGAGTTGCAGAATCAGAATAATGTAGGTGATATAGGCTGTGTAGATGACCAGCGTAGCCATCTCCAACCCCCATGCCGTACGCGTGTTGCCGGTTCCGGAAACTGCCTGGAAATAGACATTGGCAGGAACCAGGAACAGATAGGTGGAGCACATCACCCAGAGCGAATGTACGGCAGCGTCCTGCAGGTCGGGTATGTCGGTATAAATTCCCAGAATCAGCTTGGGGAACACCGCGAAAAGCAATGCCAGCGGAAGTACGAAGACGTAGGCTATGCGTACGTGCTGCCGGATGGTGCCTGCCACGCAATCGGAGTGGCCTGCACCGATGAGATTGCTGACCAGTGACCCGCAGGTAGAGGCAAATGCCATGAGTACCATGAACAGTATGCCGGACACGTTGCGGACAATGTTGGTCACTGCCAGCGAGCGCTCTCCCAGATGCTCCACATAAAGGAAGAAAAGGAACCAGGTGGAGAGGGAGAAGAAATTCTGTATCATGGTCCAGAAAGAGACGTTCAGCATCCGTTTCAATACGTCCAGCCGGAACTTAGGAATACGGTCCAGCCCGTACTTGCGGCAGTCGATGCGGCTGCGGGTATAGAGGATGAAGAATAACAGCGAAACCAGCTCGGCCAGTGAGGAGCCGATGGCGGCTCCGGCAATGCCGAGCGCCGGGAAACCGAATTTACCGAAAATCAGGATATAGTTGAATACGACATTGCTCAACACCATGACGATGGAGTTCAGTGTCAGTGTCTTGGTTTGGGTGGTTCCCAAGAAAAAGGCACGGAACATGACTGCGCTGAACGAGAAGAAGGCACCGAATACACGCCAATGCAGGTAGCTGGTGGCTGCTTCGTAGATATGTTCCGAAGCGACGATGCGTTTCAGGATAATCGGTGAGAAACAATAGGATAGCAGGAACATGACTGCCGCCATTCCGACTTGGAAATAGATGCCTTGATAGAACAAGTCACCGATTTCCTTATACTGCTGTTCGCCGTTACGCCGGGCAATGAGTATCTGTGCCCCGATGCTGAAACCGAAGGCAACCATGAAGATGACCATGTAGAAGACACCGGCGATGGCAGATGCTCCCAGTTCGACTTCGCCCACACGCCCGAGGAAGGCAGTGTCCGTCATACCTATCAGTTGCTCCATAAGGAGACTGATTAGGATGGGGTAGGCTATAAGCCAGATCTGTTTGTAGGTGTATTTAGTCTGCATAATTTAGAGTCTGTGAGTTTTTTCATTGGCGTAAGGATAAGAAAGCCGGGCAAATGTCATTGTCCGGCTTTCTGCAAAAGAATATCTTGAACGGTAGTCTTACTACTTTTTGTTCTGTCTCTCTTTCATCATCTGTTCCTGCTGTTTCTGCATGGCTTCCAGACGGGCGGCGAAACCGGTTTTCTTCATCTTCTTCGGGTCTTTCTTGTTGGCTTCCAACTGGGCAAGAAGGGCTTCCTCATTGGTTGTCTTGCGCATGATGAGCGTTGTTACCACACTGATTAACGTAGAGATGAAGTAGTAATAGTTCAATCCCGAAGGATAATCGTTCAATATGAAGAGGAACATGATAGGCATCAGGTATGACATCCACTTCATGGCAGCCATCTGCGGATTGGCACCCGTATCCTGCTGCTGCATCATGTACTTCGTGTTCAATATGTTGGTAACCGTCATCAGCAGGCAGAACAAGCTGAGGTGGCTGCCCAGGAACGGGATATGGAACGGGAAGTTGATGAATGCATCATAAGTGGAAAGGTCATCTGCCCACAAGAAGCTCTGTTGGCGGAGTTCAATGGCACTCGGCACGAACATGAACAAGGCCATCAGGATAGGGAACTGTATCAGCATCGGCAGACATCCGCCCATCGGGCTGACTCCGTACTGGCTGTAGAGGCCCATCACTTCCTGCTGCTTCTTCATGGCATCTTCCTGCTTGGGATACTTCTTGTTTATCTCGTCGATTTTCGGTTTCAGTACGCGCATCTTGGCAGAAGACATGTAGGTCTTCCATGTAGCCGGGAATACCACTGCCTTTACAATCAGCGTCATGAACAACAGTACGATACCCATGCTCAAACCCCAACTGGACAACCAGTCGAAGATGTTGATGGTGAACCATTTGTTTATCCAGCGGATGAGCGGCCAGCCCAGATAGACCAGACGGTTCAGCTCCCACTTCTCGTCACGCCCCTTGTCGAGTGCGGTCAGAGTCTTGTAGTGATTGGGGCCGAAGTAGAAGAACAGCTGGGTAGGTTCCTTGCCGGTAGGATCGAACTTCGTGCTCATCTCTGCAGAATAGTCCTTGATGTAGCCGCTGCCTTGAGTCTCCATCTTGGAACTCAGCTTGGTCTTTTCAAAGTCGGCATCTGCCAAAAATACTGAAGAGAAGAACTGGTTCTTGAAAGCAATCCAGTCCAGGCGTTCTGGAACTTCCTTTTCATCGTTCTTGTTGGCAGACAGATAATCGGTACCCTCTCCGGTGATTTTGTAAGTCAGTTCAGCCAGACGGTTCTCGTAGGTGTAACCCTTCTCTATTTGACGGGCACGCTGAGACCACTCGATGTCCACATAATTGTTGGTAGCCGCCAGCTTGCCTTCCATATTGACAGCCTGGATAGTAAAGTCTATCAGGTATGTGTCATTGTGCATGCGATATGTAAAGTCGATATAGCTGTTGCTGTCTGCCGACAAACGCATGGTGACGGTACTGTCCGTACGGTTTACTGCGGTGAAATAATAGTCTTCCGTCTGGATAGTCTCTTTCTTGTTGTAAAAGAGGAAATTCATGGAAGCGTCGTTGCCGCTGAACAGTGTGACGGGAGTCGTTTTGTCTTGTCCCATGTATTCCTTCAGCGTGGCCGAAGCTATGCGTCCGCCTTTTGTATCTACGGTTATTTCTGCCAGGTTGTTCTGGATGGTTACTTGCGAGTTGGTTCCTTGACGGGCGTCGAAGAAGAGGGCAGTGGAGTCAACGCTTGTTTCCGCTCCGCTTTCGTTGGCCAGGGCTGCTTCCGCCTTGGCTTTCAAGTCGGCTTCGCGCTGTTGCACCTGGGCTATGGAGTCGTAGTAACGTTGCTGTGCTTCCAACTGCTCCTGGCTGGGACGGCTCAGAAAGCTGAAACCTACTAACAATATCGCTATCAGAACAAGACCTGTGATGGTATTTTTATCCATTCTTTGTTGATTACAGATTACTAATTACAAATTATTTCTTTTCGTTTTCATTTTCGATGGCGGCCTTCACGAATGCTACGAACAGCGGGTGCGGATGCAATACCGTACTGCTGTATTCGGGATGGAACTGGGTACCGACAAACCACTTCAATGCGGGTATTTCGACAATTTCTACCAGATCCGATTCGGGGTTTATACCCACACACTTCATGCCTGCTGCTTCGTAGGCCTCCTTGAAGCTGTTGTTGAATTCATAGCGGTGGCGGTGACGCTCCTGGATATGCTCGGTACCGTATGCCTCGTATGCCTTGCTGTCTTTCTGCAGAACACATTCATAGGCACCCAGACGCATGGTCCCACCCATATTGGTGATGGATTTCTGCTCTTCCATGATGTCGATAACATTGTGCGGTGTCTTTTCATCCATCTCACGTGAGTTGGCATCGGCGTAACCCAGTACATTACGGGCAAATTCAATGGCGATGCACTGCATACCCAGACAGATACCGAAGGTGGGGATGTTGTGTGTACGCGCATATTTGATGGCTACGAACTTGCCGGCAACGCCGCGTTCGCCGAAGCCCGGACCGATAAGTACGCCTGCCATGCCTTTCAGGGCTTCTGCCACATTCTCGTCCGTTAGCTTTTCACTGTTCACGAAGTCTACCGATACCTTGCGGTCGTTGTAGGTTCCTGCTTGTGAAAGGGCCTCGCGGATGGACTTGTAGGCATCCTGCAAGTCATATTTGCCCACCAATGCGATGTGCAGCGGGGCAGTCTCTTCGGCTTTGTGACGGCGTTCGAGGAAAGCACGCCACGGTCCCAGCCCCGGAGTGTCGCCCACGGGAAGCCCCATCTTCTTCAGAATGGTGGCGTCCAGCCCTTGGGACTGCATCAGGATGGGCACCTCGTAGATGGTAGGCGCATCAATGCTCTGCACTACGGCATTCTCGTCTACGTTGCAGAAGAGGGCCACCTTCTTGCGCAGGTTGTTGCTGAGTTCGTGCTCGGTACGCAGCACTAGTACATCCGGTTGAATTCCCACACTTTGCAGTTCCTTTACGGAGTGCTGGGTGGGCTTGGTCTTCAGTTCACCGGCAGCTGCCAGGTAGGGGACATAAGTAAGGTGCACGCACAAGGCGTCTTTTCCCAATTCCCACTTCAGCTGACGGATGCTTTCCAGATAGGGCAGAGACTCGATGTCGCCCACTGTACCGCCAATCTCGGTAATAACAAAATCGAATTTGTATTTGTTTCCCAACAGTTTTACATTACGCTTGATTTCGTCTGTAATATGGGGAATAACCTGGATTGTTTTTCCCAGATAGTCACCCCGGCGCTCTTTGTCGATGACACTTTTGTAGATGCGTCCGGTCGTGATATTGTTGGCCTTGGTGGTCTGGATGCCCAGGAAGCGTTCGTAATGACCCAAGTCGAGATCGGCTTCATGGCCATCCACGGTTACGTAGCATTCGCCGTGTTCATAAGGGTTCAGTGTACCCGGGTCGATGTTGATATACGGGTCAAACTTCTGGATGGTTACCTTGTAACCTCTTGCTTGCAGCAATTTACCGATGGAGGATGAGATGATACCTTTACCTAGTGAAGAGGCAACACCACCGGTGACGAAAATATACTTTGTTTCTCCCACAACTATATTATTTTATTAATTGTTTAATCTAATTCCAAGAGCCTATACGGCTTGTCGTTCAGGGTGCATACTGCTCCCGTCAATACACGTGGAACTTAAAAAGCGCAAAATTATAAAAAAAAGAGGAAGTAGAGAAAGTTTCTGTGAAACAATTATTAAAAAATACGATTTCATCGAAGAAACTCTCTCTAGCCTTTTTCTTCATGGCTTTTCTATGTTTTCTAAACATTTTAAGCTAAATTTGCGCTCGAAACATAGACTTAAGGGCATTATGAAGAATAGACACATTGCATTTTGGTTAATTGCTACGATGATCTCTTCGTCGGTGATGGCACAGAATACGCTGGATACCGCCTCGAAGAACAGTGGACAGGAAACAACTGCCAAAGCCGACACCTTGCCGGATATAATGAAAGAATACATGATTCTGAAATTGAAACCGGAAGGTACGGGGTACAAGCTGGATACTGTTTCCATATTATATGAAAGGTATTTCGGAGTGCTGGATTATCTGAATGACCCCACGACCCCGGAACGTTATATACCTTCCGATCCGAACTACTATAGGTTGTTCCTCCCCCTTACCTATTATTATGCTCCCATGAGACGCCTTTCCAAGGTGGACTGGCATTTCCAGATGCCCGATACGGTGCCTGCCATGACGCGCGAGATGCTGCCGTTCGACACACTGACTTTCACCTCGAAGGACCGCGTCAACAAGCTGGTGGACCGTACGCTGCTGAACACGTATGTAGATTGTCCCAATCTGGTTGTAATGACCGAGAAGGAGGTGATGAAAGGGAAGATATTCAAGGATAATATAGAGAAGGAAGTTTCTTCCAAACCGTCCGTCGTGAAACTGTTTGCACAAGAGAATATGGTGGGAGTGAAGGAGGAAGCCAACGTAATTATCCACAAGCCCAACTGGTGGGTGACCGGTGGAAACGGTTCGTTGCAGATTACACAGAACTATATCTCCGACAACTGGTACAAGGGAGGCGAGAGCACTAACGCCGTGCTTGCCAACCTGCAATTGTTTGCCAACTATAATGACCGTGAGAAGGTGCAGTGGGAAAATCTGCTCGATGCCAAGCTAGGCTTCAGCTCGGCACCTTCCGACGAGTTTCATAACTATCTGGTAAGTACCGACCAACTCCGGCTGTACAGTAAACTGGGTATTCAGGCTGCATCCAAGTGGTATTATACCATCACGACTGAGTTTAAGACCCAGTTCTGCAATGGCTACAAGGCCAACAGTGAAGAGCTGGTTTCCGCTTTCTTTGCTCCGGCAGATTGGTCGAGCAGTATCGGTATGGACTACAAGTTGAAAAAGCAGAAATTCAGCTTGTCCGTTTTCATAGCTCCGCTGACGTACATGCTGCGTTATGTAGGGAATAAGGGGGTGAATGAAGTGAGTTTCGGTCTTGAGGAGGGCAAGTGCGTGAAGCATAACTTCGGTTCGCAGATACAGCCTACACTTTCGTGGACCATCATTCCTTCCATTACGCTGGATTCCCGCCTAGACTTCCAGACCAGTTATGAGTGGACACGTATCGAATGGGAAAACACGGTGAACTTTGTGCTGAACCGCTATCTTTCCACCAAGCTTTATGTGCACGCCCGCTATGACGACAGTGCCAAGCCGACGGAAGGGGACAGCTATTTTCAGGTAAAAGAATTGCTCAGTTTCGGTATCAATTATAAATGGTAAATAAACAAATGGTCTGTTCGGAGTGAACAGATTATCTGTTTTGGTTAGTCAGACGGTCTGTTTTTCCTCGACAGACCGTCTGTTTTTTGTCTTTTTGTAGTCTGTGGCAGGTGAAAAAACATAAAAACATAGAAAAAGCATGTTTACGAACACAGAAAATACATAGGAAAGGTTTGCAGTTCACAAATAATGCGTAAATTTGCCGAGATTTGTAATGCACACTTTGCAAAATGACGAATACTATAAAACATCAAGGTATTGTGGAAAACATAAACGGTTCTCATCTCCAAGTGAGAATCATCCAGACTTCAGCGTGCGCTTCGTGTAGTGTCAAGGGACATTGTACCTCTGCGGATACGAAAGAGAAACTTGTCGATGTGGCCGATGCCAATGCCGCATCCTACCAGCCCGGCGACCGTGTATGGGTGACGGGCGAACTTTCAATGGGAGTGATGGCAGTTCTGTTTGCCTTTATATTTCCTTTCCTTATTCTGATAATCTCACTATTTGTCTTTATGGCTATCTGGAATGACGAGCTGCGTTCCGCGCTTTGTGCGCTGGCACTTCTTGTACCTTATTATTATATATTGTGGCTGAACAAGTCGCGGATGGGTAAGAAGTTCTCATTCTCCGTACGACCGATGAACTAACTAATAATAAAACAAATAATTAATAAACAACTAATTTATGAATGTAATTCTGATTGCAGTGATTTCATTGGGAGTTATAGCGCTGGTATCGGCCGCTATTCTTTACGTGGCTTCCAAGAAATTCGCCGTGTATGAAGATCCGCGGATTGCCCAGGTAGCAGAGGTGCTTCCCCAGGCAAATTGCGGTGGATGTGGTTACCCCGGTTGTAGCGGATTTGCAGATGCTTGCGTAAAGGCAGGTTCGCTGGATGGTAAACTTTGTCCGGTGGGTGGACAGCCCGTCATGACAAAGATTGCCGAGATTCTGGGCTTGGATGCCGCTGCTGCCGAACCTATGGTTGCGGTGGTGAGATGTAATGGAACTTGTGCCAACCGTCCTCGTGTGAACCAATACGATGGCGCCAAGAGTTGTGCCATTGCGGCTTCTCTCTATGGTGGTGAAACGGGTTGTAGTTATGGCTGTCTGGGATGCGGCGACTGTGTGGCTGCCTGCCAGTTCGATGCTATCCACATGAATCCGGAGACCGGACTTCCCGAAGTGGATGAGGAAAAGTGTACGGCTTGTGGAGCTTGTGCCAAGGCTTGTCCGAAATCTATTATTGAAATCCGTCCTCAAGGCAAGAAATCACGTCGTGTTTACGTACAGTGTGTAAACAAGGACAAGGGGGCCGTAGCACGCAAGGCTTGTACCGTGGCATGTATCGGTTGCGGCAAGTGTGTGAAGGTTTGTCCGTTCGAGGCTATCACGCTGGAAAACAATCTGGCTTACGTTGACCCCAATAAGTGTAAATCCTGTCGCAAGTGCGAGGAAGCTTGTCCGCAAAACACAATCATTGCCCTCAACTTCCCGCCGCGCAAACCGAAGGCTGATGATGCAGCTCCCCAAGTAAAGGTTGCAGCTCCTAAAGCTGAGGTTGAGACTCCCAAAGCAGAGGTTTAGACTTCCCAAGTTGAGGTATGAATTAATAAAGTAAATAAACGACTAAAAATACAGAATTGTATGTTGAAGACATTTTCAATTGGTGGAGTCCATCCACACGAAAATAAACTTTCAGCACATCAGCCTATCATCAAGGCAGAGATTCCGGCCAAGGCCGCTATCTTGCTGGGACAGCACATCGGTGCTCCTGCCAAGCCTATCGTTGCCAAAGGTGATGTTGTGAAAGTGGGTACAAAGATTGCCGAGCCCGGCGGTTTTGTATCAGCAGCCATTCATTCGTCTGTCAGCGGGAAAGTCGCTAAGATTGACACGATTGTCGATGCCAGCGGTTACGCCAAGCCTGCTATATTCATTGACGTAGAAGGGGATGAATGGGAAGAATCCATTGACCGTTCCGAAACGTTGGTGAAGGAATGCAGTCTGACTTCCGAGGAAATCGTGAAGAAAATCGCCGATGCCGGTATTGTAGGTCTGGGTGGTGCATGCTTTCCTACGCAGGTCAAGTTGTGCCCTCCTCCTGCATTCAAGGCAGAGTGTGTCATCATCAACGCCGTAGAGTGCGAACCGTATCTGACTGCCGACCATCAGCTGATGCTGGAACATGCGGAAGAAATTATGGTAGGTGTATCCATTCTGATGAAGGCGGTAAAGGTGAACAAGGCATTCATCGGCATTGAGAACAATAAGCCCGATGCCATCCAGCTGATGACGAAAGTCGCTTCCAGTTATGCAGGTATCGAGGTGGTACCCTTGAAGGTACAATATCCGCAGGGTGGTGAAAAGCAGTTGATTGATGCTGTCATCAGTCGCCAGGTTGCAGCCGGTGCGCTGCCTATCTCCACGGGAGCTGTGGTGCAGAATGTGGGTACCGCATTTGCCGTTTACCAGGCCGTACAGAAGAACAAACCTCTGTTTGAGCGTGTCATTACCGTGACAGGCAAGTCGCTGGCAAAGCCGTCCAATTTCCTGGCACGTATCGGTACGCCGATGAAGCAGCTGATTGAAGCTTGCGGCGGCCTGCCCGAAGATACGGGCAAGATTATCGGCGGTGGCCCGATGATGGGTAAAGCTCTGGTGAATACGGATGTACCGACTGCCAAAGGCAGCTCCGGTATTCTGATTATGAACGAGAAGGAAGCCAAGCGCGGCGAGGTACAGCCTTGTATCCGTTGTGCCAAGTGCGTGGGAGCCTGCCCGATGGGGTTGGAGCCGTATCTGCTGGCTACCGTTTCGGCCCACGGAGATTTTGAAAGAGTAGAGAAAGAAGACATTATGTCGTGTATAGAATGCGGTTCATGCCAGTTCACTTGTCCTTCCAACCGTCCGATGCTGGATTATATCCGCTTGGGTAAGGGTAAGGTAGGAGCGATGATCCGTGCACGTCAAGCTAAAAAATAACGAAGTATGAATAAATTAATCGTATCCCTTTCGCCCCACGTTCACGGCGGTGACAGCGTGAAGAAGAATATGTACGGTGTGCTTATCGCATTGATTCCGGCATTCCTCGTTTCGCTTTACTTTTTCGGACTGGGTGCGCTGATTGTTACGGCCACTTCCGTAGCAGCCTGCTTGTTCTTTGAATGGGCCATCGGCAAATTCCTCATGAAAAAAGAGACCACAACCATCACCGACGGCTCTGCCATCATTACCGGTGTGTTGCTGGCCTTTAACCTGCCTTCCAACCTGCCCATCTGGATAATCATCCTCGGCGCCTTGTTTGCCATCGGGGTAGGCAAGATGTCCTTCGGAGGTTTGGGTTGCAATCCCTTTAACCCTGCACTGGCAGGACGTGTGTTCCTGTTGCTTTCATTCCCCGTGCAGATGACGACATGGCCGGCTGTAGGCCAGTTGACAGCCTATACGGATGCCACGACGGCTGCTACGCCACTGGCTATTATGAAAGGTGTCATCAATGGTGCTCCGGGCATGTCCCTGAGCGACCTTCCGGGAGCTTTCGACCTTCTGATAGGTAATAATGGAGGATGTCTCGGTGAGGTGAGTGCCTTGGCGCTGTTGCTTGGCTTGTTCTACATGCTGTGGAAGAAAATCATTACCTGGCACATTCCGGTATCTATTCTGGTGACGGTATTCGTGTTCTCCGGTATCATGTATCTGGTCAATCCGGAACTTTATGTATCCCCGGTCGTACAGTTGTTGTCCGGTGGTCTGATGCTGGGTGCTGTCTTTATGGCTACGGACTACGTGACTTCTCCGATGAGCCACAAAGGTATGCTGATTTATGGTGTTTGCATCGGCCTGCTGACTGTCATCATCCGTCTGTTCGGTGCATATCCGGAGGGCATGTCGTTTGCCATTCTGATTATGAATGCGTTCACTCCGCTCATCAACACCTATGTTAAACCTAAACGCTTTGGGGAGGTAGCGAAGAAGAAATGAAAAAGTTAGAATCATCCTTGAAGAATATGTTGCTGGTACTTACGGGCGTTACCGCAATCTCCGTAGCGTTGCTGGCTTATGTAAACGAATTGACGAAGGAGCCCATTGCGCAGGCCAATGCAAAGACCTTGAGCGATGCCGTAAGTGCGGTGGTTCCGGGCTTCGACAATGACCCCATCGCCGAGAAGAAGATGCAGGAAGTAAACGGAGTACAGTATTCTGTATATCCTGCCACCAAAGGCGGAGAATATATCGGAGCTGCTGTGGAAGCTGTTGCCATGGGTTTTGGCGGTGAGCTGAAAGTGTTGGTCGGTTTCGATGCCGAAGGCAAAATCATCGACTACTCCTTGTTGTCGCATGTGGAAACTCCGGGGTTGGGCTCCAAAGCTGCCGACTGGTTCAAGAAAGGCAATAAAGGTGACATCACCGGCATGAATCCGGGTGAAGCGGCATTGACAGTGAGCAAGGACGGTGGTAAAGTAGATGCCATTACAGCGTCTACCATCACTTCACGTGCTTTTTTGAATGCAGTGAATGCGGCTTATGCTGCCTATGCCGGTCAGGAAACTGCCGACGGCACTACCGGCGCTACTCAAAAGAATGTTGAACAACCTGCTGATTCCGCAGCTCCCGAAGCTGTGGATACACTCAGCGCTAAATAAGAAAGGAGTAGAAGATATGAATAATTTTAAAGTTATGATGAACGGGATTATCAAAGAGAATCCTACGTTTGTACTCCTGCTGGGTATGTGTCCTACACTGGGTACCACTTCCTCTGCTATCAACGGTATGGGTATGGGACTGGCTACAATGTTCGTGCTGATATGTTCCAATGTGGTGATTTCTGCCATCAAGAATCTGATTCCCGATATGGTGCGTATCCCTTCATTCATTGTGGTCATAGCATCATTTGTGACACTGTTGCAGATGATAATGCAAGCCTACGTTCCTGCATTGTACGCCACGCTGGGCTTGTTCATTCCGCTGATTGTTGTAAACTGTATCGTATTGGGACGTGCCGAGGCATTTGCTGCCAAAAACAATCCGGTGGCTTCCTTGTTCGACGGTCTGGGCATGGGCTTGGGCTTTACCATTGCACTGACATTGCTGGGTGCCGTGCGTGAGTTCCTGGGAACCGGCAAGATATTCAACTTGAGTATCCTTCCTGAAGAATACGGCATGTTGGTATTTGTCCTTGCTCCGGGTGCATTCATCGCATTGGGCTATCTCATTGCTTTAATCAACAGTATGAAGAAGGCTTGATAATGGATGATTGATAATGGTTCATTATCGATTGTCATTTTTCAATTAATAAATTAAAGAAATGGAATATATATTGATATTTATCTCGGCAATCTTTGTAAACAACATCGTATTGTCGCAATTCTTGGGAATTTGCCCGTTCTTGGGAGTTTCCAAGAAAGTGGAGACTGCATTGGGCATGTCGGCAGCGGTGGCATTCGTGCTCACCATCGCCACCATCGTGACATTCCTTATTCAGAAGTATGTGCTCGACGCTTTTGATTTGGGCTATTTGCAGACTATTACCTTTATCCTGGTGATTGCCGCATTGGTGCAGATGGTAGAGATTATCCTGAAGAAAGTTTCTCCTTCTCTGTATCAGGCCTTGGGCGTGTTCCTGCCGTTGATTACTACCAACTGCTGTATTCTCGGTGTGGCCATCCTTGTTATCCAAAAAGATTATGATTTGCTGACGGGAGTGGTTTATGCATTCTCCACGGCACTTGGTTTCGGCTTGGCACTGACACTGTTTGCAGGCCTGCGCGAGCAAATGAGCCTGGTTAGTGTGCCGAAAGGTATGCAGGGCACTCCGATAGCTTTGATTACGGCCGGACTGCTGGCAATGGCATTCATGGGCTTTTCGGGGGTTGTGAAGATTTAAAGAAGAAAAACCGGAAATAAAGTGAAGGGGGGATAAGCTAAAATTTATCCCCCCTTTTTCTGTTTTTATTAATTTATTTCCTTACATTTGTGGCGTATTGATAACCTAAAAGCTAAATTGTCTATATTTAATATGAAAGAGAAAATTTTAGTTACGGGTGGAACCGGTTACATTGGTTCTCACACGGTAGTGGAACTTCAAAACGCAGGTTATGAAGTTGTTATTATTGATAATTTGTCAAACTCCAGCGCAGATGTTGTAGATAACATAGAGAAGGTATCGGGTATCCGTCCTGCATTCGAGAAATTGGATTGCTTGGATTATGCCGGTCTTGACGCTGTGTTTACCAAATATAAAGGCATTAAAGCCATCATTCACTTTGCAGCCAGCAAGGCCGTAGGTGAGTCTGTCCAGAAACCGTTGCTTTACTATCGTAATAACCTGGTTTCACTGATTAACCTGCTGGAACTGATGCCGAAGCATGGAGTGGAGGGTATCGTATTCTCTTCTTCCTGTACAGTTTACGGCCAGCCGGACGAGCTTCCGGTAACGGAAAAGGCACCTATCAAGAAAGCTGAGTCTCCGTATGGAAACACGAAGCAAATCAATGAAGAGATTGTACGTGATACGGTTGCTTCCGGTGCTCCGATAAACGCCATCTTGTTGCGTTACTTCAACCCGATAGGTGCACACCCCACAGCATTGCTGGGAGAATTGCCTAACGGTGTACCGCAGAACTTGATTCCTTATCTTACCCAGACCGCTATCGGCATCCGTGAGAAACTGAGCGTGTTTGGTGACGATTATGATACTCCCGACGGTTCTTGTATCCGCGACTTCATCAATGTAGTCGATTTGGCCAAAGCACACGTAGTGGCTATCCGCCGTATCTTGGAGAACAAGCAAAAGGAGAAAGTGGAAGTATTCAATATCGGTACAGGTCGTGGACTTTCCGTATTGGAACTGATTAATGCTTTCGAAAAGGCTACCGGTGTAAAACTGAACTATCAGATAGTAGGTCGGCGTGCCGGTGATATTGAGAAGGTATGGGCAAACCCGGAATTGGCAAACAATGAACTGGGTTGGAAGGCAGAAACAAGTATTGAAGATACTTTACTTTCTGCATGGAAATGGCAGTTGAAGCTTCGTGAACGAGGTATTCAATGACAAACTTTGAATTTGTGTTTTTTAACAAATAAGCAATAAACAAATGCCTCCCCGCATTTGTTTATAATGTGCAAATCAGCCTGAAGCTGTTTATGTATATGTGAATATCCGTAACTAGTACGTATGCCTCCCCGGCATAGACAGGTAAGATTGCATAGTAGTTTTGTCGTGTTTTATTTTGTGTTTGTGTTGTGAATAAGCCTTGTCGAGAGACAAGGCTTATTTTTTTGTATATTATATACGGAATCTTTATTGCCAATTCTGTGGTTTTTCATAAGATGGGTGGGCAATTCCTTTTCTTGCCAATTGTTAACTGACGTTATCATGTCTGTAGCAATTTGTTCCAATTGTAGTATTAATCGTTCAAAATAGTATTTTTTGTTCAAAAAATGCTATACACGGTAACAACTACATGCAAATTGTTTATACATTTGCGTTGTTGTTTATGTAACTATTGGGATGAACAAACCGTTGCTGACAAACGTTAATAGGTACGAGTACTTATATAGCTGACGAAAGACGCGACTTGGCTGATTTGTTTTAGAGGATACACGCGACTTACAACTTAGTATTGGGAAAAATAATTAAGGAAATATAGAATAAAAAAGATTGCTTATGTCACAGATTGTTGGACATATCTCACAGGTAATCGGACCTGTAGTAGACGTCTATTTCGAAGGAACGGAGGCAGAGATGATGTTGCCGAGTATTCACGACGCACTGGAAATAAAAAGGTCGAACGGAAAAAGACTGATTGTAGAGGTACAGCAACACATTGGTGAAAACACGGTGCGTACTGTTGCTATGGACAGTACGGACGGCCTGCAGAGAGGTATGAAAGTGCATCCGCTGGGAGGCCCCATCACCATGCCGATAGGTACACAAATCAAAGGCCGCCTGATGAACGTAGTGGGCGACTCTATCGACGGCATGAAGGAACTGGACCGTACCGGTGCTTATCCCATCCATCGCGAACCCCCTAAGTTTGAAGATTTGACTACCGTACAAGAGGTACTTTATACAGGCATCAAGGTTATCGACTTGCTGGAACCCTATAGCAAGGGCGGTAAAATCGGTCTGTTTGGTGGCGCCGGTGTAGGCAAGACAGTGCTTATCCAGGAACTCATCAATAATATTGCGAAGAAGCAGCACGGCTTCTCTGTGTTTGCCGGTGTAGGAGAACGTACACGTGAAGGCAACGACCTGCTGAGAGAAATGATTGAATCCGGTGTTATCCGTTACGGAGAAGAATTCAAGAAGAGCATGGAGGAGGGCCATTGGGATTTGTCCAAAGTAGATTATGACGAAGTGGCCAAATCACAAGTGTCTTTGATATTCGGTCAGATGAACGAACCTCCCGGTGCGCGTCAGTCCGTGGCATTGTCAGGGTTGACGGTAGCCGAGTCCTTCCGTGACATGGGAGCGGAGACGGACGGTCCGCGTGACATTCTGTTCTTCATTGATAATATCTTCCGTTTCACTCAAGCCGGTTCCGAGGTTTCGGCCTTGCTGGGCCGTATGCCTTCTGCCGTGGGTTATCAGCCGACACTGGCAACGGAAATGGGTGCCATGCAGGAGCGTATTACCTCTACGAGAAATGGTTCCATCACTTCCGTGCAGGCTGTATATGTGCCTGCCGATGACTTGACTGATCCGGCGCCTGCTACAACATTTACCCACCTCGATGCCACCACGGTGTTGAGCCGTAAGATTACCGAACTTGGTATTTATCCTGCTGTAGACCCGTTGGAATCCACTTCACGCATTCTTGACCCACACATCGTGGGGGTGGAACACTACGAAGTGGCACAACGTGTGAAACAAATATTGCAGCGCAACAAGGAATTGCAAGACATTATCTCCATCCTCGGTATGGAGGAGCTCTCTGATGCCGACCGTACGTTGGTGAACCGTGCGCGTCGTGTGCAGCGCTTCCTTTCACAGCCATTTGCCGTTGCCGAGCAGTTTACGGGTGTCCCCGGTACAATGGTTTCCATTGAGGATACTATCAAAGGCTTCAAGATGATTCTTGACGGAGAGGTGGACTACCTGCCCGAACCAGCTTTCTTGAATGTGGGAACCATTGAAGAAGCTATTGAGAAGGGTAAGAAACTACTGGAACAGGCAGGGGAAAAAACGATTAAAAATTAAAACTCTGGGAGCTTTGATAATGAAGAAGTTGCATTTGAATATTGTTTCACCGGAGAAGGAACTCTTCAACGGGGAAGTGGAAAGTGTTACATTGCCGGGCACTATGGGCTCTTTTTCTATCCTGCCGCAGCATGCACCGATTGTGTCATCGTTGGGAACGGGGACATTGGTTTACGCAACGGACGGTGAGGAACATGAGCTGGATATTCAAAGCGGATTCGTAGAGATGAGTAACGGAAGGGTTGCCGTCTGTATAGAACAGCAATAGGCAATTAAAAATAAGAAATTGAAGATTAAAGGTTGTTGGCGTGACTATTACTAAGAGAAACTACTTATTGCATACAGCGCTCTTGACGGTATTGATAGGAATTGTAGGCGGATGGACGTACTTTTCGATAAATCCGCATCACTATTTCGGCGGTTATCCGCTGATTCCGCTTTTCTTCTTTGTTTTCGGAATATTCATGATTAATATGACCGAAAGCTGCCGTCACCGGATGCCGGGACGAATGTTGCAGATTTATCTGCTGATGCGTGTGATGAGAATGCTGGTTTCCATGATTGTGATGCTGGTTTATTGCGTTGCAGTACGTGAGGAAGCCAGGGCGTTTCTGTTGACGTTTATAGCCAACTATCTGATATATTTGATTTATGATTCCTGGTTCTTCTTCACTTTCGAGGCGAACAAGAAACAGAAAAAGAAAAGTAACAATGAAAAGATTGCGTAACATACTGACTGTAGTTCTGTTGGCATTGGGCATGTTGCTACCCGCCACGGTGCGGGCTGAGAATACGGTGGACGTGAAGGAGATTGTCTTCGGGCATATCGGCGATTCTTACGAATGGCACATCACGACGTGGGGCGAAACTCACGTTACGATTCCCTTGCCGGTAATAGTGCATAGCTCTACCACCGGATGGCATGTCTTTCTATCCTCACGTCTGGAGGAGAACGGTGGAAGTTATGAAGGCTTTTCCATCGCTCCCGCAGGAAGCAAGTACGAAGGCAAGCTGGTGGAGCATGATGCCACCGGAAACGAAATACGCCCGTTGGATATCTCCATCACGAAGGTGACACTGGCTTTGCTCATCAACAGTGCATTGCTGCTTGTCATCATTTTAAGTGTGGCGCACTGGTATCGCAAGCACCCGCAGGGAAGTGCCGCTCCCGGTGGTTTCATCGGGTTTATGGAGATGTTTATCATGATGGTGAACGATGATATTATAAAGAGCTGTGTCGGTCCGAAGTACCGTAAATTCGCACCTTACTTGCTGACGGCCTTCTTCTTTATTTTCATCAATAACATTATGGGGCTGATTCCTTTCTTTCCCGGAGGGGCCAACGTGACGGGAAATATAGCCATTACGATGGTATTGGCCATCTGCACTTTCTTGGCCGTGAATATCTTTGGAACCAAGACCTATTGGAAAGATATCTTCTGGCCGGATGTGCCCTGGTGGCTGAAGGTGCCGGTCCCCATGATGCCGTTTATCGAGTTCTTCGGTATTTTTACCAAACCGTTTGCTTTGATGATACGTCTTTTTGCCAATATGCTGGCAGGACACATGGCAATGCTGGTGCTTACCTGCCTGATATTCATCTCGGCCAGTATGGGACCTGCTTTGAACGGAACGCTTACCGTGGCCTCGGTGCTGTTCAATATCTTTATGAATGCACTTGAATTGTTGGTTGCCTTTATCCAGGCATATGTGTTCACCATGCTGTCAGCCGTGTTCATCGGTCTGGCGCAGGAAGAGCATAAGGAGAAGGCGGTGAAATGATACGATTATTGGGAATATAAATATTAATAAAAATAACCATTTAAAAACTGAAAGTTATGTTACTATCTGTATTATTGCAAGCTGCTGCGGCAGGTGTGGGAGTTAGTAAACTGGGTGCAGCCATTGGTGCTGGTCTGGCTGTTATTGGTGCTGGTGTAGGTATCGGTAAAATCGGCGGTTCTGCCATGGAGGCCATTGCCCGTCAGCCGGAAGCATCCGGAGATATCCGTATGAACATGATTATTGCCGCTGCCTTGATTGAAGGTGTTGCTTTGTTGGCAGTAGTTGTGTGTTTATTGGTGTTCTTTTTATAATGTACAATCTACCATTTACCATTTACAATTTGTCCGTGCAGCATCACCGCGCAGCCAAATTGTAAATCGTAAATTGTCAAATCGTAAATAAAATTATGTCATTGTTATTACCCGATAGTGGTCTGCTGTTCTGGATGCTTCTTTCATTCGGTGTGGTGTTTGTGGTGCTTGCCAAGTACGGTTTTCCCGTTATCACCAAGATGGTGGAAGGTCGCAAGACCTACATCGACCAGTCTTTGGAAGTGGCACGCGAAGCAAATGCCCAGCTCTCCAAACTGAAAGAGGAGAGTGAAGCGTTGATTGCTGCTGCCAACAAAGAACAAGGACGCATTCTGCGGGAGGCGATGCATGAGCGTGACAAGATTATCGTCGAAGCACGCAAGCAGGCGGAAGCCGCCGCGCAGAAGGAGCTGGACGAAGTTAAAAAGCAGATACAGCAAGAGAAGGAAGAGGCCATCCGCGATATTCGCCGCCAGGTGGCAGTCTTGTCCGTAGATATAGCTGAGAAAATTATCCGCAAGAATCTGGACGAGAAACATGAGCAGATGGAGATGATAGACCGGATGCTGGATGAAGTGCTGGCCGCAAGTAGAAACAATTAATTCTCAAAGAAATGGATATAGGAATCGTTTCGATGCGTTATGCGAAAGCATTGATGGAATATGCCAAGAGTATGGGGGTAGAAGATACTCTGTACAAGGAGTTTTGTATGCTTGCCCGTAGCTTCAGGAAACATCCGGATTTGTGCATGGCATTGGAAAACCCCATCCTGACGATACGTGAGAAGTTCGCACTTATCTGTACCGCTGCTGTGGGGGATGCTCCTGCGGGCCGTGAGTTTGCGCGTTTCATGACCTTGGTGTTGAAGAACCGGCGGGAAAACTTTCTCCAGTACATCTGCCTGAGTTTTCTGGATTTGTACCGGAAAGACAAGCATATCGGTGTAGGAAAGCTGATAACAGCCGTTCCCGTCAGCCAGGAAGTGCGGGAGCGTATCCATAACAGTGCTTCCACCCTGCTGCATGCCAGCATGGAGCTGCAGACTGAAGTGGATCCCTCCATTGAAGGTGGTTTTATCTTCGACATCAACGACTTCCGTCTGGATGCCAGTATTGCTACGCAGCTTAAGAAAGTGAAACAGCAGTTTATTGATAAGAATAGAAGGATCGTATGATTTACGATTTGACAATTTACAATTTACTATTTAATAGTCTTGTGATGCGTAAGTTGTAGAGGTCAAAACGGTATATGATTCGGGTTCTTTCAAATAGTAAATAGTAAATCGTAAAATAGTAAATACTAAGATGTTGTCTGAAAATATAAAAGTAAGCGAAGTCTCCGATATTCTCCGCAAGCAACTGGAAGGGATTGACACCCGCGTACAGTTGGACGAGATTGGCACGGTACTGCAAGTCAGTGACGGTGTAGCCCGTATCTATGGGTTGCGCAATGCCGAAGCCAACGAGTTGTTGGAGTTCGACAACGGCATCAAGGCCATTGTGATGAACCTCGAAGAGGATAATGTGGGTGCTGTGTTGCTTGGCCCTACGGATAAAATCAAGGAAGGCTTCATTGTAAAGCGTACCAAGCGTATTGCTTCCATCATGGTGGGAGAGGGTATGCTGGGCCGTGTAATAGACCCTCTGGGTGCGCCGCTTGATGGCAAAGGACTGATAGGCGGAGAACTTTATGAAATGCCGTTGGAACGTAAGGCACCGGGAGTCATCTTCCGCCAGCCGGTGAATCAGCCGCTTCAGACCGGTCTGAAGGCTGTGGACGCCATGATACCTATTGGTCGCGGACAGCGTGAGCTGATTATCGGTGACCGCCAGACCGGTAAGACAGCCATTGCCATCGATACCATCATCAACCAGCGTGCCAATTTTGAAGCAGGTGATCCGGTATATTGCATTTATGTAGCCATTGGCCAGAAAGGTTCTACCGTAGCTTCTATTGTGAATACCCTGCACCAGTACGGTGCGATGGACTATACCATTGTGGTGGCTGCTACGGCGGGAGACCCGGCTGCATTGCAGTATTACGCTCCCTTTGCAGGGGCTGCCATCGGAGAGTATTTCCGTGATACCGGCCGTCATGCGCTGGTGGTCTATGACGACTTGTCCAAGCAGGCGGTGGCCTATCGTGAAGTGTCTCTGATTCTGCGCCGTCCGTCAGGACGTGAGGCCTATCCGGGTGATATTTTCTACCTGCACTCCCGTTTGCTGGAACGTGCGGCGAAGATTATCAGCCAGGAGGAAGTGGCACGCGAGATGAACGACCTGCCGGATAGTCTGAAAGGCAAGGTGAAAGGTGGTGGTTCGCTGACTGCATTGCCCATTATCGAAACTCAGGCAGGAGACGTGTCCGCCTATATCCCAACGAATGTGATTTCAATCACTGACGGGCAGATATTCCTTGATACGAATCTCTTCAACCAGGGTAACCGTCCGGCCATTGACGTGGGTATCTCCGTGAGCCGTGTGGGTGGCAATGCCCAAGTCAAGGCGATGAAGAAGGTGGCAGGTACATTGAAGATTGACCAGGCACAGTACCGTGAGCTGGAAGCATTTACCAAGTTCAGTGGTGATATGGACCCCGTGACGGCATTGACCATCGACAAGGGACAGAAGAATACGCGCCTGCTGGTACAGCCCCAATACAGTCCGATGCCGGTAGAAAAGCAGATTGCCATTCTTTATTGCGGCACACACGGCTTGTTGAGGGATATTCCTTTGGACAAGGTCAGCGAGTTTGAACGCAACTTCCTTGAGTCTCTTGAGATGAACTATCGCATGGAGGTACTCGACGTTTTAAAGACAGGTGTCATCAACGACGATGTCTGCAAAAAGATTGAGGAGACGGCAGAGGCGGTTGCAAGGCAATTCATGTAATGTACAATTAGACAATTTACAATTTACAATTTAGCTGCGCCATAACCCGCATGGCAAATTGTACATTGTACATTGTAAATCGTAAATAGATATATGGCTTCACTGAAAGAGGTAAAAAATAGAATAAGCTCCGTCAAGAGTACACGCCAGATAACATCGGCGATGAAGATGGTGGCATCTGCCAAACTGCACAAGGCGCAGGGGCGGATTGAGAATATGCTGCCTTATCAACGGAAGCTGAATGAGATTCTGACGAACTTTCTGCGTACGGATGCTTCCTTCGAGTCGCCCTATACCGAGAAAAGGCCCGTGACGAGGGTAGCGGTCGTGGCGTTTTCGTCCAATAGTTCCTTGTGCGGTGCATTCAACTCGAATGTGGCGAAGATGCTGGAACGGACTTTGGAAGGTTACCAGTCGCTGGGCAAGGAGAATATTCTGATATATCCCGTTGGGAGAAAGGTGGAGGAAGCTGTCAAGAAAATGGGATATGTGCCGCAAGGCAGCTATCAGTTGATGGCAGACAAGCCTTCGTACGTTGAAGCGTATGAGCTGGCGGAGAAGCTGATGCATGAGTTTGTGGAAAAGCAAATTGACCATGTGGAGCTGATTTACCACCACTTCAAATCGATGGGTTCGCAGGTGCTGCTTCGCGAGAATTATCTGCCCATTGACCTGACGCAAGTGGCGCAGGAGGCGGCAGAAGATGTACCGGAAGATGCCCGCAGTTTCAATAATGATTACATTGTGGAACCTTCCGTCGGCGAGTTGATAGCGGAACTTCTGCCAAAAGTGTTGAGTCAGAAGATATTTACCGTGCTTCTCGATTCCAATACTTCGGAACATGCTGCCCGTATGCTTGCCATGCAGACGGCGACAGACAATGCCAATGAGCTGATTCAGGATTTGACGAAACAGTATAACAAGAGCCGTCAGCAGGCCATTACGAATGAGCTGCTCGATATTATCGGCGGTAGCTTGAAATAGTCCGGATTGCCCCGTAAAGGGCTTTCTCAGGATGGGTACAAATAAATGGAATAATAGGACAAGGATAACGAAATAACCGCTATCTTTGTCCTATTATCATATATGGCTACTGATGAAATCCGTATCATTCTGAGAGAGAGCGGATTGGTTGAATAATAAACATATCCATGGAGAATAATCCCGAAATAGCGCTTGCATGGCAATTCATTGAAAACACAGGCACTCATCTTTTTTTGACCGGCAAGGCAGGTACCGGTAAGACAACTTTCCTGCGAAGACTGAAGGCAGAGAGTCCGAAACGGATGATTGTACTTGCGCCGACGGGAATTGCCGCTATCAATGCAGGCGGTGTCACCATCCACTCCTTTTTTCAAGTACCTTTCGCTCCTTATGTGCCCGAAAGCTCATTCAGCGCGGATGGCAAAGCATCTTACCGTTTCCGTTACGGGAAAGAGAAAATCAACATTATACGCAGTATAGATTTATTGGTCATCGATGAAATCAGTATGGTCCGTGCCGACTTGCTCGATTCGGTGGATGCCGTCTTGAGGCGGTTCCGCGACCGGAACAAACCTTTTGGCGGCGTGCAGTTGCTGATGATTGGCGACCTTCAGCAGCTTGCTCCCGTAGTGAAAGACGATGAGTGGCAGATGCTGCGCAAATACTATGACACGCCCTATTTCTTTTCCAGCCAGGCCTTGAAGCAGACGGAATATTGCACCATAGAGCTAAAGAAAGTCTATCGGCAGAACGATGGGACTTTTCTTGAATTACTGAACCGCATTCGCGAAAACCGTTGTGACGGACAAGTGCTGGAAGCCTTGAACCGCCGGTATATTCCCAATTTCGTACCTGATAAAGAAGAAGGATACATCCGCCTGGTGACCCACAATTATCAGGCCCAACGGATTAATGACCATGAGCTGGAACAACTTCCGGGACGCTCGTATGCCTTTCGCGCCAAGATTGACGGAAAGTTTCCCGAATATTCCTATCCTACGGATGAGGTGCTGGAACTGAAACGCGGTGCCCAGGTAATGTTTGTGAAGAACGACACCTCCGGCGAACACCGTTACTACAATGGCATGATTGGAGAGGTGACAGCCGTGTCGGCAGATGGAATTGAAGTGCGCAGCAAGGGAAGCGACGCTACCTTCTTACTTCAGGAGGAAGAGTGGACGAATGCCAAGTATGTGCTTGATGAGGAAACCAAGGAGATTACAGAAGATATTGAAGGAACATTCCGGCAGTATCCGTTGAAACTGGCTTGGGCAATTACCATCCACAAAAGCCAGGGACTGACGTTTGAACGTGCCGTGATTGATGCCAGCGCCTCCTTTGCGCATGGGCAGACGTATGTGGCCCTGAGCCGCTGCAAGACATTGGAGGGAGTGGTGCTCAGTGCCCCGCTTTCTGCAAGAGCCATAATCAATGACAATGCAGTGGAAACCTTCACGATGGAGGCACGGAGAAACGAGCCGGACGAGAAACGCTTCCGTTCCTTGCAGCAGACCTATTTCCTGGAACTGCTGTCGGGCTTGTTCGATTTCCAGCCCATGGAGCAGGCTTTGCGGCGGTATGTGCGGCTGATAGACGAGCACTTGTACAAGCTCTTTCCCAAGCAACTCGCAGCCTGCAAGGAGGAAGTGGAACGTTTTCACGACAAAGTGACGAAAGTGGCCCAGAAGTTCGGTATCCAGTATACCCGTCTGATTGATACTGCGCAGGACTATGCAGCCGACCCGACTTTGCAGGGGCGCATACACTCTGCCGCCACTTATTTTCAAGAGCAGTTGCAACCGCTGGATGCGGTGATGGCGAGTACGGTAACTTCCGACAATAAAGAGTTGAAGAAGAAGCTCCGGGATGCCATGGAGGAACTGGAGGCAATGTTTGACTTGAAGACTGATTTGCTGGATTATGTACTGGAGAATGGTTTCCATGTGGCAGGATACTTGAAGCAGAAAGCACTGCTTTCCATTGACGATTCGGCTTCGCAGAAGGGTAAAGGCAAAGGGAGAAGTGCTGCTGCCAAAGAAGGGCAGGGAAGCAGTAAGCAGGCTGATAAAGAGAAACGTCCGCGTGAGCGGAAACGCGATGCTGCGGCTGTTGAAGTACCCACGGATGTGTTGCATCCGGAACTTTACAACCGCTTGGTGGCATGGCGCAATGCAGAAGCTTCCGCATTAGGGTTGCCCGTATATACCGTCATTCAGCAGAAGGCAATTCTGGGTATCAGCAATCTGCTTCCTTCGGATAAGGCCATGCTTGTACGCATTCCGTATTTCGGAAAGAAAGGGGTGGAGAAATATGGAGATGTGATTCTGGAGATGGTACGTGTGTATCGCAAAGAGAAAGGACTGGCAGAGCCGGAGTTGCTGTAGTCGAATCTGCTGCCATCCGAACTTGCATTATTTACTATCCGAACATCAGCTTTATTCCTTCCTTCAGCGTATGCGGTCGATATCCCAGTTCCCGGCGTGCCTTTTCTATACTCAGCCCGCTGAAACGGGGACGTGGCGTCTTTTCATTCATCTCCTTCGTAGTGACGGGACGGATGAGCGAGCGATTCAGTCCCAATACGTCCGCTACCCGATAAGCGATGTCTGCAATGGTCAGGCACTCGCTGCCACAGAGGTGGTAGATGCCGTTTTGCGGGTGATTTATCAGCTTCTCCACTCCTTGCGACACGTCTCCCACGAAGGTGGGCGTACGCCATTGGTCGGACACGACGAACACTTCCTCATTGTTCCTTAATCTGTTTGCCACCAGTTGGAGCACATTGCCATGCTGTCCGGGCAGGGAGGCACCGTACACCACCACTACACGCACGATGGCATAATCCTTGCAAACGGCAGCGATACGTTTCTCACCTTCCAGTTTGGTGTAGCCGTAATAATTAACGGGAGCGGGAATATCCTCCTCCGTATAGGGTCGGTCCGTATCACCACCGAAAACGAAGTCGGTGGAAAGATGGATAAAACGGCTGCCTCCCGCCTCACAGCATTCTGCCAGATGCTCTACGGCAGTGATGTTGACGGCATCCGCTTCTGCATGGTGCGTTTCGCAATAATCGGGGACGGAGAGGGCGGAGGTATTGATTACAACATCCGGCTGTACTTCCTGGAAAAGCTTTTCCACCGCCTGGCGGTTGCATATATCCGTGCGGATAAAGCGATAGTTGCCCGAATGGGGACAGATGTCGTCGTGCAGGGAACAGCCCGTTGTCTGATAAGACAAGTTGCGGGACAAATCATCCAGGATGCGCCTGCCGGTAAAACCGTTGGCACCTATCACCAGTATTTTCTTTCTTGCCATTGACTTTGGTTGTTAAATGGTGTGGGCATCAATAGGGCACATGCCTGCCTTGCTGCACCTCGATGCGTATGCCAAAGGCTCCGTTGGCTGATTTCAGCTCGAACGCCCCTTTGAAATTGTTCTTTTCCCAAGGCAGTGCGGAAGGGTTGGGCACTTTCCAGCCGTCCTTGTCATATTCGCCGTACGTATGGATGCGCATGCCGTTCTTCAAAGTGAAACTTCCCATTTGCAGGTTGTCAGTAGAGCCCCAGAAGCCCGTCAGTCCGAAGGGATTCGAACTGAAATACCGGGAGTTGCTGAGTGAGAATATGTTCGAAAGGCCTTGTGAATAAGTCACGTTCGGGTTCAACCGGAAGATGCGGCTGTAGTCCTTGCTGGCATCCGGTATCTCCAAAGTGAATTTGGGAAGAGTGGGGGCAGACAGATTCATCAGCCCCATATCCAGCAGGAAGCCGTCGTAATTCTTCACGCCCGGCAGAAGCTCCTTTTCAGACGGAGACATGCCTTCGGGAGACGCTTCGCCATGTACTGCAGTACGTACCGTATCGGCAGGCATCTCGCTCTGTGCGCTGACGGATGACATGCCTGCAAGTAAAATGATGATGCAGAAGAAGATTCGTTTCATAGTTCTTTGTTCACAATTTCAGTTGCTGTCTGCCGCATAGGGGCGGACAGCAACAAAGATACTCGTTTCCCTCTATTTCCGGAAATATCTTTGTATTATTTCTATTTCTTTATACGAATGGTAGGGGCGAAGACGGGCGAAGTCACCCATTTCATTTTGGTGGGGTCGTAGCTCCGTTCCAGGCCTCCGTTGAGGTCGAGCCAGTCCGTCACTTTCAGTTCCAGTACCATGCCATAACCGCTTTGCGGATACATCGGGTTCATATATCCATGAAAGGAGTTGCTTCTCCCGTAGCCCGAATACTGGCCGAAGGCATGCAGGCGCATGTAGGGATTGATGCGGTAGGATACGGAGGCATTGTAACCTACGTCCCATTGGGTACCCCGGGGGGCATCCCTTTTGGCATACCGGGCGCCGGCAATGGAGGAGGGGGTAGAGATGGAATAGTGGGCGGCATACACTCCGCCGCTCAGTTCCCAATGTCCGTCGGGACTGTAATAAGTAATTCCTGCGCCAGCCTGCATGATGGAGCCCATTGCAGGATAGGTGTTATGGCTGCCGTACATCGTCAGTACGACTTCCGGCGAGAGCAGGAAATCGGCGAAACGCTGGAAGTCCCATTCAAAGATGTTCTTCTGAAAGTGTATCTTCTTCATGTCCGTCCAGGGCAGGGGCTCCACATAGTCGGAGGGAGGGAGATGGAGATTTATCTCTTCCTGCTGTTCGCCCTGCAGACTTTGTTGGGGCTGGCTTTCATCAAGGCCCGTACGCTTGTTCTCTTTTGGAGAAAAGGGAATCTGCTCTTTCTTTACGGGAGGCCGGTTCTTTATTGTGTCTTCCGGAATCTCGCTCTGTGCATAGGCGCAGAGTGAGGAACAGATAAAAGTGATGAATAATAACTTTCTCATAAATAGTAGTTTAGTTTTAGTTTAGTTCACTATTAGTTTATATCCTATTCCCCGCACATTGACGATACGGATGCGCTCGTCTCCGGCCAGTTTATGCCGCAGTTTGGTGATGAACACATGCAGGCTGCGGGAGTTGAAGAAGCTGTCGTCTCCCCAGAGGTCGAGCAATACGTTCTGGGTGTTGACCACCTGGTTGCGGTTCTCGCAAAGGCGTTTCAGTATTTCGGACTCGCGGTGGGAGAGTTCCACTTCCGTATCCGCGTTAGGTGAAGTCGGGGTGCTGCCTGCAAAAGCAAGTCGTTGAGTGACGGAATTGAAACGGTAGTCACCGATTTCAAAAACGGTAGTTTCTTTGGGCTTTTCTTCTGTAAAGGAGAAAGCTTTGCCTACCAGGGCCTTTATGCGGATAATGAGTTCCTGCATTCCAAAAGGCTTTTTCAGGTAGTCGTTGGCACCCAGCTCAAACCCTTCCACCACATCGTTGATGGCGGAGCGGGCGGTAAGGAACAGTACCGGGGTCTGTTTGTCGGTCTGCCGGATGCGGCGCACCATTTCAAAGCCGTCCATGCGGGGCATCATCACGTCTGCCACCAGCACGTCGGGGCGGAGGTCGAAGAACTTGCGCAATCCCTCTTCACCGTCTGCTGCGGTGTGGATGATGAAGTTCTGCCCTTCCAATGTGTCCTTGATAATCATGGCGAGGGTCTGTTCGTCCTCAACCAGAAGTACGGTTATCTTTTCCATAATTGTCGCTTTTGTTACAAGTAATGTAAAGCTCCTTAACAAGTAATGTAAAGTACCCTAACAAATAATGTTATCATATCCTTATCGTAAAGGTACTTCCTTTTCCCAACTCACTCTTTACCGATACGCTGCCACCATGCTTCTCTATCATGGTCTTCACATAGAACAATCCCAGCCCATAGCCTTTCACATCGTGCAGATTACCCGTGGGTACGCGGTAGAATTTGTCGAAGATGTGCTTCTGCTTCTCGGGAGCAATACCGATACCGTGGTCGCTGACGGAGATTTCAGTCTGTTCATTCTGCCCTTCGACGGTTACCTTGCGGCAATGGATGGTCACTTCGGCTTCTCCATGCGAATATTTGATGGCGTTGTCTATCAGGTTGCTGATGATGTTGCTGAAATGCGTACGGTCGGCAAGTACGCTCAAATCTTCCGGTTCGATGTCCACCGATATGTGGACGGAGCTTTCCGCTTTCAGCTTGTGTTGTTCGATGAGCGTTTCCAGAATATCACGTATTGCAAACTCCTCCGGGTGCAGGCGGAAAGTCCTGCGGCGTTCCATACTCATGGAAAGTATCTGTTCAACCAGTCCACTGAGGCGCTGAAGCTGTTCCTGGCAGATACGCAGGTATTTGTCGCGTTGGGCCTTTTCCTCCGCTTGGTTGAAGTTGAGCAGAGCGTCGTTGGCGGCATATACTACGGCGATGGGGGTTTTCAGTTCGTGGGTGATGTTGTTGGTGAAATCGCTCTTCATCTCTTCCTGTGTCTTCTGTTTCAGGATGGTGCGTATCAAGAACCAGAAGGAGAAAGCGAGTACGATCAGAATAACGAATGATGTGGTGAGAATGCCCGACATCTGTCGCAAGACCAACATGCCGGCCGGTTCCATGATGAGACGGTAGCTTTGATTTGTATTGATGTCGAAAGAATAATTATATTCCACGGCTTTTGAGGTAGGCACATAGCCGGGGGTACCGATGTTTACCAATGTATCTATATAGAGAATGGTAGAGTCCCATTTGCTGCCTTTGTGAAGATGTAGCAGCCTATGGGGAAGATTGATGTTACGGTCGTGCAGGAATGAAGTCAGCAGGCTGTCATAAAGCACTATGTCGGGGTCGGAAATGATGTCCAGTCCCGAATGCAGTCCGCGCTGGAAGTAGGTGGCGAGTTCCAGCATACTGTTTTGGTCGCGCAAAATCACATCCAGTCTCTCTTTGGCACTCAATGCGGATTGGGGAGAGCTGTCTGAGTCCCTGACTGCTTCTTCCAGAGGCTCTCGGGCAGAATCGGCAGACATCCAACGGACTTTATCCGTTTCCCTGTACTGGTCGATGAAAAGCACACTGTCCTCTTTGGTGAGCAAAGGAACGTTCTTCCTGACACTGACTTCCACGCGGGTTGAATCGTTCGGGTGGGTCACGTAAACACTGTCTCCTTTGGGCATGAAGGTTTCGTGCAGGGTAGCGTTGTCCAAAGAATCTTCACGGGAGATGGTGGTACTGCTACGGACAAATGATTTTCCGTCATCGCTGTATCCGGCTGATACGCTGACTTCACCGTGGTTGATGTCGTCCTGCTTCATTTTATCCACGCGTATCATCATTTCGTTATAGTCGCTCATGCGCATGGCTTCGGTGATGTCCCTTTCCATTTCACTGTGCATGGTATGGTAGAGCCCCGTCAGCCAGTAGGCTTGGTAGGCGAAGATACCGGCCAGGGAGACGATGACAAGTATGGCAATATATTTGAATGGCAGTTTCATGTTTGTTTCCGGTTACTTTTATACATACAAAGGTAAGATTAATATTGTGAAACCTATCATCCGATAAGACTAAATAACACTCCCGATAACACTGGATAACACTTGGTAAGCCGCTGATAACACAAGTTTCTGCTGATTCTGCCGTACTTTGCAGACGAAGATTTGCAGAAGAAGAATATAAACATAAATAAAAAGAAGAACATGAAACGATTCTATTTACTCCCTATTGTATGCTGTGCTTTGAGCATCAGCCTTTCGGCACAAGAGAACAACGGTACTGCAACCACCTCCGGTGCGGACGACAACCGCATCCTCAGCGCCGACAGCCTTATCACGACCGATGCCCGTCTGGACAGTCTTTATCAGACCTTGCCGGAAGTGATGATTACCGGTGAACGCCCCATCGTTAAGGCAGCGCAAGGCAAGCTGGTGTACGACCTGCCCCGCCTTATCCGGAACCTCCCTGTAGACAATGCCTACGATGCCGTGAAAGAGCTTCCCGGCGTCATCGAGATGAATGGCGGGCTGCAGTTGGCAGGCCAGGGAGTCACCGTTATCCTGGACGGCAAAGTAACCACCCTCAGCACAGAGCAGCTCTATTCCTTGCTGCGCAGCATCCCTGCCAGCCGCATAGAGAAGGCGGAAGTGATGTACAACGCCCCTGCACGCTACCAGGTGCGTGGCGCACTGATCAATATCACCCTGAAACAATCGGCAGGCGGCCCCGGCTCCTGGCAAGGCGAACTCTATGCCAAGTATCGCCAGAAGCATAACGAAGGCTTTGAGGAACGCGCCAGCCTGCTCTTCAGCAAAAATAAATTCTCAGCAGATTTTCTTTACTCGCACAGCCATGGCCGGGGCTACTCTACTACCGACAAAGAGGCTGTGCACACCCTGGCAGACGGCTCGGTTCACCCCATGACAACAGATGAGGTGGGCCGTGGCCGCAGCCATACCCATAATTTCAGGGTAGGGGCGGACTATAACATCGCCAAGGACCATCAGCTGAGTTTCGTCTATAACGGTGGCTATTCCACCTCCCACAACTGGAAGGGCGTGACGGGCACGCAGGTGTCCACAACTCATGGCAATAGCACCGACTGGCTGCACAACGGCCGTCTGGACTATCGTACCCCTTTCGGCCTCAAAGCCGGTGCCGAACTGACCTACTACCGTTCCCCGTCCGACCAGTTGCTGCATAGCCGCATGCAGGACGAGGAACTTGACTTCTACACCGAAGATTGCCAACGCATCAACCGATGGAAATTCTTTCTGGCCCAAGAGCATAGTCTGGGAAAAGGTTGGGATTTGAATTACGGAGCCATCTATACTACCAGCATCGACAACAGCTACCAATATTATTACGACCCCGAAACCGGCGAACAACTGACCTCCTCAGATGCCTTAAGCAATATGAAGTCCCGCCGCCGCGAACAGACCTGGAATATCTATGCAGGTTTCAGCAAGAGTTTCGGCGACAAACTCGCTTTGGACGCTTCCCTGGCTGTGGAGCATTACAAGACTCCCGTCTGGAACCAGTGGGACTGGTATCCCATCGTCAACTTGAACTATATGCCGGCACCGGGACATATCCTTCAGCTCTCTCTGAGCAGCGACAAGGACTATCCCGACTACTGGGCGGTGCAGGATGCCGTCTCTTACATCGGCGGTGGATACTCTGAGCTGCATGGTAATCCGTTGCTGAAACCGGCACAAGAGTATGAGCTGAAAATGACCTATATTTTGAAGAGCAAATACATCTTCAGCGCCTGGTTCAACCACACCAAGGACTACTCTGTACAGACACTCTACCAATCCTCCGAACGTCTGGTTGAAATCTACAAGACACTCAATTTTGATTATCAGCAACAAGCAGGAATACAAGCCTCTATCCCATTTAAGGTGAAGGATTGGTTGAATTCTCGCCTTACCCTCATAGGCTTGTGGCACCGCGAAAAGGATGGTGATTTCTGGGATATTCCTTTCGACAGAAAGCAATGCTATGGCATTGCCCAGATGAGCAATACTTTTACTCTCTCCACCAAACCCGACTTGAAGCTGACGGTGACCGGCTTTGTGCATAGTAAAGCCATTCAGGGTATTTACGACCTGCCTACGTCGGGCAATGTGAATATTGCCCTGCGCTACGGCTTTGCCAAGAACAAAGCCATCCTCAACCTCTACTGCAACGATATTTTTGAGACGGGACAGATTTCTCCCCGCATCCGTTTCAAGACGCAGAATGTGACGAATCATTACTCATGCTTCCGCGAATTCGGCGTATCGTTTACCTATAAATTCGGAGGATATAAGGAGAAGCAACGGGAGGCGGTGGATACGTCGCGGTTCAAATAAAAAGTAATTATTCGCTGAATAGTTACAATAAAAAAGGTCGATGTTAAATATGAATAAAAGGGGTTACGATATTTTCGTAATTCCTTTTATTCTTAGTATCATTGTTCATTGTTAATCAAAATCGATAAAGGATATGAACTGCAGGAAGGTAGTAAGCGCTGTATTTCTGTTATTAGTAAGCGTTTGTATGCAGGCGCAAGGTACTTGTGTCATTGAAGGAAAAGTAAAGAATGTGAAGCAAGGAGTCTGCCTGAATCTATTTCGGATGGAAGGAGACGTGGGAAACAGTATTGCAACAGATACCCTTCAGGGAGACAGTTTTCGTTTTGAAATACCTATCTCTAAAACAGATACAGAACGTTTGAGTTTGATGATTCGTGACGGTAATCTGTATAGTATGGGATTGTCCCTTTGGGCTAAGGAAGGTTCCCATATCCGCTTGACGGGCGAGGATATGAACATCTACACCTGGCAGGTGGAAAGTGAAATGCCGCAACAGAAGATATGGCAGCTTTTTGTAAACGATTCACGGGATTTATGGAACCATAATCAGGAGAATAGAATGGAGCACATGCGATTGATGCGCAAATATCCCCGGAAACCGGATGATAAGGAGGTGTTGGCAAAGGTCGTTGCTCTACGTGACAGCTTGGAGAAAGTAGAAAATGATTTGGATATCCGCATAGATTCCAATGTTATAGCCCGCATGAAGCAGTTGCCGATAGAGGAGGTATGGATGGATAAACTGAAAAGTCTGGCGATAGGGGTGAGGTACACCAAGGGATATCCCTATCGCAAAGAAGTAGAGGAGTTATATGCCAGACTTACCGATGAACAGCGCAAGACACCGGAAGCTCTGGATATCCGGGCATATCTATTTCCTGCCCAGACGGTTGCTACCCAAGAGCAAGCTGCGGATGGTGACTTGTTTGACTTGCAAGGAAACGTACACCGCTTGTCCGATTTCAAAGGAAAAGCGGTGCTGATAGATTTCTGGAGCCGTGGTTGCGGTCCTTGCCTCAAGGCTTTGCCGGAGATGAAGGAAATCAGCCAAAAGTATAAAGACCGTTTGGAGGTAGTAAGTATAAGCATTGATGACAAAACAAATTGGGAGATAGCTTCGCGCCATCATGCCATCAGTTGGTGGAACTTGAATGACTTGAAAGGCAATCACGGATTGTATGCCAAGTATAGCGCAGGCTCCATTCCCCGCTATGTGTTTTTATCTCCGGAGGGAGAGGTTGTAGAGATGTGGTCCGGTTACGGGAAAGGCAGTTTGTTGGAGAAACTGGGGAAACTGATGGAATAATAATCAGATTATTCCCGTTCTCTAATGAAACTTTCATGCAATGCGACAGGACCGTAATGCCAATATTTGGTGTTTTCCTTTTCAAGCAATTGAACAGACTGACTTTGGAGGGTAGCAATAAATATAGGTTATTGTCTGTAATTTCTCTATTCATAGTATACCTCCTCTGCTTTAATATAATTGAGATACGTTAGTGCCTCTATTGTAACACTCCGTATCTGTCAAACAACTCCATTACCTCCCTTCCCTGCATAGAGTTCTTCTTTTTATACTGCTCTATGCAGAACGAGATGAAATAAGCAACATCCAATTCAGATTTATTCATAAGATGAACCACGTTTCTGTCTCTTGTAAATGTAATAAAAGTATTTCTACCTTGATGTGGTTTGCTACAAAAAATGTACTTTTGCAACTTTCAAAACATTAAAGTTGTTATTTAAAGAAAAGATTCTGTATGAAATCGGACATTGAAATAGCCCGCAGCATAGAGCTGAAGAAGATAAAGCAGGTTGCCGAAAGTGTGGATATCCCACGTGATGAGGTAGAGAACTATGGACGATACATAGCCAAGATTCCCACTCATCTGATTGATGAAGAGAAGGTGAAGAAAAGTAATCTGATACTGGTGACGGCAATTACTGCGACAAAGGCGGGTATCGGTAAAACAACCGTATCCATCGGTCTGGCACTGGGACTGAACAAGATAGGCAAAAAGGCAATTGTCGCTCTGCGCGAACCCTCTTTGGGTCCTTGTTTCGGCATGAAAGGCGGTGCTGCCGGCGGAGGATATGCCCAGGTGCTTCCCATGGAGAAGATAAACCTGCACTTTACGGGCGACTTTCACGCCATTACTTCGGCACACAACATGATTTCCGCATTACTCGACAATTATTTGTACCAACATCAGGCGGACGGCTTCGGACTGAAAGAAATCATCTGGCGGCGTGTACTCGATGTAAACGACCGTTCCTTGCGCAGTATTGTCACCGGATTGGGTCCGAGCACTAACGGCATTACCGAGGAGTCGGGCTTCGACATTACTCCGGCTTCTGAAATTATGGCCATTCTTTGCTTGGCAACAGACCTTGATGACCTCCGCCGTCGCATCGAGAACATTATCTTGGGATTTCGTTTTGATGGTACTCCATTCACTGTGAAAGAGTTAGGAGTAGCCGGTGCCATTACTGTTCTGCTGAAAGATGCCATCAATCCCAACTTGGTGCAGACTACCGAAGGTACTGCCGCTTTTGTTCATGGAGGACCGTTCGCAAATATTGCCCATGGTTGCAACTCCATTCTTGCCACAAAAATGGCCATGACATTCGGCGATTATGTAGTGACGGAAGCCGGCTTCGGGGCTGACCTGGGTGCGGAGAAGTTCTACAACATCAAGTGCCGCAAGAGCGGCCTACAACCCAAGTTGACGATAATCGTTGCTACCGCACAAGGATTGAAGATGCATGGCGGCGTCAGTCTGGACCGCATCAAGGAACCCAATATGGAAGGACTGAAAGAGGGCTTCGGCAATCTGGACAAGCATGTACGCAATTTGCGTTCATTCGGCCAGCAGGTCATCGTGGCATTCAACCGTTTTGCCAGTGATACGGACGAGGAGGTGGAAGCTATCCGCCGCCATTGCGAAGAAAAGCTCGAGGTAGGTTTTGCCGTGAACAACGCCTTTGCCAAAGGAGGAGAGGGAGCCGTTGACCTTGCCAATCTGGTAGTAGATACTATTGAGAACAAACCATCCGAGCCGCTGACCTTCACTTACGAGGAGAACGATTGCGTGGAACGCAAAATCGAAAAGGTAGCCTGCAACCTCTACGGAGCAAGTGTAGTGACTTACAGTCTCCATTCCCGCAAGGTTATCAAACTGATAGAGCAGATGGGTATCAGCCATTACCCCGTCTGTATCGCCAAGACGCAGTACTCCTTCTCTGCCGATCCGAAGATATATGGTGCGGTCAATAACTTTGAATTCCATATCAAGGATATTGTAGTCAACAACGGTGCGGAAATGATTGTAGCCATCGCCGGTGAAATTCTTCGTATGCCGGGATTACCAAAGAAACCACAAGCCGAACACATTGATATTGTGGATGGAAATATAGAAGGGCTGAGCTAAACGCGCTCCGCGCGTTTAGAATTAAAAAACAAGAATAAAGGCTGCGCAGTTCAAAGCGAACATCGCGCAGCCTTTAATTTTAATTCTTAATTGCTGTTTGCTTATCAATAAGCAAACAGAGGATATTCTTTCATCTTTGCATTGACGCGTGCACGTACCTCTGCGATGACTTGTTCGTTGTCTACGTTGGACAGAACGGTTTCAATCATCTCGGCAATTTCGAGCATCAGGTCTTCCTTGGCACCACGGGTTGTGATGGCAGGAGTACCCAAACGGATGCCGGAAGTCTGGAAAGCCGAGCGGCTGTCAAACGGAACCATGTTTTTGTTTACGGTGATGTCGGCAGATACCAACGCTTTCTCGGCAACCTTACCGGTCAAATCGGGATATTTGCTGCGCAGGTCCACCAGCATGGAGTGGTTGTCCGTACCGCCGGAAACAATAGTGAAGCCACGGTCCATCAAGGCTTGTGCCAGGACAGCGGCATTTTTCTTCACCTGCTTGGCATATTCTTTCCATTCCGGTTGCAGGATTTCGCCGAAGGCAACGGCTTTGGCTGCGATGACATGTTCCAGCGGACCACCTTGGATACCGGGGAATACGGCTGAATCCAGCAACTGGGACATCATCTTGATTTCTCCCTTCGGAGTTTTCTTGCCCCAGGGATTGGGGAAGTCCTTACCCATCATGATAACGCCACCACGAGGACCACGCAGAGTCTTGTGAGTAGTAGAGGTCACTATGTGGGCGTATTTCACGGGGTTATCCAGTTCACCGGCTGCAATCAGTCCGGCAGGATGAGCCATGTCAATCATCAGGATGGCACCTATCTTGTCCGCGATTTCGCGCATGCGCTTGTAGTCCCATTCGCGGGAATAAGCAGAACCGCCGCCGATAATCATTTTGGGTTTCTCGCGCAGGGCAACTTCTTCCATCTGGTCATAGTCCACGCGTCCGGTTTCCCGGTTCAGATTGTATTCGCAGGGAGTATAGATAATACCGGAAGTGTTGACCTGGGAGCCATGGGAGAGGTGACCACCGTGTGCAAGGTTCAGTCCCATGAATTTGTCGCCCGGGTTGAGCACGGCGAGGAATACGGCTGCATTAGCTTGTGCACCGGAGTGCGGCTGTACGTTGGCCCATTCTGCACCGAAGATTTGTTTCAGGCGGTCGATGGCAATCTGTTCACTCTGATCCACTACCTCACAGCCACCATAGTAACGCTTGCCGGGGTATCCTTCAGCATACTTGTTGGTAAGGCAGGAGCCCATTGCCTGCATAACTTGGTCACTTACAAAGTTCTCTGATGCAATCAGTTCAATGCCTTTGAGCTGACGTTGGTGTTCTTTTTCGATAAGTTCGAAAATTAAATCATCTCTTTTCATTCTGCTTATTAGATAAGTTTGGTAAATCTGTGTTCTCTTATTAAGCGCACAAATTTACGGGAAATAAATGAATAAATTGAAAGAAAAGGAAGAAATTTACTGTCAAAAGAACACTCCGAAAGAAAAACTCAGCACATTGTCCCTGCGGTGAAAACGGATTTCGTTTTTCGTGTTTTCGTCAGCAGCGTTGTTGTCGGCCGGAATATCGTATGTCACGCTCTTGGAGATGTTGTGCAGCCCCATGTCGTAACGGAAGTCGAAAAAGACGCGTGAGATGGTGACGGATACGCCGACGGTGAAACTGAGATTGAGCGGACGCAGCCTTTCACGGATATTCACCTGGTCGAAATTCTCGAAGTCGATGTCACTTTTCCTGTCCCATATATAGCGCACTTTGGGTCCTCCAAAGACGGCAAGGCTGTACGGCCCCTCCTTGATGAAGTTGTATCCGTAGATGACGGGGATGTCTATACTGTGGATGGACGATGTAATGGAGGCTTCCTCCGGCCGGGCTCCTGATGCGGCGTCTTCGGGCAGAGGTTTCTCGAAGGTGATGTTGCACCGGTTGATGTTGTAGGATATTTCCGGTTGCAGGAAGTGGCGGTCGAAGTTTATCCGCATGAAAAGGGAACCGAAATATCCTATTTTGTAATTGTTCTGCACTTCGTCAATGGGCACTCCGTTGACGCTGAACTGGGATACAAGGAACAAGGAAGAGGTGAAACCGCCTTTGAAACCGAAATTGACCGGAGTTTCCTTGTGGTGTCCGGAATGCTCTTCGTCGGCAGTACCGGGCACAACCGGAGTCTGTCCCCACATCATGGCGGGGAAGGCCAACAGATATAAGCCCATCAAGATTCGTCGCAACTCCATCTCTTAAAACCTTTATCGCATTATTACTTCTTTTTCTCTACTGACCATCCGAATTTGCCTATCTTTTCTCCCAGCTCATAATATCCACCGTGCACATAGACCAAGGGATTCGTTTCCGCCAGTTCCAGTTTGCCGGTTTCAGGGTTCAGATTACGGGTATCGGCACGTACATTTACCACATCCGCTATAAACATGTCGTGCGAACCGAGAGCCATAATCTCCTTTACCCGGCATTCTATGCAAAGCGGTGATTCCTCGATAAGAGGCGCGCTGACTACGGTGCTTTTCCCCGGTGTCAGATGCATTTCCTCGAATTTGTTGTAGTCCTTTCCGGAGCGTACGCCACACCAGTCCGTGGCACGGGCCATGTCTTTCGTGGTGAGATTGATGACGAATTCCATATTCCGCTTGATGATGTCGTAGGAGTGGCGTTCGGGGCGTACGGAGATGTAGCACATGGGCGGGTTCGTACAAATCGTCCCCGTCCATGCGATAGTCAGAATGTTATATTCCTCCGGAGTGCTTCCGCAGCTCACCAATACGGCAGGCAGCGGATAAATCATTGTTCCGGGTTTCCAGTCTTCTTTCATATAATCTCAATATCTTCTCTGGTCTGCTCCTTTTCGCAGTAGTGGCATTTGATGACGCAATTGTCCTTATCCACGACATGAAACAACGTAGGCATAGGCTCATTGTTCGTGATGCACTTCGGGTTGGCGCATTTCACGATTCCGCGCAGCTCTTCGGGCAGGCGGACTTCGCGTTTCTCCACCACTTCGTAGTCGCGGATAATGTTCAGTTTTACATTGGGAGCCACCACGGCGATACGGTTTATCTCTTCGTCGCAGAAGAACTTGTCGGCAATCTTGATGATGCCTTTCGTGCCCAGCTTCTTGCTCTTGAGGTTGAAGCCGATGGTGATATTGTTGCTCATGTGTTCCAGTCCGAGCAGGGAGACTACGGTAAACAGTCTCTCGGAGGGTATATGGTCTATTACAGTGCCGTTTTCCAGAGCAGCAACCTGCAATTCCTGTTTCTTTTCGCTTAACATCTTGAAATATTAGTTATTAGACGATTCTACTGAATTACTCCTTTACTCTTTTTCACCTCATCCAGCGTGATGCCCAGTACATCGCACAGAATAGCTTCACGGGCATACAGTCCGTTTTGTGCCTGCTGGAAATAGTATGCCTTGGGATTGTCGTCCACATCATAGGCTATTTCGTTGACACGGGGCAGCGGATGCAGGATGCGCAGGTTGGGACGGGTATGTTCCAGCATCTTGTTGCGCAGGATGTAGACATTCTTCACCCGCTCGTACTCCATAAGGTCGGTGAAGCGCTCGCGCTGCACACGGGTCATGTAGAGGATGTCGGCATCAGCAATGATTTCTTCCGTAAAGTCCGTATGTTCCACGTACTTGATGTTGTGCTCGCGGCAGTAAATTTTGTATTCTTCGGGCATCCGCAACTCGTCGGGAGCGATGAAGTGGAAAGTGGGGTTGAAGTGGCGCATGGCCATCAGCAGGGAGTGGACGGTACGGCCATACTTCAAGTCGCCGACCAGAAAAATGTTCAGGTTCTCCAGTGTGCCTTGTGTCTTGTAGATGGAGTAGAGATCGAGCATGGTTTGTGAGGGATGCTGGTTGGCACCGTCTCCGGCATTCACAATGGGCACGGTGGTGACTTCACTGGCATAGCGTGCGGCCCCTTCGAGGTGGTGGCGCATCACGATGATGTCGGCATAGTTGCTCACCATCTTGATGGTGTCTTTCAGCGTCTCGCCCTTGGATGAGCTGGTGGCCTTGGGGTCGCTGAACCCGATGACACGTGCTCCAAGCCGGTTGGCGGCAGTCTCGAAACTGAGGCGTGTACGGGTGGAAGGCTCGAAAAATAAGGTGGCAACTACTTTCCCGTCCAATATATGCCGGTTGGGATGGGCTTCAAACTCTTTCGCCATCTCGAGCATATAGAGGATTTTTTCCCGGCTATGCTCGGCAATGGTGACTAAACTTCTGTTTTCCATATCGTTGAATTCATTTGTACTTTTCGAGAGTGTAAAGTTACGGAAAATATGCGGGCTACGGAAATATGCGGGGAAGTTTTTTGCGAAACATGGGCTGTTTTTTTAACCGTGTGGCTTGTTGTCCGGAATGCCACACTTCATCATTCGGAATGCCACACTTCGACAAGGCAAACGCCGCATTTCGCGAATGTTCAAGTGTGGCATTTGCCCTATTCAAGTGCGGCGTTTGCCTTGTCGAAGTGTAGCATTCCGGACAGTGAAGTGTGGTATCTCTTTACACCGTCGCCGTCGTTCTTTTTAACGACAACGTCGTTTTTTCTCTTCTCTTATTCTCTTATCTCCTCTTACGCGCGCGAGGGCAAGTTTTCGTTGTCCCAATCTGTATTATAGCTCATTACGATGTATTTTTCCTTTCCGGTTTTTTCTTCAAGTTTTCTAATTGTTTTGCAATCGTTTTGCATTTCACTGAGAGTTTCCATTAAAATAAACGGGCGTTTTTTTTGCGGATGCCGGAAATCTTATCCTGAAAAAGATATAAAAAGCATAGGCACATCCAATATATTTCCGTACCTTTGCCCTATTATTGAACTTTGATTTTAGCAACTGAAACATGATAAGGAAAGTCGTCAAAATCCTATGGATTTTCATCGCACTGATTTCGCTGGTGTGTGTCTTTATATTCTTTTCCATAGCCAAGGGCTGGATAGGCTATATGCCTCCGGTGGAAGACCTGGAAAATCCGAATTACAAATTTGCCACAGAAGTCTTTTCCGAGGACGGAAAAGTATTGGGTACTTATTCCTATAGTAAGGAAAACCGCGTGTTTGTGGGATACAATGATTTGTCGCCCAATATCATTAACGCCTTGATAGCTACGGAAGATGTACGTTTTGCCGAACATTCGGGCATTGACGCCTACGCCCTGACGCGTGCCGTAGTGAAGCGCGGTATCCTGATGCAGAAGAATGCCGGCGGTGGCAGTACCATCACCCAGCAGCTTTCCAAACAGCTTTATTCTCCCAGTGCCGACAATGTGATGGAACGTCTGTTTCAGAAGCCCATCGAATGGGTGATTGCCGTAAAGCTGGAACGTTACTATACAAAAGAGGAAATCCTCACCATGTATCTCAACAAGTTCGATTTCCTGAACAATGCGGTAGGCATCAAGACTGCTGCCTTTACCTACTTCGGTTGCGAACCGAAAGATTTGAAGATTGAGGAAGCGGCTACGTTGGTGGGCATGTGCAAGAATCCGTCTCTCTATAATCCGGTGCGCTACAATGAACGTTCCCGCGGACGGCGCAATGTGGTGCTCGACCAGATGCGGAAAGCGGGATATATTACGGAAGCCGAGCGCGACTCCCTCCAGGCGTTGCCTCTGAAACTGAAGTACAACCGTGTGGACCACAAGGAAGGGTTGGCCACTTATTTCCGCGAATACCTGCGCGGCGTGCTCACCGCCAAGAAGCCCGACAAGGCCAACTACCGCGGTTGGCAGATGCAGAAATACTACGAGGATTCACTTGATTGGGAGAACAATCCGCTCTTTGGATGGTGCGAAAAGAACACCAAGAAAGACGGTACCAAATACAACCTCTACACCGACGGGCTGAAAATCTATACCACGCTCGACTCGCGTATGCAGCAGTATGCCGAGGATGCCGTGACAGAGCATCTGAAGGAACTGCAAGGTTACTTCTTCAAGGAAAAGAAAGGGGCCAAGAAAGCTCCCTACACCTTCCGTCTGACCCAGGAGCAGGTGGACGAGATTCTGGGACGTGCCATGAGGTTGTCCGACCGCTACCGCATTATGAAGAAAGCCGGAGCCACCGAAGCTGAAATAAAGAAAGCCTTCGATACCCCGGAGGAGATGTCCGTATTCAGTTGGGAAGGGGAGAAAGACACCATTATGACCCCGATGGATTCCATCCGTTACTACAAGTTCTTCCTTCGTGCCGGTTTCATGTCCATGGACCCGCGCAGCGGACATGTCAAGGCATACGTAGGCGGACCGAACTACCATTACTTCCAGTACGATATGGCCATGGTGGGACGCCGCCAGGTAGGTTCTACCATCAAGCCTTTCCTTTATACATTGGCTATGGAGAACGGTTTTTCTCCCTGCGACGAAGTGCGCCACGTGGAATACACGCTGATTGATGAAAACGGAAAACCGTGGACGCCGCGTAATGCCAACAAAAAGCTGATTGGTGACATGGTGACTGTGAAGTGGGGGCTGGCAAACTCGGACAACTGGATTACGGCCTATCTCATGAGCAAGCTGAATCCCTATAATCTGAAACGTCTTATACATACTTTCGGTGTCCGCAACCGTGATATAGTACCTTCCGTTTCACTCTGTCTGGGCCCGTGCGAGATTTCCGTCGGCGAGATGGTAAGTGCCTATACCGCATTCCCCAACAAGGGTATCCGGGTAGCTCCGCTGTTCGTGACCCGCATCGAGGACAACGACGGAAACGTGCTGGCAACCTTTGCTCCCGAAATGCAGGAAGTCATCAGCGTATCCAGCGCTTACAAGATGCTGGTCATGCTGCGTGCCGTTGTCAACGAAGGTACCGGAGGCCGTGTGCGCCGTCTGGGTGTGAAAGCCGACATGGGCGGCAAGACCGGAACGACGAACTACAATGCCGACGGCTGGTTTATGGGCTTCACGCCTTCGCTTGTGTCCGGTTGCTGGGTGGGCGGTGAGGACCGCGACATCCACTTCGATACGATGCTTCACGGACAAGGTGCTTCCATGGCATTGCCTATCTGGACCAAATACATGGTGAAAGTGCTCGGTGACAAATCTCTGGGATATGATGAAAATGAAACATTCCAGTTGCCCGAAGGCTATGACCCGTGCAAGGATGATGTGAATCTGGAAGGAGACACCCATATAGAAGAACCGATAGAGGGACTCGACGAACTGTTTAATTAGTTGAAAGGTGAAAATTGAAAGTGGAAAGGTAAACTTTCAATTTTCACCTTTTCCCCTTTCACCTTAAAAAATGGATTATACGATTAGTATTGGGAGCAACGAGCAGCGGAGGGAGAACATGGAACTGGCTCGCAGACGCTTGACGGAACTTTTTTCGGGAATACGTTTCTCGGAAGAGGAGGAGACGGCACCTTTGTTCTTTCACCGTCCGAATCTGTTCTCCAATCAGGTGGCATGCTTTGCTTCCGATAATCCGGTAGAGGAAGTCACCGCCTGCCTGAAAGCCATCGAACGGGAAGCCGGAAGGAAGCCCGAGGAGAAGGAGCAGGAAATTGTACGGCTGGATATAGACTTGTTGTCTTGTGACGGGACTGTCTATAAGCCAAAAGATTTGAAACGTGATTATATCCTGCGAGGATTGAAACAACTGTTATAATTAATAAAGAATATAAGGAGATGTGTCGATAGTATATGAACACTTTCGGATACACTCTCATTTTAAAAAACGAAGATTGAAAATGAAATTTTTAGGAATCATACCTGCCCGTTACGCATCTACGCGTTTTCCAGCCAAACCATTGGCGGTGTTGGGCGGAAAAACCGTGATACAGCGAGTATACGAGCAAGTGGCAGGAATCTTGGACGATGCATACGTGGCTACGGACGATGAGCGTATTGAAGTCGCAGTAAAAGCATTCGGAGGAAAGGTGGTAATGACTTCCACCGAACATAAAAGCGGCACCGACCGCTGTCAGGAAGCTTGTACAAAAATAGGAGGACAGTTTGATGTCGTGGTGAATATCCAGGGGGATGAGCCTTTCATCCAGCCTTCGCAGTTACAAGCCGTCAAAGCATGTTTCGACGATCCGGCCACCCAGATAGCCACTCTGGTGAAACCCTTTACGGTAGATAATGGTTTCGAGGCACTGGAAAATGTGAACTCTCCGAAGGTTGTGCTCAACAAAAACAGGAATGCCCTCTATTTTAGCCGTTCCATCATTCCCTACCAGCGCAATGCGGCGAAGGAAGACTGGCTGAAGAACCATACGTATTATAAGCATATCGGCCTTTATGCCTATCGCGTAGAGGTACTGAAAGAGATAACCGCCCTTCCGCAGTCATCCCTCGAGATTGCCGAATCATTGGAACAGCTTCGTTGGTTGGAAAACGGATACACTATCAAAGCAGGTATCACGGATGTGGAAACTATCGGCATAGATACTCCTCAAGATTTGGAACGGGCAGAAGAATTTCTTAAAAGCCATGGGCAGTAAACTAGAAAGCCCATGCTGAACCGAAGTGACCAACCCCGGATTCTCGAACCGGAACAACTGGTGGTGCAAAGGCCGGAACGTATCAAGTTGCCTAATGGCGTACCATTGAGCGTGCTCAATGCCGGTGACAATGAAGTGACACGTATCGATCTCCTCATGGCAGGCGGCCGATGGCAACAGAAACAGCCCTTGCAGGCGTTGTTTACGAACCGCATGCTTCGCGAGGGCACCCGACGCTACGATGCCGCCCGGATAGCGGAAAAGCTGGACTATTATGGAGCCTGGCTGGAATTGTCCAGTGCATCCGAGTATGCCTATGTCACCCTTTATTCTCTGAATAAATACCTTCCCCAAACGCTTGATGTATTGGAATCTATCGTCAAAGAGCCGGTATTTCCCGAGAAAGAGCTGGGAGTGATTGTAGACAATAATATCCAGCAGTTTCTTGTCAACTCTTCCAAGGTGGACTTTCTGGCGCACCGCGGATTGGTGAAGGCTCTGTACGGCGGGCAGCATCCCGGCGGACGTCTGGTGCAGGAAGAGGATTATCGGCGTATCACCCCTGCGGTGCTACGCGAGTTTTATGACCGTTACTATCATTCCAATAATTGCAGCATCTATCTCTCGGGTAAGGTAACCGGTGATTGCATCCACAGGATAGAGTCCTTGTTTGGCTGCGAGGCTTTCGGTACGGATTTCCGCAAACCGGAGAAGACAGAATTCCATCCGGTTACCACCTCCGGAAAACGTATCTTCATCGAACGTCCGGACGCCCTGCAAAGTGCCGTCCGTATGGGCATGCTTTCCCTGGACCGTAATCATCCGGACTACTTGAAGGCCCGCGTACTGGTCACACTGTTCGGGGGTTATTTTGGCAGTCGCCTGATGTCCAATATCCGGGAAGATAAAGGATACACATACGGTATCTCCGCAGCCATCATGCCCTATCCGGGGCAGGGAGTGTTGGCGGTCAGTGCCGAAGCCGCCAACGAATTTGTGGAGCCTCTTATCGGTGAGGTTTATCATGAAATAGACCGCCTTCAGAACGAGCTGGCTTCCGATGGAGAGCTTTCCATGGTGAAGAACTATATGTTGGGAGACATGTGCCGTAGTTATGAATCTGCATTCTCGTTGGCAGATGCCTGGATTTTTGTGCAGGTATCGGGCTTGCAGGATACCTACTTTGCCGAAGCACTGGATGCTGTCAAGGAGGTTACTCCACAAGAAATCCGTGAACTTGCAGGGCGGCATTTATGCAAAGAGAAATTAAAAGAAATAGTGTGCGGCAAAAAAATGTCATAAAAAGCGGGAGTTATCGCATCATTTTACCGGATAAATCCTACCTTTGTCAATTATCAACTATCAATTATCAATTAATGAAATATCTATATACTGCACTCATTCTGGCTTTCTTATGCCAAGGTGGAGCCACTGCCCAGGAAAAAAAAAGCGGCTTTTTCGATAAAGTGAAAAGTACATTCTCTTCGGAGATAAAGATAGGTACCTATACGTTCAAAGATAACGGGGCCGTCTATACCGGTGAAATAAAAGGCCGCAAGCCCAATGGAAAGGGGAAGACCGTTTTCAAGAACGGCGACGTCTACGAGGGTGAGTATGTGAAGGGCAAGCGTGAAGGCTACGGTACATATATGTTTCCCGACGGTGAAAAGTATGAGGGGCAATGGTTTCAAGACCAGCAGCATGGTAGGGGTATCTACTATTTTATGAATAACAACCGTTATGACGGCATGTGGTTTCAGGATTACCAGCACGGTAAAGGAACCATGTACTATTACAATGGTGATATTTATGAGGGCGACTGGGTGAATGATAAACGCGAAGGCCAAGGAACGTATACCTGGAAGAACGGTTCCAAGTATGTAGGCTCGTGGAAGAATGACAAGAAAGACGGCAAAGGAACACTGACCTGGAATGACGGTTCCAAATATGACGGAGAGTGGAAAAATGATGTCCGGGACGGTAAAGGAACTTTTGAATATGCCAACGGCGACAAATATGTAGGTGACTGGAAGGACGACATGCAGCATGGCAAAGGTATTTACTTTTTCCATACCGGCGACCGTTACGAAGGTTCTTATGTTCAAGGTGAACGTACCGGAGAGGGCATTTATTACCATGCCAGCGGCAACAAGTATGTGGGCAGCTTCAAGGATGGAAAGCAGGAAGGCCACGGCACATTTACGTGGGCAAGCGGCGCCGTTTACGAAGGTAATTGGAAAGACAACCAACGTGACGGATACGGTACTTACAAATGGAATGTAGGTGACTCTTACGAAGGTGAATGGAAAGACAATAAGTTCAACGGCCAGGGTACCCTGATTCAGACCGATGGAACCAAATATAAAGGCGGTTTTGTGAACGGTATGGAAGAAGGGAGCGGCATCCAGGAAGATAAGAACGGAAATCGTTATGAAGGCTTTTTCAAACAAGGAAAGAAACACGGCCCGTTTGTGGAAACGGACAAGAACGGAAAAGTGATACGGAAGGGAACGTACAAAATGGGAAGGTTGGAAAATTAAAGAAATAGAATTAAAAATTAAAGGCTGCGCAATATTCGTCTGAACTGCGCAGCCTTTAATTTTTTATTATCAATTATCTAAAGCCTCGTGTTTAGATAATGTATTGTGAACTGATTGATTCATTGTTCATCACCCGCTTGATGGTTTCGGCGAACATATCGGCAATGCTCAACTGTTTAACCTTGTCACATTTTTTAGAGTAGGGGATACTATCGGTAAATACCATCTCCGTCAGTGCAGATTCTTGTACACGGAAAGAAGCCGGGTCGGACATTACGCAGTGGCTGGCAATGGCACGGACAGATTTGGCTCCGGCTTCCAACATGATGTTGGCAGCCTTGGTAATGGTTCCTGCTGTATCTACAATATCGTCTACCAATACTACATTCTTGTCTTTTACATCACCGATGATTTGCATGGTGGCAACCACGTTTGCTTTTTCACGTGTCTTGTTGCACAGCACCAGGGGTACACCGAGATATTTGGAGAATGTACTGGCACGCTTTGAACCGCCGACATCCGGGGTAGCGATTACCAAGTCTTCCAGCTTCAAGGATTCAATATAGGGGAGGAACACTGCTGATGCATACAAATGATCCACCGGAATGTTGAAGAAACCCTGAATCTGGTCTGCATGAAGGTCCATCGTAATCAAACGGTCGATGCCTGCAACAGAAAGCAGGTCGGCCACCAGCTTGGCGCCGATGGAAACACGGGGTTTGTCTTTTCTGTCCTGACGTGCCCAACCGAAATAGGGGATAACGGCTACAACGCTTTTTGCCGATGCTCTTTTAGCGGCATCGATCATCAGCAGAAGTTCCATCAGATTGTCAGAATTAGGGAAGGTTGATTGAACCAGGAATACATGCGAGCCACGGATAGATTCCTCATAAGAGACTGCAAACTCACCATCCGCAAAATGGGTGATGTTCATCTTTCCCAGAGGGCAATCAAGGCTAGCGCAGATTTTCTCTGCAAGGTATCTCGAATTTGTTCCGGAGAATACCATAAAGGGTGCTTTTTCGCTCATTTGTGTAATAGATGTTACCTATTTGTTAATTTGCATGCAAAGGTATGAATTTCCCGTTACATAAAACAAGAGTTATTGTATAAAAATTATTTTTCTTTCTCGGATTTATTCGTAGCTTTGCTTTATGAAACGACTTTCTTCCATATGCTTTGCGGGATTGCTGTGCCTTTGTACAGCAATGGTTTCGTGTGTAGGAACGGCACCCATGAAGGAAGTGCGCCTTATCGACTCTCTAAACCAGGTGGCTTATGCTTATCGTTATAAAAACCTGGATTCATCCTGCTATGCGGCATCAAGGGCCTACCGTGAAGTCAGCCTCTATAAACAAGGAAAAGCGGAAGCATCCAATAATCTGGGCTTTTGTGCTTTTATGCGTATGGATTTTGAGCAGGCCGAAAAATTTCATATGGATGTCTATAATCTGACCAAGAATGAACTGGAACTCCTTGTTGCCGACATCGGCTTGATGAAGATTTATCAGCGGACGGCGTTGAACAAGGAGTTCTATGATTACCGCAACAGTGCCTTGCGCCGTATGAAAAGGATAGCGGAGGATGACAATCTGTTTGTGGACCGACACGAGCAAATGCGTTTGAATTATGCCCGTTCCGAATTTTATATCGTATCTGCTGTTTATTATTATTATCTGCAACAACGTCCCGAGGCAGTGGCTTCTATCAATGAAGTAACTGATAATCAAAAATTGTTGGCAGATACCAACCAGTTATTGTACTATCATTACATTAAGGGATCCGCTGCCTTGTGTGAAGGCGAGACGCCGGACGAACAAAGGCTGCGAGAGTTTGACGAACTATATACCACGTGGCGGTTGGCATCCCGTAAAGGGTATCTCTACTTTGAAGGGAACGGAGTGCAGGGGCTTGCCAACCTGATGGCCTCACCGGAGAATTACGAGTTTTTCCAGGACCGCCGTTCCCATGCCCTGACACGGTTTGGAGTATCGGTAGACTCTCTATTGCCAATGCGTCTAGGGCAGTTGGCTCTGCAGAAGTTCAGTCAATATAAAGATTTGTATCAGATAGCAGGCGCATATGTGTCCATTGGCAAATACCTGAATGCCCACAGTCACTATACAGAAGCTCTTGACACGTTAAAACTTGCTCTGGAATGTGTAAATGACCATCACCGCCTTTTCTATGACTGCCACGATAGTTTGGACTGGCTGAAAGCATTTGACCGTCGAGATACGATTTGCGCGGAGAAGGCATGGATGGAGCAGAAACTGAAAACCGTACCTGAGTGGATTTCACGTATTCGTGAACAGTTGAGCGTTTCGTATGCAGGACTCGGGATGAAAGAAAAATCAGACTATAACCGCAATATTTACCTGGATATCCTTGAAGATACACGCCAGGATAAAGAGCTGGAAAGCCGCTATCAGGCATTGGAAAAGGAGGCGGGACAGCTCAACGTTGTGTTGTCACTGGTCATTGTGGGCTTCGTGCTTGTATCGCTCTTTTTCTGGTTTTTCAACAAGCGTTCCAAAGACCGGAACAGAGTACATCTCCACCGTCTGCAACTGATGCTGGACATCTGTCAGAAGATAACGGCATCCATTCCGGCAGATGCACAGACTGAGGAGGAAATCATCGACTCTATCCGGACGGCTGTCTGCCCGGAATTGGAAAAGCTGTTTGGAGTGAAGGACATCCGCATAGACAACGGGCAATTAGTGTTCCCGCGTCGGATGAGCAAGGATGAGCAGGCGATGGTACGGGTGATAACTCCCTATATCCAATGGGCGATAGACAACGGCATGACGTCCATCTCCCTTGGCGACGAACGCCGCAGACTGGAAAAGCAACGCTACATTTACGAGCAGCACATCGCAGGGAACAAACGGCAAAATCTGATAAAGAAAGCATGTATGGCTATTGTCAACGGAATTCACCCGTACATAGACCGTATCATCAACGAAGTACAGAAACTGACTCAAAAAGGATTCATCAAAGAGGAGCGGATAAAGGAGGAGAAATACCAGTATATCGACGAGTTGGTTACTACCATCAACGAATACAATGATATTCTTGCCCTTTGGATAAAGATGAAGCAAGGAAGCCTTAGCCTAAACATAGAGACGTTCGAATTGAATGAACTTTTCGAGCTGCTCAGGAAAGGAAGCCGTACATTCGAGATGAAGAGACAGTCGTTGGAGGTGCAGCCTACGGATATCAGGGTAAAGGCAGACAAGGCCCTTACATTGTTTATGATAAATACACTGGCGGAGAATGCCCGTAAATATACCCCTCAGGGCGGTATGGTGAAAGTATATGCACGGCAGGAGGAGGATTATGTGGAAATCTCGGTAGAGGATAATGGTTGTGGATTGTCACCGGAAGATGTAGCCCGCATCGTGGGAGAAAAAGTATATGACTCAAAAGCCATCGGTATGAGTGACGCTCCCGACAAGGAGGAATTGAGGAAGAACAAAGGAAGTGGCTTTGGACTGATGAACTGTAAGGGCATCATTGAAAAATATCGCAAGACGAATGATTTGTTCAAGGTCTGTCTGTTTAATGTGGAGAGCGGGCTGGGAAAAGGCAGCCGTTTTTATTTCCGTCTGCCTGCCGGTATCCGTAAGTCCGTGTCGGTGTTGCTCGTTGTGTTGTCTTTGTGCATGTCATCCTGCCGGCATGCTGTGGAACAGCCTGCTTCCGGAGAGGTGTTACCGGGTTCTTTGGCACTGCTTGCACAGAATGAATACGAAGCTTTGCTGGACGAAGCCTCCGATTATGCCAATGAAGCTTATTACTGCAATGTAGACGGAGAATACGAACTGGCTTTACAATACATAGATTCGGCAATGTATTGCCTGAACGAACATTACAAGCAATACGCCCATCCTATACATCGCTATATGACGCTGACGGGAGACGGGGCGCCTGCGGAACTGGATTGGTGGAACCAGATGTTCAATTCGGATTTCCATGTAATTCTGGATATCAGGAATGAAGCGGCAGTCTCATTTCTTGCATTGAAGCAATGGGATGACTATAGTTATAATAATGCTGCCTACACTACCTTATACAAACTGTTGGGAGAAGACCAATCCTTGGAAGAATATTGCCGGCAGCTGGAGCGTTCCACCAACAACAAGATGGTGGGCATTTTGCTGGCGGTGATTTTGCTGTTCGTATTGCTGTTGGGATATTACATACTCTACTTCCGTAAACGTCTGGTGAACCGCTGGAATCTGGAGCAAGTACTGGAAATTAATGGAAAGGTGTTCAATGCCTCCTTGTTGCCGGTTTCGGATACGGAGGAAATGTTGCAGCGTGAGGAGGATACATTGAAGGAAATCCCGCGGCAGATTGTAGGTTCCGCTTTTGATGCAGTGAACGAACTTTTGAGTATCGACCGGTTAAGCATAGCTGTATACAACGAGACTACACATAAGCTGGAATATACTTCCAATCCAGTGGAAGATACCGCCGTGGACGAGTTGCCTATCTGGAGGAAATATATGGAGAATTGCTTTGAGCAGCAAGTGTACATATCGGAAAAGGGTATACAAGCATTGCCGCTTGTTGTGGATGCGGGAAATATGTGTCGTTGCATAGGTGTGCTGTGTCTGGAACGTAGGGAAGGTACGGAGCAGGAGACCGACCATTTGCTTTTGGAACTGATAGCCCGTTATGTCTCCATTGTAATCTTCAATGCAGTGGTTAAGTTGGCTACGAAATACCGGGACATCGAAGTGGCTCAAGATGAAGCCCGGCGAGCTTCCTGGGAAGACAGTTTGCTGCATGTACAGAACATGGTGCTGGATAATTGTCTCTCGACCATCAAGCATGAAACGATTTATTATCCGAACAAGATAAAGCAGCTGATAGGGAAACTGCGGTCCGGCAAACAGACAGAAGCGGAGGAGCGGGAAACGGTGGTTGCCATCAGCGAATTGATAGAGTATTACAAAGGTATCTTTACGACACTCAGTTCATGCGCTTCCCGCCAGTTGGAAGAGGTGACTTTCAGGCGTGCGACAATATCTGTGCCGGAACTTATGGCTACTGCCGGGAAATATTTCCGCAAAGTGTATAAGGGAAACAAGGCGCATATTGATTTTAAGATACAACCGTTGGAAGGACGGATTACCGGCGACTGGAACCAGTTGCGTTTCCTGCTTGAAAACCTGATAGACGAGGCTTGCTCCGTAACTCTGGATGGAGCTGTCTGTCTGTCGGCCCGGGAAGATGGGGAATTTATACGTTTTCTGTTTACAGATATGCGTAGGGAAAAGACCCGTGAAGAATTGAACCAATTGTTCTATCCCGACTTGTCTCGCATGACGGCCGGTGAGAAAGGAGAACTGTATGGTACGGAATATCTGGTGTGCAAGCAGATTATCCGCGACCATGACGAGTTTGCCGGACACCGGGGATGCCGTATCAATGCCGAACCGGGAAAGGAAGGAGGTTTTACAATATATTTTACGCTACCGAAAAAATGAAATATGGAAGACAAAAAATTTAAAGTAATCATCGTTGAGGATGTCAAGTTGGAGCTGAAAGGGACGGAAGAGATTTTCCGCCATGAAATTCCCAATGCGGAGGTAATAGGTACTGCTATGACTGAGCAGGAGTTCTGGACATTGATTGAAGCCGGCGTGCCGGATCTTGTTCTGCTGGACTTAGGATTAGGAGGTTCGACCACAATCGGGGTGGACATCTGCCGGAATATCTTCAAGCGTTATCCGGGAGTACATGTGCTGATATTCACGGGAGAAATATTGAATGAGAAGTTATGGGTGGACGTACTTGAAGCCGGTGCCGACGGCATTATCCTGAAAACCGGAGAGTTGCTGACCAAAACCGATGTGCAGGCAGTGATGGACGGCAAGAAGCTGGTCTTTAACTATCCGATACTGGAGAAAATAGTGGAACGCTTCAAGAAATCTGTCCTGAATGATACAAAACGTCAGGAAGCAATCATAAGCTATGATATTGATGAGTATGACGAGCGTTTCCTCCGTCATTTGGCACTGGGCTATACCAAAGAAATGATTGCCAATCTTAGGGGAATGCCTTTTGGAGTCAAGTCGCTGGAGAAACGACAGAATGACTTGATTGGCCGTCTTTTCCCGCCTAGTGAACGGGTGGGGGTGAATGCCACTCGTCTGGTGGTGCGTGCATTGGAACTCCGAATTCTGAATATAGACAATCTGGAAGCCGACGATGAGTAAACTCCGGATGCCACATCCCGCTACGATGTTCTTCCTGCTGACGCTGGCAGTCATCCTCCTTTCATGGATATTCGATGTCTATGGCCTGAGCGTGCTGCAACCGCAGACTGGAGAAGAAATACGGGTGCAGAGCCTGCTGAGTCCGGAGGGCATACGCTGGCTGCTGCGCCATGTCATAACCAATTTTACGGGATTCGCTCCGTTAGGGCTGGTGATTGTGGCTATGTTCGGAATAGGGGTGGCACAGCATTCGGGTTTCATCGATGCATGTATTCGCAGGGGGGTACGACGTCCACGTGATCCTTGGCGCATTATTCTGCTGGTCATTGTCTTAGGACTGTTGTCCAATATAGTGGGAGATGCAGGATATATCATTCTGTTGCCGATAGCTGCGACTTTGTTCCAGTCCGTCGGTCTGCACCCCATTGGAGGTATAATTACAGCTTATGTTTCAGTCTCTTGTGGCTATAGCGCTAATGTGTTTTTGAGTACATTAGACCCCATGATTGCCTCTGTAACGCAAGAAGCGGCTGATAGGATGAATATTGCTCCGGGGCAGACTGGACCGCTGTGCAATTATTATTTTCTCTTTGTTTCCACGTTCCTGCTTGCATTTATCATTTATCATATTACCCGCAGGAGCTTGTTGCCGCACTTGGGAATGTATGCAGGGGATATTCATTTTAATGGCTACAAACAACTGTCCCGCAAGGAACGGAGAGCTATGTTGGGAGCTGTATTTGCAGGCTTGCTGTATATTGCCATTATTCTGTGGGCTACATTCTCTTCATGGGGGATATTGCGGAGTGTCAATGGTGGGTTGATTCGTTCTCCGTTTATAGTCGGTATTCTGTTTTTGCTTTCGTTTGGAATAGGTTTGATGGGGATGGTCTATGGTTTTGCCTCCGGCCGATACCGTACGGACGGTGATGTGATAGAAGGGCTTACGCAGCCGATGAAACTGCTGGGCGTTTATTTTGTGATAGCTTTCTTTGCCTCACAGATGTTTGCTTGTTTTGAATATTCCCACTTAGACAAGTGCATTGCCATTTTAGGCGCCAATCTGTTATCTTCCGCTTCTTTGAGCAGCTTATGGATATTGATTCTCTTCATTCTTTTTACGGCGCTGGTCAATCTCTTTATGGTATCTGCCACAGCTAAATGGGCTTTTATGTCTTTCATTTTTGTTCCGGTATTGGCAAGTATGGGCATTTCGCCGGATATGACCCAATGTGCGTTCCGTATAGGTGACAGTGCAACAAATGCCATAACACCTTTTATGTTCTACATGCCACTTGTTTTGACCTATATGCAGCAATATGATAGGCAATCCACTTATGGTTCACTGCTGAAGTATACTTGGAGATATTCTTTAGTCATTCTGTTGGCATGGACCGCCTTATTTGTACTTTGGTACATCAGCGGTTTGCCATTAGGACTGTAATGTCATAACCAATGAACAACCCGCTTTCGATAACCCCGGTAATGGCTTTCAGTTTCTGTTCCAAATCAGGAACAATGTTGCTGAGATGAATGTCAAGAATGAAATTACCGTTTTCGGTAAATACCGGGCCGTCTTTTCCTTCTGCAAGGCGTAGGCTGATTTTTGAAGCTCCCAATAAGCGTATTTCGTTTTCCACATGGGAGAGAGCATGTGGAAACACTTCCACCGGTATGGGGTATTTGCTCCCCAGTTTGCTGACAAGCTTACTCTCATCGATAATGATGTAAGTCTTGCCACTGCTTTTAATGAGGAGTTTCTCCTTAAACATGGCTCCGCCACGTCCTTTGATGAGGTTGTTCTGCGGATCCACTTCGTCTGCACCGTCGAATGTCCAATCCGGACGCTTATTCCACAGAGTAGTTTGCGGCAGGCCAAGCTGTATACATGCCATCGAAATTTCGGCAGATGCCGGAATGATTTCTATATGCAAAGATTCTTGTTTAACTCGCTGAGCTAATGCAAATAAAGTGAGATAAACGGTAGAGCCGGAGCCTGCTCCTATGACATCACCGTCTTTGGCCAGTCCGGCAATTTCCTGGGCAACCAATTCCTTATTCGCTTTATTGCTGATTTTATTTGACCATTGCAATTCTTGTATCAACTGATTTTCCCATTCCATCACTTTAAAGTTTAGTTGTTATTACTCTTTCATTCATTTTCGGGTCAATGCTACTTTCCCTGCTTGAATATTCCTCCATATTTTTACTTTTTATAATTAGTAACATTGATAATTTGCAAAATGTTTTAATACATCTGTATATAAATACCGTGTATCTTGTTTGTAAAGGTAACTAATCATTACTTTTTATATAGCAAATGAGCCTTTTGTACATAGGTAACGAAAAAAGGTGGTACAAAAATTTGCAATATTCGCAAAAAAGCGTACCTTTGCACCGCAATTAAGGCTGGTTCCGTAGCTCAGCTGGATAGAGCAACGCCCTTCTAAGGCGTGGGTCTTGCGTTCGAATCGCAACGGAATCACTTCTGTAAAACGCCGATTATCAATGTTTAATCGGTGTTTTTCTTTTTTCATCAATCGCTATTGGATTAAAAAAAACGAGAAAATGCTCACTTTTGAGCGATTTATCTTGTCGAAATCTTGTCTAAGGATTTCCCTAATTTTTTAAGACTATGGCAACAATCAGATTAGCTTTAATTCCAGCAAAGGTATTGAGTGATGGTTCACACAAGATTCGTATAGCCATCCATCATCGAGAAGAAACAAAGTACATTGTCACCCGATTTAAAATCGACCACCTTTCCCAATTCAAAAACGGACAAGTTGTAAAACGTCCGGATGCAGCTATAATCAATACGAAGTTACGTAATCTCCTGAATGAATACCAGGAAAAACTTGACAGTATCAGGTGCATTCAGATGTACGATTGTAAGCAGCTGCGCGAGATATTGATAAACAGCACAACCGCAGGTCATACCGCTGCTACATTCCAGGCTGTAGCCGGTTCATATATTACGGAGTTAATAGAAGACGGTAGGGAGAACTATGCGAAACTACTTGAACGTAATTGCAGGTATTTTACGGAATTTACAAAAGGAGAGTTTCTTTTATCAGACATTACCCCGGAGATTATTCACAATTATGCCAGATTCTTGCGGAACACCAAGATGGTGGGTGAAACCACAATCGGAATGATGATGTCCCGTACTCGAACAATAATAAATCGCGGGGTGAAGAAACAACTCGTGAAATATGATGTTTCTCCGTTTGCCTACTATTCGATAAAGTCTTCTCCAGTACGCGAGGTGGATATTACAATAGAAAATCTACTGAAAATAAAGAATCATTTGCCGAAAGAAAAGAAACTCCGTGTTGCACGTGACCTATTCATGCTTTCATTCTATCTGGGTGGAATAAACCTTGCAGATTTACTTGATGTGGATTTCCGTAGGACCGACAAGATTGAGTACATCAGAAAAAAAGCCCGTAATCTGAAGCTGGGCGAACAGCGGATTGTGATAGCCATACACAAGGATGCCCGACCAATCATCGACAACTGGATGAACCGCAATACCGGTAAACTTGATTTTGGTTATAAATTCACTTACTCTAACTTCTATAGGTATCTGACGCGTAGTTTGAATATGCTTGCCGAAGAGTTAAAGATAAGCCAAAAGGTCGTTTACTATTCAGCCCGTAAGACTTTTGCCCAGTTTGCCTCTGAACTCGGCATACCTGACGGAGTTATAGATTATTGTCTTGGACACTCTGATAAGAGTAAGGGTATTATACGGTATTATACCAAAGTCAAGCAGAAGCAAGCGGAGATAGCAATAAACAGAGTCATTGACTATGTAAACAATCCGGAGAAGTACAAAGAGTACATCGAAATGAAAGCTGATATTATGATGATGAAAGGATAAGAAGAAAGGTAATCCCCGTAGTTGAACCGCTACGGGGATTTTTTATATTAATTTGTCAATGTCAACTCCCAGCTATCCATAATGGTCATCTCCCAATGTGGAATTCCACCACTATCCTTGACTGATACTCCATATACAGAAAGGCTCTTACCCAGACTGTCATATTCCATTAAGGCAGCTTCCTCTCCTTTCCGAATACGGAGATTCATAAATCCAGTCATTTCCTCCCAATCGGTAGGTCCAATGGAAAGATGTTCTATTATGCGTCCTCTTACCGATGCTCCAATAGCAAATTCCCTGATACGGTTCAAATATGATTGAGCTTCCTTATAGGTCATAGTACAAAAGTATGAAGTCTTAATGAAAAACAAAAAACGGGCGGCTTATCCAGCTGCCCCTTCTACAAATTCCTTCAGCCGATACAACCGGTCAATGGCCGGATTGTAGAAAGCATCCGGATAATGCTGCTTAATATCGCAGATATTCGCATTAACAAACAGAGAGGTGTCAAAGATATGTTCTGCCTCACTTAATGCCACCTCTTTAGGCAATTGGGCTGTTTGTGCCCATTCGATTATTGCCTTGACGGATTCCTCGTCGTAGGAATATTTACTTTCTTCTGCCATAATTGCTATTTATGTTTTTTATGAATTAGCCTGCACAAATATAATGGAATGAAAGCAAATCACAACAGATGCATTTCTGTATTCCTCTCTTCCTTATGGTCCCATATCTGCAACTTCTTCCATCGTCCAGTCTTCACCCATTCCGTGTTCTTCAAATCTCAAACCATTCGTCGGTTGTCATTTCTTGTCTTTGATTTTATAACCGTCGTATAATGATTCATCCCACATTGACATATCGGGTTTGGGGAAATATGGATTTGATGGCGCATTTCGGTATTCTTCCCTGCCTTCCGGCCCCATAGCCGCAATTTCCTCCATCGTCCAGCCTTCACCCATTCCTCGTTCTTCAATCTCGAACCATTCGTCGGCTGACATATCAATTCCGTACTTTTTCTTTTCCATGATTAAACTCCTTTCTTTAAGTTTTCTATGCAAATATAGTGAATTGAAGGCAATTACAAATGATATAGAAGCCGAAGTTATAGGAAATATTGAGGCTTTGCATTAATTTTGTCACTACTTATAACTTTTTACACCATATGAGCCCAAAGAATGTATATGAATTAATCCAGGAAAGACTGAACATGATTTTTAAAGAGTTCGACAATATATACATTTCCTTTTCTGGTGGAAAGGATAGCGGAGTGTTGCTGAACCTATGTCTGGACTATATGCGTAGGAACCGGCTGAAGCGCAGGATTGGAGTGTTCCACATGGACTATGAGATACAGTACAGCATGACCATTGACTATGTGGACCGGGTATTGGAGGCAAACAAGGACATGCTGGACGTGTACCGTGTCTGCGTGCCTTTCCGTGTAACGACCTGTACCTCCATGTACCAGAACTACTGGTGTCCCTGGGACGAAGCGAAAAAAGAAGCGTGGGTCAGGGAGATGCCGGAGGAGGCAATGACCGTAAACGACTTTCCGTTCTATAACCGCAGGATGTGGGACTATGAATTTCAGACAGAGTTTTCCAGTTGGCTCCATCAACGGAAAGCTGCACAACGTACCTGCTGTCTGGTGGGCATACGTACCCAGGAAAGCTACAACCGTTGGCGCACAATCTATCGAGGTGTGAAAGAGCAATATAAGGATTACCAATGGAGCACGAAAATCAGCGAGGATGTGTATAACCTATATCCACTGTTCGACTGGAAAACGGAGGATATATGGATTGCCAACGGTAAGTTCCGATGGGATTACAATAAACTATACGACCTCTACTATCAAGCCGGGGTAAGCCTTGACCGGCAACGGGTGGCAAGTCCGTTCATCAGCGAGGCCATTGAGAGCCTTGCCTTGTACAAGGTCATTGACCCCAACACTTGGGGACGGATGATAGGACGTGTAAACGGAGTCGGCTTTGCCGGACTTTACGGCAATACCCGTGCGGCAGGAAGGAGGAACATCCGTCTGCCAAAAGGATATACCTGGAAGTCATTCATGGAATTCTTGCTTTCGACCTTACCGGAACACACCCGGAAAAGATACCAGGCCAAGCTGGAAACCAGTATCAAATTTTGGAAGGAAAAGGGTGGAGTTCTCAGTGATGAAGTCATACAGAAGCTGAAAGACCGCAATATCCCCATCCAGGTAGGTGACAGCACCAACTATAGGACAGACAAGAAACCAGTACGAATGGACTACCTGGATGACATTGACATAGAAGAGTTCCGAGAAATTCCCACCTATAAGCGTATGTGTATATGTATCCTGCGTAACGACCATACCTGCAAGTATATGGGGTTCGCCCTAACCAAGGAGGAGAATGAAATGAAGAGCAATGCCTTGAAAAAATACAAGGATATTTTATAAAATACTGCATTGTACAGTAAACATATAAAACTGCCCCGACTTTCGCAAGCCAGAGCAGTCCAATTTATAAATTTAAAGTCTTATGATGAAGATTGTCTGTTGCGCCAATGTTTTACTATCAGCATAACGACAATCAAAACGGTTACACAAACACAAGCAAAACCAATTTGTTTAAGCAAGGTGGATTCTTTTTTTTCTTTTATAGTTTCTGACCGTTTTTCCTCACGGATATTGGAAATGGTTCTTTTATCAGCCTTGACACTCGTAGTATCGGCTACTACCGTCTGTTTATCCTCCTTCTTATTGAAATCACCTTCTACATGACCGTCAGCCAATAACGGAGGTTTCCCGGTCAGACTGTCGGGTGGTTTTCTTGTATCATAGATACGGAAATCAATCACATAGTTACCATTAGCGGTAATGAGTTCGCTCAAAGAGGTACTTGCCCCATGTACGATATCGACCGATTCACTCGTGCTGTCCTTTCTGATTACTTCTGCATCGGACTTGACAGCTTTATGAGAGCTGCCACATGATAACAATAGGAACAGACACATGAAAGGAGCCAGCAATATATGCCGGTTTACCCAGTTCATAACCTTAGCCAACATAGGCAATGTCATTTATACGGTTCATCCACCCCCGTTTGAACTTGTTGTTCGCCGGACGAGAACGGCATATATCCTCGATGAAATCGAACCGTGCAATCTTAATCATGTCGAACAACTCACGAGGGTTCCTGGCATTCACCGCAGCAAGTGTCTTAGGACCTACTATTCCGTCCACAGTAACACCAAGCAAACGTTGAGGAATCTTTATTCCGTGTGCACCGGATGCCCACACCCAATCGACAAGGATATTTGCTACGGACTGGCTTGTTATCAAATCTGCCTTCCATCTGTCCCAATAATGCGGCTTGAGCACCCGTTTAACGACATCCTCACGGGTAAGCAGACGCAGGTCATCCACGTCTATATCACCGTCACCGTCCTTGTCATAGCCACACGATTTCCACGTGCCGATAGTCACACCCATATTCGTAGCCCCTCCCAAATCGTCAGGGTCATTTACAAAACCGCCTTCCCATTTGAAAATCCACGGCGCCAATTTCTTTACGTCAGCCATTCTTATTTTCCTCCTTGATTTTTGGTTTTACATAAAAATACAATATATTTGCAAGCCTTTGTTTAAACTTTAAATTTGCTTATGACCAGAGGAAAGGAAGCTGTTGTGAAACACCTTCCTTTCCGCGAATCAGTAGCCGTTTTGCGGTTCTCTGTCACCGCATTTCTTCCTCTCACACCGTTTAAGCGCCAGTTCCAGTTTCAAGTCAGAATTAGCCTCCTTCAGTGTAAATAACTCATCCTGCACCTTACGGAGCCGGTCTGTCTGCTCCACGAATCGCTGTTCCTTCTCCGAAAGCTGCTTCTGCAGGAACTCGTTGTACTCCCGTAATGCCTTGAACTCCTCGACATCCGCATGTGCGTCCTCAATACGCGCATTGGTTTTGCGCGACATCCACCACTTAATAAGCTGCTTGATGCCCTCGATGCCACCGAGGGCGGTCACCAACATAACCCAATCATTCACTCCCATTCCTCCCGATTTAACTGTTGATACAAACTATAAAAACTCCTACATAGGCACAGACAAACGCTGCCATCTCTGTCCAGAACAGCCATTTCCGATGTCTCAACATGACAAGTACGGCCACCGGGAATGCAATGGCCGGAAGGTACCACATCCCGGACAAGCAGACCCAGAGAACCGTGGCCAGCCCTGCGACGGCAGTGCCAGCGTAGTGAACCTTACCTTGGAACTCCTCTTTGAACAACGGTGCCGTCCCGACGAACATCAGCCCTCCACAAGCAAGGAAGGCCAAGCATTGCAGGTTCTCCGATGAGCATTCAATCCACACCGGCATCAATAGCATGGCGGAAACAATCATAGCCATTTGGAACAGCCATGCCGGGCGGTTCCGTTTCTTTAGCTGATAGTAAGTGTCAGAGAGTGACCAAGGCACTCCGCACACCCTCACTGTATACACTATATACATGGTGAGGATAACCATTGATAAGATATATAGGTAAATCATATCATCATTGATTAAGATTGAACACTAATTTGTCGGGATAGCCGGAAGTGTAGTCGTAGGCTTCCACCTCTTCTTTCGTGGCAAGTGCTTTGACAGCAGCAATATGCTCCTGCGTGGCATTATAAGAGGCAAGCGCATACAGCTCCAGCGCGGCAAGCATCTGCAGGGCAAGAGGAATAGGTATCACATATTTCACCGCATCATACCACAGAACAGTCGTCTCTTTACCTGCCGCCTGCTCGATACTGATTGAATTGACCAGCCCCACACGCGTCTCTTTGTCAAGCCACATCCGCTTACCGCCAAGGGTGAACTGATTCACAGCATCAGACCCGTCATACTCGGTTATCTGGAAGATTTTCCGACTCTTCACGTCTTCCAAAGCAGGCTCATGGGGAGAGACCAGCTCACATTTAAATATCTCACCGATGGATGCGGAAGGGTGGGCATTGTAGAACTCCTCCTGCTCCTTGCTCAACGGCACCCAAGCCCCGTCAAGATAATCCTCATAGGTTGTACCCACATCGTATCTCGAATCCAATTCGAAGTCAAGATGAAGGATTTCTCCGTTATTAAAATACTTGTATTCCATGTTCTTATCTGTTCATTGTTATACGATAGGTTCCGGTCCGCGTCCCGAAACTCAGCTCTTCCCAGGTCACTCCATAATCGGTGGTGATATAGTAGAACTCATTGTAGCGACCGAGTACGACGGTCATGTACCTGCCGTCGCGGCTGATAGCGCAGTCCTTCACTTCTTTCGCTTTTCCCACAAGGATTTCCTTCCATGTGTTGCCATAGTCTGAACTGAGAAAGACCCCACCAGAATAGTTCTGGACAAAATATCCGAGCAGGTACCTGCCGTCACCACTCATCTCCATGTTGCTGCATTTCCAAGTCGCGGAAATCTCCCTCCATGTGTTGCCGTAGTCCGAACTTGTGGTGAGCAGCCCGTGCCCGGGAGATGACTTCGCGACCAGATACCTTCCGTCGGCACTCATGGCAAATGCCGTCCAGTCCATGTTCGATGCCACCGTCCATTTCCATGTGGCACCATAGTCGGCACTTACACATACACCACGCTGCCCCATACAAGCTGCCATATACCTGCCGTCACGGCTGATTTTGATGGAAGCGCTACTCCTATAACCGCTTGTGTCCGCTGTTTTCTTCCATGTCTTTCCATAGTCCGAACTCACATGGATATGGTCTTGGTATAATACGACAGCCATATACCTGCCGTCGGCACTCATGCCCAGGGCGTCTCTGTTATTGGAACCGGCAAGGGATGTGGGAAAAGTGTAGGCCTTATCCCACGTCCTTCCATAGTCCGAACTCATATAGAGGACAGCACCGACGGAAGTCGCCATGTATCTGCCGTCCGAACTCATAAACGCCCCCTTGGCTGTCCCCAGCGTACTTCCTTCCTGCCATGTGTTGCCGTAGTCCGAACTGGTCACGGCGGCATTGGCCGAGCAGAACCGGTATCTTCCGTCAGCACTCATGGCCAGATCATAATCCTCTCCCATACAGTAACTGTACTTACCAGCCTCTTTCCATGTCCTTCCATAGTCCGAACTTACAAGGAACCCGCTGTCCGCATAGCAGACTTGGTATTTCCCGCTGTCCACTTCTTTTGAATATGTTCTGCGCCTTAACATCAGTCACCTCCAGTTTTGCATGAAATCGAATAGTTCCCGCTCGCATAGCAAAGTATGCTCAGCTCTGCATGTACACCGTTCTTTAGGCTTATCTTGTTGCCGTCCAAACTGGTCCACCCGGATGCTGTGGGCAACGGCTGGTCAAAGCTGGCTGTAGGTATAATATGCACAATTACCTCCTGACCTATAGCCAGTGCCGATGCGAGGCTCAAGTTTGTAGCCGATGCAAGCGTGGCCTTGACAACGCGTTTGGTTACCGGTAAAGAGGCCAGTGTAGTCACGGAATTTACCCCCAGCAGAGAAGCAAGCACCTTGTTAAACTCCGTCTCCGTGCCGGTAAAACCGTTTTCCCTGGCTGCCTGATAGGCGCTCTTGCCTGCTGCACCAGCAGGCCCGGTGGCTCCCGTTGCACCTTTCGCTCCAGTGGCACCGGTGGCTCCCTTCAGATTCTTGAAAGCGAAGGCGAAAGTACGGGCCAAGGACGTTCCCCCGGCAGTAACAGTCACTGACGGAGTACCGACATTGGCATCTACCGTGGCGGTGGCACCACTGATGCCGGCACTCGCTCCGGCAGGACCGGTAGCCCCGACAGCCCCCTTGAGATTCTTGAAGGCAAAGGCAAAAGTTCTGGCTGTGGCTGTTCCCCCAGGCGTTACGGTGACGGAGGGTGTCCCCACGTTGGCGTCAACGGTTGCCGTAGCCCCAGTAATAGTAGCGCTTATCCCATCCTTTCCCGCAACACCCGTCGCTCCCTTTGCTCCGGTAGCTCCTTTCAGATTTTTGAAAGCGAAGGCGAAAGTACGGGCTTGGGCTGTTCCTCCGGAGGTGACAGTTACGGATGGTGTCCCTACATTGGCGTCCACTGTAGCCGTAGCCCCGGTAATGGCGGCACCCCCCCCCCCTTTCTCCGCCTATGCCGTA
>OBZD01000138.1_pt1 | contig 78690 bp, 67 predicted proteins | sample 1501551 | NCBI WGS metagenome assembly OBZD01 (sample SAMEA2580221, study PRJEB22360) | human gut metagenome | biome: human gut; feature: human-associated habitat; material: faeces | place: Denmark | collected 2008/2010 | reverse complement strand
ATTCTAATGCTGCTCTTCCGATCGTTTATTTATTTTTTATCATATACCAGATGTCTAGAGTGTGGACAATTTAAGATTGAAAAATTCAAGTGGGCGTGTATGGAGGACTACTATAGTAGTAAATTTCAATTCCATGTGATAGAATTAAGTAAAATAGAAACAACAAAAGGAAAAGAAAGCAAGAACTTTACCGATGGCGAGATTAATTTCAGCTAGTACTTGGGAAGAAGTCAGAGAAGAATCTGAAGGAAATCATTACATGGAAAAGGCGAGGGATGAGATGATTAAGATGAGCAGGGATGAAAGTGAAAGATAATCTTCTGTTAGCGAATACAAAAATGATTAGCCAATATCGTTAAATATACACACAGTGTAGTGGTTTGAATAACGTAAATTATTTGAATATTATAAAAAGAAATCATGTGTTGGCAACCGTACGGACACGTCTGCACTTAGCGAGTGGGTTGCTGACACATGATTTCTTTTTATAATATTCCACCAATAATTTCCGTCATCAAACTACAAATCACAATATATGATTCTGTATGATCAACCGAATTGACTGATACAAATAAGGCTTCAATTCATCAACTGAAACAGGCTCCCTAGTCAAAATAACATTATAGCAAGACCCTGCGACCATCTCGATGATCATATAGATCATAACTTCCGGATGATCAAATTCATGACCAGAATTCTTCAAGAGATCCATATAGATATCATAAATATTTCTCTGGGCATCATCGATCGGTTCTACCAAGGAATTCTTAAACATTCCCCAGCTTAGATGCTTTGAGATCAGTTTTAACAGAGTCGGATTAGCATTTAATGCTCCGATGACCTGGTCAACGATAAAGATCAGTTGGTCTTCAAAATGATCAATGGATTGTTTTTGAAGTTCCTGATAGGCGTGTTTAAATACTTCCGCAGATTTCTTGGCGATCAATTTATATCGAATGTCTAATTTATCTTTAAAATACAAATAAAAAGTACCCTTAGCAACGCCAGCTTCATTTACGATATCGGAGATGGAGGTCTTCTGGAATCCCTTTTCTGTAAACAGTTGGTATGCCGTATTCAAAAGGGCATCTTGTTTCTTTTTCTTATTTAATTCGACCTTTTTCATAGTAATTTCTCCTTTCATCTTCTTTAGTATAACGAAAAAATGACCAAAAGTCAAAAACTTTCAAGAAGTTTATTGACTTTTGGTCATTTTTGGTGTATACCATTATATAGATTAAAAATGACTATTCGTCATAAATGTAGATGGGAGGATGCTATGATACAATTTGCAAAGAAATTAGTACATCATCGAAAATTCATCGTCTTCCTGGCTTTCATTTTATTGATTCCATCAACCATTGGAATCGTGAAGACAAGGATCAATTATGACATCTTAAGTTACCTTCCAGACTCTTTGGAGACGGTGAAGGGGCAGGATATCATGGTAGATCAGTTTGGAGCCGGAGCCTATTCGATGATCATTGTCGAAGATATGAATCTTCATGACGTACAGAAATTAAAACAGAAACTAGAGAAAGTCAATCACGTTGATAAGATCATCTGGTATGATGACATCGCTGATCTAAGCGTTCCCAAAGAGATGCTTCCTGAGAAAGTAAGGAAAGTTTTCTTTAATAAGAACGCAACAATGATGATCGCAATGTTTAAAGAAACAACATCATCTGATAACACGATGGAAGCAGTCACACAGATGCGTAAGATTGTTGGAAAACAGTGCTTTATCAGTGGCATGTCAGGGGTAGTTACCGATATTAAGAACCTGGTTATGCAGGAGATTCCAATCTACGTAACGATCGCAGCAGTACTTTCTCTGATCGTATTATTTGTCACAATGGAATCCTTTGCAGTTGCTTTTTTATTCCTGTTAAGTATCGGAATGGCAATTCTTTATAACCTGGGAACGAATATTTTCCTAAGCGATGTGTCCTATCTTACAATGGCATTGACTGCGATCTTGCAGTTAGGAGTTACGATGGATTATTCGATCTTCCTTCTGCACAGTTATGAGAGTAATAAGATCAGATTTGAAGGTGACAAAGAACGTGCGATGGCACATGCGATTTCGAATACATTTAAGTCCATTACAGGAAGTTCCGTTACAACGGTCGCTGGATTCGCAGCACTGTGCTTTATGACATTTGCATTAGGAGCTAACTTAGGTATCGTTATGGCGAAAGGTGTTATTATCGGGGTTATCTGTTGTGTAACAGTTTTGCCATCATTGATCCTGATCTGTGATAAATTAATTGAGAAGACACATCATCGTTCACTGATGCCAGATCTTACGAATGCATCACACTTTATCACAAAACATTATAAAACAACGATTGTAGTATTTTTAATTTTGCTGTTCCCAGCAATTTATGGAAATAATCATACAGAGATTTACTATAATATTGACAAATCACTTCCACAAAGTTTACCAAGTAATGTGGCGAATAAGAAGTTAAGTGAAGAATTCGGAATGAGCAACATCCATATGGTCATGATCAAGAACGGCATGAGTCAGAAGGAATTAAGCAACATGCAGAAAGAGATCGATAAAGTCGACGGAGTTGAATGGTGTCTCGGCATGAACTCCGTGATCGGTTCTAGTATTCCATCTGATATGATTCCTTCTTCTATGAAAGAGATGTTGCAAAGTGATGAGTATGAGATGCAGTTTATCTGTTCAAATTACAAATCAGCAACCGAGAAAGTAAATAAACAGATCAACGAGATCAACAACATTGTGAAGAAATACAGTCCAGGTTCTATGGTCATTGGAGAAGCACCATTGATGAATGACTTGGAGACAGTAACCAATGTTGACCTTAGAAATGTAAATATCGCGTCGATCGCGGCAATCTTTGTGATCATTTTAATTGTATTTAAATCCATTTCCTTACCGGTGATCCTGGTAGCCGTGATCGAATTTGCAATCTGTGTCAATATGGCAGTTCCATATTACACGGGATTATCACTGCCGTTTGTTGCAAGTATCGTTATCGGAACGATTCAGTTAGGTGCAACCGTTGACTACGCGATCCTGATGACAAGTCGTTATCAGAAAGAGCGTATAAATGGCAAGAAGAAAATGGAAGCGATCCGTATTGCACATGAAACATCCATGCAGTCTATCATTACAAGTGGATTAAGTTTCTTCGCAGCAACGATCGGTATTGCGATTTACTCAAATATTGATATGATCAGTGCGATCTGTACCTTACTTGCACGAGGAGCTGTGATCAGTACCGTTGCCGTAATCTTTATTCTGCCGGCAATGTTTATGATATTTGATAAATTGATCTGTAAAACAACCCTCAAGATGGGTCATTTAGAATAGGAGAGCGATTGTTATGAGAAAAAGAAGATTATCGAAAGCATTAGCAATGTTTCTCGCTGCAGCTCTTGCAATTCCGGCAGCAGTACCGGTAGCAGCCAGCGAGTCCACTGCAGATAAAGAAGAAACCGTATACGTAAAAACGGATGCGAATGGAGAAGAGAAAACAGTTATTGTCAGTGACTGGTTAAAGAATTTCTCAGGTGAAGCAAAGATCAAAGATGCTACAGACCTGACAGACGTTGAGAATGTTAAAGGGAATGAGACATATAAACGAGGAAAAAAGGACAGTATTACATGGAATGCCAATGGAAAAGATATTTACTATCAGGGAACAAGTGACAAAAATCTGCCAGTATCCATGAAAGTCACATACTATCTGGATAGAAAAGAAATTTCACCAAAGAAATTGGTTGGTAAATCAGGAAAAGTAAAGATTCGTTATGAATATGAAAATCATTCCGCCGTAACCAAAACGATCAATGGAAAACAGACAACAGTCTATACACCATTTACAATGATTACAGCAGCGATCTTAAATACAGATAACTTCTCTAATGTCAAAGCAACAAACGGAAAAGTTATCTCCGATGGTAACAAACATATCGTTATCGGAGTTGCAATGCCAGGATTAGCAGACAGCTTAAACCTTAAGAATACAAGTATTGGGTCAAATTTCGATATTCCAGAAGATTTCGAGATCACAGCTGATGTAGAAGACTTCCAGATGACAGTCACAGCGACAGTTGCGAATTCCGATACATTATCAGAGTTCGGTTTAGATGATGCAGGAGATTTAAGTGAATTAACAGATTCCTTAAAGGACCTTGAAAATGCGACAGATAAGTTATGTGATGGTTCTGGAGATTTAGTAAAGGGAATTGAAAAATTAGTCACAGCCTCTGGAAAATTAAAATCAGGAACAAAACAGATTGCAGTCAGTTCCAAACAGTTAGCAACAGGACTTGACAAACTGGTCAATGGATCTACAACATTAAAGAATGGAACTAGTCAGTTAGCGAAAGGAACCAGTGTTTTACCATCATCTACAGAGAAGTTAGATAATGGAGTGAGACAGATTCTCAAAGAACTGCAGAATAGTACACTAAGCGAAAGTGATCAGGCAAAATTACAGTCTAACTTACAGAGTGCACAGACAGGAATCACAAAAGAATTAATGAATATTAAGACACAGACAGAAAGTGTTGGTGTGTCAGCGAAGACGTTAGGTGCATTAGCAGAGTCTATTGGAGTATCAGCAGCAGATGTTGGAAATCAGGCAGGAGCAATTGGAGAATTTATCAAGAATAATTATAGTTCTCTTACAGATGAGCAGAAAGCACAGCTTACAACGATTGCAGGTTCTTTAAAGACAGATGCAGAAAACTTAGGCGGTTATGCACAATCCGTAGGAGGTCAGGCAAAGAATTTAGGAACCTACGCAGGATCTATCGGAACAAGCTTGCAAGAAACACAGACAGACCTTCAGATCGTATCAGGATGCTTAACCCAGATTCAAAATCTGCTAACAAAGACAAAGACATCCACAGCACAGTTAGAATCTGCATTAAAACAGATCGCGGCAGGAACCGGACAGTTAAAGACATCATCTAAGACACTGGCATCTTCCATCAAGAAATTAGATGAAGGAGCCAAGACGTTAAACAGTGGAACAAAAACAGCAGCAAATGGAGCGAAGAAGTTAAGCAAAGGTGCCAAAACACTGGATAATGGAATGGGACAGATGACAACAGGAATTGCAACTCTGAAAAATGGAGCTGTTACCTTGAACAAAGGAATGTTAACCTTTAGAAAAGACGGTATTGAGAAACTTGTCAATACGATCAATGATGATGCAAAAGAAATCTTAGACAGAGCTGATGCAGTGATGGATGAAGGAGAAAACTATCAGACATTTACGAAGAAGGCTAGTGGAACGAAGGGTAGTGTGAAGTTTATTATTGAGACGGAAGAACTTGAGAAATAAAGATTATTTGTTATAATGATATGTGGTTTAGGACAGGAGTTTAGGCTCCTGTCTTTTTTAGTTTGATATTACAATTTTCTACAAAAAAGTAATTATAAATTGTACAGTAGTAAATTTCAATTCCATGTGATAGAATTAAGTAAATTAAAAAGATTGAAAATGGCGATTCTGTAGCGAAGATAGCAGATGATTTGTTAGAAGATGCAGATGTGATTGAGAAAATCTATGATATCGTAAAGGAAAATCCAGAGAAGACCAGAGAGGAGATTTGGGATTCTTTAATGAACGCTACAATGATCAAGATGTAACAGCCAGAAAGAATATGAGAAATCTGATCAATTCAGATGCAAGTGAAGATAAAAAAGAATAAGGAATTATATCAGATTGTAGACGAGGTTGAAGAAAATGTGATTACGATTCAACCAATTTATGAGGCAATCAAGGAACATCTGAAGACAGATAAAGAAGAAATTTGTAAGATGTTGGAATTGTAAAGGAAGTTATGCGAATGGCTGTTGTAATTTAGCAACAGCCATTATTGAAATAATTTTTGATATTGTCGCTGGTGAAGAGTGATTAGGTTATCTAGATGAACAAAATACTCCTTAATTTTAATTTGTTCATCCATCTTTGGAATTGCTAAAGATAAATTATAGAAATTATTTACATGAAATCTTTTACTTCCAGTTCCTGTACATAAAGCTTCTTGTGGTTTATATATTTCTGGTCTAGCAATATAATAATACAGCCAGTCCACATTTACATCAGAACTAACATCAAATGCAGGCACATCCTTTGTAGATTCATATTTATCAAGTTTTTTAGGGACAATTCCAATTGCACCATTAAAGAAATTTTGTTTTCCATAAATAAATTGACCTGCTCTTCTAATATAATACTGTGTATTATCGCTTCCTTGTATTTTTTCATCTGCAACATATACACCCTTATTATGTAATTTTACTGTCAATTTTTTTGCATCTTTTCCAGAATGTCCTTTTACTTCCGATTCAATAGCAAACTCTTTAACCTTACGCTGTTCCCAAGTTAGTTTAATTTAGTTATAAAAAAAAAGATACTATACAGCAGAAAAACAATATTTCAAAATATATTTTTGCATATAAGTACTAACTTTGATGATAAAAGAATAAAAATAGAAATCTATAGAACAGAAATAATGATAAAAATCTGAATTTAAATGAATTAAAAGTACATTTTATGATGAAATTTCACTTATTTTAGCGTAAAATTGAATTTACAAAATGAATTATACAAAAGCTTACGCTGTGAAACAGTGTATGTGAAAACATGTTATAATGAATAAAAATTATATAGAGAAGAGGAGTATAAACGTGGCGGAATTAGAGAATAATAAAGACTTAATGAGTGTATTATGGAGTGGTGCAGATATCCTGCGCTCAAAAATGGATGCAAATGAATATAAAAATTATCTGCTTGGGATCGTATTTTACAAATACCTGTCAGATTCATTCCTGATTAAAGCTTATGATCTGATTTATGACGAGAAACCAGAGACACTAAAGATTGCGTTAGATGCGTATAAAGAAGCAGTAGAAGATGAAAGTGGAGAAGAATTAAAAGAAGAAATTCGTTCAGAGTTTCATTATGTAATTGAACCAGAACTTACATATACAAGTTTTGCACAGGCAGCAAATGACAATTCATTCAATAGAGAACAGTTGCAGAAAGCATTCAATAATATTGAGCAAAGTGATGAGATTTTTGCAGATTTATTTGCAGACATTGATTTATATTCCAATCGTTTAGGAACAGGGGATCAAAAGCAGAGTGATACAGTAGCAAGTTTGATCAAAGAAATCGATAAAGCAGATTTATTAAATACAGATGTAGAAATTCTGGGGAATGCTTATGAATTCTTAATTGGACAGTTTGCTTCTGAAACTGGGAAAAAGGCAGGAGAATTCTATACACCACAGCCAGTATCTAAAATTCTGACAAAGATTGCGATTAATGGACAGGAAGATAAAAGAGGATTATCTATCTATGATCCATGTATGGGATCTGGTTCTCTGCTACTAAATGCAAAAAAATATGTGAAATATCCAGAATATATCAAATATTATGGACAAGAATTAAATACATCAACATATAATCTGGCAAGAATGAATATGTTCCTTCACGGAGTTGTTCCAGCAAATCAGAAATTACACCACGGAGATACTTTAGATGCCGACTGGCCAACAGATGAAGAAACAGATTTCAATATGGTATTAATGAATCCACCATATTCCGCAAAATGGAATGCTGCAAAAGGATTTTTACAAGATGAGAGATTTAGTGATTATGGTGTACTAGCACCAAAATCAAAGGCAGACTATGCATTTTTACTACATGGACTGTATCATTTGAAAAATAACGGAACCATGGCAATCGTACTGCCACATGGAGTTTTATTTAGAGGCGCAGCAGAAGGAAAAATCAGAGAAAAATTATTACGAGCAGGAAATATTTATGCAGTTATTGGATTACCTTCCAATATGTTTTATAATACATCAATTCCAACATGTATTATTGTGTTAAAGAAACATAGAGAAGGAAGAGATGTCCTATTTATCGATGCTTCAAAGAAATTTGAAAAAGATAAAAAACAAAATAAAATGACAGATGAACATATTGAAGAAGTATTAGAATTGTATCATAAACGAGAAGAAGTAGAAAAACAGTCTTATCTGGCAAGTTTTGAAGAGATTGAAGAAAATGATTTCAACCTGAATATTCCAAGATATGTTGATACATTTGAAAAAGAACCAGATGTAGATATCAATGCAGTATTAACAAATATGAAAAAAATTGATGATGAGCTAGAACAGGTACAGGGAGAGCTTGCAGCACAGATGAAAGAGCTGAAAGCAGAAGATGATACAGTAATGGCATCATTGAATCGTTTAATTGAAATGGTGGGGAGGTGAGATGGATGAGTAAACCAAAGATTCGATTTAAGGGGTATGAAGAAGATTGGGAACAGCGTAAGTTGGGGGATATAGCTGAATTTAGTAAGGGGAGTGGCTATTCAAAAGGTGATTTAATCGAGTCTGGAACACCGATTATTCTGTACGGAAGATTATATACTAAATACGAAACCAGTATTTCAGAAGTAGACACTTATGTAGAAGCAAAAGACGGTTCTGTATATAGCAAAGGCGGAGAAGTTATTGTTCCTGCATCAGGAGAAACGGCAGAAGACATCGCAAGAGCTGCAACCGTTGATAAATCAGGGGTTATACTTGGTGGAGATTTAAATGTTGTAAGTCCCAATGAAGATATTAATTCAGCGTTTTTGGCAATTTCTATTTCGCATGGAAATTCACAACGAGAGTTAGCGAAAAAAGCACAGGGGAAATCGATTGTTCATATTCACAATGAGGAGATAAAAAATCTGGTTGTTCCATTTCCTACAAAGGCGGAACAGAACAAAATAGTGGAGTATTTCTCTAGCCTCGACAACCTCATCACTCTTCACCAGCGAAAGTGTGAAGAAACGAAAAAGTTAAAAAAATATATGCTTCAAAAGATGTTTCCACAAAACGGAAAAAGAGTTCCAGAGATTAGATTTGTAGGATTTACAGAAGATTGGGAACAGCGTAAGTTATCAGATATTACTTTAAAAATAGGAAGTGGGAAAACACCTTCTGGAGGAAAGAACGCATACGTTGATGATGGAATTCCTCTTATACGTTCGCAAAATATAAATAATGATAGAGTTGATTTAGAGGACATTGTATTTATTGATGAAGAAACAGATAATTCGATGGAAAATTCAAGAGTATTTACAGATGATGTATTACTTAATATTACAGGTGCATCTATTGGACGAAGTGCAGTATATAGAGGGAAAGATAAGGCAAATGTAAATCAGCATGTATGTATTATACGTCCAACAAAAGATTTTGATTCAGATTTTATTCAACTAAATTTAGCATCAAATTTTGGACAAAAACAAATAGATGCTAGTCAAGCTGGTGGGGGTAGAGAAGGGTTAAATTTTCAAGAAATAGGAAAAATGTCTTTCATGTTTCCGTCAAATCAAGAACAGATGAAAATAGGAGTTTATTTTAATCATATAGATTACCTAATCACTCTTCACCAGCGAAAATATGAAGAATTGCAAAAAATTAAAAAATTTATGCTACAAAACATGTTTATATAGAAAGGAGTATAAAAAATATGGAAAAAATTGTTCTATATCATGGTACTCTCGATAAAGTATTTACTCCAATCTACGGAAAAGGTAATGAAAAACATGATTACGGCAAAGGATTCTATCTAACAGAAAGTATAGACCTTGCGAAAGAATGGGCAGTGTGCAGACCAAATGAGGAAAATGGTTGGGTACATAAATATGAATTGGATTGCAAAGATCTTAAAGTATTAGATTTTCAAAAACTAAGTGTTCTAACATGGCTTGCAGAACTTATGAAGCATAGAGATGCAGCAGATTCCAAAAGATATAGAATGTTAGCAGCAAAATTTATAGAGAAATATGGAGTAGAAACAGAAGGATATGATGTAATCAAAGGTTGGAGAGCAAATGCTTCTTATTTCTATATTGCAAAAGAATTCGTAAGAGATAACATTGATATTGATATTCTGGAAGAATTACTTTCTCTAGGTGGTTTAGGAATTCAATATTGTATCAAATCAGAGAAAGCATATAATAACTTGCACGAATTGAAAGAAGAATTAGTACCAGTAGACTATTCAGAATTTAATGAACGCTACAATGATCGAGATGTAACAGCCAGAAAGAATATGAGAGATCTGATCAATTCAGATGCAAACGAAGTAACAAAAGTATTTAGTACCCTGTTGTAAGAGGTGAGAATGATGAGAGCATATTCAGATGTCTATCTAGGAGACGTAGTAGAAAATCAAGGAAAATTATTTGATTATGTAGCAAATACCTATCCAGATAAGGATACAGAAGACTTTATCAACGCATATATGACAAGTAAAACAAGACAAAGCATAGATCAAGCAAAAGCCTATGTAAATACAATGGATGCCAAAGAATTATGGGAATATTTTAAAGAAACAGAACATTATTCTTTACAACAAGGAAAAGCAATGGAAGGCTTTATGCCAGATTGGATTGGAGAATTCTATGCATATTATCAATGGTATTACAATATACCAAGTGCGGAAGTGAATCAGAAAATTGATGTGGATTTTCTAAAAAAAGCATATTACGGACTGCATGATCTGGATTTGGATTTAGCAGTTCAGAAAGTTGGAGAAATATAATGGAGATTATATGTTTTCATAATCCAGATGAGGAGAATGGCTATTTAAGCAATTGGTATGAATCTAAATTTATAGTAGATCATGTGAAATTTTCATCTATGGAACAGTTTATGATGTACCAAAAAGCAATAACATTTCAAGATCAGACGATTGCCAAAGAGATATTACAGATAAAAGATTCCGCAAAGATAAAGCTAATGGGAAGACAGGTAAGAAATTATAATGATCACATATGGAATGGAATTCGTCAGATTGTGGTATATGAGGGATTAATTGCTAAGTTTTCACAGAATGAAGAATTAAAAAAACAATTAAAAGGAACAAAAACAGCAATTTTAGCGGAATGTGCGGTAAAGGATCGAATATGGGGAATAGGATTATCTATGAAAGATCTGAAACGATTTGATATAACGCAGTGGAGAGGTCAAAATTTGCTAGGTTATGCACTTATGGAGGTCAGAAAAAGGCTGTAATTAGACGAACTTTTGGGAACAGCGTAAGTTTGGAAATGTAACGGAATTAAAGTCAGCATCACGAGTGCATAAAGAAGAATGGACAACATCAGGTGTGCCCTTTTACAGATCGAGTGATGTGATGGCTGCAATAAATGGAACAGAAAATGAAAAAGTTTATATTTCCGAAGCCTTATACGAAAAACTATCAAGTATATCTGGAAAATTAGAAGCAGGCGATGTACTTGTTACAGGCGGAGGCTCTGTTGGAAAGCCGTATATTGTACCAAATAATGAGCCACTTTATACAAAAGATGCAGATTTATTATGGATTAAAAACCAAGGAAAATTTCATCCATATTTTTTATATGAGTTCTTTTTTACACCAACATTTAGGAGTTACTTGAGTAGTATTTCTCATGTTGGTACAATTGCACATTATACAATTACGCAATTATCAGAAACACCTATTTGTTTACCTAGTGTTGGAGAACAACAGAAAATTGGAGACTATTTTTACAATATTGACCACCTAATCACTCTTCACCAGTGCAAGTAAAAATATTCAAAAAATAATAAAATTTGAATATACAAACAGAAAACACAATCAATTCATAATAAAAATATATAAATAAATATTAAAAAACATTTTCAAATAAACAAAAATTCGACAATCAAGATACAAAAAAGGAGGACACCATGCCGGAATTAGAATCAATGATAGAGCAAAAACTCATCGAACAGTTAGTTTACGGTGATTCACAGTGGACGTATCGTAAAGATCTGAAAACAGAAGCAGACCTATGGGCAAACTTTAGATATATTTTAGAGCAAAACAATAAAGATCGCCTTGATGGAGAACCTCTATCAGATCAGGAATTTGAACAGGTAAAGAACCAATTACAGTTTTCCTCCTTTTATAAAGCAGGAGAATGGTTAGTAGGAGAAAATGGAAAAGTGCAAGTTCATGTTCAGAGAGATACCAAACGTTTACATCTTGTTGTTATGAATCATGAACATATAGCAGGTGGCAGCAGTGTTTATGAAGTGATCAATCAGTATAGTGCATTAAACACAGATGAAAACAGCAACATGCCAGCAAGGGACAGAAGATTTGATGTTACACTTTTGATTAATGGTCTTCCAATGATCCATATCGAATTAAAAAACAAACAACATTCCTATATGGATGGTTTCCGCCAGATTAAAAAATACATTGGAGAAGGTAAATTTACAGGGATTTTCTCCGCAGTTCAAATGTTTGTCATTAGTAATGGAGTGAATACAAAATATTTTTCTGCAGCAAGTGATACGGAATTAAATGAGAAATTTGTCAGTGGATGGTTAGATCAAGAAAATAATCCAGTATCGGACTACATAGATTTTGCAAAAAGTGTATTAAGTATTCCACAAGCTCATGAAATGATCGCAAGATACACAGTATTAGATAAAGATGCAAAACGTTTGATCTTACTACGTCCATATCAGATTCATGCGATTGAAGCAGTTAGAGAAGCCTCCAAGAATGGAAAATCAGGGTTTATCTGGCATACGACAGGTTCAGGAAAAACATTGACATCTTATAAAACAACAAGAAATCTACTGATGGATATTCCATCAATTGATAAAGCAATCTTCCTGATCGACCGAAAAGATCTCGATACACAGACAACAATGGCATTTCAGGCTTATGCAAACAATGATCTGATAGATGTAGATGAAACAGACAATGTAAATGACCTAAAGAAGAAACTGAAATCTGCAGACCGACAGGTGATTGTTACAACGATTCAGAAATTACAGATTTTGATCACAAAACGATTAAAAGAAGGAACTCCGGAATATACAAAGATGAAAAATCTGAGAATTGCATTTGTAGTGGATGAATGTCATAGAGCAGTGACTCCAGGAACGAAAAGAACAATCGAAAGATTTTTTGGAAGATCACTATGGTATGGATTTACAGGAACACCAAGATTTGCAGAGAATCCATATCCACAAAAAGGAGATTTACCGCGTACAACAGAAGAGTTATATGGAGAACGTCTGCATAAATATACGATTCAAAATGCAATTCATGATGGTGCAGTTTTAGGATTTCAGGTAGAACATAATGGTCCTAAACAGATGACGGATGAAACAGATGTCAGTGCATATGAAAATGAAACACATATGCTAAAAGTATTGGATCATATTTTGAATAAATGTTACTACAAATTAGGATTCCAAAATGGAAGAGGGCAGACCTATGAGGCACTTTTGACAACCAGTTCTATTCAAATGGCACAGCGATATTATGACTTATTAAATCGTGTGAAAAAAGGAGAAACATCACTTCAGATTGACGAAAAAATGAAGCAGGTACTTCCAGATTTTCCAAAGTTTGCGATTACATATTCTGTAACAGAAAATGAAGAAGGTTCTCATGTAAACCAACAAAAGATGCAGGGTTCTCTGGATGATTACAATGAGATGTTTGGAACAAAATATGATCTGGCACAGATTCAGGGATATAATGCGAATCTAAATAAGAGACTTGCTAGAAAAGATTCAAAATATCAAAGCAGAAAAGAACAGTTAGATTTAGTCATTGTAGTAGACCGTCTGTTAACGGGATTTGATGCACCATGTATGTCAACGATGTTTATTGACCGACAGCCAATGGGACCACATGACCTAATCCAGGCATTTTCAAGGACAAATCGTATTTATGATAAAAACAAGACATATGGGCAGATTGTAACATTCCAAGCTCCAAAACTATTTAAAGAGAGAGTGGATCATGCAGTAAAACTGTATTCTGCTGGAGGAACGAAAGACGCATTATTAGCGGAATGGAATGAAATCGAACCGGCATTCTGTAAATCATTATCTGCACTGAGAGTTGTAGCAGAGACACCGAAAGAGATTCCAACAATGTCATTAAAAGAAAAAGAGATATTTGCTAAAGCATTTCAGGAGTTTGACCGTTTATTTGCTCAGTTGAAATCATTTACAAGATATGATGACAGCATGATGGAAACATATAACATCACACCAGAAGAATATGATGATTATGCAGGCCATTATTTCAATGTGATAGAAGAAATTAAAGCAGAAAAAGCAGATCGAGATCCAAATGGACAGGAAGAAGATACAGTTATTGATGAAGACTATGAATTGATGGCATACAGTAACACGAAGATTGACTATGAATACATCATTCATTTGATCCAGAATATTGTTACACCAGATGATGAAGAGGAAGAAATTACGCCAGAAGAACGCCAGAAAAAGATTGATGAAGTAAAACAGTATGTAGAAGAATTAAATAAAGAAAATCCAAAGATTGCACAGATTATGTCAGATTTGATCACAGAAATTGAGAAAGATGAAGAAAAATATAAGGGACAATCCATTTTACATATTATCGAAGACACAAAACAAGACTGTATTGATCAGGTCATCACAGATTTCTGTTACCGTTGGTTTGCATCCAAAGAAGATATCATGTATGCAGCAACACATTACAGAAATGGAGAAATTCCAAATGAAAGTGCGATCAGAACAACTGTAGATTATGCAAGTTATAAGAAAGCGCAGGAAAAGGCGATTCCAAAATTTAAATACTATGCAAAATTATTTGAGGAATTGAGAAAGACATTGGATGAAGAGATAGAGCCACTTATGATAAGCTAGCATTTTATTTAAAAATCCAGATCATTATCAGCGTAAGTAATAAAAATGGAGGTAGCTTATGCAAAATGATATGGATAAAACACAGTTTTTTTGTGAATATTACAAACAATGGATTGAAATCTATAAAAGAGGTGCAATCAGAGAAGCAACCATGGCAAAATATCTGATGACACAGAAATGGCTTGAAAAATTGATTCCAGAATTAAAAGTGGAAGAATTGACAAGAACGGCATACCAGCAATTACTAAACGATTACGCCAAAGAACATGAACGCCAGACAACTCTTGACTTTCATCATCAGCTGAAAGGAGCAATCCTTGATGCATTGGATGAAGGAATGATCAAAAGAGACCCAACAAGAAAAGCGATCATCAAAGGCAAGACACCAAGAGCAAAGAAGATTAAATATCTGAATCAATTTGAATTACATACATTGTTAGCAGATTTAGAACTAAAAGAGACACCAGATTGGGATTGGTTTTTATTACTGGTAGCGAAAACAGGGATGCGTTTTTCAGAAGCACTTGCGATCACACCAGAAGATTTTGATTTTTCAAGACAGACACTATCCATCAGCAAAACATGGGACTACAAAGGAGCAGGCGGATTTCTTCCAACAAAAAATAAATCATCTGTAAGGAAGATACAAATAGATTGGCAGATTGTGGTAAAGTTCTCAGAATTGATTAAGAATTTACCACAAGATCAACCAATCTTTGTTGGAGAATCAAAGATATACAATTCAACAGTAAATAATATACTTTCAAGACATTGTAAAGAATGCGGAATCTCCGAAATATCTATTCATGGACTTCGTCATACTCACGCTTCTCTGTTGTTATTCGCAGGAGTATCCATTGCAAGTGTGGCAAGAAGATTAGGACATGCAAGCATGACGACAACGCAGAAGACGTATTTACATATCATACAGGAGTTAGAGAATAAAGATGTGGATCTTGTTATGAGGACATTATCAGGATTGTAGGAATAGAAATATAACAGTGAGATTTGGTTACTTACGCTATAATGAATGAGTATTTAGGACAGGAGTTTCGTAGGCTCCTGTCTTTTTTAATCCAGAAAAAAGCAGAGAAGAAATTTTTGAAATTTTAATGAATTAAAAATTATAATCAGAAAATTCTTGACAAATAAAAAATCGACTCATATAATATAAACAAATATTTAACAAGTTAAAGTGATAAATCCGATGAACAAAAGTAAGTAGCTCATCAAACAGTCTTACAGAGAGTGACCGGTTGCTGGAAGGTCATAGATATGTGATAAGCGAATGGATTTGTGAGGAGCACAGAGAACTGTTTATGAAACTTAGTAACTGTCGCCGTTATCCCACGTTACGGGAACGAGATATAAAAGCTTTTTATTATCGAACAAAGCGGAGTATCTTAAGTGAGGAGAGATATTTTCTAAGATATTTTAACAAGAAGAGAAGATCAGAAGATATTTCTTGAATATGGGTGGCACCACGGTCTATCGTCCCTAGTAGTAGGAACGATGGGCCTTTTTTATTTCATAAATAAAAGAAAATGTACTGCTTATGCAAAACGGTCCTATCTATAAATCATAGTATACAGATATACAAACTATGAAAAATAAAACCACGGCGATAAATTTTGATCAGGAGGCAGATATGTTATATCCGACATTAAATAAAGTTGAAGAACTATTAAAAGAATATCAGATGGTACCTGTATTTTACGAAGTACTGGCAGATTATATGACACCGATCCGTATGTTCCAGGCACTGAGAAAAGAAGGAACGCCATGTTTCATGCTTGAGAGTGTGGAAAATAAAGATCAGTGGGGAAGATATTCCTTTATCGGGATCAATCCTAAGTCAGAGATCAAGATTTCAGGAAAAGAATTAGAAGTCGATGGAGTAAAGCAGGAAGAAGAATTCAAGATGAGTTACCTAAGTGATCTAATCGAGAAATATAAATCTCCAGTTATGGAAGATTATCCAAAATTAACTGGAGGATTGATCGGATATTTTGGATATGACATGATCCGTCAGGTGGAAAAGAAATTAACAAATGTACCAGAAGATGATCTGAAGATGCCAGAATGCCACTTATGCATGTACGATGAGATCATCGCATTCGATCATTTAGCAAACAAAGCTGTGATCATCCAGAACATCCACAAAGGTGATAATATCAAACAAAAATATGAAGAATTAGAAGATAAAGCAGAATTGATCCTTCACAAGATGGAACGTCCGGTATCACTTTCCAAAGATAGATTTACACCTGTGAAGACAGAAGTAACATCGAATCTTACAAAAGAACAATATGAAGCGAACGTAAAGAAAGCTAAAGAATATATCAAAGACGGTGACATTTTCCAGGTGGTCTTATCCCAGAGATTTGAGGTAGAGACAGATGTTGATCCATTTGATGTCTATCGATGCTTAAGAACATCAAACCCATCTCCATACCTTTACTTCTTTGATTTCATTGACTATCAGGTGGTTGGAGCTTCACCAGAGAAGTTAGTCAGTGTCTTAAATGGAAATGTAGCAACCAAACCGATCGCAGGAACGGTTCCAAGAGGAAAGACAAAAGAAGAAGATGATATGTTGGTAAGACAGTTAGTCAATGATCCAAAGGAAAGAGCAGAACATACGATGTTAGTTGATCTTGGAAGAAATGATGTCGGAAAAGTCAGTAAGTTTGGAACTGTAGAAGTAAAAAACTTTATGACCGTTGAAAAATATTCCAAAGTTACACATTTAGTCAGTGATGTACAGGGAGAATTAAGAGATGATGAAAATCCGATCAACGCACTGATGAGTGTTCTTCCGGCAGGAACATTATCCGGAGCACCAAAAGTAAGGGCCATGGAGATCATTGATGAGCTGGAAAATAAAAAACGAGGTGTTTACGGTGGAACCGTTGGATATCTTGGATTTGATGGAAATATTGATACCTGTATTGCAATCCGGACCGTCGTATTTAAAGATGGAAAAGGATATGTGCAGGCAGGAGCAGGAATCGTCAATGACTCTGTTCCAGAGAAAGAATTTATGGAGACAAAGAATAAAGCATTAGCCGTTGTAAATGCAGTGAAGGAGGCAGCAAGGTTATGATTTTAATGATAGATAATTACGATTCATTTACCTATAACGTATATCAGTACATTGGATCTTTGTATCCACAGATTCAGGTTGTAAGAAACGATGAAATAACGATTGATGAGATCAGAAACTTACAAAATCTAGAAGCACTTGTTATCTCACCAGGACCTGGATATCCAGACAGTGCAGGGATTTCAAAAGAAGCAATTAAAACATTCGGAAAAGAAATTCCAGTCTTGGGAATCTGTCTGGGACATCAGGCGATCGGAGAAGTATATGGCGGAAAAGTCGTTCCAGCAAAAGAATTGATGCATGGAAAAATGAGTGAGATCACAATCAATAACAAGAATCCTTTATTTGAAGGATTAGAAGATAAAATATATGCAGCAAGATATCATTCACTGATCATCGACGATGAGACATTTCCAGAAGATTTAAAAGTTATTGGAAGAGATGAAAAAGGACAGATCATGGCAGTATGTCATAAAGAATATGCAGTCTATGGAATTCAGTTCCATCCAGAATCGATCTTAACTGAAATGGGAATGAGGATCTTAGAAAACTTTTTAACAAACATCGCAGGAATCAGACTTGGAGATTTTAAAAAGGAGGAAACTATGAGCGCAGTCAATCAGGAAACATTAAAACCATTTTTAACAAAGATCGTGGAAGGAAATCATTTAACAGAAGAAGAAGCTTATAAGGCCATGGACTGCATCATGTCTGGAAATGCGACAGATGCTCAGATGGGAAGTTTCCTGACGGGTCTTCGTATGAATCATGAAACACCAGAAGAGATCACAGGATTTGCCAAAGTGATGAGAGCAAAAGCAGCGATCGTGCCAGAAGAAACAGAAGCGATCGATATCGTAGGAACTGGAGGAGACCTTGCAAACAGCTTTAATATTTCCACAACATCTGCATTTGTCATTGCAGCAGCAGGAGCAAAAGTTGCGAAACATGGAAATAGAAGTGTATCCTCAAAGAGTGGTGCAGCCGATGTCTTAGAGGCATTAGGAGCAAAAATCGGATTAACACCAGAAGAAAGCAAGAAATGTTTAGATGAGGTTGGAGTAGCCTTCTTATTTGCACAGACACATCACGGATCTATGAAATATGCCGGACCAGTCAGAGCACAGCTTGGGGTAAGATCTGTATTTAATATCTTAGGACCTTTAGCAAACCCAGCAATGACAAACTATATCGTTCTCGGTGTTTATGAAAAAGAGCTGGTTCGTCCGATGGCAGATGTTATGAAGAATCTTGGAGTTAAAAGAGCCCTGATCGTATATGGAGACGACGGATTAGATGAAATCTCAATCTCATCCACAACAAGTGTCTGTGAGATCGATGGAGATGAGATCAAAGAATATACGATCAATCCAGAAGAATTAGGATTAACACTTGCCAAGAAAGAAGATATTGTTGGTGGAACAGCAGATGAAAATGCGGTCATTACAAAAGATATCTTAACTGGAAAAGAACAGGGAGCAAAACGAGACATTGTTTTATTAAATGCAGGAGCAGCCCTTTATACGATCGGAAAAGCAGAAACGATCAAAGATGGAGTGAAACTGGCAGCCGAGATGATCGATTCTGGAAAGGCAAATGAAAAATTAGAACAGTTTATTGCATACACAAATGTAAAATAAATGAGGTGGAACATGATCTTAGATGATATCGTAGAAAAAAGAAAAGAACAATTACAAAGAGAAAAAGACAATATCGAGCCACAGGATATGAAAGAGATGGCATTAAATTCTAAGAATAAAAATCATGGATTTAAAGAGGCCTTAAAGAAATCTGGATTATCCGTGATCTCAGAAGTTAAAAAAGCGTCTCCATCCAAAGGTGTGATCGCAGAAGATTTTCGTCCAGTGGAGACAGCCATTGCCTATGAAGATGCAGGGGCAGCAGCCATTTCCTGCTTGACTGAAGAACATTATTTTAAAGGTGGAAGCAAATATTTTGCGGATATCAGAGCTAAGGTAGATATCCCAATGTTAAGAAAAGATTTTATTTTCGATGAATATCAGATTTATGAAGCAAAAGTCTTAGGAGCCGATGCAATCCTTCTGATCGCAGCAATTCTTTCTGAAGAAAAGATAAAGGAATTTTATGATCTGGCAAAAAGCTTAGAGATTGATTGTCTGGTAGAAGTTCATAACGAAAAAGAATTAAAGAAAGTCGTTGCATGTGGATGCGATATTATCGGAATCAATAATCGGAATTTAAAAACATTTGATGTTGATCTAAATACAACAAGTAAACTTGCTCCACTTATTCCATACGAAGCAGTATTAGTTTCCGAAAGTGGAATGAAGGATGAAAATGATATGAAAAATGTCAAAGAGCAAGGAGCCGAAGCAGTTTTGATCGGTGAAACATTTATGAGATCCGATAACATCAAAGAAACAATGAAACAGTTACGGAGCTGCCTATGATACAAAATCAGATCAAAGAACAAAGTCTGAAAGTGAAGATGTGCGGCATGCGCAGAAAAGAAGATATCGCATATGCAAATGAAGTAAAACCAGATGCAATTGGATATATTTTCTTTTCAAAAAGCAAGCGTTATGTCACAGGCCAGCAGGCAAGAGAACTTGATCAAAACTTAGATCAAAAGATCTTAAGTGTCGGAGTATTCGTCAATGAAACAATTGAGAAAGTTACAGAAATCGCCAATGAAGTTCCATTAGACGTGATCCAGTTACATGGCGATGAAGATGTTATTTATATTGAACAGTTAAGACAGCAGACAGATAAAGAAATCTGGAAAGCGGTCAGAGTGAAAGATACAAAAGACATCAAGGAAGCCCAACAGCTTCCAGTTGATAAATTATTACTGGATACATTTACAGAAGGAAAAGATATGTATGGAGGTACCGGAAAAGTAATGAATTACGACCTGATTCCAAAAGAAGGAATCAGAAAACCATTTTTCATTGCAGGCGGGCTTCACAGTAAAAATATAAAAGAAATCACAGAAAAAGTTCATCCATACGGAATTGATATTTCCAGTGGAATTGAAACGGATGGATACAAAGATTTGAAAAAAATGAAAGAAATCATGCAGATAATAGGAGGAAGACATGAATAAAATAGGAAGATTTGGAGAGTACGGTGGACAGTATGTACCAGAAATTGTAATGAACGCGGTAAACGAGTTAAATGAGGCTTATGAAATATACAAAAATGACCCAGAATTCTTAGCCCAATTACGTCAGTTATACAGAGATTACGCAAACCGTCCATCTCTTTTATACTACGCAGAGAAGATGACAAAAGATCTTGGAGGGGCAAAAGTATATTTAAAACGAGAAGATTTGAACCATACAGGTGCCCATAAGATCAACAATGTATTAGGTCAGATCTTACTTGCAAAGAGAATGGGGAAAAAAAGAATCATCGCAGAGACAGGTGCAGGACAGCACGGAGTTGCTACAGCGACTGTTGCAGCATTATTTGATATGGAATGTGTTGTATATATGGGAGCAGAAGACGTGGAACGCCAGAGTCTGAATGCATACCGTATGGAACTTCTTGGAGCGAAAGTTCATGCTGTAGAGAGTGGAACAAGAACTTTAAAAGATGCCATTAACGAGGCAATGAGAGACTGGGCTACAAATATTGAGACAACATTTTACTGCATCGGTTCTGTTATGGGACCTCATCCATATCCAACGATGGTTCGTGATTTCCAGAAGATCATCGGAGAAGAGACAAAAGAACAGATGAAAGAAATCGAAGGAAAACTTCCAGATGCTGTATTTGCTTGTGTAGGAGGCGGATCGAATGCAATGGGAATGTTTTATGACTTTATCCCAGATGAAAGTGTCAGACTGATCGGGGCAGAAGCAGCTGGAAGAGGGATTGATACATTAGATCATGCAGCAACGATCGCAAAAGGAAGTAAAGGTATTTTTCATGGAATGAAGAGTTTGTTTTTACAGAACGAAGAAGGCCAGATCGATCCTGTATACTCTATTTCAGCAGGACTTGATTATCCGGGAATCGGACCAGAACATGCATATCTTCATGAAATCGGAAGAGCAGAATATGTGAGTATCACAGATGAACAGGCAGTCAAAGCCTTTGAATATTTATCCAAAACAGAAGGAGTGATCCCAGCGATCGAATCATCTCATGCAGTTGCAGCGGCAATGGAGATCGTTCCAACAATGAGTAAAGACCAGTCAGTCGTTATCTGTCTGTCTGGCCGTGGAGACAAAGATGTTTATCAGGTAGCAAGATACAGAGGAGTGCAGTTAGATGAAAATTAGAGAGACATTTGAGAATAGAAAAAAGAATGGGCAAAAAGCATTAGTAACTTATATCGTATCTGGAGATTATGGGTACGAAACAACAAAAGAAAATATCAGAGCTATGGTAAAAGCAGGAGCAGATGTGATCGAGATCGGCATTCCATTCTCAGATCCGATCGCTGAGGGTGTTGTCATTCAGGAAGCCAGCCAGCATTCACTTGCAGGTGGTACAACACTAAAGGGGATCTTTCAGATGGTAAAAGAATTAAGAGAAGAGATCAAAGAAACACCATTTGTCATGATGATGTATCTCAATACGATCTATCGTTTTGGAACCGAAAGATTCTTTGATCTTTGTAATGAATGTGGGATTCAGGGTGTCATCGTGCCTGATATGCCATACGAAGAAAAAGACGAGATTCAGGGCGTGGCAACAGCTCATGGAGTTGACAATATCAGTCTTGTAACACCGACATCTCATGATCGTATCGCAATGATCGCAAAAGAAGCAGAAGGATTCTTATACTGTGTATCCTCCATCGGAGTTACAGGAACAAGAAGTGAATTTACAACAGATTTTGATGAATTCTTCGGTGTGATCAAGAAGAATGCAACAATTCCTTGTGCAGTGGGATTTGGTATTTCAGGACCAGAACAGGCAAAGAAAATGAGTACATACTGTGATGGTGTCATTGTCGGAAGTGCGATCGTCAAATTGATCAGTCAATATGGTAAAGAAAGTTCTGAAAAGGTTTATGAGTTTACAAAGAACTTAAGAGATGCATTAGATGAATAAAATGATCGTCAAATGATATTACGTGAAAATTACAGCAGTCAGCGAGGGTTGTTGTAATTTTCTGCATTTTTTTGTAAAATAAAACTAATGGCAAAGAAAGGAAGAGACAGATCATGTTATCAAAAGAAGTAGTAGAATTATCGAAACAGCATTCTATTATCCGTGATATTTTCGAATATGGAATGAAGAGAGCAAAAGAAGTCGGAGCAGAAAATGTATTTGATTTCAGTATCGGGAATCCAAGTGTTCCAGCACCAAAAGAAATTGATGAGACAGCACTTCGCCTGTTAAAAACAGCAGATCCAGTGGATATTCATGGATATACAAGCAATGCTGGAGTACTGGAAGTAAGAGAAAACATTGCCAAGTCTTTAAATAAAAGATTTGATACAAATTATACAGCAGCGAATATTTTTATGACGATCGGAGCGGCAGCAGCCCTTGGTATCTGCTTTAAGACATTAGTTGATGGGCCAGAAGATGAAGTTATAACATTCGCACCACATTTCCCAGAATATGCAGTATATGCACAGGGAGCAGGATGCAGATTAAAGGTCATTTCTGCAGATACCAGAGCATTCCAGATTAATTTCGAAGAATTAGAAGAAACGATCAATGAGCATACCAAAGCAATCTTGATCAACTCTCCAAACAACCCATCCGGAGTTGTTTATTCCAGAGAGACGATTGAGAAATTAGCTGCATTATTAGAGAAGAAACAAAAAGAATATGGACACAGCATTTACATCATTTCCGATGAACCATACAGAGAGATCGCGTATGATGGATTTGAAGTGCCATATGTTCCACATTTTTATAACAATACATTAGTAGCATATTCTTTTAGTAAATCCTTATCACTGCCGGGAGAACGTATCGGTTATATCGTAGCACCAAATGAAGCAGAAGATTTTGAACAGTTACTTCCAGCGTTTATCGCATCTGCACGTTTACTTTCTTATGTCTGTGTGCCAACCTTATATCAGAAAGTCGTTGGAGAATGTGTAGATTTAACTTCTGATCTTTCAATCTATCAGAAGAACAAAGATTTATTCTATAATGCATTAGTGGATATGGGATATGAATGTGTAGAACCAGGTGGAGCTTTCTATTTATTCCCGAAAGCATTAGAAGAAGATGCCAATGCATTTTGCGAGAAGGCGAAAGAATATGATCTGTTGATCGTACCTGGGGACAGCTTTGGATGCCCAGGATATGTGCGTATTTCTTACTGTGTACCAACAGAACGTATCGAAAAAGCTCTTCCATTATTTAAGAAACTGATCGATGACTATCGCAAATAAGCCAATATAGATAAAGGAGACTTTCAATGAACAGCTGGAGAGACAATGTACGAAAAGTAGAACCTTACACACCGGGTGAACAGCCAAAAGAAGAAGGTGTGATCAAGTTAAATACAAATGAAAACCCTTATCCGCCATCCGATAAGATCAAGGAAGCGATGAGTGGGATCAAGAATCTGCGCAAATATCCTGATCCTGCAGCAACTAAATTGGTAGAAGCGATCGCTTCTTATCATGGATTTGATAAAGAAGAAGTATTTGTCGGAGTTGGATCTGATGATGTGCTTGCCGTTGCATTTATGACATTTTTTAACGGTAAGAAACCAATCTTCTTCCCAGATATCACATATTCCTTCTATCCTGTATGGGCAGAATTATTCGGAATACCATACGAGAAGAAAGCAGTCAATGATGCATTTGAGATTCAGAAAGAAGATTATTATGCTGAAAATGGTGGGGTGGTATTCCCAAATCCTAATGCACCAACAGGCGCATTTTTATCTTTAGAGGTTGTGGAAGATATCATCCAACACAATCAGGATGTTGTTGTGATCGTTGATGAAGCCTATATTGATTTTGGCGGCGACACAGCGAAAGAACTGACAAGAAAATATGATAACGTTTTAGTCGTTCAGACATATTCCAAGTCAAGATCTTTAGCAGGACTTCGTATCGGATATGCGATCGGTAACAAGGAACTGATCAAGGCAATGAATGATGTGAAATATTCCTACAACTCTTATACGATGAATGAGCCATCTATTGTTCTTGGAACAGCTGTCTTAGAAGATGAAGAATATTTCCAGGAGACAAGAAATAAGATCATTGATACAAGAGAATGGTTCCAGATTGAGATGAGAAAGATCGGATTTAGTTTTGCAGATTCCAAAGCAAACTTTATCTTTGCAACACATGAAAGCGTACCTGCCAAAGAGATTTTTGAAGCAGCGAAGAAAGCAAAGATTTATGTCCGTTATTTTGATCAGCCAAGAATCAATAATTATTTAAGGATTACGATCGGTACGAGAGAAGAAATGGAAACATTACTTGATTTCTTAAAAGAATTTACAGCAACAAAATAGAGATTGAATAAAAAAAGAAATTTTGAAAAATAAATTTCTTTTTTTATTGCAATTAACTGGAAAATATTGTATGATGATATGGAAATTATTTACATATGAAGGCGAGTGAGGGAAACAAATAAAATGGGGTTATGGCATGCGTTTTCATCCACAGAAAAGGAGAAGACCATGTTGAATGAGAAAGAATTTTATCAGTATGTAGAAGCGAATATTTTAAACTATCTTCCAGAGATGGAAGGAAAGAAAGTTATGGTGCAGAGGGTTAAGAGGAATAATCAGATATCGATGATGGGGTTGTCGATCGGAGAGACCAAGAATTATCTGGTACCAGTGTTGTATCTGGAGATATTTTATCGAAATTATTTAAGGGGACAGGAATTATCAGATACGATGAAAGATATCGCCAGAATTTATCGAGGACATCAGGTTGGATTTTATCTGGATGAGGATAAAGTTTCAGATTATGAGCATATTAAGAAGAATCTGTTTTATCGTGTGGTTAATTATGAGAAGAATAAAGAGATGTTAAAGTATACACCATACGAGCGGTTCTTAGATCTGGCAGTTACATATCGTTGGGCAGCATACCGGAATCATGACGGGATGGCGAGTGCATTAGTGAGGAACAAAGAGTTGCTGTTATGGGGTGTGACAAAGGAACAGATGATGAAGGATGCAAAGGAGAACACGGAGAAGATCTTCCCACCAGTGATGCGCAAGATTCAGTCTGTGATACCAGTAAAGATCACGGATATGGAGATTCCATTGTTTGTATTATCAAATGGAGATTATATGAATGGAGCATCCGTCATGCTTTATAAAGATCCACTGAGAGATTTCGCGAATTATATGGGACATGATCTTTATATTCTTCCAAGCAGTATTCATGAAGTGATTCTTTTACTGGATGATGAATATGTGCAAAGTTCAGAGGAACTACGAGAAATGGTTAGAGAGACAAACCGTATGGTTGTGGATCAGGAAGAAGTTTTATCAGATCACATATATCATTACGACAGAGAGAAAGATGAGATTAGAATTGCCAAGTAAGAATTTGTAACGTATAATAGTTCATTAAGAGATGGAAAATGGTATGAAAATTCAAGAATATACTAATTACATCAGGGAGTGAAAAAATTATGAAACGTTGGGAAATTTATCTGGATATTATCATGGAACTGTTGGTCATATTAGCAGGTGCATTGCTTTTGATCTTTGTATTACCAAAAGCAATCGTATTTTTATGGCCATTTGTAGCAGGATGGATTATTTCAATGATGGCCCACCCAGTGATCGAATATCTGGAGAAGAAGGTAAAATTACCGAAGAAGTTCGGTTCTGCGATCTTGATCGCGGCAGTTATCACAGGAATCATAGTGGTTCTTTATTTTGCAGTCAGAGGTATCGCACTGCAGGTCATCGGATTTATACAGGATGCACCAGATATCCGTCATGAGATCATGAGACAAGGAATGATCTTTCAGAAGAAGATAGAGCAATTTTTAAGTATTCTTCCACCATCTTTTGGAAAACAGTTTGATCAGTGGAGCGGATCGATCGGAGAGCTTTTCAAGAAAGCGGCATCTTCTGCAGGAGATTATGGGGTAGCACATGCAGGTGGTGTTGCAAAGGGTGTGACAAGCGGTCTGTTAGGGCTTGTTGTTATGTTATTTGCAGCTTATATGTTTTCACTGGAACGAGAAAAACTCATAGCATGGTATGAAAAATGTATTCCAGGATTTGTGAAGCATAAGATCAATGTATTTATGAAGAACTCAGTTGGAGTCTTAGTAAGTTACTGCCTTGCGCAGTTAAAGATCATGATAGTGATCATAGCGATCCTTTGGATCGGATTTTTTATTGCAGGGATTGGACATTCTTTTATCTATTCGGTATTAGTAGGAATTGTCGATATATTTCCAATCCTTGGAACAGGGACTGTGATCATTCCATGGGCAATATTTAAGCTGATCACAGGAGATATCAAAACAGCAGTTATCTTACTGATCATTTATGCGATCTGTCTGGTATTGAAACAGGTCTTACAGCCAAAGATGATGGGAGACAGTATGGGAATCTCAGCACTGACAACGATCTTTTTGATCTACGTTGGTCTGAAATTTGGAGGATTAGGAGGAATGTTATTAGCTCTGATCCTTGGAATGTTTGTGATCAATTTATACCGATTAGGAGTGTTTGACCGTAAGATTGCATTTTTTAAACGAAGATTTGAGATGCTTACGATCAACAGCGAGGAAGAAGAAAAGGAGAACAAGAAAGAATGAGTTATGCAGATCAGGTATTTATATCTATGTGCGAAGATATTTTAGAGAATGGAACTAGTACAGAGGGAGAGAAAGTTCGTCCGCACTGGCCAGATGGAGAGTCTGCTTATACGATCAAACAGTTTGGTGTTGTAAATCGTTACGATCTGTCCAAAGAATTTCCAGCATTGACTTTAAGAAAGACATATATTAAGTCAGCTATTGATGAATTATTATGGATCTGGCAGAAGAAATCAAATAATGTAAATGATCTGAAGAGTCATATCTGGGATGAATGGGCAGATGAAGATGGTTCGATCGGAAAGGCTTATGGATATCAGATGGGTGTAAAGCACCAATACAAAGAAGGAATGATGGATCAGGTAGATCGTGTGATCTATGATCTGAAACACAACCCATACAGTAGAAGGATCATGACAAATATTTATGTCCACCAAGATCTTCATGAGATGAATCTTTATCCATGTGCGTATAGTGTGACATTTAATGTAACAAAGAAACCAGGACATGATAAGCTCACATTGAATGCGATCTTGAACCAGCGTTCTCAAGATATTTTAGCAGCAAATAACTGGAATGTTGTGCAGTATGCAGCATTAGTTTATATGATGGCTCAGGTATGTGATATGGAACCAGGAGAGTTAGTTCATGTGATCGCAGATGCACATATTTATGATCGCCATATTCCAATCATCAAAGAGATGATCAAACGAGAGACATATCCTGCACCGAAAGTAACGCTTAATCCAGAAGTCAAAGATTTCTATGAATTCACAACAGATGACTTTAAGATCGAAGACTATCAGGTAGGAGAACAGATCAAAGATATTCCGATCGCAATATAAGAAGGAGAAGGTAAGATGAATCTTATTGTAAATGCAGATAAGAACTGGGGAATTGGAAAGAACAATGAACTTTTAGTCCATATTCCAAATGATATGAAGATGTTTCGTCAGATGACAACAGGAAAAGTCGTTGTCATGGGAAGAAAAACATTAGAAAGCTTTCCAAATGGAATGCCACTTCCAAAGAGAACGAATATTGTATTAACACATGATAAAGACTACGATGCAAAAGGAGCGATCGTAGTTGGAAGTAAAGAAGAATTGTTAGATGAGCTGGAAGAATATAAGGATGAAGATATTTTTATCATCGGTGGAGAAAGCATTTACCGCATGATGCTTCCTTATTGTGATACAGCTTATGTTACAAGAACAGACTTTGCATATGATGCAGATACTTATTTTCCAGATCTGGATGAGATGCCAGAGTGGAAACTTGTGAAAGAGAGTGAAGAAGAGACTTACTTTGATATTGAATATCAATTTCTTGTATATCAAAAATAATTCACTCTTTCAATGAATATTTTAAATATCAACTGCCCCGGGACCCATTCGCATTCTCACGTAGCTGTACTAAGCTCATGAATGATCTTACGATCATCCATTCGCTAAGTGCAGACGTGTTCATACGGTCCCGGGGCAGTTGATATTTAAAATATTTTAGCTGTAGGTTATTAGCAGAAGCAAGGTATGGAGTGTGGGGCTTTGGAATATATGTTATAATGAAACCGATTAAGATAAATGATTGAAGTTTTGGAAAGGATGAAAATAAATGAATCGATCAAAATTGAAATTAACTACGATACTTGCATTGACAGCATTTACAGTTGCTGTGATTCCAGTTTGTTTACAGAGAAAATCTGCGAATGCAGCTTCGAAATATACTTATAAAAAAGGCTTTACTTATGAGAAGATTTCTCCGAATATTGAAAAGAGGATCACGGGAAAATCTTATCGAAAGAATAAGAATGTTAAGTTGTCTGATTTAAGATATGTACAGGTTCTTCATTATGGTTTTGATGGGAAGGTAAAAGAGGGTGAGTTGATCGTTAACAAGAAGATCGCGAAGAAAACGGTCAAGGTCTTTTATGCTCTTTATCAGAAGAGGTACAGAATTGAGAGAATGAGACTGATTGATGATTATGGTGCGAATGATGAGAAGTCTATGGCTGCAAATAATACCTCTGCGTTTAATTATCGTGTGATCAGTGGAACGACAAAACTTTCCAACCATTCTTATGGAATGGCTATCGATATCAATCCAAGGATCAATCCGTGGGTCAAAGGAAATAAGGTATCACCGGCAAATGGTAAGGTGTATAAACAGAGAAAGACGTCAAAATGTAAAGGAAAATATAAAAGATATATGATCCATAAGAATGACACAGCTTATAAGATCTTTAAGAAATATGGATTCAGCTGGGGTGGTGAGTGGAGAAGCTCTAAGGATTATCAGCATTTCGAAGTGAATAAATAGAAATGATTAACTATTGATTCTGGAAGGTTGTTGGCTATAACATGTATTGGTTTAAAGATTTAACATAATTGAACTGCGAATATATGTTTATCAATATATAATTAATAAAAGAAAGGAGGCAGTAGGAAGAGATGAAGAATCTAAATATTCCTGTTGGGATTTCGGATTTTGAGAGAATTCGAGAGTTGAATTATTATTATGTGGACAAGACCGGATTGATCAAGACGTTGTTACAGGGTGAGATGGATCAGGTGACGTTGATTACGCGGCCTAGGCGGTTTGGAAAAACGATGGCGATGAATATGTTGAACAGTTTTTTGGATATCAGGAAAGATAGCAGACATTTGTTTAAAGGACTTGAGATATCTGATGAGGTCGAGATTTGTGAGAAATGGATGAATCAGTATCCGACATTATTTTTGTCTTTTAAGGATGTAGATGGAACTACATTTGAGAATGCGTTTAATTTTTTGAAATTTATTATATCTGAAGCATGTAAACAACATGTATACTTGTTGGATAGTGATGAGATAGATGAAGGGGATAAACTGGTATTTCAAAAATTAAAGACTTGTAGTGCAAGTATGATGGAAATTCAAAGTTGTATATTAAGAATTACCAATATGCTGAAAAGTTATTATAAAAAGCCAGTGATCCTTTTAATTGATGAATATGATGTTCCAATTGCAAAAGCAAGTAGTAATGGTTACTACAAAGAGATGTTAGAAATTATGAAAGGTTTGCTTAGTACAGCCTTAAAAGATAATTCCTCATTAAAGTTTGCAGTCATCACAGGATGCCTAAAGATTGCCAAAGAAAGTATTTTCACTGGAACAAATAACTTTGTATCAGATACGATTTCATCCACAAGATACAATGAATATTATGGATTTACACAACAGGATGTAGATAAGCTTTTAGCAGATGCGGAGATTGAAGAGAAAGCGGAGCTGATTAAAGAATGGTATGATGGATATAATTTTGGAGAGTTTGAAGTATATTGTCCATGGGATGTCATGAATTATCTAAGAGATCTTCAAAATGATCTGAATGCAAGACCAGTCAGCTACTGGAAGAATACCAGTGATAATGCGATCATTCGCTCCTTTATTGATTATACGGGAGCTGCTATACGAAAAAAACTAGAAGTATTGATCGCAGGTGGAAGCATCTGCCAGAAAATAGAAGAAGACCTCACATATGATTATCTACATTCATCAGAAGATAATTTATGGAGTATTCTCTATCTTACTGGATATCTTACAAAAGTCGGAGAACGTGATAAGGATGGTCAGATAGAATTAAGAATTCCAAACAAAGAAGTAAAAGAAATTTTCGAATCAACCGTAAGGAAATGGTTTGAAGACAGTGCAAGAGTTACGAATCGGAAAGATTTATTTGATGCAGTGTGGAACAAAGATGCGGATAAGGCAACAAAAGAAATCAGCACATTACTGCGAATGACGATCAGTTATTATGATTACCGAGAAAATTTCTATCATGCATTTCTTGCAGGAATCTTTGCAGGAGCAGGTTATAGTGTAGAGTCGAATAGAGAGCATGGAGAAGGACGAAGTGATATTGTAATCTACAATGATGTAACAGGACAAGTTGCAGTATTTGAAGCAAAGTATTCAAGGAAATTAGAAGATTTGGAAAAAGACTGTCAAAAGGCGTTAGATCAGATCAACACAAAGATGTATGCAAAAGAGTTTGAAGATGCTTATGAGGAAGTATTGTGTTATGGAATTGCTTTTTATAAAAAGCGGTGTTTGGTGAAGAGTAAATAGAATAAGAAATGAAAAAAAGCTCCACAAGGATGAACTTTGTGGGGCTTTTGGTGTATCTAAGATTTCAATTCAACTCCGCAATCCGACTAACCCCAACATAGATCTCACTGATCTTATACCAAGTAGGGTAATCAACAATTCCTGTCTGTGGCAGTCCAAAAATATTCTGAAATTTCCGAACAGCATTCGCAGTAGATTCTCCATAAACACCATCCACAGCGATCGTAGGCAGAGAAGGATAATCTTTAGCAATACGATTCAATTGTTGTTGTATTTGTCGAACCTTATCTCCTCTGCTGCCGATCGTCAGATCATATCCCGGCCAGGAAGAAGGGATTCCTGAAATCTGTTCTGCGGTATTGATGTACATACTCTCTCCATAATAATATCTCAGGATCTCAATCGGAGCATATCCCTGATCGCCTAAGTATTTAGAACCCCACTGCGTCATCCATTCGGGACAAGACACCTTCTTCCCATCACAATACTGCGTAAGGATCGGCTGTCTCACATTCGGACGAGACAGATAATCTGCAAAAATTTCATCAACGATCGTATTAATAGAATTATAAGTTGTCTTTCCAGGAATGAATTTATGATCATAAGCTGTAGAAGATGTGATCGTAAAATCATGCCCTTTATTTCTATACCATTCTGTATACACACGATTCAAAGTAAATGACATGATCGCAAGAATATTTGCTTCAAGCGTTGCCCTTGGCCAAGTGGAATAAATCTCACAGGCGGCAACATTTTTGATGTAATCTTTGTAGCGGACATAATAATTTTGCGCAGTTTTATCACCGACAGGACCATCATGAACAATAATATATTCAGGAATCACAACCCTGCTTAAAACAATCTCACCACTTTCGTTGACTGGCTTGATCTCAGATTCCGCAATCTTGGGAGGATAATTACCCCATAAGGTATGCGGACCGATCACGATCGGGTGTTCTTCTGTTGGAGTGTGGGTTTCTTCAGGAATCATGGAAACAGGCTGCAGGCCTTCCACACCAGAAAGAATCTGTGCACCTGAGATCGTGACAGGTTTATATTCATCAGAATGTATTTTTAGATTATATTCAGAATAAGGCTGATTTTCACTCGGAGACATGCTGTATTCCACGGGAGGAGCAGGGAGGTCAACGACAGGTGTCTGCCCATTTTCATCAGTAGATACAGTCTCAAGAACAGAATCAGGATCACCAGTATAAGAAATCTCGATCGTAGCGTTAGGGATCGGGACGGCTCTTTGTCCTGAAGTTACCTGTATTTTTAACTGTCCATGATCGACAAGATTGTTAGTTTGTATTTCTGGCATAAAAATATCCTCGGAAGATCTTTTACTCTCACTATATGAGAAAATATGATATAATGTGCACAAGTAGTGTAAAAATGTATGCCAAAGAAATAAAGGAGGCCACTATGCAGAAAGATTTTATATATGAGAATTATCTAAAAATGCCAGATGATCTTGAATTTGAGCAGGCGATGAAGGTTTATGAAGAACTGTTAGAAGAGAATCTTGAAGAAGATGAGATCTATGACAAGTTATGGGATCATGCACTTCATTGTATGATCGATTATGGAAGCCTCCGCGCACATTGGAAGATCACACCGAAGACAGACAGAAGCAATGATGATAGGACAGTGATGCACGATAGCGTGATCCATTCTTTAGATGAATTGGCAGCATATACAAAAGAGCATGGCAAAGAAGCAAAATGGAGAGAAGAACTTGGATATCAAAGAAAAAGAATCGGAGATTTTGCATGTTATGTTTCTTTGATCTATGGAGTATTTGCAAGGTAAAATATGATGAGAATGTCAAAAGTAAATTTTGCCAGATAAAACGATCAGTAAGGAGGACATTATAAGATGGCAAAGAAAGAACCAAAAACAAATGCAATGCGGATGCTTGAGAGAGCAAAGATCCCATTTGAAGTACATCGTTATGAATGTAAAGAATTTATTGATGGAATTACCATCGCAGATATGTTAAATGAACCATATGAAAGAGTATTTAAAACCCTCGTGACTGAAGGAAAAGGTGGAGGGTATTTTGTATTTGTCATTCCGATCGATCAGGAATTAGATCTTAAGAAAGCAGCGAAGGCAGCAGGTGAGAAGTCTGTGGAGATGATCCATGTCAAGGATATCAATAAGATTACGGGATATATCCGTGGTGGATGCACAGCGATCGGGATGAAGAAAGACTATCCAACAGTGCTCGATGAAAGCGCCAATGCACAGGAGAAGATTATTGTAAGCGGCGGTAAAAATGGAATCCAGATTGAACTTACGACCGAAGATTATTTAAAAGCCTGCAAGGGAAAAACGGCAGATATTACATTGAGGTAGGGAGTAGAAGTTATGATAGATGAAATCTTAAAATATAACAAAGAATTTGTAGAAGAAAAGAAGTATGAACAATATAAGACAAGCAAATATCCAGACAAGAAGATTGCAATTATCACTTGTATGGATACAAGGTTGACAGAACTTTTGCCGGCAGCCCTTGGGATCAGGAATGGAGATGTGAAGATCATCAAGAATGCTGGTGGGGTAGTAAGTCATGCCTTCGGAAGTGTGGTACGAAGTGTTTTAGTCGGAATCTTTGAACTTGGGATTGAAGAAGTCATGGTCATTGGACACACTGACTGTGGAGTACAGCATATTAATAGTGATATGATGATAAAACATATGATGGATCGAGGAGTCGATGAGGAGAAGATTGAGCTGATCCGTCATTGTGGTATTGATTTTGATACATGGCTGGAAGGATTTGACTGTGTGGAAAGTTCTGTAAAAGATTCTGTGGAAATGTTGAGAAAACATCCATTGATCCCAAAAGATGTGAAGATATCTGGATATGTGATGGATTCTGTGACAGGAGAGCTTCATGTTGTAGAGCCATAGAACAACTGCAGCATTATAAATGAGAGGGATAAAAGGTATGAAAAAGATATGGAAGATCATGATCTTATGTATGATCCTTTGTTTTTTCTGTGCTGGATGCAGCAATGATGATGAAATGATCAGTGAAGATCATCCAAAACCAACGACAGAAAAAAGAACAGAGATCATCAAGCAAAAGACAACACAAAAAAAGAATGAAGTAACGGTTGATCAGGAACAATCAAAACAACAGGAAGATCGTATAAAGATCGCAATCGATGCAGGACACCAAAAGAAACAGATGAGTGAAAAAGAAGCAATCGGACCTGGTTCTGATAAGACAAAACCGATGGTATCCTCAGGAACCGAAGGTGTTGTTACAAAACGAACAGAATATCAGGTGAATTTGGAAGTTTCGTTAAAGCTAAAAAGTGCATTGATCGCGAGAGGATATAACGTATATATGATCCGTGAGACGAATGATGTGTCACTCAGCAATAAAAAGCGTGCTCTTATGGCAAATGAAAGTGGTTCAGATATTTTATTAAGGATTCATTGCAATAGTGCAGATTCTCAGTCTGCAAATGGGGCATTGACAATGAGTCCGACATTATCAAATCCATATTGCAGATCGATCGCGGCAGATAGTCAGGAACTTTCAGAATGTGTGGTAAGTACATTATGCAGAAGAACAGGGGCAGTGAATCGCGGTGTAACGCAGACGGATGAGATGACAGGAATCAACTGGAGTAAGATTCCGGTGACGATCGTTGAGATGGGATTTATGTCCAATCCAGAGGAAGATCAGAAATTATCGGATAATCATTATCAGGCAATGCTTGCAGAAGGAATTGCAGATGGTGTTGACCGATATTATGAGAGAAGAGGAGAAAAGAATGAAGAAAAATGAAAAACAGATCATCATTTCTTTAGGCGTGGTGATCGCAGTCGTAGCCATAGCACTGATTGCTATGATGATCACGAGTGGAAACAGTGATAATGGGCAATCATCATCTTTAAAAAATGCCGTACAACAAGAATCAAACGGTAATGGAAGTGATGATGTCAGTGAATCTGATGCGGGTGAATCTGTATCTGAAGAAGATGCAGGGGAATCAGGAGACAATATGACAACAGAGCAGCCAACGACACAGGAAACAACAACAGAAGAAGTTACAGAAGAAGCAACAACAGCTGCAAAAAATAATACAGCAAGCAATGTAATGGATGCGGATGATGGATATATTTTCCCAGATGCAGACACTTCTTACGTAAGCAAATCTTCCGTAAAGAAATTATCTGATGAAGAACTTCAATATGCAGTGAATGAGGTTTATGCAAGACATGGGTTAAAATTCACTAAGAAGAAGAATAAAGAGCGTTTTGAGAAAAAAGAATGGTATGTTGGAACCGTGGACGATCAGAATGATATTTCTTTGAACAAATATGAGAAAAAGAATGTTGATACCATGGCAGCAGAATTAAAGAAACGCGGACTTAGATAAAAAAGGGAGATGAAGAAGTATGTTTTGCCAAAATTGTGGAAGTGAAGTAAAAGACGACGATTTGTTTTGTGGAGAATGTGGAGCTAAGATTGAGCGCACGGAGGTACCAGAATCAGAGCCTGTAAAAAAAGAAGCGGCTCCACAGTCAGAATCAGTAAGAACAGCAGCAGGATTTAGTGATAAAGCAAAGAAGATCATCATAGCAGAAATTGCAGTTCTGGTTGTATTGATCGCAGCATTTTTCTATCTTGGAAATAAAAAAAGCAGTCCAGAATCAGCAGCGAATCAATTTGTCAAAGATTATAACAGCCAAAGATGGTCAAAGATCTATGATCTGTATAATTTTGAAGAAGATACATTTATCAATCAAGAAGCCTATGAGCAGACTATGGAACAAAGTGAGACAAAGACATTATCTGCACCAACTGGAGGATATACGGAATATGGAACTTATGCAGGACAGTACATCTACCAGACGAAAAAAGGTTCAGACACGATAACGATCCATGTAGCAAAATCAGCAAAGAAGAATTTCTTATTCTTTGATAAATATGAGGTAACAAGTATCACAGATACTTCAGCAACGATCAAGACTGTGAAATTATTTACAATGCCAGGAGTGACAGTGAAAGTTGATGGGATCGCAGCGAAAGTTCCAGAAAACACTTCGGGAAATACATATTATACAAGGATGTTTGAAGGAACACATAAGATCACATTTCATGGAGCAGACGGCTTGTTTGATCAGACAAGTTACACATTTAAAACAGGAGAAGAAAATCCATTAAGCAAAATCAAATATTCTGATTCAGCCAAAGCAGAGGCAGCGAAAGAACTAAAAAATTATCTTCCAAAGATCACAGAAGCAAAGATCAGAAATCTTGGCAATTCAGGATTGACATCTTATTTTACATCGGATCAGAAAGCAAACTCTTATGGAACAAGTCTGTGCAGATATATTTATTATTATGGACAGGATGCGAAAGCGTTAGGCAATGTAAAATTAACAAAATGTCAGGCTGTTGATGCAACATCATCTTACTATACAGTCGCAGATGGAATCCCAGTAGCAGTTCAGGGAACAAGAGACTACAAATATAAAAATGGATGGACAGGGTCCTATGAGAAACAAACCTGTACGATCAACGGTGTGGCCAAGATGCTCAAGAAGAATGGAAAATGGGTGATCGACAGCGTTTCATACTATTATTATTAGATGCTATGATTAGAGAAGAAAAGGAGAATATATTTATGGCAAAGTTTTGTACCAAATGTGGAAGAAGACTGATCGATGGTCAGCCATGCAGTTGTACACAGACACAGCAGCCAGTGCATGATATGCAGGAATCTGTACAGAAAGAAGTAAAAGATAAAGCAAAGAATTTCTTTACACAGGCACTAGAGATGATCAAACATCCAAGTACAGGATTTGTGGAAGCTGTATCAGACAAGGACAGTAAAAACGGATTGATCCTGATGGGAATTGAAGCAGTCTTAACAGGTTTATATCTATATGTTCTGTTACAGAAGATCGTATCTGCAACAATGAGCGGGATCAACAGTGTTTTCGGAACATCAAGAACGGCAGCACAGACACCTTCACTTGGAGGATTCTTTGGATATGGGATCATTATTGCGATCATCGTATCACTTGTGATCGCAACACTTGTCATGGGATTAATGAAAGCGATGGCAGAAGCGGATATCAATTGGTTTCAAAGCTGTCAGATCGCAGGAATGAGATCTTTGGGATTAAGTCTAGGATGGATCCTTGGAATTTTAGGATTGTTTTTAGGAATGTATCAGTTTGCGATTCTGATCATTGTAGTTGGAGGAGTCCTTGGGATGATCTATATGATCGTTGCAATGATGAGCTATCCGAATACGAAGAAAGATATGATCGCGTATGTTGTGTTGATCACTATATTGGTCGCAACATTCATATCATATTTTGTTTTGAAAGAGTTTGTTTTATCATCACTGATCAACAATGGCGGGTCTACAACCAATTTTTTAAATAACATTTTATAAAGACAAAGACATTAGGAGACAGACATGATACCAAAAGACCCAGTGATGTTATTAAGCTACATCAATACACAATTACGAGATTTTTACGATTCATACGAAGACCTGTGTAAGTCACTCGATCTCGATCAAAATGAAGTAAAACAAAAGCTTTCCATGATCGGATACGAATATGATGAATCATTAAATCAGTTTAAGTAGCAGACTAGTCGAATCAATGAAAATATGTTAAAATTGTACGTAAAGGAGAACATATTTATGGAGTTGATTCGGTTAGAAAATGTAAAGAAAATATATCAGACAGGAGAGGTGATCACCAAAGCCGTAGATGGGATCGATTTTACGGTGGATCAGGGTGAGTTCGCCTTGATCATTGGCGCCAGTGGTGCAGGAAAAACTACCGTTTTGAACATTTTAGGAGGTATGGATACTGCGACCAGTGGCGCTGTTTATATTGATGGAGAAGATATCTCCAAATGGAATAAAAAACAACTGACAGGATATCGAAGAGATGACATAGGATTTGTATTTCAGTTTTACAATCTGGTGCCCAATCTTACTGCAACAGAGAATGTAGAATTGGCACTTCAGATCAGTAAGAATCCTCTGAAAGCAGAAGAAGTATTAAAAGATGTGGGACTTGGACACCGTCTGAATAATTTTCCTGCGCAGTTATCTGGTGGGGAACAGCAGAGAGTTTCTATTGCACGTGCATTGGCAAAGAATCCAAAGATCTTGCTCTGTGATGAGCCAACTGGTGCTCTGGATTATCAGACAGGAAAATCTATTTTAAAATTATTGCAGGATACCTGTCACAAGAAAGGAAAAACAGTGGTTGTGATCACACATAACCTTGCGATCGCACCGATGGCAGACCGTGTGATCGAGATGAAGAACGGAAAGATCAGCAACATTACGATAAACGAACACCCTCAGCCGGTGGAGACGATTGAATGGTAGGAAATGCGTATGAAGAAAACGGCATTACATAAAGATATATACAGAACGATCACAGGAACCCTTCCGAGATTTTTATCAATCTTTTTTATCGTTGTACTGGGCGTTGCATTCTATTCAGGAATCCGTGTGACACAAAAAGATATGCATATCACAGCAGACCACCAGTTTGATGGAAGTCGGCTGATGGATGTCAAAGTCATGGGAACACTTGGAATTTCAGAAGAGAATCTGACAGCCCTTCGGAAGTTAAAAAATGTGCAGTCGGTCGAAGGAGGACATTCTGTAGATGTGATCGCAAGGAAGCAGGGAAGTGACGAAGAACATGCGATCAAAGTTATGGGGAAGACTGATAAATTAAACCAGATAACGATCATAGATGGAAAACTTCCACAAGCATCGGGAGAATGTCTGGTAGATGAATGGTATGCCCAGCAAAATGATCTGAAAAAAGGGGATGTTTTAAATTTATCTTCTGGAAATGAAGATGATCTTAAGGATACTCTGAAAGATACAACCTATAAGATCACAGGAATCGGAAGTTCATCAGAATATCTTTCAAGATCCAGAGGAAGCACTGGCATTGGAACGGGAACGTTGTCAGGCTTTATTGTGGTGCAACCATCAGAATTTTCCTCAGATATCTATACAGAAGTTTATCTGACTGCGAAGGGAGCGAAGCAAGAGAGAGCTTACAGTGATGCTTACAAAAACAAAGTAAAACAGCTGGAAGAAGAGATCAAAGATATTTCCAAAATAGAAAATGAGAAACGGTTAAGATCTGTTCAGAAAGAAGCCGAAGAGAAGATCGACAAGAAAGAAAAGAAATTCAAAAAAAAACGAAAAAAAGCATATAAGAAACTAGATCAGGCCGAGAAAAAGCTAAAGAAGTCCAGACAAAAGATCAAAGATTCCAAAGTAAAATTAGCGAAAAGCAAGAAAGAGATCTCTGATGGAGAGCAGCAGATTAAGAATGCAAAAGCTCAGTATCAGTCAGGGATCAGACAGATTCAGAATGCCAGAAAGCAGTTAAAGACACAGAAACAAACAATTCGGTCAAAAAGCAAAGAATTAAAAATACAGGAGGCAAAGCTAAAGACACAGGAGAAGAACTTACAGACAAAAGAACAGCAGATTCAGGGTGCCATGCAGGCTGGAATGATCTCACAGGAAGAAGCGAAAGCTTCCTTAGCACAGATTAATGCAGGAAAAGAACAGATCAAGACAGCAAGAAGCAAGATCAATGCAGGGAAAAAACAGATCAGCAGGGCAAAGACAAAGATTGCAAAGGCTGAAACAATCTTGGATCAAAAAAGCAGCGAGCTAAAGAAAGCAAAGCAAACGATCAAAACAAATGAAGCAAAATTAGTATCAGCAAGAAAACAGATCACCTCCGGAGAAAAAAAGATTGCAAAAGCAGAATCAAAACTTTCATCCGGGGAGCAAAAATTAAAGAGATCAAGAAAGAAAGCAGAAAAGAAATTCAAGGAAGCCGAGCAGAAGATTGCAGATGCCAGACAGGATGTTAAGGATATCAAGAAAGGGAAATGGTATGTCTTAAACCGTGAGAAGATGCAGTCTTATGTGGAATACGGACAGGAAGCAGACAGAATTGCAGCGTTAGGACGAGTGGTACCGGTCATCTTTTTCTTAGTTGCAGCACTGGTAAGCTTAACAGCGATGACACGTATGGTTGAAGAGCAGAGAACACAGATCGGTATGATGAAAGCATTGGGATACAGTGGAGTTCATATTGCAATGAAATATGTGACCTATGCCCTCGCAGCAACGCTTAGTGGAAGTATTCTAGGGGCAGTGATCGGTGAAAAACTGCTTCCATGGATCATCATTAACGCTTATAAAATGATGTATACAGGACTGGGAGATGTCTATACGCCATTAGAGATCGAATATTCTGTGATGGCAGGTGGACTGGCGGTTGGAGTTGTTGTTTTAGCAGTATTATCTGCATGTTATAAAGAATTAAGAGAAAAACCTGCACAGCTGATGCGTCCAGTTGCTCCAAAAGAAGGAAAAAGGATTTTGTTAGAACGGATTCCATTTATCTGGAAACGATTAAGTTTTATCTGGAAAGCAACGATGCGAAACCTCTTCCGCTACAAGAAGAGATTCTTTATGACGATCTTTGGAATCGGTGGATGTATGGCATTATTACTCTTAGGATTTGGAATCAAAGATTCGATTTCAGCAATCTCAGAAAAGCAGTATGGGGAGATCATTACTTATGATTTCTCGATCACACACAAAGACGGGATCAGCGAGACAAAGAAAGAAGATCTGATCCAGTATGCAAAGAAACAAGAACATATGACAGATTTGATAGAAGTAAGCGAATCTGCAGTGACGATCCGTGCTAATGGGAAAAAACAGGATGCAACGATGATCCAGCCAATGTCCAAAAAAGATCTGAATGGCTATATCAGCCTTCAGGATCGAAAGAGTAAAACAAAGTATCAGTTAGATGATGATGGGATCATCTTAACAGAAAAGGCAGCGTCCCTGCTTGGTGTGAAAAAAGGAGATTCGATCAAGATCCAACGGTCTGGAGATAAACAGATCACAGCAAAAATAAGTCAGATCACAGAAAATTACATGCAGCATAAAGTCTACATGACACCAAAACTTTATGAGAAACTGTATCATAAAAAAGCACAAACGACAGGTATATATTGTATTGAAAAGAATATATCTAAGAAAAAGATGCAGGAAAATGGAAAACAGATTCTTGCAAGAGATGAAGCCTCAACACTGCATTTTTGTGCCGACGATGAGAAGACAATGTCAGATATGGTCAATAACTTAAATATTGTGGTGGTTGTTCTGATCGTATCTGCAGGACTTCTTGCATTTGTGGTATTATATAACTTAAATAACATTAACATTTCCGAGCGTAGAATGGAACTTGCAACGATCAAAGTTCTTGGATTCTATGACGGTGAAGTCGGAGCGTATGTGTATCGAGAGAATATCCTTTTAACGATCCTTGGAACGATCGCAGGAATTATTTTAGGAATTATTTTACACAAATACGTAATCTTCACAACAGAAGTTGACTTGATCATGTTTGGAAGGCAGATTTATGTGCAAAGCTATATTTACAGTATTTTACTAACAATCGCTTTTTCGATTCTTGTAAATGCCTTCGTGTATTTCCAATTGAAGAAGATCGACATGGTTGAATCGTTAAAAAGCACAGAGTGACAGAAAGGAAAAGAGACTATGAAAATGAACGAATTAATGATTTATCAAGTGTTTCCACTAAGAGCATTAACAGATGGGCAGCCATCTCATGGAATTCTCGAGATGATAGACTGGATTCCACATATTAAAAAATTAGGAATGAATGCAGTATATTTTTCACCTGTATTTTCATCCAGTGATCATGGATATGATACAAAAGATTATCAGAAGATCGATGAGAGACTTGGAACCAATGAAGACTTTAAAAAGATGTGTGATGCCATGCATGAAGAAGGAATCCAGGTGATCTTAGACGGGGTATTTAATCATGTCGGAAGAGAGTTCTTTGCATTTGAAGATGTGAGAGAAAAGAAATGGGATTCTCCATATAAAGATTGGTTCTATATTAATTTTGATGGGAATAGCTGCTATGATGATGGATTCTGGTACGAAGGATGGGAAGGACATTTTGAACTGGTCAAATTAAATCTTGACAACGAACAGGTTAGAAATTATTTATTAGAATCTGTCGGAATATGGATCGATAAATTAGGGATTGATGGATTAAGACTGGATGTTGCTTATATGTTAAACCGCAATTTCATGAAAGTGTTGGTTGACTTTGTTCACAGCAAGAAACCAGAATTTTTGATGATCGGAGAAATGCTTCATGGTGATTACACACAGCTTGTGAATCCAGAGCTGTTGGATTCTGTGACAAATTATGAATGTTATAAAGGTTTGTATTCAAGTTTCAATACACACAATATGCATGAGATCGGATATTCCCTAAACCGTCAGTTTGGACCAGAAGAATGGACGTTGTACAAAGGACTTCCATTATATAATTTTGTAGATAACCATGATGTGGAGAGAATCGCAAGTCAGTTAGAGGATAAAGAGCATTTACCATTGATCTATGCAATGGAATTTGCGATGCCAGGAGTTCCGGGTGTTTACTATGGAAGTGAATGGGGAATGGAAGGAAAGAAAGAACAGGGAAGTGATGACAGCCTGCGTCCAAGAATCCATAAAGAAGATTTAGTAGAAAATGAATTAACAAACTATATCGCACAATTGGCAAAAGTAAGAGCTGGATCACCAGCTTTAAAATACGGTGATTACTTACAATTAGCGATCGCACCAGATGTTCTTGTATTCCAGAGAAGAACGAATGAAGACCGCATCATTTTTGCAATGAACTGTGGTGATGGCGAATTTACAGCACATTTTGATGCTCAGGCAGGATGCGGGATTGATCTGATCACAGGAGATTCCGTTGATTTTGGAGGGGGACTTACGATCCAAGGAAAAACAGCAATGATAATTCGAACAGAAGAGGTATCCCTTCCTTGACTTTTATGTTAAAAACATATAAAATTAAATGAGTGTGAATACACAAAAAATTGAATAAGGAGGAAACCTGTGGTTGGTATTATTATAGCCATTATCGCAACTCTGGTTATCGCAGTTCCGGTATCTGCCTATGTAGCGAATACAAGAAGCAAGAAGGCAATGGAAATTACGATCGGGAATGCAGAAGATAAAGCAAGAGAGATTATAGATGAAGCAATCAAAGCAGCAGATGCGAAGAAACGTGAAGCTTCTTTGGAAGTAAAAGAAGAAACTATAAAAGCGAGACATGACTTCGAAAAAGAGACAAAAGAACGCAGGGCAGAACTGCAGAAGTATGAGCAGAGAGTCCTTTCTAAGGAAGAGACTGTCGAGAAGAAAGCAACCGTGTTGGAACGCAAAGAACAGTCATTAACAGCCAAAGAAAAGAACATCGATACAGAGAAAGCTCAGTTGCAGGAACTGCAGGCAAAACATCTACAGGAACTGGAAAGAATTTCTGGGTTGACCTCTGATCAGGCAAAAGAGCAATTATTATCAGCAGTAAAAGAAGATGTGAAACACGAGACAGCAATGTATGTCAAAGAAATGGAGACAAGAGCGAAAGAAGATGCCCGAAAGAAAGCCAAGGAATATGTGGTAACTGCAATTCAGAAGTGTGCAGTTGATCATGTGGCAGAGACAACGATTTCGCTGGTACAGCTTCCAAACGATGAGATGAAAGGAAGGATCATCGGTCGTGAAGGACGTAATATCCGTTCCATTGAGAACGCTACGGGAGTTGAATTGATCATCGATGATACACCGGAAGCTGTTGTACTGTCAAGCTTTAATCCGGTTCGACGCGAGATCGCAAGAATCGCTTTAGAGAAATTGATCGTGGATGGAAGAATCCATCCAGCACGCATCGAGGAGATGGTTGAGAAAGCTACAAAAGAAGTCGAAACTATGATGCGCGAAGAAGGGGAAGCAGCAACATTAGAACTTGGGGTTCATGGAATCCATCCAGAACTTGTCAGACTTCTTGGAAGAATGAAGTTCCGTACAAGCTATGGACAGAATGCGTTAAAGCATTCCATGGAAGTTGCTCAGTTATCCGGACTTTTAGCAGCAGAGATCGGTGTCGATGTGAGAATGGCCAAGAGGGCAGGTCTGCTTCATGACATTGGTAAATCCATCGACCACGAAGTAGAAGGTTCTCACGTAGAACTTGGTGTGAATCTGTGTAAGAAGTATAAGGAGAATCCAATTGTCATCAATGCAGTGGCATCTCATCATGGGGATGAAGAGCCAGAATCATTGATCGCATGTCTGGTACAGGCAGCTGATGCAATCTCAGCAGCACGTCCAGGTGCAAGAAGCGAGACACTGGAAAGTTATACAACAAGATTAAAACAGCTGGAAGAGATCGCAGACTCCTTCCAGGGTGTTGATAAAACTTTTGCAATTCAGGCAGGTCGAGAAATTCGAGTTATGGTAGTTCCTGAACAAATCAGTGACGATGATATGATCTTACTGGCGAGAGATATCTCAAACCAGATCGAAGAGAATCTGGATTATCCAGGACAGATCAAGGTCAATGTGATCAGAGAGTCACGAGTTGTTGACTATGCGAAATAACAAGAAGCGATAGAGAAATCTATCGCTTTTTCCAATTTATAACGTGAGTGTCAAAAGTATAAATAAAGGAGATTTTTTATGAAAGGATACGAGAAACTAGAACAACATCTGATACATCAGGGAAAAGTTGTTGGATTTTATGAGGATATTGTAAAACTTCCAAGCGGCAAAGTTGTCACATGGGATCTGGTCAAACATAAAGGGGCAGCAGCTGTTGTTCCTGTTACAGACAAAGGAACGATCTTACTTGTAAGACAATACCGTAATGCCCTTGATCAGGAAACACTGGAAATCCCGGCAGGTGGAATTGAACCCGGGGAAACACCTCTGGAGTGTGTCACAAGAGAGATTGAAGAAGAAACAGGTTTTATTGCTGGAAAAATGACCCACCTAATGACTGTGATCACAGCCATCGGTTTCTGTGATGAAAAGATTCCGATTTATGTTGCAACTGATCTAAAGCTGTCTAAACAGCATTTGGATGAGGATGAATTTATCGATGTAGAAGAATATACAATCGATGAGATCAAAGATATGATCTTTTCTGGAAAGATCATTGATGCAAAAACAATTTCAGGAGTTCTTGGATATCTGAATATGGAGAAATAAAAGACTAGATCAGGAAAACAGAATATAAAAGACAGGCACTGCATAAGATATGACAGGAGGAAAAAATTGTGGAAAAAGAGAAATTCTTTTCAGGATTATGGATCATCATTGGGTTAATCTTTGGGAGTGTATTTACGAATTTTGTATACCAGGATTATCTCGCATATGGAGGTACTGTAAGATCACTGGTTTTAAATAATACGGATCTATATAAAGCAAGTATCAGTCTGTTTTTTTATATTTTGTTTAAAAGGGGAAAACAATATGCATTTATTTATCTGGGGGCATATCTTTTGCAACCTTGGATTTTTTTATACAGTTTTGCATTTTGTATGGCATTTTTCTTTGGATCAATGTTATCTTTGCAGATCGTGCAAATGGGCATCAAAGGACTGGTTCTTGTATTTATGAGTTTATTTCCACATTTTATCTGTTATGTGATCACCTTGCTGCTGCTGATCAAGCGAAACTTTTATGCCCAAAAAAAAGAAGAAATGCTCTATGAACAGAGACATTCCTTCTTATTTCGTTTCAGTATTTGGTTTGAAATAACATTTATAATACTGGGATGCATCCTGGAAAGTTTCATCAATCCGTCGATCATGTCAGGAATCCTGAACCTTTGGAAGTGATATATCTAGGATCTTCTATGTTTCTATATATAATCTGCCATGCGGTAAAGCAGAGCAGCAGATTTGTCCCATCCAAGACAAGGATCAGTGATAGACTGTCCATATACACCGTTACCGATGGACTGGTTGCCATCTTCGATATAACTTTCGATCATGATACCCTTAACAAGAGATTTGATCTCAGGTAAGAAACTTCTGCTGTGAAGAACTTCCTGTACGATACGAGGCTGCTGATCCCATTGTTTCCCAGAGTTAGAGTGGTTTGCATCAACGATAACAGCAGGGTTCTTTAACTGGAATTTCTCGTACATATAAGCAACACGAGTCAGATCTTCATAATGGTAGTTTGGAATATTGTTTCCATGACGGTTGACAGATCCACGCAAGATGGCATGTGTCAGAGGGTTACCATCTGTCTTGACTTCATATCCATTTGCAATGAAATCATGCTGGTGCTGTCCAGCTGTGATAGAGTTCATCATAACAGTTAAGTCACCACCAGTTGGGTTCTTCATTCCGGCAGGAATATCAAATCCACTAACTGTTAAACGATGCTGCTGGTTCTCTACAGAACGAGCTCCAACGGCAACATAAGATAAAAGATCTTCCATATATGGCCAGTTTCCTGGATAAAGCATTTCGTCTGCAGCAGGCATATGGAATTCTTCTAATGCTTCCATATGAAGTTTGCGGACAGAACGAAGTCCACTAGCCATATCTGGTGCTTTCTCAGGGTCTGGCTGATGAACCATACCTTTGTATCCGTCACCTGTTGTACGAGGTTTGTTTGTATAAATACGAGGGATGATCAGTAACTTATCAGCAAGATCTTTCTGAACTCTTGCTAAACGTCCGAGATAATCCATAACAGCAGTTTCATTATCTGCAGAACATGGCCCGATGATAACTAAGAATTTATCAGATGCGCCTGTGAATACATCACGGATTTCTTTGTCTCTTGCAGCTTTGATTTGTTTTGCTTCTTCACTCAGAGGCATCTCTTCTTTTAGTTCCTCTGGAGAAGGCATTTTAGCGATTTTGTGCATTCCCATAGTTGTTTTCTCCTTAACAATTCATACAATAAAGCAAATTTGCTTGTGTATATTTTAACAAATAATAATCTTTGTGTAAAGATAAGGAAATGTGAAATGGGACTTTACAAAACAGACAGGAGTTATTATAATAAAATTTATAAACAGGAAACACTTTCATTTTCTGGTAATTGAATATTGAAGTAGAGAAGATTGATTCTCCAACTTCAGGGCAGAGTGAGATACGAAAGTATCAATTCTCGACTGGCGGTGATACTCCAAGAGAGGCAAGTCCGCGAGCGTTTGGCCGATCAGGTTAGAATCCTGAACCAACAGTATAGTCTGGATGAAAGAAGTAGTTGGATGACATATCTTAAGATGTTATGCAGATAGAAGATATGTGATCAAGTCAGAAGCCCTGTCGTTTATGTAGATAAATGGACAGGATTTTTTAATTTATAGGGAGACCCTATAAATCTAAGATTTTAAATCAGAAAGGGAGAATTATCATGGCAGGAGACACAATGACAATGAAAAGAACGAAGTTCAATATCAGAACGATCGCAGTGACAGGTATGTTAGGAGCATTAGCAACTGTGCTGATGTTTTTGGAATTTCCAATTCCAATGTTGATACCACCATTTATCAAGTTTGACTTTTCCGAACTTCCAGCATTACTAGCAGCATATGCGATGGGACCGGTATCTGGAATTGCAGTATGTTTTATCAAGAATGTGATCAACCTTCTTCATACACAGACAGGTGGAGTCGGAGAACTATCTAACTTTATCTTAGGTGTATGCTTTGTATTACCAGCAGGACTTATTTATAAGAGAAAGAAAACACAGAAGAGTGCAATGATCGGAGCATTAGCAGGAGCAGTCCTGATGTCAGTAGTCAGTGTATTTTCAAACTACTTTGTTGTATATCCAGTATACACAAACTTCATGCCAATGCAGGCAATTCTTGGAGCATATCAGGCGATCAACAAGAATGTAAAGACATTATGGGATGCATTGATCTGGTTTAATATGCCATTTACATTTATCAAAGGAATGTGCAGTGTTGTGATCACATTCTTTATCTACAAGAAGATTTCTCCAATCTTAAAGGGAACAAGCAGATAAGAAGATAAGAAAAAGGTGTCGGAATAAGAATTCCGGCACCTTTTGCGTACACAGAGTTAAAAATTAATCTTCTAATTTTTTAGCTGCTTTTTCCATAAAAGGTTCACTGGCAACGATGAATCTTTCGTGAGTACCGATTCCAACACGTCCTTTGTTATCAGTTACTTCTACATGGAATACCAGACGTTTGCGGTCGATCTCTGTTAAGGAACAATGACATTTGATCGTTCCACCAACTGGTGTTGCGGAAACATGCGCAATGTTTAAATTTGTTCCAACAGTAGTCTGTCCTTCATCAAGTTTTCCAGCCAGTAGATTAACTGCAGACTGCTCGATCAAAGAGATCATGGCAGGTGTGGCATAAACAGGAAGGCTTCCGCTTCCCCATTTCTCAGCAGTGTTTTCTGGAACTACTTCTTCTGTTAATTCGATTTCGTCTCCAACATGAATGTTCATAATTTTCTCTCCTAAAATTTTAGTTTATATGTATATCTTTAGTATAGCAAAGTTCGTTAAAAATTCCATAGTTTTTTCACATTTTTACAAAAAATTGCACAAGGAAGAAAGACTGGACTCGATTTAAAAAATAAGGTATGCTATTGGTAAATTGGAGGTGCTTGGTTTGAAATTATATTTGATCAGACATGGAGAAACAGATTGGAACAAGGAATTTAAGATTCAGGGAAGTTCAGACATCGAATTGAATGAATATGGAAGAGAATTGGCATTTATTACGCGAGAAGGTCTTAGACATATTCCATTTGATATCGCATATACCAGTCCGTTGAAACGTGCGAAGGAAACAGCAGAGATCATTCTTGGAGGCAGGAATATTCCGCTATATGAAGATAAACGGGTCCAAGAAGCGTGTTTTGGATCGTTTGAGGGTGCAACATTAAAGGAATTGAGAGAAAGACAGGATCCATTTCTCAAATTCTTTGATGCGCCAGAAGAATTTAAAAAAATTGAAGGATGTGAGACACACGAAGAGGTAATCGCAAGATCATCTGATTTTTTCAATGATATGATCTTGCCAAATGAGAAAAAATATCAACATATAGCAGTATTTTCTCATGGAGCATGGATCCACAGCTTACTTACATATATTTATCAGAGAGAGATTAAGGAATACTGGCATGCGCCAAGACAGGAAAACTGTGGTGTGACAACGATTCAGATTGAAGATGGTGTCTGCCATGTATTAAAGGAATCAGAGATTTTCTACAATAAAGATGGAGAATGATATATGACAAAAAGACAATTTATGGAGGAGTTAAGATCTTCCTTAGAGGGAATGGTATCACAGGCAGTGATTCAGGAGAACATGAATTACTATGAGGATTATATCAATGAGCAGATCCGAAATGGAAAGAACGAACAGGATGTATTGAATGAATTAGGAAGTCCGAGACTGATCGCCAGATCGATCATTGATGCCAAAGGTGAGGATGATGACTATGTACAGACAGAGTATTACGAAGAGGAACAGGATGAAGGAACACCAGAAGATATGTTTGGTGGTAACACACATATTTTTACGATGAATTCTACAAAGTTCAAACTTGGATGTCTACTGTCAGTGATCATATTTATTTTTATCATTTATTTACTATTTCATGTATTTAGTGCAATGATGGTTGTGTTAGGCCCCGTGATCATTATCGGTGTGATCGTAGCTTTGATCATGAAGATCACAGGAAGGTAAGGAAACAAAGAAAGGAATCAATATGGATATAAATGAAGAAGCATATGCGATACAGGAAGAAGTGGTCGAATTTCGAAGAGCACTGCACCGTTGTCCTGAGATAGCATTTCATGAAACGATGACGATGGAATATATCAGAGAACATCTGGAAGAATGGGAGATTTCTTATAAGATTTTTGATCCATCAGGAATCATTGCAGTTGTTGGCAATGGCAAGAAAGAAACGATCGCATTAAGGGCAGACATGGACGCACTGGAAGTACAGGAAGAGACAGGACTTGATTTTGCATCTTTGAATCACGGATGTATGCATGCATGTGGACATGATGGACACACAGCAATCTTACTTGCAACAGCAAAGATATTGAAGAAACATGAATCAGAACTTGACCGCAGAGTATATCTTGTATTTCAGCCTGCGGAAGAAACCGCAGAAGGAGCCAGATTCATGTTGAAGACAGGAGTTTTGGACAGTGTGAAACGCATTTATGGAGTCCATATTTTTAACGGTATACCGTCTGGCAAGATTTCACTGGAAGCAGGCCCAAGAATGGCAGCGACAAACTGGCTGGCAGTTCATTTATACGGAAGATCAGGACATGCAGGAAAACCACATGAAGGGATTGATACTGCAGTGGCAGTATCTTCCATGGTTATGAATTTTCAGAGCATCATCAGCAGGAATTTAAATCCATTAGATCCAGCAGTTTTAACGATCGGAAAGGTCGAAGCCGGGACAGCGAGAAATGTGATCGCAGGGGAAGCAAAGATCGAAGGGACTGCAAGAACATTTTCCAGACAAGCTCAGGAGATGATCGAGAGCAGAGTCAAAGAGATCGCGAAAGCCCATGAACAGATGTATGGAGTAGATGTTTCGGTTGATTTTCAACAATCAAGCCATGGGGCACTGATCAATGATCCGGGTGTTGTAGAAGATGTCATGGAGAAAGCAGGGGAAGTCTTTGATCCGTCAGAGTTTACCCATGTTGAAGCAATGATGTTAGGAGAAGATTTTGCAAATTATCTGGAAGAAATGGATGGATGTTTTGCATTTATCGGTGGGGGGGGCGAACCACCCAACCCATAGGTTGCTGTTTTGCATTTATCGGTGGCGGCGACCACCCTGCAAACCATCATGGAAAGTTTGATTTTGATGAAAAAGCATTGATCAGTGGTGTCCGTCTCATGCTGACATTTGTAATTGTATAAGATATAGTTCATGAAAATCAGTTGTAGACAGGAACAACATATGATATAATCAAAAACCAACAGAAACACGTATATTTAATAGAAGAAAAGGTAGGGAAATATGAATTTAGTATACCACAGTACAAGAAATAGTGAAGAAACAGCAACCGCCTCTGAAGCTATTTTAAAAGGATTAACAAGCGATGGAGGATTATTTGTACCAGACAGCATTCCAAAATTAAATGTATCGTTGGAAGATCTGACACAGATGTCCTATCAGGAAATTGCTTATGCAGTCATGAAAGAATTCCTTACAGATTTTACAGAAGAAGAATTAAAGACATGCATTAATAATGCATATGACAGCAAATTTGATACAGAAGAGATCGCAGTGACAAAGAAAGTAGATGGAGCATATTATCTGGAATTATTCCATGGAGCAACCATCGCATTTAAAGATATGGCATTATCTATTCTGCCACATTTACTTGTAACATCAGCAAGAAAGAATAATGTAAAGAATGAGATCGTGATCTTAACAGCAACATCCGGAGACACAGGAAAAGCGGCTTTAGCAGGATTTGCAGATGTACCGGGAACAAAGATCATCGTATTCTATCCAAAGTCTGGAGTCAGCCCAATTCAGGAAAAACAGATGGTAACACAGAAGGGTGACAATACATACGTGATCGGAATCAAAGGAAACTTTGATGATGCTCAGACAGGTGTTAAGAAGATGTTCTCTAACAAAGAGTTAGCGAAAGTGATGAATGACAACGGATTCCAGTTCTCATCTGCAAACTCAATCAACATCGGACGTTTAGTGCCACAGGTTGTATATTATGTAAAGGCTTATGCTGATTTATTAAAACAGGGTGCATTAAAGGCCGGGGAACCTATGAATGTAGTCGTTCCAACAGGAAACTTTGGTAATATTCTAGCTTCTTATTATGCAAAACAGATGGGTATTCCAATCGGCAAATTTGTCTGCGCATCTAATAAGAATAAAGTATTATTTGATTTCTTTGAGACAGGAAAATACGATCGTAACAGAGAATTCTATGTTACAACATCTCCATCTATGGATATTCTGATCTCAAGTAACTTAGAGCGTATGATCTATAGAATCGCAGGAAATGATGCAAAACAGTGTGCCAAATTTATGGCAGCATTGACAAAAGACGGTGAATATGTGATCACAGATGCCATGAAAGCAGAATTATCTGAGTTCTTTGGAGCTTTCGGAAGTGAAGAAGAAACAGCAGTGAAGATCAAAGAAGTCTATGATAAAGAAGGATATGTGATGGATACACATACAGCAGTCGCAGCAGTTGCATATGACAAATACAAAGCAGCGACAGGAGATGACAAAACTCCAACAGTGATCGCTTCTACAGCAAGTCCATACAAATTCACAAGAAGTGTTATGGATGCGATCGATCCAGCATACGATGCAGAAGATGACTTTGAATTAGTTGATGAACTTAACAAAGTATCTAAGACAGCAATTCCAAAAGCGATCGAAGAGATCAGAACTGCACCAGTTCTTCATGATACGGTATGTGAGACAGCAGGAATGGAAGACGAAGTGAAGAAGATTCTTGGAATCTAATGAATCATAAAAAAGCAACCCATGGAAGAAAATGGGTTGCTTTTTTTATGCGAAAATGTTATGATAAACCAAGATAGGGAATAAATGGAAGAGAATACAATATCAGATAATTATAAAAACATATCAACAAGATAAATCTAAGATGAGATCAATCAGATCTGACAAATCCATTCACGACATATGATGATCGAATGATGATGAATCCAAGGGAAGCTGACAATTGAATAAGACCATTTTCCGGCACAGTCCGGGAGGACATATTCCGCCATGATCTGCGGGCAATGAATTTTATGCCATGAACAATAGGATTGAGGTTCTTTTATGATACCACGAAGAGCACAGGGAGCGAACAAGGATATGATAATGAGACTTCTGCATGGTCATGGAGGTGAGTGCAGCCTGTCATAAGAATGAGGGGAGCCGGGAGGCTATGAGACATTTTGTCTGTTGGAGAATGAGGGAAATATAAAGATATGACAAGGAGGAGAGTACATTATGAAGAAAAAGAGACAATGGTTCATGTGCCTTGGGATGATCGGAGTTTTTACGGCATCCGTAATCTTATCTGTGTTTGGACAGCGAAAGGTGAAAGCACAGTTAAATACTGAGAATGCGGGGAAGATCACAAGCAGTTGGGCAGATGAGAAACATATTTTCTCATCATTTGACGATGAAAAAGCACTTTCAGTGGATGCATCCTACGGTTTTAAGATGCATGCAACAGATCAGACGAAGACGATCATAGAAGCAGGAAAGAAAGCAGCAAAATTACCAGAGATCGAGATGCCGGATTTCCTTAAAAAGTATACATGGTTTCAGACTTCACAAAATACCGCAGGGAATATTAAGATCCGAAAAACAAATATGGAGATCTATCAATGCAAAGCCGATGGAAGTAATGGCCATTGGGAAAAATTAGATTTGGTCATGACGGTTACTGGAATCGAAAAGTATAAGAATCAAGACGGTTATGTGGCGATTGGAAGCGGCATCAATGGATGTGCTTATGTTGGAATCGAAGAGATGACATTAAAAAGTGATTTTTATAAAGCAGGAACGAATACACCAGTAACGATCAAAAGTAATATGACGTTAAAGGATATTGATACATATCAGTATATCGGGATCAAAGCAAACAAGATTCACGGAGAATATGTATCAAAGAATACAAAATTAAGTTGTAAAAGATCAGGGGAAACTAGTATTTATTATGCGGATTTTCCAGATAATTACAGTAGTGAAGATTTTACTTGTGTAGGATTTACATTTGCATCAGATTCTTTTGAATATACATTCGGAAGGAGTCTTGAAAAAGCACCAACAAAAGAGGAGCAATATGTAGGATATGGACAGAATATGATCCGCTTTGACCCAGTTGACCCAACCAAAGAGGTGATCGGAGAAGATGGGACCAAGACGGAACATCTAAGAGTGCAAGATCTGGCAAAATCTTGGGATTATGAAGTCAGTCAGGTAATTGCGGGAGAAATTCCAAAGGCACATTATTTTGATAAGTTTGCATTTGAAGATCAGATCGAATCCTGTTTAAAGATTCTGGATATCAAGGTTTACGGAGATGATGAGGATGTAAGCAGTCAGTTTGATATTTCACAAAACGGCAATCTTGTAAGAGCAGAACTTAAGAATCCGAAAGATGCCGAATTTTATAAAAAATCTGTTTATAAATTAAAGATCAAAGTAAAGATGAATATTCCGGAGAATGCATCCAAAGAACAGTTAGATCAATTGCGTAAGATATGGAAAGAACATGGGCATTATAATACAAAGGAAACGATGATCACAGAAAAAAATACAGCGAAAACGATCATTAATGATAAGATAGAAATGACCAATGAGGTTCGTGTAGATATCGAGCTGCCAAAAGAAAATGTAGATACGCCGGGTCTTTTGATCAGGAAAGAGACAAAACAATATGAATATCAGGCAAAAGATGAGATCACCTATAAGGTAACAGTGAAAAATCAAAACGAAAAAGCAAAGACAGCTTATTTTACGATTCAGGATACATCCTTTGCAAGTGTGATGGATATGAAGTTACAGGATATAAAAATCAATGGTCTTGATAAGAAGGATTACATATTACAGACAGAAAATAATGGATTTATTTTGAAGTCAAAAGGTGATTATGCCCTTCCATATGGACAGACGATCGAGATTACATATACAGTAAAAAGTGGAGTCCTTACAAATGGAAAAGTGATCGATAATACTGCATCTGCATGGGCAGCAGGAATTCCAGAAACAAGGGCATCAAGGCAGGTGTATATCAACTCGCCAAAAAATAATGTGATAAAATCAGCTCCAGTACAGCTTTATAAAAAAGGAGATCATGTAACTTATCAGGCAGTGATCACCAATCCAAATCCGGGAACTTTTATGAGAAATTTGGAGATTCAGGATGAACTTCAGGCAGAAGGGATCAAGATCATACCAGGAACCGTAGCGGTTATATCTGGTGGGAAAAACATTGCATCTGAGTGTAAGATCACATTTGATCCAAGTGGAAGAAGTTATGAGATCATAACACCACTTGCACTGAAAAATGGTACGATTCCAGCAATGGGTTCGGAAGAAGGAAAGAAAACAGGATCTTATGAAAATCTTCGCATGACGGATAAGATAGAGATCACTTATCAGGCAGTGATTGAAGAAGATGGACTCGAAGGACAGGAAGTAAAGAATATTATGCACGTTGCTGCGACAAAAAACAGCAATGGAGATCTGATCCGGGAAGATAAAGAGATTCCGTCAGGAAGCGGGATGGCAGATGAGACGATCAAGGTGAAAGCACCAAAACTGCAAATCACAAAACAATCGGATAAAAAGGTTTATGCAGTAGGAGAAACTGGATATTATAAACTTCATATCACACAAGGAAAAGAAGGTATGACAGCACAGAATGTAAAAGTCGTGGATGAGTTCGAAAAAGAAGGTATGAAGGTTCAGAAGATCGAAGTAAAACTTAATGAAAAAGATATTACATCGGATTGCAAGATTGATGCGAAAGACCATCGGTTTACGATTGAAACAGGAAAAGATCTTGGTGAAAATGATGTGATGACGGTAGCTTATCAGGTTGTATTTGAAAAGAGGATTGAAGGAGCCGTGAAGAATACAGCAGTTGCAGGAAGTGATAATACAGAAGATGATCAGGATGAAAATACAGTCGTTGTAAAACCACCTGTGTTAAAGATTGAAAAAAGTACTGCGCATAAGTCTTACAAAGAAGGACAAAACGGAGAATACAAGATCCGTGTAACACAGAGAAATGAGAATATGACAGCACATCAGGTAGTCGTAGAAGATCATTTTGAACAAGAAGGAATGGAGATTTCACAGATCCGTGTAAAATACAATGGGGAAGATATCACCAAGCAATGTGAGATCATAATAGATGAGAATCTTAGAAAATTTAAGATCATCACAGGAAAAGATGTCAGTGACAAAGATGAACTTCTGGTAATATATCAGACAGCATTTAAGAAGATGATCACAGGAGATATCAAAAACATTGCGGAAAGCTATAGTGATGATGCGGATAAAGTCAGAGATGATCAAGTGGTAGTAATGGAAGCTGTACAGCCAGCATTGATGATCACCAAGAAGGTTGATAAAACAACATATAAAGTTGGTGATATCTGCGAGTATCAGCTGGTTGTTACGCAGACGATCAAAGATGCAATCGCAAAAAATATTGTGATCGAAGATCAGCTTTCAAGAAATGGAGCTAAGGTGATCAAGAACAGCATTAAGATTTATGCACCAGATGGATCAGATATTACCAGACAGTGCACGATCACTGCAGGAGAAAATAAGTATGCCATTGAGACAGGAAAGAGTTTATCTTATGATGAATCCATAAAAGTATCGTATCAGGTAAAACTAAAAGAAGCATCACTTTCTGGAAAGACATTAAAAAATACAGCGATGGGAAAAGCAGATTTTGTCAAACCAGTCAGTGCAGTACGTTTAGTGAAGATCAAAAAAGAATCGAAATCAACAGTGACAACGGGAAATAAAGCAGATCGATCCAATACTTCTGAATATAAAAGATCACCAGGAACAGGGGATGCAGCGAGCACACCAAAAACAGGAGATTCGTTTGATGAGAAATGGATTTTTGCATTGTTGGCAGCATCTTTAGGTGGAAGTTTTATATATTGGAAAAAGAAGAAAAAACACTAGTAATTCTAGGGACAAAGCCTTTACGAAACACTGAGGATAAGGTACAATGAAAGAAAAATGTTGGGAGTGACGTATATGGCAAAAGATTTTTTCGGACGTCTGGAAGAAACGATTCAGACCACAGGGAAAGCAGCGGCGCAGAAAGCTAAAGAAGTCGCAGATTCCGCAAAAAGACATAATGATCTAAGAGTCGCCAAGAGAGATTTAAATGATCTGTACCGTCAGGTGGGAGAGAAGTATTTTGAAGAACATATGGATTACCCACAGGCAGAGTATATTGACCTGTTTAATCTGATTGAGAAGCTTCGTGGAGATATCGAAATCTTGAAGCAGGAGATTGACGGAGGAGACGACGAAGCGGCGGAAGAAGATATCGAAGATATCGAGGAATAAACTATTAACAAACACAACAAAACAGTGAAAGAAGCTTGTAAAGATTTATCTTTATGAGCTTTTTTTCATTTAGGAGGAATTTATGATAGATACAATTGGAATGACAGATATTGGGAATGGGAGACCATCCAATCAGGATGCTTATCTGTTGCGTCAGAAGGAAAAGAACGGAAAGCTTTATCTGCTCGCAGTCGTCTGTGACGGCATGGGAGGTTTGAAAAAAGGAGAGATTGCCAGTCATTATATCGTGGAAGTATTAAAACAATGGTTTGACGAAACGTTGTTTGATGGATTAGAAACTATGGGAATTGATATGATCGAGCAGAATCTGATCGATCTGATCCGCAGGATCAACCAGAATCTTTTGTTAATGAGTCGTCGGATGGAAGAAACAAAATCCATGGGAAGCACATTAACCTTATTGTTTGTTGAAGAACATGAATTTTTTGTTTTAAATGTCGGTGATTCGAGAACTTACTGGTTTGACAGGAACCGTAAATTTGTAACGACAGATCACACTCTGGCAGAGTTGGAACTGCGTGCTGGACATCTCACAAAAGAACAGGCAAAAAAAGATCCGAGAAGACATATTCTGATCCAGTGTGTAGGTGTGACAAAAGATATCCGGATTGACTGTTACAAAGGCAGATTAAATCCAGGAATGGAGTTTTTATTATGTACCGATGGCTTTTATGGGCTGCTTGAGGAAGAAGAAATCTATCAGGTAGAGGCATCAAAAGAACAGATCAAAGAATGGGTGCAGAAATGTTTTCAGAAAGTAAAAAGAAGAGGAGAATTAGACAATCTGTCCTGTGTGATCGTCAAAGTTCCGAACAAGAAATAGGAAAGATTTATCACCAACGTTATCAAGTCAGAAAAATACTTGGAGAAGGCGGAATGGGTAAAGTTTTTCTTGCACTGGATCAAAAGACAGGAAAAGAGGTTGCTGTGAAGATCGTAAAGGATCAAAAACAGTGGGACAGGGAGAGGGTGATCTTGCAAAAATTAAAACATACCAAAGGTGTGCCGGAATTATTTTTTGCAGGAAAGGAAAAGGAACTTTTTCTGGTGATGGAATATATTCTTGGAAATTCGTTAAAACGATATGGCAGAGTCTGTGGAAAACTTTATAAAAAGAAAAGTTTATTGTGGATGATCAAGATCTGCAAAGTGCTGAATAAGATTCATGAACAAGGAATCATTCATATGGATCTGAAACCGGAAAATATCATGCTTGATCAATCTGGAAATATATACTTGATCGATTTTGGAGCGGCATTGTTTACGGGAGAAAAATTAAGTGGATATGGAACCAAAAACTATGCATCAAAAAAACAGGCAAAGACAGAAGAAAGAGCAGACATTTATTTTGATATATATAGTTTAGGAAAAACAATGGAATCTTTATTGAAAGCAACAGATGCTGTCCAAAAGATCATAGAAAAATGCCTGATCGATGATGATGCAAAAAGATATCACAACACAAGGCAGATTCAGGCAGATTTTGAGAGAATATTGAGAATCTGTCGTATGAAGAAAGGGTTCATGGTGGTGATTGCTGTTTTTTGTATCCAGAATCTCTGGAATCAGATACAGAGGGAAGAGCAAAGAGAGAAAGAAGTCATTGTACAGAAAAAGTCTCAAAGAGAGATAAAAAAGGCAATGGCTTATTTTTATGGAACGGATCAGATACAAAAGAATACACAATTGGCACGAGTGTATCTTGAAAGATGTAGAGGGATGAAAAAGAATGTGTCATCGTATTTGGTGCTTTTAGATGTTTTAGATGACAGGAGAAATGATATAAGTGCGGAAAAACTTATGAAGATCGTACAGGATTGTCAGACCGATGTGCATGATTTCTGGTCGGCATATTTTTATCTTCATTTTTATACAGTAAATACAGCAAAACTGTCAGAGAATGTATGGAAAGAAGCAGAAAAAATGTTAGAACAGATACAAAAATATCCACAAAAGGAAGAATATCAGAAATTAGTGGAAGAAGACCGGATCAATTTATATGAAAGAGAAGCAGAAAAAGGAGATGATAGAAAGTTTTTAGAGGAAACAGACCGGGTTTTCAAAGAAAATCTTAGAGGAGATTCTGCATGGAAATTGTATGAAAGAAAGCTTGTTTATCTGGAATCAAAACAGCCAGATATCAGCAGGGAGTTTGAACGATTTCTAAAGAAATATCCAAAAGTTATGGATGCCTATGTGGAGTATAGTATTTATTTATGCAGGAACAATAAAATGACACAGGCACAAAGGGTCTATAGGGAAGGTAGAAAACGGACAGGAATGACAAGCAAAAGAGCAGAGGAATTGAGGAGGAAACTTGGGTTATGATCAGAAAATATAAGATATATATCATCATGGGAATCACAGTACTTCTTCTTTTTATGGTTTTACCGGTCGATACGAAGGGAGATTGGGAAATCCCTTGGGACATTACTCTGGAAGGAGAAGGGAATGATCCTGCATTTCGAAGCAGTACAGTGATGGAAATATTTCTAAAAAATGGGACAGCACCAAAGGATGTTACAATTTTCGTGAATCAACAGAAAATAAATCTGATCTGGGATTACGAACAAAGTACACAGATCAGTTTTCAGGAAGAAGGGATTTATAAGGTTCATATTGTTCATAAAAATGGATATGAAGAAATAAGGCAGGTTATGGTCGAATTAAATAATCCAACAACAGCCAAGATCACAGCGGGAGCGTATACTCCAGGAGCATGGAGCAAAAAGAATGTGGTATTGGAAGCTTATGGAGCCAAAGCAGTTTCTGATATTCAATTTTATGAATATAAAATAGGACAAGATGAATGGAAGCAGATGAAAAATAACAAGTTAGAGATCAGCAAAGATTTTGATGAGCTTGTTTATATCAGAGCAGTTTCAAAGGCTGGAAGAGAAGGAGTGATCAGTCAGATTCCAGTGAGAGTATGGAAACAAAAACCAGAACTTGCAAAGATCCAATGTGATCAGGAACCTATTGGTGGATGGTATTCGAAAATTCCTGTTTTCTCATATGATCTGAAGGAAAAAGAAGGACCACAGGTGCATCTTTATGCGCAGCTTACAGATTTGAAGACAAAAGAGATATTGACAGGAATCGATCAGATTCCTAGGATCAGGAAGGATGGAAGATATCAGCTTGACATCTATACGAAAGATGAATCTGGAAATCGATCAGAACAACTCTACCAAACGACTTGTTTTGTGGATACGGATAATCCAGAGATTTTTGTCCGCTATCAAAATCCAAGATCAGAAATTTTAAAATACCAGAAAGCTCAGATCATAGTTAAGGATGAAAATCTGAAAAAGGGAAATATGATCTTAAGAACATCGGGGAAACAGGTAAAGCCATGGAAGTTGGAAGGTGATCATTATGAAACAGAAGTTATATTTTTAAAGGACGGAAAACAGACATTGTCTGTTCAGGCAGAAGATCTGGCAGGAAATAAGATGATCATACAGGAAAAGTCGTTTATCATTGATACACAAAAACCAAGGATTAAAATTCAAGGAATTGACAATGGAAGATCATATTCAAAGCCTGTAAAAATTCAAGTAGATGTGAAAGATCAAAATCTGAATCCAGATAAGACATATATTTATCTTAACGGAAAGAAGATGAAATCCGTTATGATCAAAAAGGATGGATATTATACCATTGATGTGAAAACTGAAGATCTTGCAGGAAATCAAAATAGGTGCAGCAGAAAATTTACTGTCAATCAAAAAGGCATACAGATTCATTTTCTGCAGGAGGATTTAAAGGAAAAACAGATATCAACAAAAAATCTGAAGCCAGGATTTCGCATTGAAAGTCTGGAACCAGTGCAGGTAATGGCATTTCTTGTGAATGGGCAAAAAAAGGAATATCAATGGAAAGAAGATAAAGTTTATATAAAAGATCCTATCACAGAAAATGGGAAATGCAGTGTCAGTCTGCATGTAAAAGACAGTGCCGGAAATGAAAAAACAAGTGAAGAAATACAGTTTTTTTATGACACACAAAAACCGGTGATCAAAATAGAAGGGCTTGATCAGAAATCTGAATGTGAATATGGAAAACAGATCAGCATTCTTCTGGAAAATAAAACAGATCAGTGGGAGAAGGTTATTTTGGATGGAAAAGAACAAAAACTGGAACATCATAAGATCACATGGAAAGAATTGGCTCCTGGAAAGCATGTTCTTCATCTGAAAGCAGTGGATCAGGCAGGAAATAAAACTGATCAAAGGATCACATTTAAGATTACAAAAGTCCTTCCAAAAGCAGTGAAACAAATTGTGGTAAAACAAGATAAAATACCATCAAAAAAAGATGAAAAAAAACAAACACACCCCAATTTATGGATTTTATTTCTCATAGGAACAAGCATTTTCGTATCTGTAAAAATGTTTTGTAGTTATAGGAAATCCAGGCATTCTTGAATCTTTTTCATTCTATGTTATAATAAAGGTTACGTATATAGTTCAATCAAATGGAGGAATGGATATTATGGCAGAAGAAGTAAAAGAAACAAGAGAAGATTTCGAAGCACAGTTAGAAGAATCTTTAAATAAAGCATCAACAAATGAAGACGCAGTATGGAACCGTTTAGAGCAGATGAAAGAAGATGGGGATGTTCTGGCATTGACAGTTGGCGGTGTTGTAAATGGTGGAGTTATCGTTTATGTCGAAGGAATCCGTGGATTTATTCCAGCATCTTTATTATCAACAAAATATGTAGAAGATCTGAACGTATGGTTACAGAAAGATGTGGAAGCAAAGATCATCACAGTAGAACCAGAAGAACAGAGACTTGTCTTATCTGCAAAAGCTGTTGAGAAGGAAAAAGAAAGAAAAGAACGCGAGAATAAGATCAATGAATTAAAAGTTGGTACAGTTGTAGAAGGTACAGTTGAAAATATCATGCCATATGGAGCATTTGTTGATATCGGTGATGGAATCAGTGGATTAGTTCATATTTCACAGTTAAGCCAGAAGAGAGTAAAATCTCCAGAAGAAGTTGTGAAAGAAGGAGATGCTGTTACAGTTAAGATCATTAAAGTTGCAAATGGAAAAGTAAGTTTAAGTATCAAAGCATTAGAAGATGATAAAGAAGCAGCTAAGAAAGCAGAAGAAACTGGTGTGGAATACACAGAAGATGCAGCTGGAACAAGTCTTGGTGACTTACTTGCAAATATCAAATTATAGGAAGGAACATATATGGCAGGATCAGGTTTTGGCACAAATTTTCGAATTACAACATGGGGGGAAACTCATGGTGCAGGCGTAGGTGTCGTGGTAGATGGATGTCCGGCTGGATTACCTCTTGAGAGAGAAGATGTTCAGAAATATCTGGACCGCAGAAAACCAGGGCAGTCAAAGTATACAACACAGAGAAAAGAAGGAGATCAGGTTGAGATTCTTTCTGGTATCTTCGAAGGAAGAACAACAGGGACTCCGATCTCCATGGTTGTATATAACAAGGATCAGAGGTCTAAAGATTACAGCAATATCAAAGATATTTACCGTCCAGGACATGCAGATTTTACATTTGACATGAAATATGGATTCAGAGATTACCGCGGTGGCGGCAGATCTTCTGGACGAGAGACGATCGGACGTGTAGCAGCAGGAGCTGTAGCAGCGAAAGTTTTGAAAGAACTGGGAATTGAGATTAAAGCTTATGCAAAAGCGATCGCCGGAATTGAAGTATCTAAGGAGCATTTTGACTTTGCGGAGATGAATAACAATCCATTTAACATGCCAGATAAAGAGGCAGCAAAACTTGTACAGGAGAAAGCAGACCAGATGATCAAAGAGATGGATTCCATCGGTGGTATCATTGAATGTCAGATCACAGGAATGCCAGTTGGAATCGGGGAAACCGTTTTTGATAAACTGGATGCAGAACTTTCGAAAGCCATTATGTCCATTGGATCAGTAAAAGGCTTCGAGATCGGAGATGGATTTGAGGCTGCCAACCTGCGAGGGTCAGAGAATAATGATGATTTTATCTGTGTTGATGGGAAGGTAGAAAAAGAGACAAATCATTCTGGAGGAGTTCTTGGAGGAATGAGTGATGGAAGTGCGATCGTATTCCGTGCAGCCATCAAACCGACACCATCGATCGCACAGACACAGAAGACAGTCAATCGTGATCTTGATAATGTAGAGATTGAAATTCATGGCCGTCATGATCCAATGATCGTGCCAAGAGCTGTAGTTGTGGTAGAATCAATGGCAGCTGTTACGATTCTTGATGGAGTTTTAAAGAATCTTGGTGCAACAATGGATAATATTAAGAAAATTTATGGTGAATAAGAATGTATGAATTAATCAAAAAAGACGGAAGAGCAAAAAGAGGCCGTTTAACAACGGTCCATGGTGTGATCGAAACACCAGTATTTATGAATGTCGGGACTGTGGCAGCGATCAAAGGTGCAGTCAGTACAGATGATCTCAAAGATATTGGAACACAGGTGGAGTTATCTAATACATATCATCTGCATGTAAGAACAGGAGATAAGCTGATCAAGGAATTTGGAGGGCTGCATAAGTTTATGCACTGGGACCGCCCGATCCTTACAGATTCTGGCGGATTTCAGGTGTTTTCATTGGCGAAGCTTCGTAAGATCAAAGAAGAAGGCGTTTCTTTTGCTTCTCATATTGATGGAAGAAAGATTTTCATGGGACCAGAAGAAAGTATGCAGATCCAGTCAAACTTAGGATCAACGATCGCGATGGCATTTGACGAATGTCCGCCACATCCTGCAACAAGAGAGTATATGCAGAATTCTGTTGATCGTACAACAAGATGGTTGAGACGATGCAAAAAAGAGATGGACCGCTTAAATTCTCTGGAAGATACAGTCAATCCACATCAGATGTTATTTGGGATCAATCAGGGTGGAACATTTGAAGATATCCGAATCGAACACGCCAAAGAGATTTCCAAGATGGATCTAGATGGATATGCATTAGGTGGACTTGCGGTTGGAGAAACACATGAAGAGATGTACAATATCCTTGAAAAGACAGTGCCATATCTGCCAGAAGATAAACCAACTTACCTGATGGGGGTTGGAACACCGGTGAATATTTTAGAAGCAGTTGACCGTGGAGTTGATTTCTTTGATTGTGTATATCCAACAAGAAATGGCCGTCATGGACATGTATATACGAATCAGGGAAAACTTAATATGTTCAATAAAAAATACGAACTGGACCATCGTCCGATCGAAGAAGGATGCCAGTGCCCAGCCTGTAGAAGTTACAGCAGAGCCTATATCCGACATCTTTTAAAAGCAAAAGAAATGCTAGGAATGAGATTATGTGTCTTGCATAACTTGTATTTTTATAATACAATGATGAGTGAGATTCGTCAGGCAATCGAAGAAGGCAATTATAAGGAATACAAGAAACGTAAGATCGATGGCATGATGAACCAGTAATCTTATTAGAAAGATGGAGGAAGAAAATGGATCAGGTTACAATGACAATTCTGATGTTGGTTGTTTGTTTTGGATTAATGTACTTTTTAACGATCAGACCACAGAAGAAAAAAGAAGAAGAATTAAAACAGATGATGGAAACTTTGGAAGTTGGAGACAGCGTGTTGACAACAAGCGGATTTTACGGAGTTGTTGTAGATAAAGTTGATGAAACAACAATCATTGTTGAATTTGGTAACGACAAACATTGCCGTATTCCAATGGAGAAATCAGCAATCCAGGCAATGGAAAAAGCGAACGCATCATCATCTGAAGAATAAGATGAATATTTGATCAAAAGAAAAGAATCTGAGACAGAGAATAGTATCTGTATTTCAGATTCTTTTTTGTTTCTTAATATTAATTCATCAGATCATCAATCAAATGATCTGGGACAAATAACGGTCCGCGTCCGGTTCCGATTTCAATATCTGGTTTATTCGTTCCATGGAAGTCTGATCCTCCAGTTGCAAGAAGATCATATTCTTTCTGCCATTGGCGAAGTTTTGTGATCTGGCCGATATGATGGGAAGAATGATAAACTTCGATTCCTGCGAGCCCTTCTTCTTTCAGATCATGAATGAGATGTTTGGTATCTTCATTTGAAAATTTATATAAAAATGGATGTGCAAGAACCGGAATTCCGCCAGCATCAAGGATTAATCTTAAGCAATCTTTTGGATCAAAAAATGGTTTTGGAACATAATATTTACACTTTTCACCAAGATATTTGGAAAAAGCCTGATCCGTGGAAGAACAAATGCCTTCTGCGATCAAAGTTCTTGCAAAGTGAGCTCGTGTGATCACAGTATGAGGATCACCATTTTGCAGTTTTTCAAGCGTGATCGGATAACCGTCTTTTTGAAAGAGTTCGATCATATCAAGATTTCTCTGAAACCGTTTGTCACGGAGCATGTTGAGAGTATGATTTAACTGCTGATCCTTATAGTTGATTCCGTATCCTAATACATGAATCTCACGATGAAGTGCATCACATGAAATTTCAATTCCAGGAATGAATTTCAGATCATCTGGAAGATCCATAGCAAGAATTTCCGGAATTCCATCGACAGTATCATGATCTGTCAGAGAAAATCCATATAATCCTTTTGCTATCACTTTTTGAACAATCTGTTTTGGTGTAAAAGTTCCATCGGAACAAGTAGAATGTATATGAAGATCGATCATAGGAAAACTCCTTTCGTATTTTTAATGTCAGTTTATCACAAAAAGGCATAGATTCAAAATACCAGTCATAGATTAAATAGAAAAAGGAGCAATTGTTATGGACATGGGGAAAAAGGGACTCTATATGATACAAAGTCTGGTATTTGCCTACATTGCCACAGGAATTTTATTGTGTCTTCTTGCATTTATCATCTATCAAAGCAATGCAGGAATGAAGATCGCGAATCTTGGGGTCACACTTACATATATTCTTGCATCTGTTTTTGCTGGCATGCTGATCGGAAGTAAGATCGGAAAAAAGAAGTTTTTATGGGGATTTGCAGCAGGAATGTTATACTTTATGATCTTGACTTTGATCTCGTGGATTTTTCAAAAAAATATCGTTCTGTTTTCCACAGAAAGGATCACGGCATGTTTCTTATGTATTGCAGGAGGAACTTTAGGTGGAATGCTTGCTATTTGAAAATGAATATGATACAATATAGCAAGTTATTTTATGAGAATCAGGAGGACGATAAGATGAAACATATTAAAACTCTGACAAATAAAACATTACAGAACACAGTGAAAAAAGGTGGATGTGGTGAATGCCAGACATCTTGCCAGTCAGCATGTAAAACATCTTGTACAGTAGGTAACCAGACCTGCGAACACAGCAAATAGTCAAATCGAACAAAGACTTTGTGCTTGAGGCGTTCCTTGTGGGCCGCCTCATTTTTTCGATGAAAGAAAATAACAGATAAAGGGAGAAAGAAACAATGGTTCACCAGTATAAAAATAATGGATATAACATGGTCCTTGATGTAGCAAGTGGATCTGTCCATGTGGTTGATGACCTGACATATGAGGTGATTGCTTTATATGAGGATCATACATTAGAAGAGATCATCAAAGAATTATCATCCTGGGATGAGAAAGATGTCAAAGAATCTTATGGAGAAGTTACAGAATTAAAAGATGCAGGTGTATTATTTACAGAAGACTGTTATGAAGAATACATTTGTGGATTCAAAGATAGACCAACAGTTGTAAAGGCACTCTGTCTTCATATTGCACATGATTGTAACCTTGCCTGCCGATACTGTTTCGCAGAAGAAGGAGAATACAAGGGAAGACGTGCATTAATGAGTGCTGAAGTCGGTAAGAAAGCATTAGATTTTCTTGTAGAGAATTCAGGAAACCGTAGAAATCTGGAAGTTGATTTCTTTGGTGGAGAGCCTTTGATGAACTTTGATGTAGTGAAAGAGATCGTTGCATATGGACGTTCTTTGGAAGAAACACATGATAAGAAGTTCCGTTTTACATTGACAACAAATGGTGTATTACTAAACGATGATATCATGGAATTTGCCAATAAAGAGATGGATAACGTTGTATTAAGTGTGGATGGAAGAAAAGAAGTTCACGATTACATGAGACCATTCCGTAATGGAAAAGGAAGCTATGATTTTATTATCGACAAATTCAAGAAATTTGCAGATAGCAGAAACCAGCAGAAATATTATGTAAGAGGAACTTTTACACATCATAATTTAGATTTCTCAAAAGACGTTATGCATTTAGCAGATGCAGGATTCGAACAGATTTCTGTAGAACCTGTTGTGGCACCGGATACAGCAGATTATGCGATCACAGAAGAGGATCTTCCAATTCTGATGGATGAATATGATCTTCTTGCAAAAGAGATGATCAAAAGAGAGAAGGAAGGAAAAGGATTTACCTTCTTCCACTTTATGATCGACTTAACAGGAGGGCCATGTGTTGCAAAACGTTTATCCGGATGTGGTTCAGGAACAGAATATCTTGCAGTGACTCCATGGGGAGATTTATATCCATGCCATCAGTTTGTAGGAGAAGAAGACTTCTTAATGGGTAATGTTTACGAAGGAGTCAAGAAAGATGAGATCGTCAAAGAATTCAAGGCATGTAATGTATACTCCAAAGAAGAATGTAAAAAATGTTTTGCAAGATTCTATTGCAGTGGTGGATGCAGTGCAAACTCTTATAACTTTAACGGTACGATCGATGGAACTTATGAGATCGGATGTAAATTAGAGCGCAAGAGGGTAGAATGTGCATTAATGGTAAAGGCAGCATTGGCATTAGAAGGGGAGACGGAGAATGAAGAAGCGTAATAGCAGTGGCAAGTATATTGCAGGGCTTATTTTACTGATCGCTTTGTGTGTATTTGGAGCATTTATCACAACCAAGGGAATCACAAAGAAGAAGATCGGTCGAGCAAGCAATATCGAACTTGGATTAGACCTTGCAGGTGGAGTTAGTATTACATATGAAGTAGATGGCAAGAATGTATCTGATAGTGATATGAAAGATACTGTATACAAACTTCAGAAGCGTGTAGAAGGGTACAGTACAGAAGCAGAAGTTTATCAGGAAGGAAAAGATCGTATCAATATCGAGATTCCTGGAGTAACAGATGCAAACAAGATTTTAGATGAGCTTGGTAAACCAGGAACACTTTCTTTTGCTGTCCAGAAACAGGTAAAAGTAAAGAAGAATGGAAAAACAACGACTCAGACAACATTAGATACTGTATTGACAGGTCAAAATGTTAAGAAAGCCAAAGCTGTAACTAATCAGAATCAGACAACTGGTAAGAAAGAATATTTAGTTGCACTTGAATTTGATGCTAAGGGAACAAAGGCATTTGCGAAAGCTACAAAAGCCAATATTGGAAAACCAATTTATATTATCTATGATAATCAGGTGATCAGTGCCCCAAATGTACAGGAAGCGATCACAAAAGGAGAATGTACGATCGATGGTATGGAAAGTTATGAAGCAGCAGAGAATTTAGCTTCATCAATTCGAATCGGTTCCTTACCAGTGAAATTAAACGAATTACGCTCTAACGTAGTATCTGCGAAATTAGGAGTGAATGCGATCCAGACAACGGTCAAAGCAGGAGTCATCGGATTTGTACTGGTATGCTTGATCATGATCGCATTTTATGCAGTGCCTGGTGTGATTGCGTGTGTGGCACTTGCGATCTATATGCTGATGATGTTATTAGCACTGAATGGATTTAATGCGACACTGACATTGCCGGGACTTGCAGGTATCATCCTCGGTATCGGTATGGCAGTTGATGCAAACGTTATCATTTATGCCAGAATTCAGGAAGAGATCGGGGCAGGAAAGAGTACAGGAGCAGCGATCAAATCTGGATTCGGAAAGGCAGCATCAGCGATCATCGATGGTAACGTTACAACATTGATCGCAGTATTAGTTTTATGGTTTAAAGGATCAGGAACGGTCAAAGGATTTGCTCAGACACTTGGAATGAGTGTATTGATCTCTATGTTTACAGCACTTGTGATCAGCCGATTCCTTGTATATGCGGCATATCATTTTGGACTTCACGACAAGAAATGGTATGGAAAACCAAGAACGATCAAAACAAGAGATTTTGTCCGTACAGGTAAGAAATACGTTGCAGTTGCAGGTGTGATCATTTTGATCGGACTTGCTGCACTTCCAATGAATCGAAGCAAGATTGGATCAATCTTGAATTATGATCTGGAATTTTCAGGTGGTACAGCATCTACGATCACATTCAAGGATGACCAGAAAGTCAATGATTCTCTGGAAAAACAGGTTGTGAAAGCTTACGAGAAAGTCAGCAAGTCAACCTCTGTTCAGAGTCAGAAAGTAAAAGCAAACAATCAGATGGTTGTAAAAAGTGTAGAATTGAATCTGAGTCAGAGAAAACAGATCGAAAATACATTAAAGAAAGATTATAAAGTAAAATCTGTAACAACAGAGAATATCAGTTCAACGATCAGTAATGAAATGCAAAGAGATGCATTTATTTCCGTTGTGATCTCAGCAATCTGTATGCTGATCTACATTGCGATTCGATTCAAAGACGTGAAGTTTGGATCCAGTGCGATCATCGCATTGATCAATGACGTATTGGTCGTATTTGCAGCATATTCTGTTGGAAGATTATCTGTTGGTGGAACATTTATCGCATGTATGTTAACGATCATTGGATATTCTATCAACTCAACGATCGTTATCTTTGACCGTATCCGTGAGAATCTGAAACTTCAGACGATCCGGACAAGAGATGATATCAAAGCACTTGTGAATCAGAGTATTTCAAGTACATTGGTTCGTACGATCAATACAAGTTTGACAACATTTGTTATGGTGTTAGCGTTATTCATCTGCGGAGTATCCTCCTTAAGAGAATTTGCATTAGCATTGATGGTGGGTGTGATCGGAGGAGCGTTCTCTTCTGTATTTTTAACTGGACCACTTTGGTATATGATGAAGACGCGAATTGGATCAGATGTGATCAAAGAAAATCAGGCAGCCAGTCAAGCACAGCCAGAGAAGATCACAGCAAATCCAAACCGCAAGAAAAAGAAGAAAAAGAAAAGAAAATAAAACATTCAAAAAGAGTATTCAGTAAATACTGGATGCTCTTTTTTATGAAAAATGGAGTAAGATGATGGAACAGTGGTATCTGTATAAGAAAAAGGCTAATTTTAATCAGATTGGAGAAAAATTTAACATAGATCCAGTGATCGCACGGCTGATCCGCAACAGGGATGTGGTTGGGGATGAACAAATACAGCAGTATCTGTATGGAGAACTTTCAGATATTTCAGATCCTTTTTTGATGAAAGGCGTCAAAGAAGGAGTTGAGATTTTGAAGCAAAAGGTACAAGAAGGGAAAACGATCCGTATTATTTCAGATTATGATGTAGATGGAGTTGTCTCAAATTATATTTTGTGGAAAGCGATTCATGATCTTGGTGGAAAGATTGATTTTCAGATTCCAGACCGCATGAAAGATGGCTATGGAATTAATGAAAATATCATTGAAAAAGCAGTGGAAGACCAGATTGATACGATCCTTACCTGTGATAATGGGATTGCAGCAGCAGATGCAGTTGCATATGGCAAAGAACATGGACTGACAATGATCATTACGGATCATCATGATGTGCCATTTGATACCGATGAAGCAGGAGTGAGAAAAGAGGTTCTTCCACCAGCAGATGTAGTGATCAATCCAAAGCAGGAAGCATGCAATTATCCGTATCCGTTACTTTGTGGAGCAGGAGTGGCTTTTCAGTTTATGAGGGCATTTTATCAGGCAATGGAAGAAGATGAAAGCCAATTGGAAGAGTTGTTATCCATGCTTGCGATCGCGACTGTTTGTGATGTGGTAGATCTGACAGGAGAAAACAGAATCTTTGTCAAAGAAGGATTACGCCGAATCAAAGATACACAAAATATCGGGTTGAAAGCATTGCTGAATGTGCATGATCTGATGGATAAACAGATACAGTCTTATGCACTAGGATTTATTGTTGGACCATGTATCAATGCGAGCGGACGTTTGGAATCTGCCGAAAAAGCATTGAATCTATTTCTGGAAGAAGATGAAGAGAAGGCAAAACAGACAGCAGAAGAATTAAAAGAACTGAATGATCTTCGGAAAACCATGACAGAAAATGGTGTAAAAGAGGCACTGGGACAGGCGTTTGAATATGAAGCAAAAGGAGATAAAGTGCTTGTATTATATCTTCCAGAATGTCATGAAAGTATTGCAGGTATCATAGCAGGAAGGATCAAGGACCGCTTAAATCATCCAGCATTTGTCTTAACAGATGCAAAAGAAGGAATCAAAGGTTCTGGACGTTCCATCGAAGGATATTCCATGTTTGAAGAGATGATGAAAGTCAAAGAGGTGTTCACAAAGTTTGGGGGACATCCAATGGCCGCAGGATGTTCTTTGGAAAAAGAAAAATTACAGGAATTCCGCAAAAAGATCAATGAGAACTGTACCCTTGAGAAAAAAGATTTTGCAAAGAAAGTACAGATTGATATTGATATGCCAGTTGATTATATTACCATGGATCTGATCCATCAGTTATCTGTTTTAGAGCCATTTGGAAAAGAAAATAAAAAACCATTATTTGCACACAGAAAGTTAAAAGTGGAACGTGTGAATGTTTTTGGAAAAAATAAAAATGTGATAAAATTAGCATTAAAGAGTAGTCAGGGAACTAGGATTGATGGCATGATTTTTGAGGATGAAGATGAATTTCGAGAGAAAATGGGAACAGCAAAGTATATCACATGTACATATTATCCAGTGATCAATGAGTATCAGGGATATAAAAGTCTTCAGATCAACATTCAAAATTATTTTTTTGTGGAGGAATAGCATGAGTAAGATAAAATTAGTAGCGATGGATCTAGATAATACACTCTTAGACAGCGAGAAACAGATTTCAAAACACACAGAAGAAGTTCTAAAAGAAGCGATCAGAAGGGGTGTTTATATAGTTCCAGCAACAGGACGTATTTTTAAAGCAATTCCAGAATTTTTAAGAGATATTCCAGGCGTTCGATATGCAGTTTGCTGTAACGGGGCAACTGTTTATGATCAGAAAGAAGATAAGATCATATATACAAATCATCTACCAAAAGAAACGGTATTTTCGTTGTTTGATATTTTGGAAAAATATCATTGTACACGTGATATTTATCAGAATGGGCAAGGGTATATGGAACGATGCTATTTTGACCATCTTGCAGAGTATGGTGTATCAGATCATGTATTAAAACTTGTGAGAGATACAAGACTACCGCTGGATGATCTGCGAAAGTACATTGAAGAGCATCCGCTGGGAATTGAGAAGATCAGTGTATTTTTTGATGATATGGAAGAGCGGGAAACTGCAAGACAAGAATTGATTGAGAAAAATATTGCGAGTGTATCAAGTTCTCTGGGAAATAACATTGAAATAAATCAGATTGGATGTGATAAAGGAGATGGACTTTTACATCTGGCAGAGCAAATTGGACTATCTATGGATGAAGTGATGGCATGTGGAGATGCAGGAAATGATACGATGATGATCAAAGCTGTAGGAACCGGTGTTGTTATGGAAAATGGACAACCTGATCTGAAAGAGATCGCAGACTTTGTGACAAAGACAAATAATGAAGATGGTGTTGCATATGCAATTGAAAAATTAGTCTTTGAAGCATAAGATGTGAAAAAAATGTGAACATGGATCATGACTATTCATTTTTATTGACGAGGGTATCCAAAGTGGTATAATAAGTATGTTTAAATAGTTAGGGGGAACAATGAAAGATGAGAAAAACACGTAAAACAGCAGCTGTAGTAGCTCTGTATACGTTTTTGATGCTTGGATCAGTGTCTGTGGTCAGAGCAGATCAGCCAGTCACAAGAGAGCAAATAAGCAGTGAACAGACTGAGACCAAGACAGATTCTTCTGCCCAAACGACAGAAAGTGAAGCAACGACAGAGACAACAACACAGACGACTCAGGCAAAGCCGACAACGGAAGCAACAACGCATACGCATACAGCGGCAACGACACATACAACGGCTTCAGCAACACATACAAAGAAACATACAGTAGCAACACATACAAAGAAACAAAAGACAAAGTCTGATCAAGACAAGAAGAAAGACAAAAAAGACAAAAAAAACAAGAAGAAAGACAAGAAATCTATCATTCCAAAAGTATATAATGACCATAGTCTTGAGATGAAAGATAAGAAAGAGACGATACAGGGATTTATTTATTTTAATCAGGCAGATGCAGCATGGAATGACAATGGATATCAGATCAAAAGCAGTGGATGCGGACCAAGCGCTATGGCAGTTTGTATCAGTTCGCTGACGAATAAATGGGTAACTCCAGTTGATACAACAGTATGGGCATATAAGAATGGCTATTACAGTAGTGCTGGAGCAAGTCATGAGATGGTCCCAGCACTGGCACAACAGTATAAACTGGAATGTCATGGACTTGGAAGTGATGTCAGCAAGGTTAGAGATGCATTGAAGAAGAAGCATCCAGTAGTAGCACTGATGGGACCAGGATATTTTACGAAGAAAGGTCATTTTATCGTATTGGTTGCGATCGATGATAATGATCAGGTAACGGTTGCAGATGTTGGAAGCAGACAGCGTACACAGTACAAATATCCACTAAAAGAAGTGATCGCACAGACGAAGTCAGCATCAGCAGGAGGTCCATGCTGGGAGATTTATTCTGATCAAAAGATATCTGCGAAGGCTGATAAGAAGGCAAAGCAGCTGAAGGCTGAGAAGAAATATAGAAGCAAAGAATTTAAAGCAATGTATAATGAGATCAAGTCAGTATTGCAGAAGAATTATCAGTTAGCGGTTCCACTAAAGAAAGGAACACTAGTTAGTGAAGAACAGTTTGTTACGATCACATCCTTAGGAATCAACGATAAAGTTTCCGTAATGGATGCGAGCAAGAAGCTAACAAGTGATGTCGACCTTGACACAGTAGTAGATGAGATTCAGACAGAGGCAGTCAAGGATTCTTTTTGGAATACGATCATGATCGCACCTGACAAAACAAATTTAATATATAAATAATATATATATCACATAAAGAAAAGCACAGAATCATTGAGTATGATCAATGATTTCTGTGCTTTTTCTATTCTAAAAAATAGGAGGAAAGAAAAATGAAGATTCAAAATATGATCAAAAAAATAACGATTGCTATATTATCTGCAGCAATGATGCTTGCACCTATCGTTAATATCAAAGCGGCATCAACAGATGTGGTCGATACAAGCAAAACCGGGTCCATAACGATCCACAAATATGACATGACAGCAGCAAAACAGGCCGGTGTTAATACCAGTCAGTTTACACCAACAGGAAAACAGGACGCTGCTGCGGAAGCAGCCTTGGAAAAATATGCGATCAAAGGTGTGGAATTTAGTTACCTGCGAGTTGGAGATGTTGAACAGCAGAGTGAGAATGGAAAGATCCAGATGATCTATGAACTTCCAACTACAATACAGCAGATTTTGGGTTTGACATCTTCTGATGCAGCTAAAACAGAAGGAAGTAAGACATATTTCACAAGCCAGCAGATCAATGAGAAACTTGCCAAGGCATTAGAAGATAATACGGTAACGAAAGATAAATTAGAAGATTACATGGGAAAGAATGGGACAGCCATGGATGAGACTAATGCTAATGGTGTGACAAGTAAAGACAAATTGCCACTGGGTCTTTACCTGATCGTTGAGACAAAGGCACCAGAAAATGTAACTTACACAACAAATCCATGGTTTGTACAGTTGCCATCCACGGATTCTAAGGGAGATGACTGGTTCTATGATGTGATCTGTTATCCAAAGAATGAAACTGGAAATCCAACACTTGACAAAAGAGTACGCAATAATCCAGATCAGGACAATGTAACAACTGCCAATACAGACAGACTGGCAGATTTTACTTCTGCAAGAAATGAATACAAATACCAGAGTACCGTGACAGCCTCTAAAGCAGAAAGACTGGATTATCAGTTCATTTCCAAATTGCCACATATCACATCATCAACAACCTACCTGTCAACTTATACATTTAACGATACAATGGCAAATGGAATGACATATGGGAAAGATGCCGTGATCGCAATCTATGAAACTAAGGATGCAGCGGACAGAACAAATGTGAACAATGTTGAGAAGAGTGGTGCATTGGCTGTATGGAAGAGTTCCGACACGGATCCAAAGTTTGCAGCAACATACGGAAAATCTGGAAACGATCCTGCAATGAAGATCGAGATGACAAAAGCAGGACTTAATGAGTTGAATAAGAAATATTCTGATAAATATATCGTTATATACTATACAGCTAAGGTGAACACAGATGACAGCGTTATTCTTGGTGATAAAGGAAATCCAAACGATGTATCCCTTACGTGGAAGAGAACAAATACGAATTATTATGATATTTTAAAAGACAAATGTATCGTATACTCTTACGGATATGATCTGATAAAGAAATTTTCTGACAGCAAGGGAGATGCAACAAAGGTTAAATTCGTTGTAAAAAATAAGACAGATAATTACTATCTGGTAGCAAGAGCAGATAGAGCAGGTGTTTATCAGGTAACAGGAAAGTCTGCAAAAGAAGCTGATGCGACTCAGTTTAGTCCGTCTTCTGATGGAAAACTTGTGATCAATGGGATCGAAGGAGATGAATATGGATTTACAGAAACACACTCCGATGCAGGATACTCCCTGTTAAAGAAAGAAGTGATCGTTAAGGTCAAAGAGACAAAAGCAGATATCACACCAACCGAAGCAAACATCACAGGGATCCAGAGTAAGTCTGATGCAGATTCCACAGCAAATGATGGAGTTCCTAATGGTGCGGTATTAAAGAATGATGTGACGGTTCAGACTACAGCAGCGAGTGCGACTGTGGATGAGATAAAGGCAACGATGACAAAACACGATGATTCTGGAAATGCATATATCAATATGCAGATCACAAATCAGAAGCAGTTCATGCTGCCAATGACAGGTGGGGCAGGAAACTATCTTCTGATCATTGCAGGGGTTGTTGTTGCTGGATGTGGGATCTTGATCTTGAACAAAAACAGAAGACGATCACAAAGATAAAATGAAACAAAAGATCATACCGATTCTGATCGTTCTGACAGGTTTTTTGCTGTTGTTTTATCCATTTACAAGCAACTATCTGTTTGAAAAGAGTGCAGGTTCGACGGTGGAAAGTTATCAGGAAAAGGCAGCCGGAATGGATCAGGCGATCATAAAAAAAGTAATGGATGAAGCAAAACAGTATAATGGGGAATTGATGCGATCTTCAGTACAGTTGACTGATCCATTTAAGGAAAAACGCTTAGATGGAGAGACGGTTCATTATAACAGAATATTAAATATTGATGGATCATCGATCATGGGATATTTAAAGATTCCTTGTATTTCAGTCAATCTGCCGATCTATCATGGGACAAGTGGGACAGTTTTGGAACATGGGATCGGACATCTGGCTACATCTTCCTTTCCGATTGGAGGAAAAGATACCCATGCGGTGTTGACTGGACATACTGGGCTTAGTTCTGCAAAAATCTTTACAGATCTGACAGAGATGAAAAAGGGAGATTTCTTTTTTATACATGTATTGGATAAAAAGCTTGCTTACCTTGTGGATCAGATCACAGTCGTGGAACCACAAGATACAAAGGAACTTCAGATCATGGAAGGAAAAGATCATGTAACATTGGTTACTTGCACACCCTATGGAGTTAATGACAAGCGTTTATTAGTCCGAGGAGTTCGCACAGCTTATCATGCAAAAGAGGAAGAGATAAGAGCAAGAAATCATCATTCGCAATGGATGGAAGTTTACAAACGGGCCATCTTTGCAGGACTATTGATCATTTGTGTATTGATCGCAGCCAGAAAAGTATATGAAAAGATGAAAAGAAAAAGCGGAGAAAGGAGATATGGGTGAAACAAAAGATCATAAATATTGTTGGAATCTTTTTTCTGGTGATAGGGATCACGTTACTGCTTTATCCGGAGATCATATCATATCTGAAACAAAAACAGTCCGATCAGACAGTGAAAGAACTGACGCAGAGGAGAAGTAAAAGAAAACAGGATGATCTACTGTATCAAAAAGCAGTCCGCTATAACAGGAAGATATTCAAAGAAAAACAAGCAGGACTAAAGGATGTATTCAGTTACCGCAGTGCACCGATCGTCTTAAGAAACGAAAAGAATACCTTCGGTTACATTAAGATACCGAAGATGAAACAGAAACTTCCATTATATCTGGGAGCGACGATGGAAAATATGAGAAAAGGAGCAGCAATCATGGGACAGACATCCCTGCCAGTAGGACAAAAAGACAGCAACTGCGTGATCGCTGCACATCGGGGATATCGGGGAATTCCGTATTTTCGGGACATCGAACAGTTAAAAACAGGCGATCAGGTGATCATTAGAAATCCATGGGAAAGACTGGATTATCGGGTTACAAAGATTAAAGTGATCGATCCATATGATATGGACAAGATTCTGATTCAAAAAGAGAAAGATATGGTCACACTTTTAACCTGTCATCCGTACCGAGGACATGGAAGATACCGGTATGTGGTGTACTGTATGAGGAATCATGGACAGAAGATCAGGAAACAAAAGGAAGATAGATAAAAATAGATGGAGAGGAGGATGTGATGAAGAATGCAAAAAAGATCCTGGAAAGAAAACGAAAGATCATAGTGGTATTAGTGGTCATGGTTTCACTTGTTTCCGTTCTGGCATGGTATCAGATGAAGAAGGCACATGCTTATCAATCATATAATACAGGAGCTTCCTGTATAATTCAAATATAGGGAATTCTAAGAAAGAAGGTTGAGAAA